>ERZ773079.18-NODE-18-length-108949-cov-8.515354_pt1 | contig 108949 bp, 117 predicted proteins | sample MGYA00511355_ERZ773079 | MGnify/ENA primary metagenome ERZ773079 (study PRJEB29015, sample SAMEA2737979) | human oral metagenome | biome: human oral; feature: human-associated habitat; material: dental | place: China | collected 2117 ... | reverse complement strand
GTATTCGTAATATTCGCCTTCTATCTGACTATCAAACGTAATGCCGTCAATTACTGTCTTTTTACTTCGTATCATCGGTTACTCATCTCCGCATATATCATAATCAGAATCATGCCCGTCACTAAGAACATTACCGACTTACACACATAACCAATAAACTCAAGTCCGTTCATGCTTATCTCCTTCCGTTTTATTTTCAAAAATTTCGTAATGGTCGCCCTCATCGATAAACACATATATTTTTTTCTTTACCTTTTCCCCGACATTAATAATTATTTTGTCCCGAAAAATCCATTTTTTAAACAAATCGGGGATTACGCCTGTCACCAAATACACAAACAATACTATTCCCGTAATTCGTCCGACTTCGTATAAATCCATATCTCTACCCTTTCACAAATATAATCCAGTGAGTCTTTCCTCGTTTATCCCCGAACAAGGGGTGTCGAATTGCTAACTCTAGTACCTGCTTCAAAGGTATCTGGTCTGTGCTCCACTTGAAGATTAACACTCCGCCTTTCTTCAAGACTCGGAAACACTCGTAAAAGCCAACTCGTAAATCGCTTTCCCATGTTTCCTTATTAAGCACTCCGTATTTCTTAGCAAGCCACGACGTTTTTCCTGCACGAATTAAATGCGGCGGATCGAACACAACCATATCATAGCTTTCGTTGCGAAATGGTATCGCTCTAAAGTCACCTACTACGTCGGGCTTAATTTGTATCGTGCGACCTTCCGAAAATTCTACTTCACCCTCACGTATATCCATGAAGGTTACTAACGGTGAGTTAGGGCTAAAGTAGAACATCTTACCGCCGCAACACACGTCAAGAATTTTCATTGTCTTTCACCAGTTCCCATTCTTCAAACATCTTGTAACGTGAATATATACTGATATTTCCGTACTCATCATCGATAGTCATAAAGCAGCCTTTTAGCAAATCTCTTGCATCAAATTCATCGTCGTATATCTGTATAAACGGCGGCTCATGTTCGGTTATAATCTCCCATCCATACTTTTCATATCCGCAATAATCGTTTATAGCTTCAAGAACGTCTGTAATTTCTTTAGGGTCATCTTTAAATTCATAAGCCGTAATTTCAGTCGGTTTGTGTACAAATTTTCTTTTCATATTATTATCCTTCCTCAACGATGTTCCTAATTTCATCTACATCAATAACAACTTCGCACCGACAAGAAGACGATTGCCGTTTTATCTCTTCTTTAATCACTTGAAGTGCCGCTTCGGCATTTTTGTCATTACGGAACAAAACATCATGGCTGCCTTCATCATGTATTATCTGAACATGATTCCTTATCGTGTACATTTCGCATGTTCGCGTTAATTCTATATTCCCCTGGACGATTATAATCATGATTATTGTTCCCCCGCTTCTTCTTCTGCAATCATTCTCAGATACTCCGCGGCTTTCGCAATGTCCGTGGCGGGTGTACCCTTGTGTGTATATCTATACAGATACTTAATGACGTTCCCTTCGCAATATCGTCTGTATCCTTCCGACCCTAATAGCTGCCGTATAACGTCCTTGCATTCGACTCCTCGCCAGTTGTAATGCGTCGGTTTGTGAATCTCGTCCAACTCCTCAATCTGTCCGTTAATCGGATTCCGCAAGTTCGTTTCAGTTAATCCGAACTCTTTCATCATTTCTTCTACAAGCTCCAGAATTTCGTCACGTTCCGTTTTATTGTCCATTTTCGTTTGCTCCTTTTTCGTCGTATTTTGGCTTTTAACGAGTTTTAGAGTTTTGTGTGATAATTTATCGTCCGTCACTTTAAAACTCGTCAGATGTGTCAAATTTTTAATTTATTCGATACTAAAAGGGAATTTCTTCATCGACTTCCGTGCCTAATCCGTTGAATCCTGAATTATTTCCGTCCTTCTTTTTGAACGGGAATATCGCCGTTCCCGCTCCTGTCGCGACTACATTCGATGAGTATCGGGTTTCGCCGTTCTTCTCGTACTTAGTCGTTTGGAATCGTCCTACAACCCACACTCTTGTACCCTTCGTCCAGTCATTCATCCCCTCGGCTAACGCGTCAAAAGCTACGAACGGAACGAAGTCCGCCACGTCCTTCCACTCGTTCCCGTCTTTCACGCGGCGATTGCATGCGACGCTACCACGGGCTACCGCCATACCTGACTTTGTAAAGCTGATTTCAATATCTCGTGCTAAGTTTCCCTCAAGCTGTACGTTATTCATGCTGTTCCTCCTTAATCAAAATCTACAAAATCGTAAGCCATATCAAGCAACCTCATACTCTTTCTTAAATGATCTTCAATCATTCTTTGTTCTGAGTCGTCTAAACCACAATCTTTAATTCTGTCTAGTGCGTATTCCATTGCTTCGATAGCACCGTCAATACTTTCCGCTACGTCATTTAATGCTGTCTTATCTAATGCCATAATCATGTTTCTCCTTCTCCACTCCATTAAAACGGGTACCGTCCGTTTCGTGTGTGTCGTTTAACTCGCTCCTTGTCCTTTAAGATTCGGAACGCTTCATCAATATCTGTCTTGTCGATAAATCGCCGTGTACCGACTCCACCAGGCTGTACCGGGTATACGTCGATATCTGCCAGGATTCCCCGTAGTGTCAACTCGCCCATGCCCGTATACTCCATTGCTTCTTTCATCGTCATGTATCGCTTTTCTGTCTTTTTCATGCTTTTGCTCCTTTCCTCGGCAGTCTCTCAATCTGGCCTAAGCGTTCGGCTACTTCATCGGCTGATAAGAACCCGATAACGTCGCTTGTAATCGGCGTGTCATAGCACGGTACGGCGTCTTTTAATACCATCAACTCGTACAGTCCGTCATTGTGTCCGTAACTGTACCTGTTCTGAACTACGCTCGCCCCGTACCCGTTTGTGAATAAATACAGGTGCTGCATGTCCGTACCGTCAAGCAAGTCAGTTGTTATCGTTTCTCTTTCCGGCTCGTAGTTGCCGAATTTTATATATGCCATTCGTCTTTGCTCCTCTCTCAACCTGTTCTAAATTAGAGCTAATTCAACCGCTTCACAATATTCCCTGTGAGTTGCTTTAACTTCTCGTTATTCGGACTTATCCCCAGTACGGCATTATCTCGGTTGTCCTTCTGTCGCTGTGCCGCCAATTGATACGCCCGCCGAAACTGTGACCGTAGCGTATTCATGCCCTCAATCGTAGTCATACAAATGTCTTGCCAACCGATATTATTAACGGCTGTTGTTATAGCTTCGTGACTGAATTTCGGCTTCCTGTAATACCCAACGGACTGTATTGCTTTAACTACTTCGCCCCACGCTTCCGATTCATCGGGTGCAGCCGTTCCGCTTATCGTGCCTTTAATTCCGTACGCCGTTTCTCTTATCTCTGCGATTGAAGGCAAAAACTTGTTTGTCATAATCAGCTTTTTTACTGCCGTTTCTAAGATTTGAGGCGGTATGTCCGATAACATCATGACGTAGAACTGTAGCCTGTCTTTTTCCAATGCACCCTTAAAAGCCAATTGAAGCGGTGCTATTGCTTTCGTCGTGCTTACTTTGTCCATTTTGTTGCTCCTCTTCTTCGTATTCTGCAATTAATTCATTCACAACGTTTATTGCTTCTTGCCGTTCTTGCTCTGCTCGGCTTATAGGTGATCGCCTATTGTTCCGTACTTCGGGTTGATTAAGATAACCTTCAAACTTTGTTCCGAACAGCGTTTCAGGTCTCAAATATTGAGCCATATCCGTTCCTTGCCATTCTTTGGCTTTCTTGGTGATGACAGCTTTAAAGTCATCAATCGTAAAGCCCTCTGTAAGTCGTGCTGCTATTAGCTTGCGTGTCTTATCTGTCGTACTTCTGTAAGAACTGCCAGTTACAGAGTTGAGAAAAGTCACAATATCTTCAGCTACCGAAGGTAGTGAAGGACTATATGTTTTTTCCTTCTTACCCTTACTCTCTTTCTTTATCTCTATACTCTTATCTCTAGCGGGACATTTTTGTGACATCGGCAGGACATCGGTGGGACATTGTCCCACTTTTATATTTTCTCTGTATCTCCTTTTCCGCTCTGCGGCTTGTGTTTCGCTACCTGTGAGCGTCGGCACTTGGTTAAGAAAAAAATCATTTTTGTTCGCCATTTCCAGTAATCCAACCCGTTTCAAAAACGCAATTGTAAGTTTTACATTGTCTAAACTTTCGTGAAGTAGTAACGCTATTTCCTCGTCTTGAGTTGCGTCGATTCCGTCGTACTCAAGAAGTCCGTCAGTTTTAAGCGATAACAACAACATTTTCAGATAAATGATTGTGTACGTATCACCCCCCGCAATGCTTCGTAGCCGTAGCATTTCTTTACTGTCGAAAAAGTTTGTTTTCAACTTCAACCAGTAGTATTTTTTGTTGTCACTCACTTTTTTACTCTCCTTTACAAGCAACGTCGGGACGTTTGCCATCGGATATGTATCGTTGGAGCATTTTCCTGTATTCCTTCGCTTTTGCTCCGTGAGCCTTCGTGTTATGACACTCACGGCACAAGCAAACGAGGTTATCAAGCGTGCTTTTACCGCCCTGTGAGCGAAAAACAATGTGGTGAACATCGCACCCGTATTTGCCGCATATCACGCAACAATTCCCGTCCCGCTCAATCGCTTGCCGCTTCGTCTTGCGGAATAATTCCCTATCTTGCTTTGTATTCTTGTTCATGTCGTTAACGCCCTTTCTACGCTCCAACCTCTCTTGAGTCTGTAGAGTAAGGTGTTTGCCTTAATCCCAACGGAATCAGCCCACTGTTGAAGCGTTGCCCGTTTGCCGCGGAATGTAATCATGTGATTGTTCCGTTTATTGTTCGCTTGAGTTTTCCAGTTAACCCAGCGGCAATTGTCGGGGCAATAGTCGCCATTTGTGTCTTTGCGGTCGATTGTGAGCATTTCGCCGTATCCGTTCGATATCGCCCAGGCGTAGAAAGTTCCGAAATCGTTCCACTCGTCGCATACCCTTATACCCCGTTTCCCGTAGAGCTTGTAATCCGGATTGTTACGGCGGTTGCAACGGGCTTTAAGACCGCTCCATATGTTGTACAGTCGGGTATGTCGGTGTCCATGTTCCTTATACGTTCCGTACTGATTGACTATCATTCGCTTGCCCCCCAGTCGTTAAGTAGTGCCGTCATGTATTCAGGCGGTTCGAGCCGTATACCCAATTGGCTGCATTCATCAGTAAGGCAGTCAATGAGTCTTGTCATCTCGGCAACGTCATAAACGCTTGAGCCATGGTATGCGGCGATTATCCTGTATCCATTTGTTTTCCTCGCTTCTCCCAGGTCTTCCGTTAGCCAGCCTATGCCGTGAGCCGCCCAAATCGCCTTGAATCTCTCAACCGCTTCAGCTCGTACGGGTATCGGCGTGAAGTGTCCGCAGTCCTTAATTGCCTTGCGGTACACGTCTTCACGGCTTGAATACTGACCGTCACGGCTTAAATGCTCCGCAATTCTCTGACACAAGACCCAACAAAAGGCATTGGCGTTTAGGCTTCTTTTTTTGCATACTTTCTTTATCTCAACTGTATATTCTTGCGATTCGTCTATCTGTGACAATTCATTGTCCTTCGGAGACGGAATAAACAACCCGACTCCGAAAGACTTAATTACTTGTATTCCCTTCGTTGTAAACTTCATGACTCAATCCACTTCTTAAAGCCCTTGTAGACTTCGGCTAATTGCTCAACCGTCAACCCGTCGAGGTTATTAACCTTCATTGTGTCCTTAAGCCAATCGGCAAAGGGCTGTTCTGCTTTATGCTTCTTGACAATTTCAGAAATTGTCGCAATCCCCTTTTGCCGTCGTTCTTCGTCTGTCGGCTCTTTAGCCTTCGGACGATCTGTTTTCGTTCCGTTCAGGCGGTACCGCTCTTTCCCGTTCTTATCGACGATGACAAGACTCGTAAACTTCCGTTCAGTCTTGCTGTACTTTATCTCCTTGACTGTGAAGCGGTCGTACTTATCCACGGGAGCATGGATGAATATAAACGGAGCGTCGTAAAGCTCTCGCCCTATTCCCCATGCAAATCCAGCCCGCTTAAACGCGTCGGATGCTTGTCCCTTCTCCGCTTCGGCGTTGCTTTCGGTGCCAACGTCTTGTTTACTTACCCATTGAGATTTCTCTGAATCCCATACGGATATAGTGCAAAACAGGTTATTATTGATAACTTCATGATGTCGCTGCCAATTCATTTCCCCGTACACCTCGTCAAGGATACGCATGTCAACCCTTGCCGTCTTGTAGAGTAGAAGAACCGCCCCTTCATTCGTTATCTTTTGTATGCGGCATTCTATATCTTCAGCCTTCAATAAAGGCATTCCATTCATACTTTTCGCCCCCTTATTTGATTGTCATGTTCTGCCGTTCTATTAACTCCGCACCGCTCACGGTTTCGCCGTTCTTCAGTGCCTTGCTAATCCCTGTCTTATCAACCTTAGGCGGTTGCGGTACGAGAAACGTCGGCGGTAATGCCTTCTCGTCTAAGACATTGACGGCGGTTGACTTTCGCCACGAGATTGCGAAGTCTGTGCCGGTCACCTTCTCGCCGTTCAGTACATCGGCAAGGTACTTACTTAACTGTTCGGCCTTCCGTTTTGCCGCGTCCTTTCTTGCCTTAAACGCCTTTTCCTCTGCGTCCAGTGCGTTCACGTCACTTTTCAAATTCTTAATCCACAAAGCTATGTTGCGGATTTTTTCGCTCCGTTCTAATTCCAACTGTTCCAAGGCTTCGAGGTCGATTACTTCCCCCGTTTCTGTGTTTACGGTCATTCCTTCTTCTGTTGTTATGCAGTTCAATATGTTTTGGTTTATTTCGTATAACGTTGCCATTCTTCTTTCTCCTCTCCTGTAATAAGCCATTCAATAATGTCGGCCTTAGCCCCGATTTGTATAAGTCCTTCACCCAGGTCTTTAAGAATCCAGTGCAACATTTCTTGTTCTTGCAAGGGTTTTAGCCGGTCGCGTAGAAGTCTTGTTGTTATGCTCTGAATAATCTTTATTCGCTTTAATATTTCTTTTTCATTTTCCATATGCTATACTCCTTATAGGTCATTTACCCTGAGTCGTGATGGTTGCCGCCGTCACGGCTCTTTTTCTTTTTATAAGACCGCGGCAAAGATAAGCATGCCGCCGATAAACAGCCATAAGGCCGCTGTTTCCTTCCATTCCGTCACCTCGCTTTCTTCTGTAAAACGGATCGCCTTTCCTTCCGCAAGCCCGTGACGGCTGTTGACCCATGCGGGCGGTGCGGTAGGTACCGCTTGTTTTCTCATCGCTTACGCTCCTCCCTAAATCTCACTACTAATTACAAGCAAATCGCTTGTAATCTTCCTGATTTGACTTCTAAGCCATTCGTTCTCATCTTGTAGCCGTTCACATTCAGCCCTAAGCCTTCGACACTCTGTAGCTGAATATTCAGCTCTGAGCGTTGCGAACGCTTCAACTTCTTCCCGTGAGAACCGCAGCCCAGGAACTTCCAAGGCGTGAAGTTTTCCTTCGTTCCGCATGGCATATACTGCGTTAACGGAGATTTGGAAGAAGTCGGCTACTTCTTTTGCCGTCATTACGGCGTTTCCTGTTGTGATTTTAATCTTCTCCCTTCGTTTCATTTTAGGTAACTTTATGGGTAAAAAAAATATCCCAAGGATTTTTAAGTCCCAGAATTATGGCAATTTTCTCAATTTGGTTGGTATTAAACCGCCCGTTCTTGAGTCTTGCCCGAAAAGCCCTATCGCTAATACCGATAGCGTCCGCAACTTGTTTTTGCGTCATTCCTTTCGCTACAATTTCGCCTTTAAGCCTATTTACGTTTATCACAATTGTCATCTCCTTTCCTATAAGGTAACTAAATTGTAACATTTGTTTCCTTTTTTGTAAAGGAATTTAGGAAACTTTTTTATACATTTATGTAATAATTGTTGTCTGTTAGGTTTATTGATGGTATATTATTGGCACGATAGTTATTGTGTAAAGAGGTGAATAAAATGACTGACACAAATCGTTGGGGCAAAGAAATAACAGACCTCCAACAAGGACTTGCAAAGCGATTAAAGGACGCTCGCGAAGCGGCCGGGCTTACTCTTGAAGAAGTCGGGAAAATAATCGGCGTAAGCAAGGTGACCGTATTAAGGTATGAACGGGCAGACATTGCCGTTCCTAGTGATAGACTTGAACGCCTAGCCACTTTATACCGCGTTTCACCCGCCTATCTTATGGGGTGGGATAATCCCGACAGCGGCTATTATATCGACGCTCAAGCAGCTGAATATGCTGAAGAATTGCGGACAAACAAAGATTTGCGAGTATTGTTCAGTGCAAGCCGTGACCTTTCAAAAGAACAAATGAAAGAAACATATGATTATATAAAATATCTAAAATCGAAGGAAACGAATAATGACTATTAATATAATTTTCGCACCTGTGCCGAATACCAAAGCAGTAGTAACAGAGAATGAGGACGGTAGCTATTCTATTGTTATGAGTAAGTCACTGAGCCGTGAACAAGCACAGAAAGAAATCATTCATGAGTTGGGTCATATTGTTTCCGATGATTTTAGCAAGGATGTACAGGCGAATTTAATAGAAGAAATGATAAGACGCAGCGGCATTATCCCTGATATAAATGGTATAGAGTTTTTCTGTCAAGTGGTGTAGCGTCACTTGTAAAAGCAACATATTTAAGCTATTAAGAAATCTGACTATTACCAAAGAGGAAATTATGAATAATTTTGACGACACTACAAACAATACCGAATTAGCTTCTACAAAAACTACCCCCACCGCAAAAGGAGCTTTTGACGATATATTCCCGAATGAGCAAGAAAAAATACAACAACCGCAACAGCCCAGCGGGCTATTTGACGGGATTGCAGGAGCAGGGGCAAATAAACACCAAGTAACGGGAGTATTTGACGATATTGTTATACAAAGCAACATAGAAAGCGATTTAAAGCGACAAGAACAACTACGCCAAGAACAGCAAGAAAAACTAGCACAACAACAAAAATACGCATGGATTGATGACGTTGTTAATTCTCCGTTGAGTTGGATTTCTTTAACGGTTATTATAATCCTATTTGCTAAGCGGCTATTTAAATCACTCCGCAAGACATTCTGTTGGTTTTATTATGAAACATTCGATAAAGAACATTTTGAAGTATTAAGATTATGTGAGAATGATCAGCCACATATACATGAAACTTATTTTGAACACACTAGAAGACTGTGTAAGGAATTTGAGTCGCACGCACTTGGGTCTATCTTCCCTGTTTATGCGGCTACTTTTTTCCTCTCTGGCGTAATTTTTATTCTCGTGAATAACAAAGGTAGTACAGGTGCGTTTATTGCCGTTATTGGATTTTGGCTTGCGTATATTCCTATTTATATTATCTCTAAGATGGAAACAAATAGATTTTTACGTAAACTCATTTACAACGAGCTTACAGGAAACAAAGATATGATTGAACGATTTAATGAGGAAATAGAAACGCTGTGTGCCAAAGACAAGGAAGAATAACATGCAAAGTAATATAACGACTCGCAAAAAAGACAACGCCTATCAAGTCATTGTCAGTTACAAAGACGGTCGAAAATGGCGGCAAAAGTCAAAACAGGGCTTCAGAACACAACGAGAAGCAAAAGAGTACGGGCAGCAGATAATAGACGCCTTAAAAACGCAAATAACACCAATTGACGAGAATATGAGAGATATAACCCTTGGCGAATTTGCGGAAATCTTCTTACGGGAAAAAGTTGATCTTACCTACAGTACAAAAGCTATGTATAGAGTCGCTTTAAAGTCATTTCCAACCCTTACTAATACGGAATTACGCAATATCAATCATAACCTTGTAATAAGGGCATTTAACGAGATTAATATTGCCCCCAGTACTATGAATTTGTATTTAAGAATATTAAAGGCGATTGCCAATTATGCCGTTAGACCTTATAAGCTCATTAGAGAGAACCCGTTTAACTCGGTACCCAGACGAAAAGAAAGCGTCAAAAAGGTTTCTACGTTTACTGACGAGGAAATGAAGATTGTTTTCTCTAACATAGACGGGTACGCCCGTGTTATGATTTCTATTGCTTATTATGCTGGGTGTCGTATTGGCGAAATCTTAGGACTTACATGGGAAGATGTTGACCTTGACGAAAAAACCATTACAATTAATAAACAGGTTGCTATTATTGATTCGAAGAAATTCGGAGTAACAGCACCTAAAACCGTCAATAGTTATAGAACAATTCCCATACCGCCTGTATTATGTAAAATTCTTAGGGAATACAAAGCGACCCAATCGGATCGCCTATTGTTCCCCAAGAAAAACAGTAAGTACGTCCCTCGTATTTTAAAAAAGATTATGCCTGATAAAACCTTTCACGACCTACGGCATACGTACGCAACAAAGCTACTTGCGAACGGAGTCGATATTAAAACCGTAGCTAGCTTATTAGGCGATAACGTAACCACTGTAATTAAAGTATATGTACATTACACTGACGATATGAGAATGAAAGCGGCGGAGAATGTCGCTAATATTTTTAGCAAAAGTTTTTGACGATTTTATTTTTTAATATCCTATAATAGCTTTAAATAAGCCGATAATAGTCCTATTATAAATTACTATACATATTATTTTTTATTATTTAATAACAGGTCAGGGGTGACTTTCTTGACAAACTGTTCATCGGTCATACGCGGAACCGCCTTCCACAGTACAGGCCCGAACTCATTTGATATACTTGAGGACCACCTGTTTCTTGTCGACGAGGCCGGAGTCCTCGATGATGTCATTTCTCCGAAGGATGACAGGTACGATAATATTCTTCGCCGATCGGAGGACACCGGTTCTCTACAGCGGCTGAAATCACAACAATACTTGTTGCCCGGATTCATTGATACCCATGTTCATGCACCTCAATGGGCCCAAGTAGGCAAGGCACTGGATGCGGATCTTCCTGTTTGGCTTAATGACTATACCTTTCCGCTGGAAGCCGCTTATAAAAACACGGATTTTGCCGAGACGATTTATAAAGACCTGGTTCGAACTCTTTTGGCAAACGGCACGACGACGGCTCAATATTTCGGTTCCGTCCATAACGAACCTAATAAGGTTTTAGCCGAAATTTGTGCTTCTGAAGGCCAACATGCTTATATCGGTAAAGTAGTTATGGACTTGCCGTCTCAGTGCCCCGATTATTATCGCGATCCGTCTCCGCAAGCGGCACTGAATGCTACGGAAGACTTTCTCACTTATTGCCGCAACCTGAACAGCCGGACACGGCAAGACATAGTCGGTGTCGTTACACCGCGATTCATTCCTACGTGCAGTGACGAAGTCCTTTACGGCCTGGGCGACTTGGCCCGCCACTATGATGCTCCCGTTCAATCCCACTGTTCCGAAGGAGACTGGGAACACGCTCATGTACTGGAACGAACGGGCCTAAGCGATACACAAGCTCACTTAAAATACGGGCTATTGACGAATAAAACTACTCTGGCTCACTCCGTCTACTTAAGCGACTCCGACGCAGAGTTGTACAAAGAACACGGTGCTGCCATTGCCCACAGTCCCTTATCCAACATCTTGTTTGCCGGAGCCGTCTGCCCGGTCAAACGCCGTTTGGAACAAGGGCTCAGCATATCATTGGCTACGGATATTTCCGCCGGCTATACGCCGTCTATGTTTGATTCCATGCGTCAGGCTATTTTATCGTCGCGCCTCCTTTCTACGGGAACCGATTTTTCAAAATCTCCGATAGAGCGAGGCGGCATCCCCGCTAGCGTCATCGATTTCAGACAAGCCTTTTACATGGCTACTGTCGGCGGGGCTACCGCCCTGCACGTCAATGCCGGCCAATTTCGCAAGGGCTGTCGCTTCGATGCCTTTGTTTTCGACTGTCTGGCTTCGCAAAGTCAGACTCGCCAATATGATACCGACTCATTGGCAGATATGTTGCAAAAAATAATTTTTACAGGCCAACGGCAAAACATTACCGCCCTCTGGGTCTCCGGAAAGCCCGTTTCATTGCATTAGGAGGATTTATGTCTACAGAAGAAGCAAAAACTCAACACTACGAAGGATCTTTACTCGTTCAGCCTGACGAGGCTTTACCGCCCGTACAATCCCTTTTACTCGGCTTGCAACATTTGCTGGCCATGGATATTTACGTCGTTCCCTTTATCGTTGCCGGCATTTTATCCTTATCTGTTCAGGAGTCGGCCTTCCTCATTCAGGCAACCTTTATTGCCAGCGGTTTAGGCACGCTTATACAATCTCGTTTTCTCATGAAACTTCCCGTCGCTCAGGGACCGTCCTATGTTCCTATCGGTGCCATTGCCGGCATCGCCTTGGCTCACGGCACGGGTATTGACAGCTTAGCCGCCGTATTCGGAGCCATTCTCGTCGGCAGCCTCATTGTTTGTGTTCTCGGCATGACGGGTATTGTCCGCAAGGCCATTAATTACTTCGTACCGCCTCTCGTCGGCGGTACGATTATCTTCGTCGTCGGGCTGTCCCTCATTCCCATAGGCTTAAAAGACAATATATTTACGGTTCACGGTGCCGGTACAATTACGGAAAATATCATTCTGGCTCTCGTTTCCGGAGGTGTCCTTACCGTTTGCGTTATGCTCGGCTTGCACATGGGTAAAAAGGGCAATTGGTTGCGTATCGGCTCTGTTATTATAGCCCTCGTTGCCGGTTGCCTCGTAGCCGCATCTATGGGACGCTTTTCTTTGGATGCCGTAGTGGCGGCTCCTTTATTTTCGGTTCCCCACCTGGCTTTCGCATCATTCCCCGTCAGCTTTGACATTCCCGCTATCATTACTATGATTCTCATCTACATTGTTCTTTTGGCCGAAACGACGGGAACTTGGTTCGCCGTCAGTTCCGTCATTGAGCGTCCCTTGACGAATGAACAATTAGACAAGGGGATTTTAGGCGAAGGCCTGAGCTGCTTTATCGGCGGCCTCTTCGGCGGTACACCGGCTACGGGCTATTCTACAAATGCCGGCCTTATCTCAATTACAGGGGTAGCCAGTCGTCACGCTTTTTACGGTTGTGCCTTTTGGATGATCGCCTTCGGTCTGTCCAATAAACTGGCCATGCTTATCGCATCTATTCCTGCTCCGGTTATCGGCGGTATTTTTGTCACCGTTTCATCTATTATTGCTTTAAGCGGTTTCCGTGTTATTCGCCGTCTAGAACTTGATGAACGCAACATGTTTATCATCGGCTTACCCATCATTACGACCTTGGCTCTTTATTTATTGCCTCAAGACTATGTGGCGTCTTTGCCGCAGTTGTTGCGTTATCTTTTAAGCTCCTCCATAGCTACGGCAGCAATGGTTGCCATTGTTCTCAACAAGGCATTACCGCAAAAACTCAATTTGTATAACGATAAAGACTAATCAGCTCTATTGAAAAGGATGTGACATTTTTGCCCGATTCATCTTACAAGCATTATCGCCTCGGCTTTTTTACAGCTTGCAGCAGTTTTATCATTTGGGGCACCTTACCGCTTTACTGGTATTTCCTTTCCCACGTAGAAGCCGGAGAAATCCTCTCACATCGCATTGCCTGGTCTTTTGTCTTTATGCTCTTCGTCCTCATCTTCGCAGGACGCAAACAACTGAAAGAGGACCTTGCCTTCCTCCGTGAAAAAAAGAGTCGTATTTTCCTGCTCCTGACAGCTGCTGTTCTGGTAACCGCCAATTGGCTGACCTACATTTGGGCAGTTACGCACGGTCATGTTATCGACACAAGCATCGGCTACTATTTGAATCCGCTTCTATCCGTACTTTTAGGCGTTGTCATGTTTTCCGAAAAGCTGAGCACGCCTAAACGAATCAGTATCGTTCTTGCCGCCATCGGGCTGGCACTCATGACTTGGCAAGGCGGGCACTTCCCTTGGCTGGCTTTACTCTTGGCCGGGACCTTCGCTCTCTACGGAGCCGTCAAAAAAATGCTCCATCTACAGCCGATTTCGAGCATCACACTGGAAACACTTATCGTCTTGGCCCCGTCAATCATATATATTTACAACCTACACTCAAATTCATCCGGACATTTTTTAACGAGTGACGTAACAACCACCTTCTTATTATTGGGTGCCGGTATCGTTACGGCCGTTCCTTTATTGCTCTTTTCTTACGGTGCCAACGAATTACCTTTAAATGTGCTCGGATTTATCCAGTATATCAGCCCTACACTGGCTTTCGTCTGGGGAATCTTCTTTTTTCATGAACCCTTCGGTACGGATAAACTTATTGCTCTCTCTTTTATTTGGATATCCTTAGTTATCTTTACTATCGGTGAGCGCCTGCAAATAAGCCGGTCAACATATAAACAAAAAAAGCGGTCATAGCCGTCACGCAATGACCGTAAAAAAACCGTTTGCCCAAAGGCAAACGGTTTTTTTATTACCAGCGAGTAGCCAATGCACCTGCCGCTACCCAAATAAAAGGAGCGACAATGGAGCATACCACGGACACAAAGAAAGCTACAATAATCATAGTGTCCGTCGGACTGGCCGGCTTACCGATACGTGCCGCTTCTTCCGACGTAAGGCCCACATAATTTGTCTTACGCCCGTAACGGTTCATAATAGCCTGGCCTTCAGAACAAATGAGATATAGGAAATAAAACTCTCCGAAAGGTACGAAATTCACAAAAATCCACGCACCGGACCGCCCCACATCGTGTAATCGTCTTACGTTTAAGCAAAAAGACGGAATAAACAAAACGAGGCCGAATACAAAGCACACAATGCTGAGTGCCACATACAGACTCATGGATATATTGGCCGATATGGCGGCAACAAACCATATTAAGGAGAAAATGACGGCACTAACGCTGTAAAATTTAAAATACTCACCGCGTGAAGCTCGCCCTTCTATGGTGGCAAATTTTTTCGTCATTACGTACTTAAAGTTTTCCCAAAAACCTTTGCCGCGAATAATCGCCAAATCTTCATCGCCCACTGTATCAGGATTTACGTGGTACGGATTATCGTATTCACCCGTCATATTTAAGTCTACAGGAGCTCCGCACTGAGTACAGAATTTCTGATTCCCTTCAATAGGTGCTCCACAATGAGTACAAAACATAAATTAGAACCTCCTGAATTTTCTTTTCAGTATATCATTAACTCTGAAATGTTAGCAAACAGAACCGTAGAAAAGGCCGGACCGCATAGGTCCGACCTTTTAATTTATGCCAATAACAGATGACCGTATTTACTGATTTCAAGTGCCGCCTTGCAAGCATCACAATCACAATATCGGGCCCCTTCGGTCTTAAGTTTCCTGCCGTGAACCTCTAATTTTTTAGCCGCCTCTTGGCCGAATACTTCAGTTCCTACAGGAGATCCGGCAAAAGCAATTAATTCATCTACCGTAGTGACATCGGCCTTAGCTTCTTCAATAAGCACTTCTGCCGCTACCTGTTCACGTTCCGTACCTACAGCCTCTAAATAGGCCTGCCCCGCCGTCTTTAACCCTTTATAAGTCGAAGGCGTACTGATAGCGCCTTGAATAACTGCTATAAGTGCTTTTTTATCCATAATGATCCCTCCTTACAGGGCAATGTTTACTTTGCCAGTACAGTATAACACCGAAGGGATTCAATTAAAAGCCTGCTCATATCAGTGTTGTTATAAAGATACAGGTCTAAAATTGCCGGTCGTAAAGATGACTCTTCGTCAGGAAATCTTCAACCGTATTAAACCCCAACTCCTTCAGCATTCCGATGACATACGGATTTTCCATAGGCGTCTCAAAAGCCGAAGAGTCCGCATAGGTTTGCACGCATTTTTTCCCTTCTTCCTTCGGAATAATAGCTCGCGGTCCGCCTACACAACCACCGATACATCCCATGCCTTCGAAGAAGTTCCCCTCCCTACGCCCTTCAAGAATATCGTTAATCATAGCCTTACAGCCGGGAACACCGTCCGCTTTCCTGGTTTGCAGCTTAATTTTCCGATGAGGATTCAGTTTTTCCAGTGTCCGTTTCACAGCCGCCGCTACACCGCCAGCATAGGCGTATGTAATCCCTGTAGTCGAAGCATGAAGTTGTGCGTCTTCAGGCATATCGGCCGGTTTTAAATCCGTAACACTTAAGAGATCGCGAAGTTCTTGATACGTCAGTACGTAATCGATGGCTCCTACTATGTCAGGCTCGTTTTTCTCCGCTTTCTTCGCTAAACACGGCCCGATAAACACGGTCTTCGCTTTAGGGTGAAGTGCCTTCACGGTCCGTCCTCCGGCAATCATGGGCGAGACGGAACCCGGTACATTGGGTAGAAGCTGATGATACAACTTTTTAATCATAGCTATCCACATGGGGCAGCAACAACTGGTAAGCTGAAAATCTCCTTCAGAATTAATATTCTTATCAAATTCCAGTGCCTCTTTCAGTGTTAAAATATCGGCAAAAGCCGCCACTTCCAACATCCCCGTAAACCCGAGTGCCTTTAAGGTCGACCGCATTTTTCCCATCGTTACGTCCGCTCCGAATTGTCCGGCAATTGCAGGAGCTACCAGGGCATATACGGGACCGTCATATTGATGAAGTTCCTGTACTACGGGAATGATGTCCTTTTTGGCCTTCAAACTATCCAGTTCGCAAGCATCGATACAGGCCTGACAGCCTACACACTTTTCCGTATCGACGGCAATCCCCACTTCGTTGCCGGGTTTTAAAGCATCCCACTCACAAGCTTCGGCACAGTGTCTTTCGTCAGGTGGACACAAACACGGCTTTACTCGAACTACCGTCCCGTCATCAGGTAGGGTCAGACAGTCGATCAACCGGGGATCCATTCCTTCCGGAGCCAACTCCAACTCACCGTCTACAGCCTTTTTGAGCATCTTAAAGTACAGTTCATCTAACGTATCCATAGCCAGTTCCTCCGTAAGAAAGCAATACCCTATATAGGTTCCATTATAGGCTTCCACCCTAAAGATAACAACGCCCGCTATTTTTGTATCCTCTACTTAAAGTTGTTGCTCCTTAAAACTCTATAAAGTGTCTCCTATACGTTATCTATCCTCGAAAATAAACCGGCCCGTTAATGCCTTGTACTCACGGATACGTTTTTTTATCGCTTAACGTGCCGATTTCAGTATAACCACACTATTATTTTTTCTTCGCCGGTATGACCGCCTCATCTATAAGCCGACCGTCCCTTTTATAAGCGGACACATAAAAACCGTCTTTTCGCAACCGTAACTCCACATATACAGGAAGGTCCATGCAATCGTCATAGGCAACATCAAAAGGACGTCGTACAGCTTCTGCCCAAGTTTCGGATCCGGAACGTCCCGTCGTAATATAAACAGTTCCTTTCGCTTCTGGTCTTCCTTCTCTCAACGGATAGGAACGGGCATAACAATGCTCATGTGCTGTAAATACCAAGGGAACTTCATACTTATCTATGAGCGGCAAAAAGGCGATTCCGTTCACATCTTTTGCTCCTGAATACGGAGCACTCCACGGCGAACGATGCATTAACAAAATCACTCTTTTATGTTCCGTCTCCGACTGTTTAAGTATCCTCTCCAACCAAACCGCTTCAAGAGTCAGCATGTTGGACCGCATGGCTCCTAATTCTTCTTCATCCGTATTTAAACTGATAAAGCGGACATCCCCGTAATCGAAGAAGTAAGCCAAACCCGTTTGTCCCTCGGGACCGTTTTGCGGTACGGGAAACAAGGCGCTGTACGTTTCCGGTTCTGCAAATGTCCAGGTCATGCTGTACGCCTCGTGGTTTCCCAACACGGGTGCCAGCGGAATATTTTCGGCAGATCGACCTTCATCCAGCCACTCTTTCCATTGAAACCATGCCTGACCGTTATCCGTCAAATCTCCCATAGATATTCTCAAATCCGCCTGTGGCATGTGCCGAAGTGCAGCATTTACAGTCTTTCCCCACTCGCCGTAGTCTACGGATTGAGAGTCTCCCATAACGGATATCTTATATTCGAGCGGCGATTTCTCCGGCATTGTAAAGGCCCCTTCTACCCGATCAGTCTCGGTAGCTACAGTATATACATATTCCGTGCCCGCCTCCAGTCCAGTCAATCTGACTGTATAGGATTGCCACGCTCTTTCCGTACCTTCAGCATAAAGGGGTGGGCGCTCTCCCCATATGACGGAAGCCGTTTTTTCATATGTATCGCCCTGCTTTTTATATGAAAAAACAGGGTAAGTCCCTGCGCGATCATCGAGCCAGGCTACGGTTCGCGATGTCAGTCCGTCCTCTCCGACAACCTGCATGACATGTTGTACCTGTGCCGCTGCCGGCCATACTAATCCAAACGCACTGATAACACCGAAACACACAGCATGTAAGACCCTTTTTTTCATGATTACACCTACCTTTTTCTTAGTATAACGAAAAAAGCAGGTTCTTCAAAAGAAGAACCTGCTTTTATATCAGCTTAAATCATGGCAATAAACGGGGATACAACGAGAAGTACTCCGGAGAATACAATAAGATTGAGTACCATCCCCTTGTACTTACGCAAAGAACCGACCTTATATACCAAGTATGCAGGAATAAGGCACCCGATACATCCCAAGATGGGTCCTAAGAAGGATAGCAGTTTAAGAATCGGTGCATTGAGTACAATGGCACCCCAGGACACGGAAACCGCAAAAACCAAAATACCTTTAGAAACGAGTTCTTTATTAATTTTTTCTGCCGGTAAGAGACGCGATAAGATATTTAAAGCAATACCCGTGCACGCTTCCTTAAAGCCCAAGAAAACACTGAAGTATGCCGTTACGACGGCAAAGATATTGAGGATAAGACTGAAAATTTTAACTGCATCCGCATCGGCACCGCGCGCCACCATGGCCAGAGCCGAGATATTGTTCGTATATGCTTCAACAGCCTGTTCGTGGCCCATAGCCAAGTTAAAGGACATAGCGTACGAGAATACGGTAATAAAGAGAACAAAGAAGGCTATTTTCATAGCTCTCATCGCCTTATACCGCGCTACATGAATGGATGTATGATGAGACCGATAAGAAATGACCATAGGGCTCAAACAGGGAATGAAAATAATAGAGGTCAGTGTATAAGGGAGCATGATGATCGTCTGCTTCAAAATATACGACCAATCGGGGAAAGCTCCGAGGTTCGCCAAATCCCATGACTGTACCATCAACAAGCCCAAGCAGGCGACAACGCACAGTTTGGTCAAAACCATTAACGTCGATACCTTAAAAAGAAGTTGTTCACCGCGAGATGCAACGACAACCATAAAACAAATAACGGCTAAGCCGTATAAAGGATTATCGGACAACAACCCTTTCGTAACGCCGAAAGACTGCAAAAATGAGGCACTGTCATTAGTCAGAGCCGTAGAATACATGAAGACACAAATAAGGCTCATCATAAAGTACAAAATGCCGAGGAAAAATCCCCAGTTTTTTCCTAAATAACCGCCGATAATACTGGGATAATCATTACAGTCCGGCGAGTCCGCCAAGGTATTGATGAATAACCGTTGCAACAAATAAATAGAAGGATAAGCAATAAGTGCGGACAATAAAAATACCCAGACACCTACAAGCCCGACCTGTACGGGGAGAAATACAATCCCTGCACCGATGGCCATGCCTATACTCATAATTATCCAACCTCTGTCGGTACTGTCAAATTTAATCGCTTCTTTCCATTGGGCCTCGCTCATACCGGCCTGTTTTGCCAAGTCTGCCGTGGACATATAAAAAACCTCCTGAATGTAAGATTTAATATTCCTGTCGTTTTCCCGTTAGACGACAGGTTACTGCTGAATTTCGCTTAAAACCTAGAAAAACACGTTCCCTTGCAACACATGTACGGAAAAGGCAAGAATAAAAAACATTCCGATTTCATGCATGCGAACAACTCCTTTCACCATTCTTCCCCCGATAATATTCCTCTGTTCCTCCAGAGAATATTTAATATGCTTAAAGCATATCACTAAATATTAGTTTCACTCAACAATACTTGTTTCTCATGACACGAAACTTTTCATTCCTTTTGTTTCTTTTAAATAGAAAAGCTCCCCTTTTTTCTATATAATTAAAAGCAAATATTCGGATTATATACTCTTAATTAAAAATTTAATATTTGTAAGAAACTTTTTGAGGTGAACCATGGAAAATCTGCAACGAGAAATCGGCAAGAAAATCAAGCTTTACCGCAAGAAAAAACTGCTTACCGTAGCAGATCTGTCAGAGGCCATCTGTAAAAGCAAGGCCACAGTCAGCAAGTATGAAAACGGGCAGATCTCGATGGACATCCTGACCTTATACGACATCGCGCGAGTGCTCGGAGTTCATGTGGAGCAGCTTCTACATCCTGTTGAAGACAAGACGCTGAATCTTACGGAAACTCGTCTCCCAGCCTTCTTTCGTAATACCAAGCAGCTCTACCTTTATTATTACGACGGTCGTTGTAATGAAATCAGCATCGGTATTATGGACATTCTGTCCAAAACGGGACCCAACACGTATAAAATCATGCTATACGTCAATATTAACGCCTATGACATCTATCAGGACTGTGAAAACACGTATTGGGGAACATTAACCCATTATGATGCCCTATCCACTTTAACGCTCATGAATCAGAATACGCCGACGGAGCAACTGATTATTACCATCTTATCCCCTTTTCTTGATGTTCCTCACAAGTGGGGCTTACTGAGCGGTATTTCCACACGCCCGCTTATGCCCGTAGCCACAAAGGTCTTTATATCTAAAGCCAAGCATGCCGATACGGAGGAATTTCGTAAAGATTTGAAGATTTCAAAAGAAGATATTCGACTTATGAAGCTGTACAACATGCTGTCCATTACTTAGGGTGCGACCTGCGGGGAAATACAAAGTATAACTTTACCCATACTAAAGGTACTTGACAATCCACCCTCTCTCCCCGTATAATACATGTTGTACTTGCCACTTTAGCTCAGCCGGTAGAGCATCTCATTCGTAATGAGAGGGTCGTTGGTTCAAATCCGATAAGTGGCTCCAAGTAAAGAGGCTTCCGTAAACGGAAGCCTCTTTTAATTGTCTTCATCAGTCTGCTGACTATCGAAAGAGGCCTGTACGGATATATCCCATACAGGCCTCTTTCGCATAAAAACCGGTCGAAGCATCTCTTCGACCGGTTCCGACAGATAATTCAACTTATTCCGTGCCGCCTTCATTATCGGCACCGCCGCTGGCCCAAACCTTTTGAGCGTAAACGGCGTTGAACAGAAGGGCTGCCTGAAGCGCTACTTGCGACAAGTTGGCCCCTAAAGTCCCAACCGTATTATCGCCCATAACCATTTGAACGGACAAAATACTCCAATAGAGGAAGTTTGCAATATTGACAAAAATCCAGAGCGACCAGTTTTCATTATACTTTAAAATATAGAGAATCTGAGCAATGAAGCTGACTACAAAGTTAATGGAGTCGAAATAGGGGAGCTGACCGCCTACATACGCCAAAATAGCCCAACCGATAAGCCATGCGACAATTGCTCCCGTAAAAACCTTCTTGCGCGTTCCTTTTTTAAAGGATCGTGTCGCTTCCTGCTGTCCCCATAAATACCACCCGATAGGTTGAGAAATTACATAAACAATATCCATGGCAAAGGACCCGTACGCATGACTGATCCAGGCAATATACGTCATGGATACGCATTGTATAAACCCGAAGACGAAGGATATCTTACGTCCCTTCATACCGTAAACCAGGCACAAAACTCCGCCTATACCGGAAATCATCCCGATGGGACTGTCCGGAGAAATAGCGTAGACAACGACTTGCAACAAAATAAGTAGTGATACGTATTTTACTTCGAACTGTTTCCAGTTCGCAAACAACTGACTGTAAAGCCAGCCGTGTTTTGCTGTTTCCATCTTATTCCTCCGTGTCATGGGCCAAAATGTTAAGGGCCAATTTAATCGATTCGTCCTGACCCTTGGCTACAAGGTCGGCACTGTTTACGAGCGAATTGATACTGTCAGCCAAGTCTCCGTTGCAAAGGACGACATTGTTTAAAATCGACAGGGTTTCCATGCCTCGCAATCGTCCGACGACGGCCAAAGCTCCTGATTCCATATCACAACCCAAGACGCCTTTTTTTGCCCAAAAATCTTCCACTTCTTCATTGTCATCTATATAAAAACCGTCATGAGAGCGAATGATTCCGAAATGAGCCTGCGGTGCATATTTTTTAGCCAAGGCTAAGAGTCTAAAAGACGGAACGGCCGGATAGATTTCCGGGGCATACTTCTTCGTAAGTCCGTCATCACGCACAATGCCTTCTCCGATAATCAAGTCTCCCAAGCCTATTTCCGGCTGTAGGGCCCCGCATGAACCCACTCGTATAACCGTCTTCACTCCGATGTTGTGAAGCTCTTCGATACCTATGGCAGCCGAAGGTGCGCCTATACCGGTTGACATAACCAGAATTTTCCGTCCCTTATATGTCCCCGTAACAGTGCGATATTCTCGATTCTCCATAATTTTTTCAGGCTCATCCAAAAATTTCGCCATGACGTCCACACGGGCCGGATCGCCGACAACAACGGCACAATCCGTATCGACGGCATCGGTTAACTGAATATGCGGTTGCGGTTCTTTTATTTGTACCATATTTATACCTTCTTTTACTTCACAATAGTAATCCGCCCCTGCGGTTGTGCATATGTATTGCCGACAGTGCCGCCCAACACGGTCTGAATATAGTTTTTCATACTGTCTACGTCAAGATACCCGGTTGTTTCCGTTTCCACCTTCGACGGATCTGTAAGTGCATAGTATGTATCGCCGCCGTAAGTAAGGTAATCGGGCATGGCGATGCAATATGTCGCTTCGGGATCGAAAGCCTTACCGCCGACAGTTGCAATGGTAACTCGCGAGCCGGGCTTTGCCGGTGCATAGTAAGTCGAATGGGGATACTGCGAACCTTCAGCATAGGGCTTCGTTGTATCAACTGTATAAGTAATGCCTGCTACTTGAGGGAAGGCGCCTATGGCCTGCGGTGTCGTGCAGGTTGCCGCTTCCAACACTTCCAGCAAGACAGATCCCTTTAAAGTCACATACTGTAAATAGTTATGGTACGGCATGACACGCAAAACATCATTTTCCGTAATCTTGCCTGCATCAATGGAGCTGCGGATAGTACCGCCATTTTGGATAGCTCCGTCAACGGTGATCCCCTTCAAGGCTACGGCCTGTTGAGCCTGCCATAAGAAAGCGTCGGCAATGAGATCCCCCAGGTTTGTTTCTTCCGTACGAACGCCCGGGTCACGAGCTCCGTTAAGTTCTACCGTCGTATTCCCGACTACGGTAGACAGTTTCTTATCAATAGCCGTCTGCGCCTTGTCGACAATTTTCTTTACCGTCGGATCCTCTTTCGTAAAGCGACCATAGGGATACAGATCTTCCTGCCACTTACCGTCTTTATATAAAATAACACCGATATTTTCGAGATGAGCTCCCGTTTCCGCCAAAAGAGCTCCGTTCACATAACGATTCTTTACCGTATGATCATGACCGTCAATAAAAATGTCGATACCCTTTACGTGTTCCAACACATCGTCCGAACGGTCGCCGGCCACATCGGGTTTGCTGCCCAAATGACCTACGGCTACAACCAAGTCGACACCGTCTTTTTTCAAGGCATCCACTTCTCTTTGCGCCGCCTTATACAAGTCTTCTTGCGAAAGGAAGGTCAGTCCGCGTACACTCAAAGGGTTCGATGTCGTAACCGTCGACGGTGTCGTCAATCCGAATACGCCAATTTTAATATCACCGCGTTTTAAGATTGTCCGGGTCTTGGGAGCAAAAGGCTTGCCTGTTGCATCTACATAAATATTGGCAGACATGACGGGAAATTTCGCTTCTTTAATGCGTTTTTGCGTTACATCGGCACCATAATCAAATTCATGATTCCCCAGAGCCATGGCGTCGTATTTTGCGGCATTCATAAACTGAATAGCCGTCTTGCCTTCACTAAGGTTGACCAGGTTATTATCCTGAATAGCATCGCCTGCATCAAGAAGAATGACATTCTTACCTTGTTGTTGGAAATCCTTCTTCAATGCCGAGACGGTTGCCATGCCGTTAATGCCTTCGGCTCTACGGTCGTACCCATGCGAATCATTCGTATGCACGATTACGAGATTGGAGAAATCGGCTGCAAAAGCCGTGCTGCAAAGGCAGGCTACGGCCAGTCCCAAAAGGGCGGTCATTTTTTTCATTATATCACTCCTGAACCTTCTAATTACCTTATACGTTATAAGCATAAACAAAATCGTCGAAACCACATATATTATACATGAGATATTACAAATTGGGTAGCATTGTCACTTTTATACTACCTCCCTGACCGCTTTAATCGAAAAATAAATTTACTTTCGTTGTAAATCTCACATTTTTTTCAACTCCTTCAGTGTATTATAATAAATAAAAGGAGATTTACTGCCCACGAACTTAAAGGGGGATTTTGTATGTGGCAAGTTATACCTGATTACTATAAAGACGAAACGCGTTGCGTCAGCTGCGGCTGTTGCGTCGCACTCTGTCCCGTCGGTGCTCTGGAAATGAAGACGGATAAAGAGACGAGGCGAGTATTACCCGCCTTCGATCGCTTTAAATGTATTCGTTGCAACCGCTGTGTCGACGCTTGTCGCATTTACGAAAGCTACGCGCCTCATGCCGTCAAAAGCGGCTACAGTCCTCTGGAAGAAATTATGCGATAGCCTGAGTAAGTCATAGTATAAAGAAAAAACGAAGGCCCCGAGCCTTCGTTTTTCTTTATATGAATTTATTATAAATAAGCCGCCATTCCCGTCTGTTTTGCAATATGCGTATACAAGGATACCAGTAGGCCTCCGTCATGTTCCAAAAGATAAGATGCCTCATCATGTCCCGCGTCGTTTGTAGCACTGACGAGATTAAGGTAACGTTGTCCCTGTTGATCCGTATAGGTTTTGAATTTTACCGTTATAGGGCGTGACTCTTCCACTTGTCCCGGTGCGTATACAAATAAAATAGCTCCCAAGTACGCATATTCTCCGTCCGTTACAGCATAAGCACTGGTTGCATCCCAATAGGCATTTATAACTGAAGAAGCACCTATTTGGGGATACAGGCCGTACAAGATACCGCCGGTTTGGGCTTCAATTTTAAAGTCGACGGCTAAAGCTGTGCTGCCCAGACTTATGCACACACATACGGCTCCCAAGATGGATGTTACTTTTTTTCGCCAATTCCGAAATTTCATCATATCCACTCCTGTCCTCTCAGTTGATATGCAAAGTATAACAATTAATATACACTTAAACAATGCCGTAGCTCGGTTATCCTTATTCGGAGCGTCGAGTCAGCACATACAAAGGTTATAACCAAGGAGGTCTCCGCTATGTCTGAAACAGTAGAACTTCGTCCTTTTCCGCCCTTTTTACCGCCACAAGCAAGGGTAATCATGATGGGCAGCTTCCCTCCGGCTCAAGAAAAGAGGGCCATGGACTTTCACTATCCGAACTTCAATAACGATATGTGGCGTGTATATGGCCTTATCTTCTTTAATGATAAAGACTATTTTCGCAAAGAAGGGGAGAAGGCCTTTGACGCTGAAAAAATAAAATCTTTTTTATCAGCTAAGGGTATCGCCTCATGCCCTTCCGTTGTCAGGGCTATTCGTGAAAAGGGCAATGCATCCGATAAATTCTTGAAAGTCGTTGAAACAGTGGACCTGGAAGAACTTCTGTCCCAAATCCCCCTTTGTCACCATATTATTACGACAGGAGGAAAGGCTACGGAAATTCTTTTGTCACTCATTAAAGATGCTCCGCCCGTACCGAAAACCGGCGAGACGGTCACCTTTTACTGTTCGGGTCTCGAAGTAAGCTTGACCCGTCTTCCTTCTACTTCTCGCGCCTACCCGTTGAGTTTGGAAAAAAAGGCGGCCGCCTATGAAGCATTCTTCCGTTCCGTCGGTATGATAGTATAGTCCTTATCTTGCCACTGACAGTAAAGAAGCGTATCATAAAGCCATGCAGCCATAGGCTGTATAGATATCTATATCGGAGGTTTTCCACTATGATTCCTATTAAAGAACTCGCTCATAAGGAACGGGATTTAATCGTTTCTTTACGGCGCCATTTTCATGAATATCCCGAACTTTCACATAACGAATTCACCACGATGGACTATATTGAAGCCCGGTTGCACGAATGGAATATTCCTACCGTTCGCGTCCCTCAAGGCGGTATTATTGCTACTGTAGACAGCGGCAAGCCCGGTTGGACGGCTCTTGTTCGCGCCGACATCGACGCTTTAGCCATTCAGGAAAAAGAAAATAATTTATCTTCCAAAAAGGTGGTTTTATCCAAAACCGACGGTGTCATGCACGCCTGCGGCCACGACGGCCACATGGCCATGGCTCTGACAGAAGCCAAGATTTTATCGGATCACAAAGATGCTTGGACCGGAAAAGTTCTCTTTGTCTTTGAACAGGCTGAAGAAATCGGGGAACGCGGGGTTTCTCAAATTCTTCGCTATCTTCATGATCATAACATTCATGTCGATATGGGCTATACCACACATGTTATGTGGCGTCTTCCTGCCGGCAAGGTCGGCATTGTTTACGATACGGCTATGGCCGGTGCCTTTTTCTTCAACGTCACCTTACACGGCTACGGTGGACACGGCTCTCGTCCCGACATGGCTAAAAGCCCGATTGAAGCTTTCATCTCTATTCAAAATGAATTGCGCGCATATCGTATGCGTGCCGTCGCCCCCGAACAGAGCCTGACTTATTCTGTCGGCTGTGTTAATGCCGGCTCTAAAGCCAACATTATTCCTTCCGAATTATCTTTTGCCGGCACTATGCGCTGCACAGATAATGAAAACGGCAAAGCTTTCCGCAGCTTTTTCTTACGCACCTGTACCCGTATAGCAGAAGAATACGGTTGTACGGCAGAGTTTACGGAAGATCAGTACATCCCCGTTACTTTTAATAACAAAGAGTTGGTTGACATGGCTCGACGTGCCGTGGTTACACAATTGGGCGAAGACGCCCTCGATGCGGACTGCCCTATGTGGATGGCTTCCGAAACGTTTGCAGCCTTACAGAACATTTATCCTTCCGTCCTCTTTTTTACCGGTATTCAAAGCGACAAAGTCGGTAGCGGTGCCCCCCATCATACACCGGAATTCGACTTGGACGAAGACGGGTTGGAAGCCGGCGTCGGTGCTGCCCTTGCCTACATCTTAACAGGCCTTGAAGAAAAACCGGCTACGCCGTCTTTTAAAGCCGAAAGCTTGGATACTGTCTTATCCTTACTCGACGCAAAACACCTGAGTGAATAATATTTTCTTGCAACAATAATTAAAACAGCGAGTTCTCGTATAGAGTGCTCGCTGTTTTTGTTGTAATTCCTATATACAATATTCACCTTCCCGGATATACTGATGATGAAAGATAAATAAATTCCAAGTTTCTTCCAAAGGAAGTGTTATATATGGAAAACAAAGGCATTACCATTACAAACAACACGACACTGGGCACACTGGTTACCTTCTTCCCCGATATTACACGGCGTCTCAATGACTTACATATCGACTATTGCTGTCACGGCAACATCAGTATAGGCGAAGCTATTAAGGAGCATCGCTTGTCGCCCGACTTTTTAAGGGAATTACAGGACGCCTACGAAGCATACCGCAATCGGCCCGACAAGAGTGAAAGCGTAGCCGATATGAGTACGGAAGACCTTATTCGTCTGATCATCGATACACACCATATTCCCGAACGTCAGCTTTGGGAAGAAATCACGCCCATGCTCAATAAGATTATGACGGTTCACTACGAACACGGAAAGGATTTGCTCTTGCAACTTCACCGTCAGTTCTCCCTCTTGCGGGCAGAGTTGGAAGAACATTTCGCCGAAGAAGAATGCGAAGTATTCCCCCTCATGTTGCAAGCCGAAACAAAATCGCCGAAAGAACGGAAACACCTGTCCAAGCGCGTTCACGAATTGGTATCCGAACATGAAGGTGCCGGCGAAATCATTCATTCCATTATGGCCTTAACAAACAACTTCACGCCTCCCGAATACGCTTGTCCTACCTTTAAGGCTACGTATGCTAAGATGCACGAACTGATTGACGACATTTTCTTACATATTGCCAAAGAAAACAGTGTCCTCTTCCCGCGTTTTGAAGAATAGTCACTACACAAAAAACGGTATTTCCGATTGCAATCGGGAATACCGTTTTTATATCTATTCAACATCATCCCACGAGACGGCACATACATCGCCGGCAGAGACTATCCGCTTCATATCCTTGTAGCAATACTGCCCCATACAAGCTACGCGTCCGACACAGTCACGTACAACTTGTTCATATGTCTGTTGAGTCGTATCGGTTCCTACAGGTACTAAGCGAACACATCCCGCTTCAATAAGAGCTACCGTACCCTTCGGACATAAGTGAATAAGAGTCCTCTCACCCAAGGCTTGTCCAAGGGATTTTAAAAAAGGCTTTAAAATATGCCGTGCATACAATTTCAGGCGGTGCTCACCCAGAAAGTCGGCATCGCCTACAGAATCGTCAATGCCGATAACGGCGACTCCTGCATGAGAGAGGTTCGTATAATACTCGACCAGAAAGTCGCTAATACACCTTACGGCCCTCAGCAATCCTCGTGTATCCTTGCGGGCACAGCGTACAAGATTCCGCCATTCCATAAGCCCCGACAACACATTGACGGGGCCGCTCCCCTCTATAAATACGGGAAGTCCCTCACGAGTACACCGTTCACAAAGGGCGACAATATTATCCATTCGCTTTATACCGAGTTTTGTCGGCACCTCTGCCTGCAAAAGGTCGCCAAAAGACGAATATATACCGGCCTTTCCCCGCGGACCGCTCAACTCGTCGCCGGTATGAATTCGACCGCCCAAAGCCGCTACTTCCGTAACGTGATCAAAAGGCAGAAACACGAATGCTTCTCGTGCTTCTGCCTTAACCACCTTTGCCAAGGTAAACATCAAGTCGGCTCGCCCATACACATCGGGTACGGGCAACCCTTCTCTTACTATAAGTTTTTGAATAAAGCTTTCTCTGTCCGATACGGGGCATTCAAAGGTTCGCACTGCCCTATAAACCCTTCATGCCTTCAGGCATAGCTCCCTTTTTAGCTCCCTTGCCGTAGGTAGCTGCGGCATTCATCAGCGCCACCAGGTTTTCCTTCGGCGTGCCGACGGGAGTGGTGCATCCGGGACTCAATACAAAGCCGCAGGGATTATCGGCCGCTTCACTCAGACACCGTATAACTTCATTTTTCATATCTTCAGGCGTGCCGTTTCTCAATAAATCTACAGGATCGACATTGCCTATAATCCCTATTCTGTCGCCGAACAGATTTTTCAAATCGGTCATACTTTCAACATTATCTACAGAAAAAGCGGATATGCCGAAATCTACAATTTCCTGCCACCGATCATGGGTTGTGCCGCAAATATGCATGCCCGGCTTCGAGCCGTAAATCTTCGTAAGCCGTTCTACCGTTTGAGTCATAAAGGGAACGGCATACTTTTTAAACATGCGCGGTGATAACAGGTTGCGAGCAATAATCGGTTCGGCAATAGAAGGTTTAATCCCGGCATGCTTATACAATCCTTCACCGGCAGCGACAACATTATCCGTAGCAAATTGAAGGAGTTTTGTAATTTCACTTTCCTTTTTCACCATATCCTTCAGGAATTTTTCCGTACCGATTAAAAAAGCCGCTACTGTAAAAGGGCCGGCCATACCGGTACCGATAATATGAGTTTTTCCGAATTTTTCCTGTAACCGATTATAGGCCTCCAACATAATGGGGAAACGACCGTCCTTAGTTACGTCAATAATAGACATGCGTTCCAAGTCCTCATACGACTCGATACCGACACCTTCTACATGCGATACATTGTTTTCAGGCGTTACGACAGAAACGCCTAAAGCTTCTACTACACCGCGCAAGCCGACGTTTACGCCCATATTATCGGCACCGAAATCTTCGGCGATTTTTGATTCCACTTCTACCATCAAGTCGGCAGAGAAATAATAATCCTTGTTTTGGATACCGTAACGAATGGGACTGGTTTCCGCCGCCGTCAATACTGTCGGAATTCTGTCTACCTCTTGCCCCGCCGCATATGCCGTAAGCCGTTCACGCGGCGTCATTTCCGTCCGAATCAATTCCATGACAACCACTCCGTTTCCGTGAGTATTTTTATTAATTTCATTGTATCATGCATTCTCACGCGGTTATAATTGATTTTTTCTATCTCAACCATTAATTCATCATAAATTTATATGAACCAATTATACTTATTTCGCCTTACCACATAGGAACTAATGCGCCCTTATCATGTTCTTGGAAATAAGCCTTCATTTCATCAGTCTGTGTAGCCTTAATCAAGTCCTGAACCCACTGAGCGTTCTGGTCTTCCGGACGAACCACATAGCCTAAGGCAAAATCCTTGCTGTCTTTTGATTCAGCCAGATACGCCGACGGATCTTTTCCCGCATTAGCCATATGTGCCGATGCCAAAGCAATTGCACCGTAATCATTAATCGCTTGTGCCAAGGATGTCATTTCAGCCTCTACGAATTGGAAGTGATGAGGGTTATCTTTAATATCGTAAATCGTTGCATTATCTACCCCGGGATTTAAGGTAATAAGCCCTAAATCAGCCAGCATCTTCAAACCGCGACTACGGTTGGTCGTATCGTTGCAAAGCCCGATAACGGCACCGTCGGGAATCTGGCTCACCTCTTTATATTTGTCAGAATACAATCCGAATCGTGCATAATGTGTATAGGGCTTTACCATAACAAAATCCGTTCCCTTGGATTTGTTGTAACTTTCCAAATACGGAAGATGCTGATACCAATTAACATCAATGCTCTTTTCCCCTAAGGCCACATTCGGTAAAATACTGTCCTCAAAGGGAATGATTTCCAATGTATAGCCCATCTTTTCCAAGGGAGCTCGTAAGAGTTCGGCGCGTTCGGCACCGTCAGCTCTGACCCCCAGTTTTATGTTCTTCTTATCGCCCGACGCGCTTCCTTTATCGGCGGAGCTGCCGCATCCCGATAAAACCATAACCAGTGCTGCCATAACGACAGCTGTGAAAAGTAATAATTTTTTTCTCATCTTCATTCTCCTCTTTATTTTAATTTATTGTAGACAAAGTCCCCGATATACTGAATAAGTAATACCAGAATGACTAAGACAACACAAATGGAATACATAACCTTGTCATTAAAGTTCTGATATCCGTAAATCATGGCCGTAGCCCCAAGTCCCCCGCCTCCAATAACACCGGCCATGGCCGTGGCACCGAGAAGGTTGATAATTGCAAGTACAACGCCTGATACAATAGCCGGAATGGCCTCAACGACCATAACCCGCATGACTATTTGAAATTTAGAAGCTCCGAAGGACTGTGCGACTTCAATAAGCGCCGGATTCACTTCCTGTAAGGCATTTTGAATAATACGCCCCATAAAGGGAGAGCAGGCAAAGGTTAACGGTACTATGGCCGCCTGCCAACCGATGGACGTTCCCATAATCAACTTAGTCAGCGGAATAATGGATATCATCAAAATAATAAACGGGAAAGACCTGACTACACTGACAAAGATATCGAAAGCCCGATAAATGACAAAGTTTTCGCAAAGGCCACCCTTGCGAGTCAAGGCTAATACAAGGCCGATGCAAAGGCCGAAGAATACGGAAAGAATCATGGCCCAGACCAACATTTTCAAAGTCGCCAACAAGGCCGGCACAATGAGCATGTTCACCAACTGTTCAAAAGACATGTTTTGTAACGGCATCTTACATCACCTGCTCTTTCTCTGCTGACCCTTGATTTATGTAGCTCCACGTACATTCTTTTCCTGCTAAATATAGTTCTACCTTTTCCCTATCCGATCTTGAAATTCCTAATCGAAAAATAGCCATCTTATCACACGAAAAGCTTTCAATTCCACCGCCTAAGGTTTCAAATGATATATTCAAATCTCTTGCCATATCGGAGAGAAAGTTCAACGTACTGTCTTTTACATCATAGGCTACTTGAATAACAGACTCTTTGGACTGTACATCTCCTTCATCACTTTCTCCCAAAAGCCGTTTTAGGGCTCCCGGACGTTTAATAAAGACTGATTTCACGGAACCTTCAGCCGCAATTTTCCCGTCTTCCAATATACAAGCTTTATTACAAATCTGACGCACTACTTCCATCTGATGCGTAACGACAATAACCGTAATTCCCGTTTTTTGATTAATTTCTCGCAATAACCCCAAAATAGAGCTACTCGTATTGGGATCCAATGCCGACGTCGCTTCATCACTAAGCAACAGTTTCGGTTCCATCGTCAAGGCTCTGGCAATAGCAACCCTCTGCTTCTGACCGCCCGACAGATTCCGCGGACGAGCGGATGCCTTATCGTCAAGGCCGACCAGTTCTAACAAATCCGTAACTTTCTTCTTAATATCGGCATTCGAATAGCCCCAACATTTCATGGGTAAGGCCACGTTTTCATAAACGGTCCGCCGTTCTAAGAGCGAAAAGTTTTGCAAAACCATGCCTACTTGACGACGAACATCTCGCATTTCTTTATATGAAAGCTCTTTTACTTCTTTCCCGTCCAACAAAATATGGCCGTCATTATAAGAAGCCAAGCCGTTAATGCAGCGCAATAACGTAGACTTTCCGGCACCGCTGCGCCCAACCAGTGCGTAAATATCACCATCTTCAATGGTCAGATTAATGTCGTCCAGAACGACCTTTCCGTCCGACCATACCTTTTTCAAATTTTGAATTTCAATCAAAAAGATTCCTCCTCCACCGGCTGTCAATTGCTATTATAAAAAATCAAACAGCAGTGCTCGAAAAGCCATAATTTCCAGGCATCATCATGAGTTTAATTATAACATTTGCAAATGCCTCTCTCCCAATAAGATTATTTTATGTATAGTCTACTCATTATTAAATACAATGATAAAAGCTCAGTGAGTCTCAAGTATATTGAGGGTACTCACTGAGCTTTCTAAAAGCACAATCCGTTCTTAGTGTCTTTCTTTATTTATAGTGCACAGCTATTTTTCATACATATACATTTTACGCGGGGCGATTCAACTAAAACAACAAGCACTTGGCAAAAAGGCGTTCGTAATTATCACTGCTGCCTAATTCTATATAGTGAATATGTTTAGCCAAATCTTCCATATCTTCCTTCACCTTGTCAGATAACAAGGCCGCTACGGCTCCCGACTTGGCCGAGTTTCCCGCATAGGCAAGCTTCTCTTCCGTAACGGGCGGTAACAAGCCGATTTGCAGAAGGGATTCGGCCGGTAAGTGTGCCCCGAACTGACCGGCAATTAAAACTTTATCAATATCTTCATAGGTTAAACCGCCGTGAGACAGCAACACTTCAATACCTGAGCGAATTGCTCCTTTGGCAAGCTGAACCTGCCGCACGTCACTTTGTGTTACAAGCAGCTCTGTTTCGCCACTGCTATATAAGAGCGCTTCTCTTTTGGTTCCGTTATAACGCAATATATCTCGACGATAATCACCGACTTCGAAATCTTCCGGCCTAGCAAAAGCGCCTCGCCTCGTAACCAGGCCGGTCCTCACCAATTCTCTGACAACGGCCAAGATACCGCTGCCGCACAGTCCGTGCGGCTTTCCTTTTCCGATAACGTCAAGTCGAATCCCGTCCGGTCCGATATGTACATCTTCGACCGCCCCTTTGGCAGCTCTCATGCCCGACGTAATATTCATGCCTTCCAACGCCGGTCCTGCTGCACAGGAGCAGGAGTACATGTTACCGCCCGCCTCCAGAACCAGTTCTCCATTTGTCCCTATGTCGATAAACAAGGTTTTGCCGGGTGAATGGCGCAAGTCGCAAACGTAAACGCCGGCCACTATGTCCGCTCCGATATAAGCCGATACAGACGGCAACAAATACACCATCGCACCGGCTGCGCCCATCAGACCCAAGTCTCGGGCCTTCAGTTTCTGTCCGTCCGTAAATGCCGGCTTATACGGAGCTCTTCCGATAGGCCGCGCATCAACGCCTGCCAGCATATGTAGCATCGTACAATTGGCGGCTACGTCAATTTCCGTAATCTCCGTAACTTCTATTCCCGCTTCATTACAAACTGCCGTTGCCGCTTCATTTAAACCCTGAACAATGGCTTTTTGCAACTGCGAGATAGCCGCCTCTTTATGTTCCGTCTCATAGGTAATACGGGTCAGTACATCAAGTCCGTACGTCTTCTGCGGATTGATCTGAGCATATGTTGGCCCTTCCGTACCGTCATCCATATTGACCAGCGTAGCCACAACCGTCGTCGTACCGATATCCACTGCCAAACCGTAGCCGTGCTTATCTGCATCACGCTTAAAATGGCCTTCTACGCCGCCTGTCGTAAAAACATGGTCTTCTTCGACTTCGCCCGTTTCAATGACTACTTCGCCCCGGGCCTTAGTCATACAGGCCAATCGCATACGGCCGGCCACCTCTTTTTCCGTCAATAGACGGCGTTCCGTATCCGTCACATCCGTTATTGTCCCGGACACGACCTTTACCTTACATTTACCGCACGTTCCCTTACCGTTACAACTATTAGCCAACGGAATTTGTTTCTCTAAAAGCCGTTCCATCAGGTTACGGTCGTCCCCTCCGGACAATTGTACTTTCATCTTATTTGCGTCCCGTCAGTTTATCTGCCTGTTTTACCGCATCAACGGCATTGGGCGAAAAGGTATCGGCACCGATTTTATCCGCAAATATTTGTGTAATGGGAGCACCGCCGATCATGACCTTAACCTTATCACGCAGGCCTCGTTCTTTAAGCATATTGACCACTGTACCCATACCGTCCATCGTCGTCATTAAAGTAGACATGCAAAGTACATCAGCATGTTCCGACTCTACGGAATCGACAAATTGCTTCAACGGCACGTCCTTACCGAAATCGACAACCTTGTAGCCTCCCGTTTCCAACATGGTTTTAACGAGGTTTTTACCGATATCATGTGTATCGCCTTCAATAACGCCGATAACCGCCGTCTTTTCATCTGCCGTAAGGTCCTGTTCCAAATGGGGCTTCAACATATCCACACCGGCATACATGGCATCGGCACACAAAAGAATATCGGAAACGAAGTATTCTTCTTCTTCATACATTTTTCCGGCTCTTCCCATGCCGTCAACAAGGCCTTCCATAATACCATCCAGAGCTTCATAGCCTCCGTCTATATATTCTTGGCACGCATCGACAACATCTTCATCATCCATTTCAAATACATCGTCCGACAATCTCTGTAACAACGCATCTTTACTGCTCATGATCTTCGTCTCCTTCATCTTTCAATATAATTCCGTAAAGCTTTTCTGCCGGAACTCGTCGTTTACCGGCTTTAATACACATTTGCCCCATAAATCCGAACTTACCTATGGCAAACAACCACCCGTCCTCATAAGTAGGATGTGTGCCTTGGGGCATGCCTAAAGGCTTATAAGAGGCCGACTCGGTTCCTTCCAAGGCATACGCTGTTTTGGGACATAGGAGAATAAGCGCCTTATGTTCCAGTTCGCTTTCCATCCGTCTTAAAAAGGGAAGGACATTCATTTCCGTATAATTCTTCAATACGTGCGGCCCCATAATAGGCACGGTAGCGACGGCATCACCGTAACTGATAATTTTCACCCCTGCCGCTACAGCAGCTTGCATATAGGAAGACAAATCATCCTCTATTTTACGAAAGACCTTTTCCATTAACTCGGGATTTTTCCGCATCCCTTTAAAGACAGCTCGCAAATCAATCAGACCGTTTAATATCGTAATGGGACCTACAACCTCAAGAACGACCGTTTCTCCCTGCTCTGCTAAAATCCGACAAGCGTTCAACACCTGTGCCGGCCGACCTTTTTTTGTATCTAAGGTACCTAAATCCAAAATCTCTTCCAACTTGTCACAAATATAGCCGGACGTACGCGGCCCCACCGTTTCACTGCCGTAATTCACGATAGCCCCCAAGGCTTCCGCTTCTACGGCATGGTCGAAGGGCAGATAGACAACGCCGTCATTGGTGGTTCTTTTTACAGCTCGAGCCAATTCAGCCATCTGTTCCCCGTCCTTATACACCTCGGGAACCGTAAGGTTGCAGGCCTTAACAACACCGACAATTGATTCCTCTTTCGTTCCGTACGAGCACGGATAATCCTTTATTTCACCGACCATTACATCACCTTTGCCATTCCTTCGGGCATTTTGCCTTTTTGTGCACCCTTACCGTAAATAGCCGCGTAGTTCATAATGGCTACGACATTATCTTTCGGAGTACCGATAGGAGTTGTACACCCGGGCATAAGAATGAAGCCTTTCGGTGTATCACCTGCTTCTTTTAAGCAACGAATGACTTCGCGCTTCATATCATCCGTCGTACCGTTGCGCAAAAGGTCGACGGGGTCAATGTTTCCGACTACGGCAATCTTATCTCCGTATTGATTCTTCAAGTCTTCCATATTTTCGCAATTATCAACGGAAAAAGCCGATATTCCCCAATTTACGAAGTCTTCCCAACGATCGGCCGTAGAGCCGCAAACATGAAGGCTCGGGGCTTCTCCATATACATCCGTCAACCGCTTAACCAACTGTCCCATATAGGGAACGGCATACTTTTTGAAGAGGCGGGGAGACAAGAGATTACGGGCAATAATCGGTTCCGCCAAAGATGAGATAATACCCGTTTCCTTATATAACTGTTCACAGCAGGCCACAATATTATCATTGGCGTATTGCAACAACTTCTCCGTTTCTTCGGGCCGCTTAATCATATCTTTCAGGAACTTCTCCGTACCTACGAGAAAAGCGGCCAAGGTGAAACACGAACCAAGGCCCGTATCGATAATGTACGTATCGCCCCACTTATCCTGTAATTTTTTGAAAGCTTCCAATAAAATGGGCAGACGACCGTCTTTATGAATGTCTACGATTTTTCTTCCGTCCAATTCATCATATGAAGTAATTGCCGGGCCGTCTACATGGGATACATTATTCAACGGAAAGGCTAATGGCACCCCCAAGGCTTCGGCAATGCCGCGTAAACCGATACCCATACCCATATTATCGGCACCGTAATCTTCGGCAATTCGGGACTCCACTTCTACCATCAAGTCGGAGTCAAAATAATAATCCTTATTTTGGATCCCGTAATTAATGGGACTCGTTTCACCGGAACTCAAGATGGTCGGGATCCTGTCTACCTTTTCACCGGCCATATACTTCGTCATTCGTTCTTTCGGCGTCATCTCCGTGCGTATCAATTCCATCGTATTGTCTCCTCTATACTTTATTTAGGTTCTAAAGCATTTCGACAAAGGCGGCCAGACGAGTATTCAACTGTCCGACATCCGTCTTGGAGTAATCCGTTTCAATGTAAATATACGGAATCTCTTTATCATGAGTAACAAAGCGGCGAACCGATTTAGATTCGACGCTGTACGTATGACAGGCCTGAAGTACCATTTCAACAACACCGTCAACCTTGTATTCATCTATCATTTCATCCAAAAGCTTAAAGCGATTGTTATTCGGCGTCATAACGGAACAGCCGATACCGAGGTAGCGATCGGCAATAGCCCCGTAAATATCATCCGTATCTTCTTTGACTTCCCGTTCAATAGCTTTTGCACCGGAACAGTTTTCATAGGTTACGACAACCCCGCCGTTATTTTCGATGGCTTCAATGACCTTTTCCGTAGCACCGCCCATAGGACAGCCCGTAATGAGGATACGAGGCTTTTTATCCAATCTCTTTCCGACCGCATATTCAGCTTCAATTTTATCCGTAAGGGCATTCAGCTCATCTGCCAAGCTCGAGCGATCCAACTTAAAAGTACTCCCATAGAGAACGCGAAACAGTTCAAGCCCCGTAATCGGTGCCGGATCGTGCTTCATAACTCCGTAAAAACGTTGCAGGGCCCGACGCACGCTATTTTCCGTATGTACAGCTTTGCGGACTGCTTCGTCTGTAATAACGGTTCCGAATTTTTCTTCTAATTTTTTCTTCAATTCAAGGCACGATTCTCGCCAGAATTTTCTTCCTCGCTCATCTTGGGATTGCGGCAACTGCATAACATATACGTCTTTAAATTGACTCATGAGTTCATACATTTTCTTTTTACCGTCACAAGTCGTTTCGCCGACAATCAAGTCGGAAAAATAAAAGTACGGACACTTATCCGTCTTGGCGAAACCGTAACTGGCTTTGATTAAAGGACAGAGATTTTTCGGCAAGTCCTGTTCCGCCACTTCTATGGTTTCACCCGACATGGAACAAAGGCTGACGGCTGCCGCTCCTATAGCCATGGGCAGTTCTTTCGGGAAGTAGGTGCAATATGAGCCGACAACGGGAATTCCCTTTTCCTTGGCTTCCTTAACGGCCAAAAAGGAGTTTTTCCGTTGTTCTGCAAATTCTTCAAAGACTTCAGGCAGTTCTTTAATCAATTCCATACGTTTACCTCATTTCATAATGACTGTTTTTATTATATCTTTTGCCGTGTCTTTCCGATAATATGAAATACATTGGCAATTTCATTGCTTTTTTCTATATTAATGAACTCTTACCGTGTTTTCCCATTTTCCCTTTAACGCCGAATAAGTCCGTAAAATTTATGTACATATGGAAAAACAGAATATTAAACCGGTCTTTTATAATTATTTTTTATGTGCACCAGCTAATTTATTATAATTTATTATTGATTTATTATTTTCTTTTCTTAATTATAACATGGCGGTATATATTTATATATAACTTTTTCCGCAATACTGTATTTTCCCATATTAAAAAGAGCCGCCTCTCTTCGAGGCGACTCTTTCTATTTTATATTTATAGAGTTTCCAAGGCGGCAATCAAGCGTTCTTTCCCTTCAGGAATATCCTTAATGCCATCATAGTTTTCCATATAATCGGCCAATTTACGAACCCCTTTTTCCTTATCGGTAATGCCTAATTCGGCAAAGGTTACGGGCAAATTCGACTTTTTCAAAAGACTCATAACAGCACTGCGTAATTCATCATTTTTATCAAAAGCCGTTTGAACCAAAAGGCCTGTACCGACCAATTCACCGTGCTTATACCCGTGCGTTTCGTCAAAGAAACAGGTCTTTAGTCCGTTATAAAATGAATGACCCAAGGCTGCCTGTCCGCGACCTCTAGTCATACTGCTGATAATTCCCGTCAAAGCGATATTACAGAAAACAACGGTATGAACAGCCTCTGTCAACTTGCCTTCAACCACATCGGCACAGGCCTGTTCCGTAAACAAATTCAGCAGTTCATACGTTGTAGCCGCGCTGTGATAAGCCGCATATACATCAACGGGGACACTCGTAGGTGTAAACGCCCCTCGATTATGATGCACTTCCACAAACTTGGCAATGGCATCTAACGAGCCGGCTGCCAGATAACGAGCCGGTTGATGAGCCATGATCGTTTCGTCGACAACAATAGCATCCACTTCTTTTTCAAACCACCAATATTCCGGATCACGACCTTCATCCGTATAGATTACGCTGAGCGGTGCATATGCGGCACATGTAGCCGCAATCGTCGGCACATTGATGACAGGACATGCGCAAGCGTCCGCCGATGCCTTTGCCAAGTCCATCATACGTCCGCCGCCGACACCGATGATCAGATCACAACCTTCGGACTTAAATTGGGCCGCATTTTCATCAATTTGACGTTTACTGGGATACCCGCCGTAAATATGCAATACATGGTTAACTCCGGCGTCCTTCATGCCGCGAACAATCTTTTCTTCGCTAACCTTCCATGCCGTCGGCCCTGCAAAAATCAGCGCTTTCTTGCCGAAACGCTTTGCTTCTTCTCCGACGCGCAACAAAGCACCCGCTTCCTGTATGTAGCGGCCGCACCCGAACTTATATGCTTCTTCCATTTTATTTCCCCCCATAATGCTTACAGCTCTGCATTATTTTCTCAGAGCTTCATTTACAGTACGTGATTATTATAACAATGTTTTACTGAAATTTCTACTCTGCACGATTCTTTAAATCCTGCTCTACCGCTAGTGCGGCCGCTCCGATAGCCCCTGCATAGCGGGCCTTGGCATCGGAATGAACGGGTCTGCCGAAAGATTCGCTCAAAAGTTCCAGAAAATATACGTCTTCACACAAGCCCCCGGTTAAAAAGATAGGTCCTTCTTGTTCCGACAGCTTGGCATATTCCTGACGGACCTTTTTTACGACGGACTGCAACACTCCCCAGGCTATGTTCGCCTTTGACGTTCCTTGACCGATTAAAGAAACGATCTCCGACTCGGCAAAAACCGTGCACATGGCACTGATTTGAAGCTTTTCCGTACGTTCCCTGGCAATTTGATCAAGTGCCGCCAAAGATACACCCAAGCGATTGGCCATGATTTCCAAAAATTTGCCGGTTCCGGCCGAGCACTTATCATTCATATAAAACTCCGTTACCTTACCGTTCCTGACACTGATAACCTTTGTATCCTGCCCGCCAATATCGACGACATTAAAGACTTTCTCGGGAAATAACAGGCTGGCACCTTTGGCATGACAGGTAATTTCCGTCACCTGCTTTTTTGCACCCTCTACGGCTTTACGCCCGTAACCGGTGGAAATACAGATTGCTTCATTCGGATTTACACCGCGAGACGACAAAGTCTCATTAATTCTTTCAACGGCTTCCAGACTGCTCCACCCCGTAGGAATGACAAAGGTATCCGTAATCTCCTTATTTTCATTCATTACAGCCGTTTTTGCACACGTTGAACCTATATCGATTCCTACATATATCATAAAAATATCTCCTTCATTTGCATTCGTTTTATCTACGGAAAAATTCAGTTAAATACACTTCTAATTTATTAGTATACTACAGTCTTTCCGCCGTCATATTATATATTGGATTTTTTTATAGAATCTATGATATTATATATAAATAAAAAAGGCAAAAAATTATCTACAATAGTTATACTTACATAGGACAAAGGACTTTCTATATGGAGCTAAAGCAACTCGAATCATTTGTGGCTGTCATTAAATACGGCAGCTTTACCAAGGCAGCACAGGTTCTTTACATGTCGCAACCGTCTATCAGCACACATATTCGTGCCTTGGAGAAACATCTTGATACTCCTCTGATTATACGTACAACCAAACAGATCCGCATTACACCTCGCGGTCGTGAACTCTACAACACGGCTACGGCCATGTTGAAAATGCGCGACGACTTACTGACAAAATGGCATCACGAAGATTCTAATGAAATTATCATCAGTTCTTCAACCATCCCCTCTATCTACTTACTTCCCCAAGTGCTGAAAGGATTTCGTAAGCTCTTCCCCGATATTCCTTTTACTATTAACCAGGATATCAGCTCAAAGGTTCTTAATTCGCTTTTAAAGGGTCATATTCAAGTAGGTTTCACAGGCATGAAAGTCGATGATGACTCCCTGGAATTCGTCCCTGTCGCCATTGACAAAATGGTCGTCATTACGCCTAATACCCCGACTTTTCGTCAATTAGTCGGGACCAAAAATGCGGCCCTTCACATTTTGATGAAGTATCCTCTCATTCTGCGCGATAAGGGTAGCGGCAGTAAGGCCCATGTGGACAGAATCTTCGAAAAATTACACTTAACCCCGGATAAACTCCACGTAACAGCACATTTAAACGAACCGGAAGGGCTGAAAAATCTGGTAATTAACCAAGTCGGAGTTTCCGTTATCTCCGAGCCGGCTGTAGTGCAAGCTGTTGCCGACGGAACCCTACTCAAATTCGAGTTGCCGAAGGACACGGCATTACGCCAATTGTATATGGTGTACCATAAGCACGACACTCAATCGAGTCATGTCAAACAATTCATTAACTACGTCAAGTCTTTCAGTTGGCAACAAAAAGACGATTAGTCTACTTTATGCGAAAAGCGAACGAGCGAATAGATTACTCTATTCGCTCGTTTTTTACTTCTTTTATACGATTTCTGCAGACTGTCTTCTTCTTTTTATTTAGCCCTTATGCGTCCCGTATTCGGGTGTGGAAAGCCCCTGTACTGCAGACTCTTCCTCAACCTTCTTCCACTACTTCTTCAATGACTTCCGTGCGGGTGAAGTATTCCTGTGCGGCAAATTTTTCCTTATAGCGAAGTTTGCAATATACTCCGAAAACGAGGCCTAATAAAGTCCATCCCAATACCATAGCCCATTCTTGCGGATATAAGGCCGATCCCGACGAGGGAACTACGTACATGACAAGCATAAATCCGGACATGAGTACGGCCATAATTCCCACAAAACGATAAGGGCCTACCTTGTACGGTCTTTCCATATCCGGTTCCTTGACGCGCAAAACCAGAAATGATACGGATACCATAAAATAGGCGAGGACGCAACCGAAGTTGCCCGCATCAACTACCCACAAGAGCATTTTCTTGCCGAAAAATACGGCAATTGTCGTTATAATGCCTAATAAAATCAAAGCGTTTACAGGAGTCTTGTGTTTAGGATGCAGTTTAGCGAAATAAGGCGGAATCATGTGAGCGCAAGCCATGGAATACAAGGCTCGGCTACCGCCGATAAGGAAGGAATTCCAGCTCGTAATAATGCCGCACAAACCGCCGATAATCAAAACCTTGGCCATAGCATCACTGTTAAAAGCAATAGCCATGGCATCGGCTGTTACAAGCCCTCCGACTCGATTCATCGCATCGCCGATCATGGCATTATTCATTAAAAAGCCGACAGCCCCGATGACGAGAGAATAAAAGGCTACGGCCAACACAATGGATAACACAAGAATACGACCAATATGCTTAAGCGGTGCCGAAATTTCTTCAGCCGCCTGGGGAATAACATTAAACCCGATAAAGAAAAAAGGCGTCATGACGGCTACAGCTAACGTGTTCTTTATCATCTCTTGCGTCGAATCCCCCATGAACAGCTGGCCCTGCAAGTTCGCTTCACTGCCCGTAAATCCCGATGCGGCAATGAGGACAATACCGACCCCGCCGATGACCAAGGTTAAGACAGTCTGCAAGATCGCTGCCGTCTTCGCTCCGATAATATTAATATATGTAATAAAGACGACAAGGAAAAAGGCCAAAGCTAACCAAGTTGCATATATATCAAAACCGCCGACAGTATATAAATAGTACTGTAAAAATCCGGGGTACAAATAGGCGAAAATTGTCGGCAGTGCACAGGCTTCAAAACAGACAACGCCCGTATACCCGAAAATGATAGCCCATGTACAGATAAAAGACCCGATTTTACCGAGAGCTCGATAACTGAATACATGTTCACCCCCGTTTTGCGGCATGGTCGTCGTCAATTCCGCATAAGCCAAACCGACAAAGAAAATCATGACCCCACCGAGGACGAAGCCCAACATGGCCCCTGCAACACCGCCTTGCATAATCCAATCACCCGTAGAAACAACCCAGGCCCAACCAATCATAGCACCGAACGCAAGAACCAGAATATCCCATATATTGAGTACCTTATTAAATTCCGTTTTCTTTTCAGACATACACGTACGCTCCTATCCATTCTCTATGTTCGTGCCTTTGTGAACTTACAAGGACACGCCTTCCATATAAGTTAAGCTTTGTTATATTTTACCTTTTTATCCTATATTTGCATACATTTTTTATCATACTAGAATTACATGTAATGCCTTTGGGTTATTTTCTTCTTTTTGTAAGTTCTTCGGTTGCAGCCGGTGGTCCCCTATGATAGGGTATAGATACTTCTATGGCAAAAAGACATCCGGCAAAAAAACTTTTTCTCTCGTTGTTTTTACAACCGCACATCCCTTTGCTTTTCGCTATACTGAAGCCAATCAAAACCGGTCCCGATAGTGACCGACCCACGTTAAGGAGGATTTACTCATGTTAAAGAAAATTTTGAAAAAATTTGAAGATATGAACAGCAACACAATAACTCAGGATATGCTCGTCGGCGACATTGTTCGCCTCCACCCCGAAGTGGTAGACACCTTATTGTCTCACGGCATGCATTGTCTCGGTTGCCCTTCGTCTCAACAGGAAAGTTTGGCCAATGCCTGCATGGTACACGGACTTGATCCGGAAAAAATCGTAACGGCCGTAAACCTGGCTATTCAGACTGAAAAACAATAGGAGGTAATATTATGAGTGCATTTCTAGGTCCTATTCATTTTTGGTTATACAATAAAATCCGTTTCCAGGAAGATCTCATCGATGCGCTTTGTGTTCGTGCCGTATCGGAAGGATGGCTTACTGAAGAAGATACACAACAATTCGTATCTACAGATCGCCGTGAACTTCAAGACGCTATTGATGAATCGAATATTCACGGCTGGTTGCAGGGCCGCATTCATGACGGCGAAGGTCGCTACGCCGCTTTAGTCACAACACTTTTACAAGAAGATGCAAATCGCTTACAAACTTTAAAAGACGTGGCCTTTTATACCGGTAAGGAAAAGCGGACGGAAGTGCCGACAACGGCACCGGAAGCGTTTCATCAATTGGATAATACCTTGTTAAACGGTATGCCTTGCGATCAGGTCATGAAGGTAACGGAAAGCAATCCCGACAAGGTCGTCTGGGAAGAAACGCAGGATTTACACAGCTCGTTCTGGAACGGACAAGGTGCTTATTACTATACCCTTCGGGCCGAATTGATTAAAGGAATTCTCGCCGATTCGGGCCTTACCTTCAAACAGACGGATACGAACCGCTACGAAATCATAAAATAAAGATTAGAAAGGAGTACCCCGATGTATGCCACCGATATAATGGTCGAAGAACATGCCAATATTTCCCGCATGCTTCGCGTTATTAAGAATATGTGCTGTTCCATCTTGGACGGAGCCGCCGTTGATACGAAAGATTTCACGGATATTATCGACTTTGTCCGTAATTATGCCGACGTTCATCACCACCAAAAGGAGGAGCATACGCTTTTCCCCGAAATGGTCGAACACATGGGTCCCTTGGCCGACACGATTGTCACTCACGGCATGCTTGTAGAACATGATTTGTTGCGCAGCCACATCCGTAGCCTCGACGAAGCCTTGAAGCTTTACGACGAAACGGGCCGTACGGAATATAAACTCGATATACTTACAGAAGCAATGGCCTATGCCAATCGTCTGCAAGTACATATTGAAAAAGAAAATAACGTCGTCTATCCTTTCTCCGATCGTGAATTGTCCGATGAAATAAAGGAAAAAATAAACGCCGAAGTAAGACGTTTATTTGACGAAAACGAAAAGAACGGAATAAACGAAAAGTACCTAACCATGCTTACCAGATTGGAAGCAAAATACAATCCCCTCGGCTATGTTTCAGCACCTGCCGAGTAACTATATACAAATGACCGTACCGATAATTATCGGTACGGTCATTTTATTATTTTCAATTTTCATATACAATCGTTTATATACATGTGCTTTTTTATTGCAAAATCACCATCACTCATGCCTCTTCTAAAAGGAGATTCTTTTATGGCCGCTTTATATAAAACCCTCTGCCTCTGCCTTTCCCTTTTCTTTCTTTTATTCCCTGCTACCGACGCAACTGCCTCTCCCGGTTATACAGCCGGTATTTCCCTGTCTCCGGGAAATACAATTGCACTTATAGCCCCGGCTTCCCCGTCGCCGGAAAGCATAGCTCCTACGGTGAAAAAGCTGGAATCTTTGGGTTTTCATACTAAAATCGCCTCATCGGCATACAAGCGTTTCGGCTACCTGTCCGGAAGTGATGCGGAACGAGCCGACGATTTAAATGCCCTCTTTGCCGACCCATCCGTCAACGCAATTCTTTGTCTTGACGGCGGGTACGGTTCCGGTCGCCTTTTGGACAAACTCGACTATCCGATGATAGCTACCCATGCCAAACCACTCATCGGCTTTAGCGACATTACGGCACTTCAAATCGCCCTATATGAAAAGAGTCATCTGGCTTCCGTACACGGTCCTTTAGGTGTTACTCTGACATCCAAGCCCGTGTCCTCCTATTCATGGCAATCCTTACTTCGCCTTCTCCGGGAAAAGAAGCTCTCTCCCCACCCCGATTTTCCCCTTCACACCCGTCTTATGCCTCTCATCTCCGGTACAGCCGAGGGACGTCTTATAGGGGGAAACCTGTCCATCATTGCCTCTTTAGTCGGAACTCCCTATGCCTTACAGGGAAAGGACGCAATCCTCTTCTTGGAAGATATCAATGAGCCGTCTTATAAAATCGATCGCATGTTGAATCAGCTCTGGCAGAGTGGCTTATTAAGAGATGTGAATGGCATCATTTTCGGATACTTCACAAATTGCTCCTACGACGAAGGTGACTTTACAACGCAGGAAATCTTACAACATTATGCCGACCTCGCAAAAAAACCGACAGCTTGCGGCTTACCGGTCGGGCATGATATGAATAATATGAGTCTGCCCGTCGGCACTTCTGTGTGCCTACAGGTTACGAATGCCGCTACATCCCTAAGTTTTACCTCCCCGCTTTTTCAGTCCCGCGAAACTAAAAAGATCTAGTCGGTATCTCCCTTTTCCTTATCAACAGCACGGAAAAAAGGCTCTTTTGCAAATGTTGGGGTCTAGCTAACCAACAAGTTTTTTTGGCACCGAACACCATTGTGTTCGGTGCCGTTCTTTTTGCTCAACAATAGGATACGAGTTCGGAAGCGGCCAAAGTGTCTAAGACCGTAACTTATTCGTTTCAATACTTTAATCTTGTTATTGCATCCCTCCGTATAGCCGTTTGAAAAAGGTAGTAAGAACGCATTGGTTATCTGCCCTTTCCATGAAACAAAGGATGTGGAAAAGTTCCTAAATTCCGTTAACCGAGCTGTCTTTACACTCTTTAACCACCATTCTAAATGGTGCGTAATTCGTTCCTTGCCCTGTCTTTCAAAGATATGAATGAATTCTTGTTTTAATTTGTATGCTTTTCTTAAGTCATCGGAAACCCGTAAGATCTCTTCTAACTTAATAAGCTCAGCATCCGTTAATCTACCGGGGTGTTTCATGAGTATCCTCTTGTTGCTCTTTAGCATGGCTGAATAGCGTACCAACTTCTTTTGCTCACGTTTTCTAACTCGTTCTACTGCCCAATCCACTAAACGGCAGACATGGTAACGGTCACACACAATATGAGCCTGAGGGAACAAGGTTTCCATGACGAGCCTAAATTGCGGAGACATATCCATCACAATAAACCGAACCTTTTGTCTTGCTTTTCGGCTATAGGATGCGAAATACCGACACAGTGCATTCGTATCCTTCTTCGGTAACACATCAATAATATGATGGCTATCCGGGTCAGTTAAGATGACCTGATATTTTTGCCCGGCTGCATTGCCTCTAAACTCATCTATACCCAAGACGGTCGGCAATTCTTTGGGGCGAGAAATAGAAATAAGGGAACAATACCGAATGACGGTAGTTACGGAGACATGGCAAGCTCGAGCGATAGTCGTGTAGTTCAGCCCTTCATGTAATAAGCGAAATATTTCAGCAATGGTGGTCATACCTAATTGTTTATAACGCTGAATAAAGGGATTTTCTTCTGAAAATGAATGGGTGCATTGAGGGCAAGAATATCTACGTTGCTTGTATTTAGCACAAATATATAAGCCGTGGATACTCCCTAAGTTGATCGTACGGACTCGGTAGTCCTTTATGTATTTCGTAGTCTGCCCGCAACGAGGGCAGGTATGCTCTGTAACAGGAAGTATCACTTCATAGATTAATGAATCATCTTTCCGGTAGGAATTGGTAATAAATTCCCCTTTAATATTGAAGAAGGGTTGTATATAATCATTAGTAGGCATATGAGATCGCATCCTTTCTTTAGGGCTTGGACACTTTTATTGCAAAGCATGCGGACCTCATATGCTTTTATTTTGCAAAAAAATAAATGTTGGAATCAGCACCCATTCGGTGATGATTCCAACATTTATTATAGAACCTATCGTTTTGTCGCCTTTAAATAATTATATTAGTATTAGTCTTTCACATAACCTTTATACCAAGTAGGCCAATTTGTATTTGAATATTTCCAATGATTCAAAATATCTCTTGTATATTGGCTCTTTTCTTCATCGGTCGCCGATTTCTTAAACCAAACAGCACCCATCCAATCTCCATAAGTAGCGTTCGGTAAAACAATCCATTCAACACCCCACTTATCTTTATATTCCGGAGCCATTGCCATCTCTGTTCGTTTTAAAGCGCCTTGTTCACGTATGAATGCAGACGTGAAATCACCAATATTATCGCCTAAATACATTACAACATCAAAGTTTTTCAGCACATTGGCACGACGGGCATCTTTATTTGAGGAGCCGGTTTTATCCATAACCTGAACATGAGCTTTATCAGCATAAGGCAAGTCAGCATGTGCTAATTGAGCAATAGTGAGATCTTCAGTGTCCCAATCACGATTTGTAATATAAAAAACTTCTACACCCTTTTTCTGTGCGTACTTGAAGAAATCCACTGCACCAGGCAAGGCTTTATCCGCTTCTGATGCTACAGCATGATAATATCCATCCCAAGGTCCGTTATCCCACTTGCCGTCTTTCATCATTTGTTCAGCTTGATACGTTGTATCATCCATAATCGTTTCATCAATATCACTAACTATAGCTAACGGCTTCTTATACTCGCCTTTCTTTTGTCTTTCTAATGCCTGATCAAGACGAATCTTAGCCAATTCATACGCCTGTTTCTGCAACCCCTGAACTTCAGCCGAGTACTGATAAATAATACCATTCACATACGTATCTTTACGTGCATCACCCGTCACAGATACCCCATCTGCAGCAAAAGCCACATATGCACTTGATAAGCAGGTTACTCCTAATACTAAAGCACATAAATTTTTTTTCAGTTTCATAATATCATTCTCCTTTAATAACTTTAGAATTTCTAACCTTAATCACTCTATTTTATTCCCACTGTTTTTTAATCACTAATAAATCGATTAATCATTTCCCGGCCATAGTCCGTTACTTTATAAAAGATGATCAGTTTATTTTCCTCTTCTAACTCAACACCCGCTTCATCAAGAATACCGTTAGCCTTTGCAGTCATCAATGCTTCTTCTACTGCTTCAGGGCGAAGCATTTTAAAGTTACCATATTCATTTTTTAACGCATTGATAACATCTAAGTTAGATGCTTTATCAACTTTTGTCATATATTTCATAATCGCATAATACAAAGGTTTCATCTCTTAACCACCTACTTCCGTTTAAAGAAATTCAGAGGGTTCAGATTCCCCACCAATGCAATACCGCCAATCATGACTACAGCCGCAATCCATTGCACAGGTGTTAATACCCACCCGGGCTGTCCATCAACAAGTCCGAGAATAAGCATACAAAAGAACGGCCCCCAGAAAGAATAAGCTCCATTGCAAACCATGCCCAATGCCGCGCCACACATAGAATTACCTTTATACCAGAAAGAATACGCCGGCATTGCACAAAATCCTGAAATAATAAAGAAAACAAGCGACCAATCAGACCAAGCTTCTCCAAGAAGCTGAGGAGCCAAGCCTGCATTACCACTGAGGTAACACAATAACGGCAACATAATGATCATATTAGAGAGTCCCGACGTGCACTGTCTAATTGTAATCCCGATATTATAGTCGATTAGTGTTGTACCAAAGCCAGCTACAGCGCCTTCAATTCCCCATCCCAAAGCACAAAAAAGGGCAATTCCGCAGGCAATTAAAGCAGCGTCTCCGACTTCGGAGAATGATGTTCCTCCAATAACCCCAGCTGCAATTAAACATAAAATAATACCCGCAATCATACGTGCATTAATTTCCTGTTTAAATACAAAGTGTCCGATGACTGCTCCAAAGGATGCATTAAGTGCACAAATCGGCACAATGATAGATCCACCCATTTGAAGCGCTGCTACATAAGCAGTCGAGGCCAAAGGTCCACCAATAAGAGCACATGCAATCATTACTGCCCCGGGTTTTGATTTTAACGTTCTAAAGAAATCCCCCAGTTCTCCTTTAATGGTTACATTAATCAAGGCCCAAATCCCGCTTATCGTATCATTTACAGCAGACCCTAAGGCCGCTAAACAATAGGTTATTGCAAAAACACTTAAGCCTGAAATATTAGCTCCATACCAGTCTTCTCCCCAAATCCCCTTAGACATCCCTAAGGTAAGGAAAGCTGTATATAGTCCGTAGAAAATCCCTGAAAAAACAGCAAATGTAATTCCACGCCGTTTAAAACTTGCATCCATATGTGATTTAATAAATAATGCTTGATTATTCATTAGAGTTCCACCTCAAGTTGCTTTATTTATACTTTTCCGCATGTAACCCCTATACTTAGTAATATAGAATAGTATTATTAGCATGTCGGGCACAAAATTATACTCATTCATAAATAAGCGGGTTAAGATGTTACTACCTTAACCCGCTTTACTGCATTATTCTGCCGCAATAATATTATCGTGAGGAAGAATCATTTCCACATCACCATGCGGACGAGGAATTACATGTACAGAGATAAGCTCGCCCACACGCTGTGCCGCAGCTGCGCCAGCATCTGTAGCAGCTTTAACAGCACCTACATCGCCACGGACCATAACGGTTACCAATCCACCACCAACAAGAACCTTACCAATTAAATAAACATTTGCTGCCTTTACCATTGCATCTGCTGCTTCAATGGATCCTACTAAACCTTTCGTTTCAATTAAACCCAATGCTTCTGTTGTGCTCATAATTATTTTCCTCCTGAATTATAAAAATTAAAAGTTTATTTAATAATTGTTATCTTTGAGCCATTTTTTAAATCCATAGCGTTAGCTTCTTCAGTATCAATATGACATTCTAACGCTGACGTTGTCGTGACTCGGATAACAACATTACCTAAAATACCGCCTCTCTCTCCACTCACCTTCAAAGACACGACCTGACCATCGGTTACGCCAAAGCGTCGTGCATCTCCAGGTAACATATGTATGTGTCTTTTGGCTACAATAGCACCCTGTGTCAAAAAGAGGCTCTTTTGGGGCCCAATCAACGTAATCCCCGGTGTGCCATCTAAATCACCGGACATCCGCATAGCTGCATTTATCCCTAACTTAAAGCAATCTGACTTCAAAATTTCTACTTGTGACTGTTTTCTTGTAGGTCCTAAAACGCGAACCTTTTCGATTGCACCTTTCGGGCCTGCAATTGTAACGGTTTCTTTACATGCAAACTGCCCCGGTTGAGAAATATCTTTGATTTTTGTCAATTCATAGCCGCTTCCGAATAAACTTTCCAAATCATTCTGTGATAAATGGACATGGCGGTTAGATACACCAATAGGAACAAAGTCGGAATCCACTTTTTTCTTCCCATCTTTGGCAACTTCAATCAAAAGATCAACAAGAGCATCATAGCGCCCCATTAAAATTCACCCTTCTGCTTTAACAACTTAAGTACTTCATCAACCACATTAACTAAATCTTGATTGTCCGTAGTTACTGCTGAATTACTGCAAGCAGGCGTTTCATAATGCTGATTGCATGAGATCGGCTTTGAAGGGGTTACTTCTCTAATGCCATATGCAATACGCTTAATATTCATCAAATGTACGGGTGATACATTATCTGCAGTTGCACTACCACCCCAAGTACCGCAACCAAGTGTAAATGCAGGTGCTAAGCCGGTACTAATACCTGTGCCACCTTGTGTAGCCGGCGTATTAACAATAAGACGAAAAACCGGCTTACCATAGAAAGCTCTAACAACATCCGGATTTTCGGTATGAATCGACATTGTATGCCCCATACCACAATTCTTAAGCAACGAAATACACAATTCACAAGCCTCGTGCCAGTCACGGACGGTATAAAAACCTAAAACACTGGTCAATTTTTCGAAAGAAAGGGGATATCCTTTACCTACCCCCTTCTGCTCACCAATGAGAACACGTGTATTAGCGGGAATCGTAATACCTGCTGCATCTGCAATGACTTGAGCGGATCGGCCGACAAATTTTGCATTCATGTCATATCCATTCTTAAAAAGCAACTTGCAGACTTTATCCGTCTCGTCTTTCGACATGAAATATCCACCCTGTCGAGTAAACTCATCAACAACCTGCTGTTTATTGCATTCTTCAACAACAATAGACTGTTCGGATGCACAAATCGTGCCATAGTCAAAAGTCTTACTCAACATGATATCTTGAACGGATTTTTTTACATCCGCTGTCCGTTCAATGTATGAAGGCCCATTCCCCGGCCCGACGCCTAATGCAGGTTTACCACAACTGTAAGCGGCTTTCACCATTCCTGCACCACCCGTTGCAATAATCATTTTTACTTCATCGGCATGCATTAGTTCGTTAGTGGCCTTCATAGACGGGTGTTCGATGCAGGTAATAACATTTGCAGGTGCACCGGCAGCTTCAGCGGCCTGCGCCATTAGCCTAGCGGCTTCAAGCGTACATCTTAAGGCTGACGGATGAGGTGAGAATACGATTGTATTACGAGACTTTAAAGCAATCATCGCCTTATAAATAACCGTAGACGTCGGATTTGTAGAAGGTACAATCCCTAAAATCACACCTACGGGCTCACCGACTTCTGTAATCTTGTTTATAGGGTCTTCATTGATAACACCAATGGTCTTCATATCTTTAATATAATTGTACACGTTTCTAGAAGCAACAAGATTCTTTACAACTTTATCTTCTGCTTTTCCGAATCCCGTATCTTCTACAGCCATACAAGCTAATCGCTCTGCATTAGCTTCTGCACTTTGAACCATACTCTGTAAAATACGATCCACTTGTTCATTCGTAAAGCTACAAAAAGCATCCTCAGCAATCTGGGCCTTACGCGCAAGGTCTCTTGCCTCCTGTATAGTTTGTAAATCAAAATCGAACGTATCCAAATGTATCTCCCCTTCCTTTTATACAAAACCCACTAAGTTAGAGAATAGTGGTTGATTAATAAGGCTAATAATTCTTCTTTTCTAGCACGTGATACTGCTCTACCTTTAAGCCCAATACCTTCGTATTCTCGAACAAGTTTTCTCAATATGGTCACAGGCATATTCTTTAATTCTTGAGTTAATTTCTTCCCATCTATTTCTGCTAACTTATCGATATCCCGTTTATGAATTTCATCTAAAGTAGCAAAACATGTTTCAAAAGATTTGCTTCCTGTCTCCAAAGATATTTCTACGTCTAACTCTTCCGTAAAAGAATTATCACAACTATTCTCTTGGTTGGAGTTACAGCTTTGGTCGCTTTCTTTTTTTCTAGGAAGTAAAACCTCTACTGAACTATCCGGTCGCGGAATAATATGACTTGAGTTTAATAACTCAAAGCCAAGCGCTTCGACAGCTGCTACCCCGGCATCAACTGCGGATTTTACTGCTGCCACTTCGCCACGTACACAAACAGTAACGAGGCCTCCCCCTACCAGGACTTTGTCAACTAAGCTGACATCTGCTGTTTTTAGCATGACATCAGCACACTCAACCGCTGCCAGTAGCCCTCGGGTTTCAATCATTCCCAATGACTCCATCTAAAGTTCCTCCTCCGATTGATTAATCAGCCCAGTCTGCAGGATATGTTGTATAAAATAACTTAACATGATCTACTGCATCCCAAATCACGGTAGAATCTTTAGGGATATGAAGGACATCACCTTGATTTGCATAATAAGTTTTTCCATTAATCGTAATGGATAAACTTCCTTCCAAAACAATATCCGTTTCCTCATACCCTGTTAATGTCCATGTAAACGAAGAATGATCAATCGTCAGGAACCCAGCACTTACACTCGATTCGTCTTTACTTATCACTTCTCGATACTTTACACATGTAGTCGGCTTACCGGTATCAAAAGCTTCGTATGTTACGGAATGTCCTCGTACAAGTTTCAGTCCACTTGTATCCCTCACTGCAGTGTAGCCACTACTAGCACTCTGTCCTCTTGATGCGAGAACTTGCTGAACAATCTCAGCAATTACACTCTTATTAATGCTAGAACTTACAAGTGACTGGCCCTTACATCCCGGTTGTCCATCAACAACTTGACTATCTTCTACAATAGCGATCCCCCTGTCCCGGGCATAATCACGGGCGGCATCGGTAACTAATGTGCCTTTACAAATATGAAGTTCTTTCTCACCTGCTTTATAAAATTCCTTTATCTCTTCAATGCTAATTAAATTTTTCACCTTTTATCACCTCCAATGAATACAATCTAAAGTAAACTATCCCATAATTTTTCGGTCGGGGACGGAATGACTTCTATATCTACCAAAAGTCCTCCTTGTTCAACTACCTCTTTGCCAGCCGAGGCAGCTGCTTCAACAGCAGATACATCTCCTGTAAAGGTAAAGAAAGCTTTTCCACCAAGTCCGGTCCCAAGGCGAAGTTCTATGCTCCGTATATCAGCTGATTTCAAAGCGGCATCTGCTGAATAAATCATTGATGCTATCGAAAATGATTCCATAATGCCAAGAGCAGCCATTTTATCAGGCATCGTTGTTGCAGAAATAGCCGGAAATATGTCCGGGTGAATATTCGGAATAACAAAGCTATCTACACAGTATTCACCAGATATAGCGATACCCGTATTCACAGAACTTTCGACCGCAGCTGTATCTCCTTTCACCAAAATAATATATTTGCCAGGACATACAGCCGTACACGATACCGGTTCAACTGCTGCTGCCTTAATCATCTGATCGGCAACGTAAATGCCCCTAGCAATACTACTCAATTCGACCATGCCGATTGCATTATACATTTACCTATCCCACCTTTATTCTAATCAGTCTATCCGTGACTTCCGTCACCACTCCATCCCTACTAGCATGCACAGGAGCCCCCAGACTATTATCACGAATTTCACCAATCATTTGCCCTGCTTTCACAGTTTCTCCTACACACACAATCGGTTCAGCAGGTGCTCCTACATGCTGACTTAACATAATTGCTATTTCACCAACATGCCAATCAATATCTACTAAAGGAGCCGTCCCATTGTAGGCAGTCAAATTCAATCTAGCTATTAAGCGCTTACTCGGAACCATTCGAAAACTTCTCATTTCTCGTTTTGTGTACGATACAGCCTGCGGCACATATTTTAAACTTTCTTTTCTAAGCCGCTCTTTGTACCATCCATTTATAATTCGCGGACTAAGGTGACTCGGACATGAAAACATTTCACAAAGATTACATTGACTACAAAGTTGTGCAGTTAGAACACTATTTAAATCATCCGGTACGTATTTCATCGTTCTCATAATCTTATGAGGCTGCAAATCATGCCCTAATAAATACCGGGGACAGAGGTCTGTACACATACGACATTGTTCGCATGCAGTTCTGCCAACAATCCTCGCTTGCTGTTCCGTTGTTAATTTCTTTCGAACCAAATAATGGTCTTTTTTCAGAATAATAAAACCCTTGTTCTTTTTGGTAATGTACCCACCGTACTCTTCCATAACACTACCCATCATCGGTCCACCATCAATAACACGATAGTCAGAGAAATCAGTTATTCCACTTTGTCTCAATACTTCCATGATAGGAGTCCCTATAGGAGCCTTCACAGTCATAGGATGAGGAATATCACCTTGTAGGGTAATATATGTATCTGTAACAGAGTATCCGGCTATTGCACGGGCTATATTTAAAGCAGTCTCAGCATTTATAACAACACATTCTACAGCTAGAGGAATTCCTCCTTCAGGAACAACTCGCCCAGTCAATTCATGAACAAGAACATGTTCATCTCCGGCAGGATAAACATCCGGTAAGATATGAACCTCCAGTGAAGTTTCCATGTGTAACGCTTTAATTCGCTCTTCTAAAAGATTGATGACTGCTTTATGTTTACCTTTAATGCCGATAATCATCTTCTGAGCTTGAACCTGTTTCCCTGCAGCTGCCAACCCAGCAATAATTTCATCAGGATATAAGGCCATCAGTTGTTGGTCTACACGAAGTAACGGTTCACATTCGGCACCATTCAACAATACATACTCTGCAACTGCGTTTAATTTCACATGAGTAGGAAATCCAGCACCACCAGCCCCAATAACTCCAGCAGTTTTTACTTTCTCCAAAACACTCAAGTGAATTCACCTCCATCAGTTATCATAAAGCACATTCTTCATCAATAATTCCGATAATCGCTGCATCTATCGGAATCGTATTCGGCTGAAATATTTGCCGAGCCGAACTTCCCAGGCTTACAATGACATTTTCGCCAATACCAGCATTAATTAAATCTGCAGCAATCAATCTCTGTCCTGCATCTTTACCATCAATTACTTCAACAATCATAAATTTAATACCTACAAGACAATCGGCCTTACGAGTCGACCATATGCTATCTATTACCTTTGCAGCAATCATAATGTCACCAGCCTATTTATCTGAATTTTTACGAATACTTTCTATTGCAGCTTCAACAGAAGCCGTATCTCCAAATATGGCTATCAGAATAAGATTCTGCGGACAAGAGCCTCGAATATCTTCAACAACCACCCCAGCCGTTTTTTCAGCAATATCAGAAGCAACGATCATCTCAATTAGTCGACCTTGTACTAATCCAATTGCATCATATCTAGGTGCTTCTTTATTTACAGGAGAGCCCATACGTCGCATAAGAATATCGACGGTCCCTTGGGAGGGGGATTTAATAATCTTCCACTCCATCTAATCACTCCCATTCCTCGCCTTGTTTACAATTAAGTGCTATGCCTAAAGGAGTAACAAACATCGGATTTTGAGGTTTCTTAGTAGTAATGCCTGTCCTTTTTTCTATAATTGCTTCAATTCCCGTAAGACAGCAGGTACCACCGACAAGATAGATTTCCTTAATGTCATACTTCCTAGTGTGATTAGAAATAATCGATGCAACTTTCTCAATGACAGGCTGAAGAATTGGTAAAATTTCCTTATGATGTTCCGGATTTCTCTTAAATACTTCTGCATCATCAAAAGATATCTTATACGCACCAGAAACAACCAAGGAAAAATGAGTCCCTCCGGTAGGTTCATCAGCAACATAAACGACTTCACCATTTTTAACAACCGCAATACCGGTTGTACCTCCACCAATATCAACAATAGCCCCATCTTTAATCTTTAAAACAGAGTTTGCTGCTGTGGGTTCATCCAATAAATTGGTTACTTCAAACCCAGCACCTTCAACCACATGCTTAATAGCTCCGGAATCAAGTTCAAAAGTTCCCGGCGGTAGTGCGGCTGCGGCATAACGAAGTTCCGTCTGAAGTTTCTTTTCGAGCCGTTCTTTCATTTCCTTTACAATGCGAATTGCTCCAAGATAGTCAACAACCATACCATCCTTAACAACACTAGCGTACTGATACTCGCCAGCAATAGGTCGAAATTCAGAATCAAAAACGGCTACAACAATAAAAGCCGTTCCTAAATCGACCCCTGTATAATACTTTGAAGAAGGCTTTGTGATAGGTTTCTTAATAACTTTTTCAAATTCTTTAATCAGTTCATTACAATATGTAAAATCAGAGTTTAATTCCTTCATAACGTACTCCTTAAATATTTTCCTATTATTAAGCAGAGGATATCTGCCACAGTCTGAAGTATATTTCGCACGACTTCATCTTCCTGTTTTATATTCTTATCTACATCACTAATCGTTAGTAATACTTTTGTGCGTAATCGATTTAAAACAAATAACTTCATACGAATATCACTGTTAGTGGGTAATCCTTCTAAAGTAAACGGAAATTGACTCTTATTGACTTTATCATGAAGTTCTTCGGAGCCAAGATTCCAAAACTTTATTGCTTGCAGCGTACGATGTGCTTTCAGCTCACCCAACGTATTATGTACTATCTGAGAGATTGAGATTATCTCTCCAGCAACGGAACATTCATTATGTCGAGAAAGCCACTCAGCAACTAACAAAATTTCTGCCACTAAGGACTCTATTGAATAATATATCCTACCGGCTTCGCAACCACTGTACGTCAAGTTCTCAGATAACAAGTTATCCTTTTTATTAATGTTCTTCTGTCGTTCGTCAATGATATCAATACGTCGATCAATTAAAAATTGTCTGCCACCAGGGGTTAACTTAACGGTCGCTTCAATACGATATTGGGTGAAGGGCTCTTCATTATACTGTTTTCGTAAGTCCATCTCTGTTATATACCGCAAAATATCACCCCATTCATATTCTTTTGCTAAGCAAATATTTTTCTAATTTATCTATTTCTTCCATATTATTTTTTGAAATTGGAAAAAACGGCGGCTGTAATCCAATTCTTTTTAATATATCTACACATTTAATGTAATTTTCCGACTTCAAATCACTTTTCATAATAACGCCTGTAGTAGGACATCTAAAAACTTTAGCAAAACCTGGTGAATATACTTCCGTAGGCATTGACTGGTCTACAAGCATAACTACATGGCTAGCTAATTGTGCCAAAGCGATAATATATTTGTACATCATTGTATTTTCTAAATACGCAGCTGGCACATCAATTGTTTTCTCTCCAAAAATAGCATCTTGTGTTTTTCGTAAAGGTTTGTCCGTATGATTTAAAAGGTTTGCCAATGTGGACTTTCCTACTTGACGTGGTCCAATTATCATGATTTTCTTTTTCATGTTTTTGTTATTGTTGTAGGCGTAAAGCTAAGCAGTCTTTCTAAAGTTTCGTTAATGGACCTCATGGCTGTTTCCACACTAGTAACATCACCAGTCACCACTAATGAGCCTGTAAATCTATCTAAAAAACCAATCTCTACATTCGCGGCTTTAGTTGCGATATCTGCAGCTATAATAGCTGTTTCGCAAGGAGTCAGTGTTGCAATACCTATGGCTCCACTTTCTTCAACCCCTAGCCGTTCATAAATATCTGAGACGGGCGAAGCAATAATATGTGCCAACGTCACTTGCTTTCCGGGAACATATTCTTGGATAATTCTAGTCTTATTTTCCATATCCTTTTCCATAGTCAAAACCCTTCTATCTAGTGACGAATAACCTTTGCTCCCACACCATATTCACAGATCCAACGTTCGATCCTCTGTAAATCATCATCTGTCATGGATACGTCTTCTTCAATGCTGTATTTCTTGCCCAATTGCTTATATTTATTTACTCCTAATTTATGATAGGGTAATAAGTCTACACCCATAAAATTAGGTCGTCCATAAAAGGGCTTACAAAATTCCATTGTTCTACGAATAATCGATTCGCTTGTATTCAAACCTTTGATAAGAGGCATCCGTACTTTAACTTTATATCCTCGTTGAATAAGTTCCGCTAAATTACGAAGAATTTTTTCATTACGTACCCCTGTTAATTCTTCATGTCGATCTGAGTCTATATTTTTTATGTCATAGAGAAATAAATCGACAAATTGTGCAAGCTCAAGAATGGAGTTTAATTCAGCATAACCACTCGTTTCAACAGCTGTATTAATCCCAAGTTTTTTGCACTCCATTAAAAGATTCACAGCAAAAACAGGTTGTGCACAAACTTCTCCGCCACTTAATGTAACGCCTCCACCAGAGCTTTGATAAAACGCTACATCTTGTTGAATAAAACTAAGTACTTCTGATATTGTTAAATCTTTACCAACAATATTAAGTGCTTGGTGCGGACATACTAATTCACATTTCCGACAACCAATGCAGTCAACATCTCGACGTACGATATGTTTATCTGCTTCCATAACATGAATCTCTTGCGGACAAACTTCACAACATTTACTGCAATGAATACACAAATCATTCTGATACATAACTTGGAATTTTCGTTCTAAACCTTCCGGATTTGCACACCAGCGACATCTCAGAGGACACCCTTTAAAAAAGATAATTGTCCTAATTCCCGGCCCATCATAAATAGAATATTTCTGCATATTGAATATTCGAGCTTTTCTTTCCAATTTTAGAAGAGGCCTGATTTCCATTACGTTTTCTTCCTTATATTTACTATTCAGACATATGCCAGGCCATGGAGCGGTAAGTATATCCCGCTCCATCCCAGCACGGTTTTCTAGAAGTGTTCCAGCATCGTACGGCTAATAATTTCATCCTGTACTTCTTTACATAATTCAACAAAGTATGCACTATATCCAGCAACTCGAATAATTAAATCTCTATATTTATCCGGTTCCTGCTGTGCTTTCCTCAGAACATCATTATCAACGTAGCTAAACTGCATCTGTCCATTGCCAAGAATTGAAGCAGTACGCAACAACGTAATCAGCCCATTTTCGCCTTCCGGTGTTTCCAAAATACCTTTCAGAAGCTTAAAATTATGAACCATTCCAATAGTCATTGCATCACAGTTCATCTTACTAATTGATTTGATAATAGCTGTAGGGCCAAGCTTGTCAGCCCCCTGAGTCGGGCTGATACCATCAGATAACGGCGTCCACGCTAAGCGGCCATTGGGTGTTGCTGCGGTTAACTCTCCAATGGGCGTATTGTTGGATATAGACAATGTCCCATGACTAAATTTAGCAAAAAGCATATCGAACTTATTGTGTTCATCTTCTGTCCAATTGACGATATCTGCTGCAATAGCATCAACATAGTCATCATCATTGCCAAACTTAGGAGCATTTAATGCATCTGTTCTAAGCTGTTCAAATCCTGCGAAATTAGCATCAAGTGCTTCTTTAAACTGATTAAGAGTGTACTTGTGATCATCGAAAACAAGCTTTTTAATAGCCGCCATCGAATCTGCATATGTACCAAGCCCAGAGAAAATAAGACCCGGACCACTATTGACAAGGGCACCACCTTCAGTTACATCTAACCCTTTTTCCATGCATCCTTCTACCAAGGCAGACATATACGGTTTAGGAGCATACTCTCGATGGACCCGCTGACTAATGACTGTCCCAATAGCTGAAAGTTTTATAATATGTTTAACTTGCTCTTTTACAGCATGTTCAAATTTTTCATACGTAGTAAACTGGCTAAGATCTCCTGTATCTAAGCCTTGTTGGCTACCATGCCATTTCATAAAACCACGATTAAATACGAATTCAATAGCAATCGGCCACTGAGTATAACCCGTAGATGTCCATTGATAAATACGTCCTGATTTCTGAGGCTCTACACATCCCATAAGGCAATAATCGCGGGCATCTTCTAGCGAGAACCCCTTTGCCAACATCATCTTAATATGAGTGTCATCAAAATGGCATGCAGGGAATCCCATACCAGCTTTAACAACTTCAACGATCTTCTGCATATACTTTTGAGGCGAGGCATTATGAATTCGGCAAGCCAACGACGGCTGGTACATCTTAATAAACCGTACAGCGTCCATAATCAAATAGGTTAAGCAATTGCATGCATCCCCACCAGTTCGTTTCTGGCCGCCAATGGTGCAGTTTACGAAAGGTTGATACCCGGCAAAATACTTAGCAGCAGCTTCGCTTGAAAGCCACATAACTTCAGAGCATTTAATAATGAAGCAGCAGAGTAATTCAAATGCTTCGTCCTTTGTAATACGTCCAGCCTCACGGTCAGCTTTATACATAGGGTAGAGATACTGATCAACACGACCAAGAGAAATACCAGTCTGATTTTCAGCTACATTAAACAACGATTCCATCGTCCATACTGATTGCAATCCTTCATGGAAAGTGCGCGGCGGATTGGCCGGAACGTTAGTCATAATATCTGCCAGTTTGTATAACTCTTGTCTTCTCTGATTATCAGTTTCGTGTTCTCCCAAGGACTTAGCATACGCCGCAAGACGTCTTGCATATATCAAGATACCTTCGCATACAAGTATTTCAGCTTTATAGAAATAGATCTTATCAATATCTTCGGGATGTTCCATAGACAGACCGGCTAATTTCTCTTCAGCTTCTTTCTTTATGCCGTTAATGCCTTTTTTCACCAAAATTACATCGTACCCAGGGCAGGTATCTCCCCCGCCGTTTACTTGGTGATAAGAAAGGTCACTAACAAACGATTCTCCTGAGAAGGACCATACGCCAGCTTCTTCATACTGCTTTTGGCAAATTTCATCAACACTACGCCCTTCCCAATAAGGGAATACTTTTTCACGCAAAGTCCTTTTGTCTTCTTCGCTAATTTGGAAAGGATCCTGTGCACGTGTAGACATAGTATCCAGTTCATCTCGAATCCAACGCCAAGAAATTTCAGGAGAAACGCAACCAGCTCTCGGCCGTCCACAAGGATGTCCAATAATTAATTCATCCGGTTGAATTAAAAGCGGTGCTGTTTCGCAAGCTTTTTTAAAAGCCATTGCACGAAGCATTTTTATAGGCATACCTGCATTTTCCCGATACACTTCTGTCGTCACAACAGCACGTTGAACAAACACACTAGGCTTAACTTTTAAATATGCAGCTTTTAATCTTTCCAATCGAGGTGTTAACCCTGTAATATCCTTATCTTCATCGCTATATACAGAAACGCTTACCGATGACGAGTCCGAACCACCCGATATCTCATTAGAAGATAATTGTTGTGAAATATTCTCGAACAATTTAAATACGGCACGCTTTTCCTCAGGCGATAAATGCTCTGTCGCTTGTGCAAACTTAGTTGAAAATTCCTTTTCGTCCACTTTCATACCCTCCATTTCTCGTTTATCCTAAAAAGCCTCTTTATAAATAGAAACAATTTCTTCCTTCGTCGGGACCCGCGGATTCGTAGGAGTACATCTATCCACCATCGCTTGTCCCGCCATTGCCTCAAGTGCAACCAAAAATTTTTTTTCATCAATACCCGCATCACGAATAGAACTCGGAATTTGTAAATTTCGTTTCAACTGTACAATGGCTTGAACAAAATTTACATACCCTTCCCTAACGGTTCTTGCCGGAAGGCCAATTACTTTTGCTAAATGACTATACCTTTCAATAGCTCGATTATCTTTGCAATCATCAAGATGTGCATTATACTGAATAACCTTTTCCATTAATAAGGCGTTTGAACGACCATGTGAAAGATGGAAAGTACCACCCAAAGCATGTGCCATGCTATGGGTAATGCCTAAGTTAGCATTAGTAAAGGCCATGCCCGCTAAACACGATGCTCTCTGTATACACTGACGAGCTTCTTTATCATCAGCATTTTTAAAGAAGCGGACTAAATTTTTATAAATTATGTATATAGCTTTCTCTGCTAATGCATCTGTACAATCAGTAGCATCCGTGGACACATAGGCTTCGATTGCATGCACCAATGCATCTAGCCCTGTATCTGCGATAACATGAGGCGGCAAGTTTTTTGTACAAGTTGAATCAAGAATAGCAATATCGGGAATCATGAACTCATCAATTAAGGCCGTCTTTTTACCATTAATCGTAATAACAGAGAAATCTGTTACCTCTGATCCTGTACCGCTTGTCGTGGGAATAGCAATAAATAAAGGTTTTTTAAATTTTTTACCTGAACTTTTAAATGCTTGGTACAGAAAATAAATCATAGCCTTCGCGGTATCCATTGCAGAACCACCGCCTAATGCAATAATTGCTTGTCCGGGATGGCTCATATAATGTTCAAGAGTATGTATAACAGCAACTACATCAGGCTCCGGCTTAACATCCGTATAAACATCGCAAGCCACGCCTGCAGACCGCAAATACAATTCAGCAGATTGTAAATACCCTAATTTTTCCATAATCATGTCTGATAAAATAAAAGCATTTTTATCTGTAATTTCTTTTAAATACTCAAGCGATCCTTCATCAAAATAGATTCTCGGTTTAATTTCAAACTGTTTCACGTTATCATTCACCTCCGTGATACCCTTGCTTGGCTAATTCAGCAATAACTTCTCCAATTAATTTTGAGAGTTCCGGCTTACTCGTAACATCTGACATAGTCACAGTAGAGTCCGTCGCATTTAAGTCAGAAATTGTTCCTATCGAACGCATCATGTCACTCACCTTGCGCACTCCATAGCCGACTTTGCGAATATTAACTAAATTCATAGGAGATACATTATCAGAAGTGATAGTTCCCCCTGCGGCACCAATCCCTAATGTAAACGCAGGAAAAAGGTTCGTCGTCGCACCCATGCCACCAAGAGTTGCAGGTGTGTTAACTAAAACTCGAGAAACAGGTTTCTTTAAAGAAAATTCGCGAATAATGGCCTCATCTCGGGAGTGAATAACTAGTACATTACCTAATCCCTGATTACATAAAAGCTCAATGCACTTTTCACAAGCGTTACGCCAATCTTTTTCCACATAAAAAGCTAAAATAGGACATAGCTTTTCTTTTGCATACGGATTGCACAGATCAACAAACTTCTGTTCTGACACTAATACTCTCGTCCCTATGGGCACGGAAATATTATATTGTTCAGCGATTTGAACAGCTGTTCGTCCCACACATTCTAAATTAATTCGTCCATCCCTATGAAAAAGCGCCTTACCAACACGGTGTGACTCTTCAGGACTAAGGAAGTATGCTCCTTGTGATATAAGTTCATTACGAACTTTTTCTGCAATGCAAGCCTCTACTACTATCGATTGTTCGGAAGCCGAGATGATCCCATTATCAAACGTTCGACTAAAGAGAATATCCCTAACTGCTTGCGGTACATCAGCCGTTCTTTCTATGAATGCAGGGCCATTTCCAGGTCCTCCATAGATAGCCGGTTTCCCAGAACGATGAATATACGGGAGTAACCGCGGCGTACTTGTACTAAGAATCAGAGATGTAATGCCGTGTTTTATTAATTCTTTAGTCCCATTTAGGGTTACCATACTCAAATAACTAAGTGCACCATCAGGCAAACCTGCTTTTTCTCCTGCACCAATAAGGATGTCTAGTGCCCTAGCAATTGTCCTTTGCGCCCTAGGGTGAGGTGAAAAGACAATTGCATTTCCTGCTTTTATGGCAATAAGAGCATTGTATACAGTTGTTGACACAGGACTTGTACACGGAGGAAATGCAGCTATAACGCCAATCGGAACACCGATGTCGACAGTCTTTTTCTGTACATCTTCACTAATAATTCCAACTGCTTTCATGTCCTTCATTTGTGACCATAAATATCTGCTTGCGAAAATATTTTTTATATATTTATCCTCGCTTTTACCAAGACCAGTTTCTTCCGCAGACATAATTGACAATTCTTTAGCGTGTAAGTAAGCAGCTTCTACCATTGCTTCAACAATGGCATTCAACTTCTCCTGTGAAAATGTGATTAATTCACGCTGTGCTTCTCGCCCATTTTCAAGTAAGACACGAGCCTCTTGCACAGAACACAAATCATAATCTAATCTGTCCATCAATATCACCACTTCATTTACCAATCAAGTGCATACTTTTCAACAATTTTTTCAATTTCCGGATGAGGGTTCGGAATTACAATGTGGCTATATACAGGTCCCACTTCTTCAGCACGTTTAACACCGGCATCTACAGCTTGCTGAACAGCACCAACATCACCACGGACAACGACCGATATAAGTCCAGATGCTGTATTTTCATAACCAATCAACTCAACATCCGCCGCTTTACACATAGCATCCGCCGCCTCTAAAACAGATACAAGGCCACAAGTCTCTATAAATCCTAACGCATATCGCTTGTTACTCATCTATGTCACCCCATTGCTACTTATTGTTCATCAACATCATGTACAGACACAATTGTTCCAACCCTACCAACCGGCCTAGGCATAACATTTTCTGCGGTTAATTCTCCAATGCTCTTCGCAGCAGCAGCCCCTTTTTCGACGGCTGTACGCACAGCAGCCACATCGCCTTTTACAAGGACTGTAACCAAGCCAGACCCTATGTTTTCATATGAACACAGGATAACGTCGGCCGCCTTACACATAACATCCAGAGCATATAACGCAGGAACCATCCCTCGCGTTTCAATTAATCCTAACGCTTCTTCTCCATGGTATTTCATAGTAATTTAGCTCCTTTTCTAGCTCATTTTTCTTGCATTTGATACATATAAATTATTCACTATGATATTATCGACATTTACTTATGCAATAATTTTATCACTATGTTTTAGAATTTTATTGAACTATTATTAGCCAAATTAGCAGTTTTTACACTTTACTTTTTATACAAAAGTGTCTTTTTTGAACTTTTTTGATTGTTTTGAAATATTTTTACTATCAGTGAAGTCGTATCATGTATAATATGTGATAATATTATTAATATTCTAGATTTATAGAGTATACAAACTTAATTATAAGGAAATCTTATGGAAATGGAAAAAGAAACAATCGAGGTTTACATCAATAAACTAAAGAAGGGCATAAAAAATTTAAACAATCTTTTATCTCTCTCCAAAATGCCGTTTCAGATTGCAACCGAAACAGGTCATATTGCAATAGAAATAAATCCCTCGCCTGACTTTTGCAAGTTTTTCTGTCAAGAAGAGCCGACAGCTCTTTGTTCTGGTTATAAGAATCACTTAAACTCTGCTAAGGATAATGATATTTTTCATTTTCCATGCCCCATGGGTTTACATAATTTCATTATTTCTATACCGGCACCCGACGCCGATCCTCGCTTCTATCTTCTGGGTGGTGAGGTATTCCGGGAAGACACAAGGTACCAAAAATACATGATTCCCGTTGAAAAATTGGCTAAAGAGAAAAATATCCCTAAAGATAATGTAGCAAGAGCAATCTCTCAAATTAAGACTATGGAAACGGAACAAATTGAGCTTTACGAACAAATGTGTAAATATATAGCTCATAATTTGTCAGAATCCTTATATACTCCTACTAATAAAATCGCCAAATTATCACTTGAAAAGGAGATCCTTGAAAAAAAAATAATTGATTTGGAAACTAAAAATAGTTTTCTCGTTATCAATCCACACTTTCTCTTTAATACATTAAATACGATCACTCGGGTCGCTTATTATGAAAATGCTCATAAAACTGAAGAGCTACTCTATTGTCTTTCCGACTTATTGAGATATAACTTAAAACAAGATAACAGCTTACATCCTCTCTCCGAAGAGTTAGAAAATATAAAGAAATATTTATATATACAAAAAGTGCGTTTTAAAAATAGATTAAACTATGAAATAGAAATTCCCGAATCAATACAACAGTATCAAATTCCAAATATGATCTTACAACCGATTATTGAGAATGCTTTGGTGCACGGTATTACTTCCAAGCAGGATACCGGACTTATCCGTGTTACAGCCGAAACTTCAGGAGATAATTTCTACATTTATATCAGCGATAACGGTCATGGTTTTCCTACCGGAGTTCTCAACCAATTATCAAAACAAAGGTTCACTGAAATCAAAACTTCAACTACACGGACAGGCATCGGTCTTTTCAGTACAAACAAAAGAATCCAATATTTTTTTGGCAATGCTTATGGTTTATCAGTCAAGCATTCAGACTTTACCGGCAGTACAGTAAGCTTATTTCTTCCTATAAAATGATGCAGGGGAGGGAACAAATGGACACAATATTAATTGTAGAGGATGATCTTTTAGAACTACAGTTTCTAAAAGAAATCATTGAAAGCGAAATACATCCGGATGACCAAATTTTAACATGTACTTCCGGTACAGATGCTGTTGCCCTATCCCGTCAGTACTCCCCTACCTCCATACTGATGGACATTGGACTTCCTGAGTTAGATGGCATAAAGGCACTTACAGAAATCAGGGAATTTTGCCCTGACACTCCTGTTATTATCATATCAGCCTGCACAGACTTCACATACGTTCGAGAAGCCATGCACTTACAAGTAAAAGATTTTTTGCCCAAGCCGGTTAGACCTTTAACTATTAAACAAGCATTTCAGAAAATTTATTTACCTTCAATGGCCCCCTCGGCCTCACCTGCTCTGGAAGCTAACGTTCCCATTCCACAAACCTCCCTTCATATAGATATTATTGAAAAAGCAGTTCAATTTATACATCGGAATTTTAGAGATAGAATTTCTGTAAAAACGCTTTCAGATCATGTTTATATAAATCCTCAATATTTAAGCCGTATTTTCAAAAGGGAAATGGGTATTACTTGCATAGAATATATCAATCGCTTAAAAGTCGATTATGCTTGCAAACTACTCCTAACAACAAATAAATCAATCTATGAAATTTCAACAATGTGTGGATTTTCAGAACAGTCCTATTTTAACCGAGTATTTACAAAATATATGGGAATCACACCAAAAGCATTTAAAACAACCAATAGAAGAACCAGCAGCATAAAGCGAAGCCCAGCTTCCGATAACAAAAAACTTAGATAAGGTCTGATATCAATGACTATAGAAAATTTAATACAACGTTCAATTCGTCGAGTCTTCAATGATGATACATTACGTTTTGATAAATCACGCTTTGCAGGAGGCTTAACGAACTACAACTATATTATGGCTATACACGGTCATGATTACGTCATCCGGCAACCTGGTGGCATGACGGAAAAAATGATTAATCGCTATACGGAATTAGAAAACGGTAAACGCACAACATCTCTTGGTATTAACTGTCCCTATCTATATTTTGATCCTGACACGGGAATTAAAATTACAAACTACATTCCTCACAGTAAAAACCTGGCACAGTGTAATCCTCGTTCAAATAAAAATATAAATATAGTTTTATCTCTTTTAAAACAACTGCATCATATGCAAGAAAGCTTCTCTAATCAGTTTAATTGGATTTTAGAGTTACAGAAGTATGAAACAATCATCCAAGACCTCCATGGGGAGACCCCCATGGATTATGAAGAGATAAAACGATATCTAGAGGGGCTTTATGCCAATTATCTGAATAATGAGAATCTAGTTCCTTGCCATAATGACCCTGTTCCCGAAAACTTTCTTACTAGTCCTTCAGGTACATCATACCTTATTGACTGGGAATATTCCGGAATGAACAGTATTTACTGGGATATAGCCGCCTATATTCTCGAATCACAATTACCGGAGAAATCTATCTATTACCTACTAGAGACTTATTTTAACCGTCACATTACAAATAATGAATTATTCAAAATTAAAATATACATATTAGCCCAAGATCTTCTCTGGACAACTTGGGCTCTGGTACGGCACTACAACGGAGACGATTTCTTAGACTACTATGTTTTCCGATACGAACGCCTAAAACGGAATATACGACAATTAAAATCTAATACAACATTTCCTCTATACAAATTCGTATAGGATTTCATTTTCCGCTTTATCTCCCTTACCCATAAAAGGAGCATTAACAAAGCTTTTATTTTAATTTCCTATATACATAAATTGTGACTATTGGGATATACCTGACCAATCAATATTTTCGGCAATGAACACAACTGTGTTCGTTGCCGTTCTTTGTATTCAATAGCATGGAGTATAGCAACAATCAAAGTGTCTAAGACTATGGCTTATGAAAGTTAATACTTTACCCTTGTTATTGAATTTTTCTATATACCCGTTATGATTCGAAATATCTGCACTGAGAGCTACTCTCCTTCCTCGGTAGAATAGCATAATAGTATGGCTGTCTGAGTCTATTACAATAACCTGGTATTTTTGCCCGACTGTTTTACTACTAAACTCATCTATACCCAAGACAGTCGACAATTCTTTCGTGCGCGAGAAACAAGGGAGCAATACCGAATGACGGTAACTACAGACACATGGCAAGCACAAGCAATGCTCGCATAGTTGAGGACGTCATATAATAAGCGGAATACTTCAGAAATAGTCGCCATCCCTAATTACTTATATCACTGAGTGCAGGGATACTCCGTAGTGGAAAGTATCGCTTCATAAACTAATGAATTATCTGTTTGGTAGAAAGTGCTAATAAATTCCCCTTTAATATTGAAGTAGGGTTATATAATCAACTGCAAGCATATGAGATTTCATTCTTTCTCTAGGCCTCGGATACTTTTATTTCAAAGCATTCGAACCTCATTACAAGACTCCGTTTTATGGTATAATATATATTTGAATTGATAATTTTGATTGTATATATTAACGATTAAAGGTGATATGATGAGTACAAATCTTGAAGTCGGTATTGTAGGCTTACCGAATGTCGGAAAAAGCACGCTGTTCAATGCCATAACCAAAGCCGGTGCCGAAGCGGCAAACTATCCGTTCTGCACTATCGAACCGAATGTCGGTGTCGTAGAAGTTCCCGATAAGCGCATTTCCGTCCTTACGGATATGTATCATCCCAAAAGCGTCGTCCCGGCAGTTATGCGTTTCGTCGATATTGCAGGCCTCGTTGCAGGTGCCTCCAAGGGCGAAGGACTAGGGAACAAATTTCTCAGCCACATTCGAGAAACCGATGCCATTGCTGAAGTAGTCCGTTGTTTTGAGGACGAAAACATAACCCATGTCTCCGGGTCCGTAGACCCGTTGCACGATATTGATATTATTAACACTGAACTATGCCTTGCCGACTTGGAAACAACTCAAAAGCGTGCAGACAGACTGAATAAAATTGCCAAAAGCGGCGACAAGGCTGCAAAAGCCGAATTGGCAGTCCTCGAGAAAGTGCTTACCTGCCTGGAAAACGGTGAAGGCGCCCGCAAGGCACAGCTGACAAAAGATGAGTTGCCCTTACTCAAAGAATTGAATTTATTAACTCTTAAGCCCATTTTATATATTTGTAACGTAGCGGAAGATGAAGCCGCTACAGCTACGGAAAATCCGCTCGTACAGAAGGTGACGGAATTCGCTGCCGCCGAAGGTTCCCAAGTCGTTGCCGTATCGGCAAAAATAGAATCGGAAATCGCCGAACTTCCCGATGATGAAGCGGCTATGTTCCTGGAAGAGCTCGGTCTTCCCGAGGCGGGGCTTACGAAGTTAATCCATGCCAGTTATGCACTCTTGGGCTTAATTAACTTCTTCACGGCCGGTGCCGATGAAGTCCGCGCTTGGACGATTGTCAAAGGAACGCGGGCGCAAAAAGCGGCAGGTAAAATTCATACGGACATTGAACGTGGTTTTATTCGTGCCGAAATTGTATCATACGACGATCTCATTGCCTGCGGTAGCGAATTAGCTGCTAAAGAAAAAGGACTCGTACGCTTGGAAGGGAAAGATTATCCTATGCAAGACGGCGATGTCACCTATTTCAGATTTAATGTTTAAGATATAAAGAAAATAATCCCTTGGCTTATATAGCCAAGGGATTGTTTTCTTTATACATATTTATCGATCAACTGTTGAAATTCATCAGCATGCTCAACTTGCCAAGCTGCAAAGGTACTTTTTGTCGCTTCAACGGACTTGCCCAGATTTACTATAAATTGGGGGATATCGATAGCCGATAATACACCTCGCTCTTTCCCTAATTTCTCTTTACCTAAGTCTTCGGACCCGCCGGTAAACAAGACAAAGGCCGGAACTGTTTCCCCGTTTACTCGTTTAGCACCTCCCATAAACCCCATACTTGCCAACTCATGAGTACCGCAAGAATTGGGACACCCTGAAATATACAGACGCGGCAAGACGCCTTCTGCAAAATGATACGGTTCGACTGCCGACAGTATATCCCGCAGAAGGCCGGCCGAATCACGCAACCCGATTTGACAGATTGTGCAACCTACGCAAGAAACAGACTTTTCAAACGATGTGCGAGCCGTGTGATTTTCAATGATACCGGCAATTGTTTCGGCTTCACGAGCCGTTAAATTTGTAACATATGCAGTTTCCTCGGCACCGAGGCGCAATTGTGCCCCGTTTATGTCAATAATCGCGGAAATCAACTCTGTAAATTCGTCAATCGTCGGCGTTCCGCCTTGGGGATGATATTCCACATAATAGAGCCCTTCCTGCTTTTGACGGTGTACACAGGGATGGATTATATCTCCGCTACAACCGTTTTTCTCCACTTCTTTTTCCTTCGATTTCATCGTAAGGTCGAGAGAACTTGCCTTCTCCAGATATGTGTGAAAGAGTTTTCTGAATTCATCCGCACCGAGAGTAGTTTGGAAATAGCGGGTGCGATTACGAGCCCTGTTTTTATAATCTCCCGTTTCCGAGAAAAGCATGTACATAGCATGAATATAATAAAGTACGCGTTCTCGACAGACTCCGCTTTCGATTAAAACTCCCAAACGGGGATTCGGCCCCAAACCTCCGGCGGCATATACATCGAACAACCCGTCAGGTCGTCCGACAAATCCGAGGTCGCGAACTGTCGTATGCGGAGCATTGGTACCCGTATTATTAAAGGATACCTTTAATTTGCGCGGCAACCCGACTACGCCGATAAAACTCAACAAATAATCGGCCGCCTCTTTCACCAATTCCGTAATATCGAAGTATTCCAAAGGGTCGACCCCGCGTAAAGCAGGTGCCGTAATATTACGGGGAAAATCAGACCCGGCCCCTCGAGTTAATATACCCTGTTCATAACAATCCTTCATCAAACCGAGTATTTGACTTTCCTTGAGATGATGAAACTGCACAGACTGACACGTTGTAAAATGAACAAATTCCAAATTATATTTTTTTATCGCTTCACGAAGTTGTATAAGGTCCTCTCGTTCCAGGATACCGCCTGTAAAACGTAGGCGAATCATGGTCGTTTCACCGCCACGTTCTCCATAACACCCGAAGCCGCCTGAAATCCCTTTATATTCTGCCGGCTTCAATTCTTTAGCATAAAACTTACGCGTTGCATCATAAAATGTCGGTAAGTCGGCTTTAAAATGCTCCGTCCATCTTTTGTTCATAACAAGCACTCCCCTTCATTTCTATGGCATGATAAAAATAAAGATCTTTATCACGCCGGTCGTAACACAAAGCAATGACGAGGTAAGCATAAGCTCCCTCGTCATTCATTTATTTTTTACTATATACCTTTACTGGTATAAAGGCTATTTCTTCGATATAGAATTAAGGAATTCTTCCAATTCCTTTTCATCCATCGAGCCGACCCTCATGTTTACAATGATTCCCCTTGTATCTACGAGAACGGACATAGGTATTCCCGAAATGCGATAGTCACGGCTCACCTTTTGAATATTCGGCTGATACATAGGAATCGTATATTTTCCGTCTCGCCAAAAGGCAACGCCGTCATCTTTTTTCTGGTCCATATTTACGGCAATAAATTGAATTTCCTGTTTATGTGCATCATAAGCCTTTTGTATGTCCGGCATTTCTCCGACACACGGCGGGCACCACGATGCCCAGAAGTTAATAAAAACAGGGCCTTGTGCGTATAGTTGAGACAGTTTTACGCTCTTTCCGTCAGCAGCCGGCAAATCTATATCAGGTGCAGGCGCTCCGATTTTTAAATCCGCTTCCGCTTGAGCTTGAGCAGTCTGTTGCTGCGCCTCAGCCTTTTGATTACCGCACGCCGTAAGTGAGACAACACATAAAGCGGCTGCCAATACAATCATATATTTTTTAAACATTATCTCTCTCCTCAACCTTTCTCATTATAAGTTTTCTTTTGTACACTGCATGGACAGGGCAAACATCCACGCATTCACCGCAAGAAATACATTCTTTATCTCCTGCCAACATCACATCCGATTTGCAAACAGCTGCACAGCGTCCGCAGTGAACACATTTGTTCTTATCCACTGCAATTCCCGTCAACGCATACCGATTAAAGAATCCGTATATGGCTCCCAAGGGACATATGAAACGGCAAAAAGGACGAAAAACGAAAGTCGACATCAGCAAAATACTCCCGGCTAACAATCCTTTCCATACCGTTAAGCTTCCGGCAGCGGAACGCAAGCCTTCATTGACAACAAATAAGGGTAGTGCACCTTCTACTGTACCGGCCGGACAGATATATTTGCAAAACAAAGGCTCTCCCAACCCGATTACGGCAAATGACACAAGGGGACCCAAAAAAACCAAGCCCAGAAAAGCATATTTTACTTTCGTCAATCGTCTCGTAATCTTTGATTTTCTTATTTTTCTACAAGGTACACAATCCAATAAATCCTGAAGTAACCCGAAGGGACATAAATAGCCGCAAACGACGCGGCCAAATAACACTCCGAAAAGGGCGATAAAGCCCAATACATAGAACGGAATCCGCGGAATAAACCCGCTAAGCGAACTTTGTAATGCACCGATCGGACATCCGCCGACCGCCCCGGGGCAGGAGTAACAGTTTAACCCCGGTACGCACAGTGCCTTAGTATCTCCGTTATAGATAGTACCATCCCTGAATCCCTTCCAGTTGGCATTGGTAAGAAAAGCACTGATACCTTGAATAATTCTGCGACTAACCAAGACCGATACACTCCAAGCAAATCATTGAGCCCTTTTGCCAGACAGCCTGATCCTCACCTCGACTTAGCCCTAAAGCCAATAAAGCGGCTGCTACGAGAAGGAGAACCATTCTTTTTTTTAACATGTGCCGCCTCCTTTTTCCTATTATACCATTAGTTCTTATAAGGATAACATACTAAAAGATTTTAAATCCATACAAATTCGGCAGTCATATCTTTTCACCCATAAACTTTCAGGATTAATATATAATATATAAGACATTATGTATAGTAATCATCCGGGAGGGTAAGGACCATGAAAAATACGATCACGTTAAACAGCCGATATGAAATGCCGCTTCTGGGATTCGGTACCTATAAGCTGACCGATCCGAAAGCGGACGAAGCGGCAATTGTCACGGCAATTCGTTCGGGATACAGGCTGCTTGATACGGCTCAAGCTTACAAAAACGAAGAAATCGTCGGAAATGCCGTAAAATACTGCGGCATAGCACGAGAAGATCTGTTTTTAACCACCAAGATCTGGTTCACCCGCTTTTCCGACGGTAACTGTCGTAAAAGTCTGGAAGCGTCCTTGAAAAAGCTCTCAACCGATTATCTCGACTTGGTGCTTCTTCACTGGCCATACAACGATGTATACAGAGCCTGGCGCGACTTGGAGCAATCCGTTTCCGACGGTCTCGTGCGTTCCATCGGAGTATCCAACTTCATGCCCAGCCAACTTATAGACCTGATTCATTTCAACACCCTGTGCCCGGCAGTCAATCAAATTGAGACCCATTTATACTGCCAATATTCGGAACTTCAAAAGGTAATGAAAAAATACGGAGTCATCCATCAAGCCTATTCACCATTCGGCAGAAATAGAGATACATCTATGTATAAAGAACCGGCTGTCACCATACCGGCTGAAAAATACGGAAAAACACCCCACCAAATTGCCTTGCGCTTTTTAGTGCAACAAGGTATTTCCATCTTGCCGAAATCGTCTCACCCTGACCGCATTGCCGCCAACGCGGATATTTTCAACTTTTCCTTAACGGACGCGGAAATGAAAGCCCTGGAAGCCCTCGATAAGGATAAGATCCTCGTCGGTAACAGTCAGGACGGCGCCTACACGGAAAATATGCTCACCAGAACCTTATAACTAGGAAAGAGGTGCTGAAATGTCGGTACTGACTGAAAAACAAATAAAATACGGCTTCAATTATTATCATAACGATGATACCCATCCTAAATCCGTAGTTACGGTGTCTGAATATACAGGTGAAAAAGAACTGGTTATTAATTGTACCCAGCTGGAGGATACTTATTCGTCACGAGACAAAAAGCGAATTCTCAGAGAATGGTGCGAATTTCTGCTAGAAAACCCTGATGCTTTCAGTAAACTTGTATTCTGTACAAGGATGCCTCAAGAGTTGTTTGATTCAGTATGTTGCCAACGTAAACTGACAGACCTGCACATTAAATGGGGCGTATATCCGGATATATCAAAATTAGAACACTTACAGTCCTTAAAGTATCTGCATCTAGGGTCCGGCAGAAGTGTTTCCTCTATCAATCCGATTGCAAAACTGAAAAATCTGGTTGCCTTATCAATTGAAAATTTCCAAAAAATTGAAGATTATAGCGCACTGTCCGCACTGAAACATCTGGAAAGTCTTTCTCTGGAAGGTGATTTCGCAGCCCCTAGAAATTTACGACTTCAATCCTTGAGCTTCTTACGACACATGCCCCATTTACGTTCCTTCAGTTTGTTGACCGCACGCGTACTGGACAAGGATTACAGCCCCCTTTTAGAGCTTATAGAGCTCGAAAGTCTGACTTTGAAATCTTGCAAAGAGGTGAAGAATTTGTATCCTCAATTAATAGCCCTGCCTAAATTGAAGTACGGTATGCTGGTAACTCGCCCTTATTTATACAATGACAGCGAGCCAACCACACACACCCCGAACACTTCACCGAATTAATGCCCCTGAAGGAGATTCTACTATAGATGTGTTATATACAATCAAGTAAAGATTTTTCTCAGCTATACTTTTGATTTATATAGTCCTGTCGACTCTGCAAGAGTCATTCGGGTTGATTGTCATAAAAAGGTACTGATCATCCGAAAAGAGCAATGGCAAATTAATTTAGATCAATAGATGAAGGGCAAGAAAGACGGCAAACAGACTAAAGACGCATTTATGTCAAAGCACGGAGCATGATGACAACAAAGAAATCATACGAGCAGATTATCCCTGCCCTATCGGCCGTCGGGTTACAGTTTACAAAAACTGATGCACTTGTAGGCAGCGGTATAACTTAACGATATCTCCATCTAAAAAGAGCTGTAAGAAAATGCGGTTTTCCGCACATACTTACAGCTCCTTTTATTAAAACGCATCCCATTCGGCAAAACGCTCATTCATACGCCGTCTTTTCACTTTTTTATTTTCATCTTTTCGTTCTTCCTCAACGGGAAAGGTCAGTTTCCCCGTCGCTGCCGTCCGTTTATAAAACAGGGCCACCGCTTCTTCTTCCGTAAGACCCGCCTTTTGAAAAACCTCGACAGCCGCATCCTTTATTTGTTGTTCAACCCGTATTTCCACTTACACTCCCCCCTTACGACGCCTCTTAGCATTCTTGTTCACTTCGTCAAGAGTTCCCATATGGCCTATGGCATACATCAGGGATTGCATAAGCGATACGGCCAATACGGCTCCCGTTCCTTCTCCTAAAGAAAAACCGCAATGTAAAGGGATTTCGGATTCATCCATGTCGATAATACGCAGAGCCAATGTCATCCCCGCTTCTCGTGACAGGTGCGATAAGAGGGCATAATCCCTCACGTCATCACGTATTTTAACAGCACAAACTAAGGCCACAGCCGTAATGAACCCGTCTACATAAAAAGGAATTCTTCGCTCCGCACAAGCCAACATAGCCCCTGTAATCGCCGCTAAATCGAAGCCTCCGACGTACCGCAATACATCGATAGGTCCGGACATAAGACTGCCGTATTGTTCCATGGCTTCGGAAATAAGTTCTTCTTTATGCCTCAACAGGCGATAATTGCCCTTAGCCGACCCGTATCCGGCAATTAAAGACGCATAATCAGGTGCCAGAGCCGTCAGTACAGCTGCCGATGTCGTCGTGTTTCCGATGCCCATTTCCCCGAAGGAAAGTAAATTATATCCCATATGAGCCGCAAAGCTGACCCGTTCCCGTCCGACTTCTACAGCCCGTTTTACTTCCGCTTCCGTCATAGCTGGTTCTACGGAGAAATTCCGCGTCCCTTGCCGGATTTTATAATTCAATCCCACTGTATCGGGAGAATCAATCCCCACATCGACGACTTCATAAGGAATTCGATTGTAATCACAAAAACAGGAGATAGCCGCCAGTCCGTCTACCATATTACGAGTCTGTAAATATGTAATTTCCGGCAGTTGCACAGCCGCTCCGGACCAGACTACACCATTATCGGCGGCGAAAATAATGTGTTTGGGTCTAAGGTCCGGTTCGGTCTTCTGCCAAGCTAAAAATATTTTTTTAGCTTGTTGCTCTAATAGACCGAGGCTTCCCGGCGGTTTTGCTAAATTCCGCAGCTTTTCTTCTACTTCTTCTTTAAACGTCATGGTAATTGCTCTTTCCTTATTAAAGTGAATGCGTAATTTATCTTTATTTTCTTATTTTTATATTATATCAATCACCATTTACAGCCTTGGCAAGTATGTAAAATATGATATACTCCATGTATTTCTATACGCTTTGTAGTTAAGTATACCACAGGTTTTTATCAATATTTTCACAGTATTTTTCCATTCAGCTTTTGTGGTTGAGTCCTACGCCTTATCGGATGCGCTTTCCCGCCCCTTTACCATTCATGAAGCATATGAAATCAGTCTTATGCGGAATAATCAATTATAATTGAAAACTATGTATTTATATGGCAGAATAATCATAAAGAAGGTGACTCAAATTATGCCGACAATAAAAGATATTGCCAAAGCAGCCGATGTTTCCATTGCTACCGTCTCAATTGTACTGAACGGTAAGGGCAAAGAGCGGAAAATTTCCGGCGAAACACAAAAACGAATTCTTGAAATTGCCCACAAAATGAATTATGTCCCCAATCAATCGGCCAAAAAGTTGCGGGTCACCGGCGGTGATTCATATTCAGTCGCCTTTTATTGGGCTACGGACTTCCGTATCAATTATCTGGCCCGCATTACACTCGGCTTGCAACGAGAAATCATGAAGTACGACAAGCCGATCCATTTAACAGTCGTTCCGTACAAAGTCGATGAATTACAAAAACAACTGGAAGTAGAGCAAAACCGCTTTTTCAACGGCATTATTATTGCCAATATGTCCGAAAAAGATATGGAATACTTGGAAAATTCCGACTTCCCTTGCCCCATTGTCCTCTTTAATCGTACCTCCGAAAAATACGGGTGTGTGACCATGGACAACTATGAAATCGGTCGCAGCGTAGGACGACACTTGTTAAATAAAGGCTGCATTCACCCGGGCGTTTTGACTCACGATACGTCATTTCCTATTATGCGTATGTGGATGGACGGCTTTTTGGAAGTATTCGCTCAAGCAGGCTATCCCGTATCGGATGACGACATCTTTCTTTGTGACCAATCACTGGCAGATGCCGTTAAAGTCTGCAAAGAGCTGATTCACCGTGACCGAATGCCGCAAGCCCTGTTTTGTGAATCCGACGTATTGGCCCACGGGGTTCTTTACGGTTGTCATAACGAAGGCATTTCCATTCCTCACGATTTGGAAGTTTTTACCGTCGGTATTACCATGCCGGAAATAAATGACTTCTCCATTCCGTCTTTATCTCGCATCGATATTCCTATGGGAAAAATCGGCGAAGAATGCATGAAGATGATCATCGATTTAATCGAAAAAAAACGTACTCTACCTCTTGTTACTTATATTGAAGGAGAAAAAATTATTGCCGATTCGTCTCCTGAAAACCGAAGTTTTCAACCTCTATAACCGATTCTCTACAAAACGAAACAGCGGAAAGTCGCACAAACGGCTTTCCGCTGTTTTTATCAGAATTTCGCTATAAACTATTTCACAATCATGACAGGGCATGCCGCATGAGTAACAACAAAACTGCTGACGGACCCCATAAACAAACCTTTAAGGGGCCCTAAGCCACGACTTCCCATAACAATTAAATCGGCATTATTCTTCTTAGCTACCGAAAGAATAGCCGGTCCGGGCGAGCCGACTTCGAAGGCTTCCCCCACCGTTACCGAATCGGGAATGTTCGCCGTAACGGCATCCAGAATCTTCTTTCCTTCTTCTTCCATATCTAAGGCTACCTGCTCAGTTACATAACCGCTGGCATTAGGAATCTGATCGAAATTGGAAATAACGGATACGATGTTGGCTACGTATACCAATGTTAAGGACGCTCCTACGGTAGAGGCGATTGTAACAGCATGTTCAACTGCGCGCTTCGAGTTATCCGAACCGTCGACGGGAACAACAATTGTTCTATAATCTTTCATATTAGACCCCTCCTATGAATTCTACTTTTATTATAACAATTCGCCGTCAAAAACAAAATTCCTTCTTTTATTTTTAAAATTATAATTTTAGTCTCTATGCCCTATATGCAAAAATAGTACATTTTCATATAATATTATGATACAATATTTTAGAAGATATTAAAATAAAATTTATTTTTTATGGAAAGGCGGTTCTTATGAACAGGTTTTTAAAATTTCTTTTATCATTGTCAACCGTCGCAATGACAACCATCTTGCCTATTGCGGCTAATGACGGGCACGAGGCGGTTGCCGCCGTACTGCCGGCGTGGAGTGTTATTCCTTTTATCGGTATGCTCTTGTCTATCGCTGTCATCCCGTTAACACACCCCCATTGGTGGGAAAAGAATATGCATGTGGCGGCAGGCATCTGGTCTCTCGTTTTTATCATTCCTTTTGCTTTTGCCTACGGTTTCAGCGAAGCCTGGTTCCGTCTCCTTGAATCCATGCTCCTCGACTACGTGCCGTTTATCGTACTGCTTTTCGGACTCTTTGTGGCTGCCAGCGGCATTGCCGTAAGAGGCACCTTGCCGGGAACGCCGAAGGTTAACATGCTCATTCTCTTCATCGGTACGATGTTAGCCAGCTGGATCGGTACTACCGGTGCGGCTATGGTCATGATTCGTCCGTTAATTCGTGCCAACAAGTGGAGAAAGAAAGCGGCTCATGTTATCGTCTTCTTCATCTTCCTCGTAGCCAATATCGGCGGCTGTCTTACCCCTCTCGGCGATCCGCCTCTTTTCATGGGGTTCCAACGCGGAGTCCCCTTCACCTGGACCTTCCATTTGGCACCCTTTTTACTACTGAACATGATTATCCTATTTGCAGCCTTCTACTTTATTGACAGCTACTTCTGTAAAAAAGAGTTGGCCGAAGGCCGTTCCCCCTTGGACGAACTGTCTGAATCCGAAAAGGAACCCATCCGGATTGAAGGGCTACATAATCTCATCTTTATTGGCATGATTATCGTCGGAGTTATTGCCAACGGTCTTTTACCGAAGGAATTCGCCTTCTTTGCCGATAATGCGGGAATTTCCGTATACGATGAAATCGTCTTTCCCTATGCTACCATAGTGGAAATCATCATTATTTTAGTAGCAGCTATTCTTTCCCTGAAGACGACGAAAGAGTCGATCCACGAATTGAACGAGTTCTCTCACGCACCAATCATTGAAGTAGCAACCCTATTCTTGGGGATTTTTATCACCATGATTCCGGCGCTCATTTTCTTAAAGATTCACGGTGCCCAATTGGGTATTCACGACCCGTGGCAGCTCTTCTGGGCCACAGGGTTCCTTTCGTCCTTTTTGGACAATACGCCTACCTACTTGGTCTTCTTACAGACAGCCGGTGCTATCGGCTCGACGACGGGCATTCACACATCCGTCGGCACTGTTTCACAAATCATGCTGGAAGCCATCTCGGCCGGTGCCGTATTCATGGGCGCCAACACCTATATCGGCAATGCCCCCAACTTTATGGTTAAGTCCATTGCTGAAGAAAACGGCATTAAAATGCCCAGCTTCTTCGGTTATATGGGTTGGTCTATAGCTATCCTCATTCCCACCTTCATTATCGACATGGTCGTATTCTTCTTATAAGCAAATACTCAACTGTAAAAAGCGAGGAATCGGAATCTCGATTCCTCGCTTTTATTTTCTATCGCCACTTATGAACGGCATCCATATAATAATCCAGTATAACAGGCTGCGTAACAGCGTTTATTTCTACATCACCGGCTATTTCATCTTTTCCGAAAACAAACATTTTATTCATAACGTCATCCGTTAAGAAGCGTGTATTTACGGCTCGAACGGGATGAATAATTGCCAAAGAGTGTTTGCTAGCCAAATTGAATCCCCAATCACCGAAAGACGGTACTTGTAAATGATAAGGGTAGACATAAAAACCTTCCGATTCAAGAGTTTTATGAATACTCCAAAACGTCTTAGTCGCATAATAGGGACTCGTCGATTGCACCACCATAACACCGTTTTCCCCCAGGGCCTTGTAGCAAAGGCGATAAAAGATGTTGCTGTACAACTTGACAAGAGTCGCATTATTTGGGTCCGGTAAGTCTATGACAATGACATCGTATATATGATTCGTCTGTTCCAAAAACTTAAAGGCATCATCATTAATAATCGTAACCCGCGGATCCGTTAAAGAGTGTTCATTAAGCTTCGTCAAGACGGGGTTGGTAGAAGCCAAGTCGGTTATAGCCTTATCCAAGTCTACCAACGTAATCTCTACGCCTTCATACTTTAAAAGCTCGCGAGCTGCCAAGCCGTCTCCGCCTCCGAGTATCAAAACACGTTGCGGATTTTGTACCTGTGCCATAGGCACATGGATCAACGCTTCATGATATCGGTATTCATCGCTCGAGGAAAACTGTAAATTTCCGTCAATAAACAGCCGCACATCATCTTTATGACGAGTAACGACAATTTTTTGGTACTCCGTCTGCGTGGAAAAAATAATGGTATCGCGATACAAGCCGCCTTCAACATATTTGGAAATATTCCCTGCAAAAGCCACGCCTGTAAACAACCCGATCGTCAGCATGATGACAACAGCCCGCCAAATCCGACGCAATCTCAATTTTCGATAATGGGCTCCAATGACGATTCCCGCCGCAGCCACATTCAAAACCCCACACAAAAAAGCCGTCGCCAAATACCCTAAATGCGGCAAAAATAAAAGAGGAAAGACGACGGAACCGGCCAATCCGCCCATATAGTCAAAGGCAAATACAGATGACAGGGTATGTCGTAAATCTCCCCGCTCCACTTCCAAAATTCGTGCCAACAAGGGAATTTCCATACCTACAAGTATGCCGATTCCGATAATAAAGGCATACATCACGACCTGATAGGCTTCCAAGTACAAATTAGCCAAAAAAATAAAGGTCGCACTAAGTCCTCCTATAATACCGATAATCACCTCAATACCGATAAACCAGTCATATAAATTACGGCGAATATATTTACTGATATAAGATCCGAAACCCATGGCCGCCATATAAAGACCGATGGTAACGGAATACTGCCACACCGTATCACCGGATATGTATGAACTGATAGCGCCTATGATCAATTCATAGCACAGAGAACACCCTGATATGATAAAAGCTGTAAGCAGCAACAGGCGTTCCGACTTCATCACTGAATGGCCCCGGCTACGACAAGTGCCAAACCTACAAAAATACCGAAGGTAACAATACCTGCCGCTACATTACCGCTCATAATTTCTTTAGACAATGAATACTTACGCTGAAAGGCACTGATAAAGAAAAAGCCCATAAGAAAAACGGCTATTCCTATGACGGCATAAATAAGACTGAACATAATGCCGTGTAAAAGAAATTCTTCTACTTCTGCCGCTGTCGGTGATTGAATGGCTGTCCGAACAATCTCTCCCATGCCGATAAACGAACCGGCACAGACCCAGGCAACAGCACTATTCCCTTTTTTTATTTCCGTCGGAAAGTCACCGGGAATAAACTGATCGATAATCATATTCCCGACAAGCATCAAAATAATTCCCAAGAAGGAGAATATCAATACATTCACAATATCCGCAATATAAGGCATAAGTTCCTCCCTTGTACATAGAAATATTTCCGAACTTTTTATTTTCCCACACTCGTACCTCCATGGGATCCGGTCCGACTGCTCCCGCTGTTTCGACGCACGCTGGATGCATATTGATTGTACGGCGAATAAGTGGTATGCGATGATCCCGGTGTGTAAGAGGCGTATGAAGACGTTCCTCCGTAACGCCCGCGATCTCGGTCATATCCATTACGCCAGTAAGCATAGCGATAAAAGCCGTATGAATGGGTGGTACTGTGATAGCCGCCGTCATCCGTGTTGTTGTAAGCCGCTTCCCGACTTTCAACGCGAAGCAATACCGTCCCTTCCGTCGATATATATACGGTAATAAACTCGTTATCCGTCAAAATCGTTACAGTCTGTGTGGGAATACCGGTCATTCGCACCAAATCCGCCAATTCCTCATCAGCTTGGCTATCCATATTTTCCAGTGCCGTATCGCCGTCTTGAGTAACTTCCAAAACCTTACCGTCTACGCCCTTAATGATATCCTGTACAGTCGCATCCAAATCTTTGTCGGACTGATAAATATCGGACTTAGTATTATTGGCATCCGTGACGGAAGTGACATATGTATAAGTCCCCGGCTTATCCTTTACATATTCGGCTACCGTATAAGGATATCCGAAGAAGTCCCGTATATCGTGTCGCATAGAATAACCCATATACAAAAGAATACAAATCCCTACGACGAAAAACAAGAATATTCCGGTCTTAATAAGGCGTCTACGGAGCATTTGGCGTTTAATAAAGTCGGTCAACTCCGCATTTTTCTCAATCCGCACAACCTTTTCATCTATATACCGGCCGCGCGAATATTCCGTGCAATCTTCCCACTTTTCTATAGAAAAGAACATCCCCTTATCATTTCGGTATTTCTTATAATCGGCTTCGTCGCCACGTTCTACATCATCGGACCCGTATATATCCCAAACGTCGGTAACACGCTCCCTACCACTGTCAACAAGACGCATGCCGTCGGGAATTATGCCTGTTGAAACAACTCGCGACAACTGATACTCGCGATTTTCGTACCCACGACTGCCGTCATCCTTACTGAGCCAATATTCCGTATCGGTACGATGCTCTATGAGGAGATGCTCAACCCATGAGTAGCCCTCCTTATTTTCATATGCAATTGTCCCTAAAACCGTATATAAATCGTTTTCGATACGCAGTGTATCGCCGTATTTAAAGTTCATGTCACACTCGCAATCGGAAAAATTTTATATTTATTGTTTCTCTTACGAACGTCTACCGATATAGTCAAACACCCTTTTCAAAATCATCTTACACTAACCCCTCAGCCTTTTCAATACACCCGTTCTTACTGCCTTGAATTCCGTCACAATCCTTGTTTACAACGAAAAAGTCGGACGACTGAGATAACCTCGTTCGTCCGACTTATTGGTGATCCACCCGAGATTCGAACTCGGGACACCCTGATTAAAAGTCAGGTGCTCTACCGACTGAGCTAGTGGATCATACTTGGCAGGGGTAGCTGGATTCGAACCAGCGCATAGCGGAGTCAAAGTCCGGTGCCTTACCACTTGGCTATACCCCTATGGGGCGAGTAAAGGGGATCGAACCCTTGAATAACGGAGCCACAATCCGCCGTGTTAACCACTTCACCATACCCGCCATATAGAATCCTCGACATAATCGATGACGCTAATAATCTTACCATGACGTCCCCTCAAAGTCAAGCCTTCTGGCGAAGGCTGCGGGGTTGCCGTCTACTGCGTGGCTTACAGGTAGCCTGTAAGCGAGTCCCAGAATGCAAGCTGCAAGCGGTGCATAAATGGCTGACCCGAACTTCCCTTCTCTCGCATTCCATGAATACCGGTCACCGGACGAAGTTGAATAACTCCCCTTTCTGCCTCTATCATTTTTTATATTGAGCCGCATACATAAAAAAGAGCTGTTATAAAACAGCTCTTTTTTTACCGATCACACATCTTTTTCGCCGTAAAGCAACTCTTTTACGAAGTTCGGTAATACGAAGGCACTTTTCTGAATGCCTTCATTATAGTATTTCGTTTCAAAGGTCTGCTTCCGATTGGATTCCCATGTTAAAGGGTCATATTTTTTCGAACCCATGGTAAAGCAGTGCATACCCGTAGGGTAGAGGGGTATGAAAGCCGTATATAGGCGCGTAATCGGGAAAATGGCACCTACGGCATCAAATACTTCACGTACTAATTTACGATGCATAAACGGAGACTCTGTCTGCTGCACGAAAATACCGTCATCCTTCAAAGCCTTATACGTGTCCTTATAAAAATCGTACGTAAACAAGCCTTCTCCGGGGCCGACCGGGTCGGAGCAGTCTACAATAATAACGTCGTAGAAATTTTCCGCTTCTTTCATAAAAGCAATTCCGTCTCCTACTTTAACCGTCAGCTTGGGATTGTTTTCCAAAATAGCTGCCGAAATCTTGGGGAAATATTTCTTCGACAGTTCAATCACCTTACCGTCAATATCTACCATCGTCACCCGTTCCACTTCCGGATGACGTACGGCTTCTCTTGCGGCACCCCCGTCACCGCCGCCGATGATCAATACATTTTTAGGCGAAGGGTGCAGAAAAAGGGGGATGTGTGTAATATTTTCATGATACGTAAATTCATCTTTGTCCGATGTTTGAAAAACACCGTCCAACATCAACATTCTTCCGTACTCTTTACTATCGGCTACAACAATATCCTGAAAATCCGACTTGCCTTCAAAAAGAATATCCGTCACTTCGGCCCGTAAATCCAAATACGGGGACTGATGTTCCGTTATATAATTTTTCATAAAAAGCCTCCGTCTCTTAACATTATGCTTTCTTATTTTAACATACTTCTATACTCTCGAACAGGATATACTAAATTGGGAATTGTTACAAAACGCTTGTGTTTTTAAGCTTTCTATTTCCATGCATGTGGTATAATGATATATAGACCATAAACCTAATTTATACTATTATTGTATTCTTTATGGTCCGATTCAAATTTATTACAGGAGATTTTCATGAAAGACTTATTGCACATCGGCATTGATATCGGGTCTACTACCGTTAAAATTGCCGTCTTAAATAACGTAAAGCAGTGTCTTCACGCCTGTTACGTACGTCACTATACAGACATTCGACAAAAAGTGCTTGACCTGTTGGAAAACGCCTATGAAGTTTTCGGAGATCGGCAAATTTCTATTGCCATGACCGGCTCCGGCGGTATGGCCTTGGCTGACCATTTGCACATTCCTTTTATTCAGGAAGTCATTGCCGGTACGAAATCCGTTCGCACCTATCATCCGCAGGCGGATGTCATTATTGAATTAGGCGGCGAAGATGCTAAAATCACGTATCTCACAGGCGGTAACGAACACCGCATGAACGGGGCCTGCGCCGGCGGTACCGGTGCTTTTATCGATCAAATGGCAACGCTTTTACACACTGATGCTGCGGGATTAAATGAAATGGCGGAGCATTCAGATACGCTTTATCCCATTGCCGCACGTTGCGGCGTTTTCGCTAAAACGGACGTTCAGGCTCTGCTGAATGAAGGAGCCAGCAAGGAAAATATTGCCGCTTCCGTTTTCCAATCCATTGTTTTGCAAACCATTACGGGCCTTGCCTGCGGCAGACCTATTAAGGGTTCCGTATGCTTTCTCGGCGGTCCGCTGACCTTTTTGCCCCGCCTTCGCAAACAATTTGCCGACACCTTGGAATTAACACCCGAAGAAGTTATTGCTCCGGAAAATGCCCAGGTATATGTAGCTATCGGAGCGGCCTTGGGCAGCTTCGAAGAAAAGCCCCAGTCCTTCCAGTCTCTAATGGCCCGTATCCGCCAGGTAGATGATTCATCATTACCGAAAACGGACCGTATTGACCGGCTCTTCACCTCGCGAGAAGAATTGGAGGCCTTCCGTGCCCGACATGCTCAGGCCTGTGTTCCTTTCGGTGATTTATCGACCTATGCGGGTCCCTGCTATGTCGGCCTCGATGCGGGTTCCACGACGATTAAAGCTGTCGTTATCGGCGAAACTGGCGAGATTCTTTACTCTCACTATCAGAATAATGAAGGCAGTCCTTTAGAAGCCGCAAAATCTATCATTAAAGATATTTACAACCGTCTGCCCGAAGGCGCTTTTATTGCCAAATCGGGTATTACGGGATATGGGGAGTTTCTTTTAAAAGAAGCACTCCGTATTGATTTGGGCGAAGTGGAAACTATTGCCCATTATCAAGCTGCCGCTCATTTTTGCCCCGACGTGGATTTCATTTTGGACATTGGCGGCCAGGATATGAAATGTTGCCGTTTGAAAGACGGTCATATCGAAGATATTCTTTTAAACGAAGCTTGCTCCGCCGGCTGCGGTTCTTTTTTGGACACCTTCGCCAAGTCCCTGAATAAATCGATTCAGGAATTTTCCGAAGCGGCTTTACTGGCGGAAGAGCCCATCGATTTGGGATCTCGTTGTACAGTCTTCATGAACTCCAAGGTAAAACAGGCCCAAAAAGAAGGTTCCACCATGGCCGATATTTCAGCCGGCCTGTCCTACTCCATTATAAAAAATGCACTCTACAAGGTTATTAAAGTAAAAGACCCCTCAAAGCTAGGAAAACACATTGTCGTTCAAGGCGGCACCTTCTATAACGACGCCGTATTACGTGCCTTTGAACAACTTCTGGGTCGCCGGGTCATTCGTCCCGCAATTGCCGGCCTCATGGGTGCATACGGCATGGGTCTCATTTGCCGTCAAGCGTATCAGGAAGATGCGACGCCGTCTACTCTATTGGATGTAGCGGGTATTGATGCTCTTCGTATTGACACGACAATTCGCCATTGCGGCTTATGTACCAATAATTGCCTGCTTACAGTCAATACCTTTAACGACGGTCGTTCCTTTATTACCGGTAACCGATGTGAACGCGGTGCTGCCGGTTCTTCGGCCAAAAAGGTAAAACACTTGCCTGATTTATACAAGGTAAAATACAACCGCCTTTTTGCACATTACAAGCCCGTAAAAGGAGCGCCTCGCGGCACCGTGGGAATTCCGCGGGTCCTGAACATGTATGAAGATTACCCTTTCTGGTTTACCTTCTTTACACACCTAGGCTATGAAGTCGTCTTATCCGACCAGTCCACTAAGGAACTCTTCCAGAAAGCGATGGATACAATTCCGTCAGACTCGGCATGTTATCCGGCTAAATTGGTTCACGGCCATATTGAAAACTTGTTGGAAAAGAAGGTGGATCGCATCTTCTACCCCTGCATCCAACACGGACCGTCCGAAGGCAGTAAGGATAACAACTTCAATTGTCCCATGGTCATGTCTTATCCGGAAGTAATTAAGCACAATATGGACGAACGTCTGGCAATTACACAGACCCCTTTTATCAGTCCGTTCCTACCTTTGCACGACAAAAAACGAATTATAACCAGACTGTCAGAGGAACTAAAATCTTGGGGTCTGTCTGGCCATGATATCAAAAAAGCTGCCCACGCAGCTTGGGATGAGGAAGCGAAGTTCAAGTCCGACTATTACGAATTAACCAAAAAGACGGTGGAAAAACTGGAAAAAGACGGAGACAGAGCCATCGTCTTGAGTGGGCGTCCTTATCATCTGGATCCGGAAATCAACCACGGCATCCCCGAACTCATCAACAGTCTCGGTCTTGCCGTCCTTACAGAAGACGGCGTGGCTCCCTTGGGGTCTGCACCCGATTCGTTACGCGTTGTCGACCAATGGTCCTACCACTCTCGTTTGTATAGGGCCGCCCAATATGTAGCGGAACATAAAAACTTGGAGCTAGTAGAACTTAACTCCTTCGGTTGCGGCTTGGATTCTATCGTTGCCGATCAGGTACAGGAAATTCTGGCAAATGCCAACAAAATTCACACGTTGTTAAAAATCGACGAGGGTTCCAATCTCGGAGCCATTCGCATTCGCTTGCGTTCCTTGTTATTCGTCATGAATCACCGCAAAATGACTCGAGTAGAACACACCAAGCCTTATTCGTATCATAAGGCTGTTTTTACAAAGGAAGACAAGAAAACGCACACTATCTTGGCCCCTGAAATGACACCTATTCATTTCCCTCTCTTCAAAGCAGCCTTTGCACACGAAGGCTACAAGATGGAACTCTTGCCCCACCAGGGGCAAGAAGCTATCGACACGGGACTTTCCTTCATTCATAATGATGCCTGCTATCCGGCCATCATGTCGCTCGGCCAGATAATGACCGCCTTGAGATCGGGGAAATACGACTTGAACCGCACATCGGTCATTATTTCCCAAACAGGCGGTTGCTGCCGTGCTACCAACTATATCGGTATGTTGAGAAAGGCTTTAGCCGACGCAAATATGCCCCAGATTCCTATCATTTCATTAAATACGAAAGGATTAAACGAACAGCCGGGCTTTAAACCGTCTCTCGGTTTCTGGCATAGACTTTTACAAGGTGTTATTTACGGCGATACATTGCAACAAGTATTGTATCGCACGCGGCCGTACGAAAAGGTACGCGGGGCAGCCGAAAGTCTCTTTAAAAAATGGCAGGAAAAGCTGGCCGTCGATTTGAACAAGGCGGACAGAAGTACGTTCGTAAAAAATATCCGTCAAATTGTTGCGGACTTTGACAGTCTCCCCATTTGGGAGGATATTAAAAAACCCCGCATCGGTATTGTCGGAGAAATTTACGTTAAGTTCCATCCTATAGCTAATAACCAGATCATTAAACTCATTGAGGAAGAAGGCGGAGAAATAGTCACTTCCGGTTTAGCCGACTTTTTCTACTACGGTCTATTGGATAACAATTTTCGACACAAATATTTGTCCGGCTCATTCTGGTCCGCCTTGGGCGGCAAAGCGGCAATCAAGCTTCTCGATTGGTATCGTAAGCCTTATGCTGAAGCCGTCGCTGCCAGCAAACGTTTCGACCCCGTTACCTCTATTTACGAAATTGCCGACGAAGCTAAAGAATACCTGTCTCTCGGCCACGTAGCCGGCGAAGGCTGGTTCCTTACAGGCGATATGATTGATCTTATCCACAGGGGTGCTAAAAATGTCGTTTGCCTGCAACCTTGGGCTTGTCTTCCCAATCATGTAACAGGTAAGGGTATGATTAAGACCTTGAAATCGGCTTTCCCCGAAACGAATATTGTAGCTATCGACTATGATCCCAGTGCCAGTGCAGTCAATCAGACAAACCGATTGAAACTCATGTTAACAACAACCTTTGAGAGCATTCGACAACCGTCATCTGCAGCTGAGGAAAAACCGGTATTACCCTTTATACCCGGAGTCCACATTAACGGTTCTTTAAACAAATAAGGTATAAGTAAAACGGCTCATCTTTTTAAGATGAGCCGTTTTACTTATACTCCGTTATAATATTATTTTCATTCCCGGTTTTACATGCAACCCTTCTTGCCCGTATTCCTTGTATAAACGATCAACAAATTCCAGGGGATCGCCCTCAATAATCGGCCATGTCCCGTAATGAACGGGAATCGTAACATCGGCTTTAACATAGGATGCAGCCAATAAGGCATCGTCCATTCCCATGGTAAATCGGTCGCCTATAGGTAAAAGAGCATAGTCAATAGGCCCGAATCGATTCAATAGACCCATGTCACTGAAAAAAGCCGTATCACCTGCATAATATATATTTTTTCCAAAAAAATTAATGAGAGCTCCTGCCGCATGACCTCCGGCTACGCCGGAGCCGTGAAAAGCCGGGACAAGGCGTATGCAGCCGAAAGGATAATCCGCCTTTCCGCCTAAGTGCAAGTAATCGCTCCGTAGCCCGTCTTTTTCAGCCAACTCTTTAACTACTTCCGGTGTCGAAATAAATAAAGCATCGTTAGCCTTACCGATACATCCGCTATCACCGTAGTGGTCGTCATGACCGTGACTGACGAAGATATAATCACAGCGAATATCATCTGCCTGTGCTATCTGCCAAGTATTTCCTGTAAAGAAAGGATCGACAACCAGAGCCGTTTTTCCCGCTTTCAGCATAAACGCCGAATGGCCGTAATATGTTAACTCCACCATAATATGTACCTCATCGGGCTATAAACCCGCCCTATCGTTTTTCAAATAAAACTTCTGCGGCTACGGCCGCCATAGCCTTAGCTCCCGTAAGTGCCTGTATATAAGCAAAATCACTGTTGGCCGCTGTAGCAAACTCAGGTGTATGGGCATTAATATGATAGCCGATAGCGATTTCCGGTTGAGCTGCACGCGTCACATGACTTACATTTCCTACATCAGTAGACCCTTCCGCATCCTCTTCTTCATAAACGCCGAACTCTTCATGCAGGGCATTGAACGCTTCAATAAAATATACATTCAGAGCCGCATTGTTAATCATGTTCTTATACAAAGGTTCATAATGTTCCGTTTCCACAGGCGTATGATGGTCCTTTGCAACCTCTGCCGCCAATTCTTTAATCTGCGGCAACATGACATCCTCTAAATAATCCGTATCGAGAGCCCGTACGGTTGCCTTTAACGTAGCCCTGTCAGGTACAATATTAGGTGCCGTACCGCCTTCCGTAATAATACATCCTAAAAGGTGCGGCTTGTCGAAGGTCTCTTCCAATTCCTTTAACCGTTTATAAAAATCGACCAAGCTGTCCAAAGCGTTAAGACCCTTATATTCCTTATCCGCCACATGGGCCGCCTTCCCTATAAAGGTCACCCGCAGGGGATGGGTTGCATATGACGTACCTCCGATCATGGTCCTGTCGGACGGATGAATAATCAAGGCTGCCGTCAAATCATCGAAGAGGCCTTTTTGAGCCATATAAACCTTACTGCCTTCCGTTTCTTCCGCCGGACAACCATAGAGATGAATCGTCAGTTCCTCTGAACAACATTGAGCTGTCGCCACGGCCGCTACCGTACTCATGGCGGCAATTAAATTATGACCGCACGCATGCCCCAGTTCGGGCAAAGCGTCGTATTCCGCCAAAAACCCGATATGTACATCCCCCGACCCCTTGACGGCCTCGAAAGCTGTCGGAAAGCATTCCTCAACAGGATTGGTTACCGTAAACCCTTGGCGAGAAAGAATATTTTTTAATTCTGCCGCCGCCTTATATTCATTCTTTCCTGTTTCAGGATGTTCATATAAGGTTGTGCCGATGTGCCTTAATAATTCTTCATATTCATCGACAGCATCCCATAGACGCTCTTTTAATTCTTTTTTATTCATCGTTTTCACTCCCCCCATAGGTTATGGCCACACTATCACTCCGAACCTCTACCGTACAATAAACGCCTAATGGTAGACAAAGATTATCTTCACCATGCCCCGCCGGAATACCGAGTGCTGCCGGCTTTTGCCAACGGTGGGCATACTGACGAATTACTTCGTCTACTGTAAACTCACCATCTGCTTTTTCCGTCGGTATACAACGGTGAAACTCACCGAACAAAACAGCCGCCGCGCGCTCAATAAGTCCGCTTTGCTCCAATTGACGAAACATGCGATCCAGCGAGTAAGCTTCCTCTCCCACTTCTTCCAAAAAGAGAATCACATTATCTTCTTTGCAAGCATAAGGCGTACCGGACGTAACGGAAAGAAGCATCAGATTCCCTCCCCCCAGTCGTCCGCAAGCCCGCCCTTCCACCAAGGGTTGCAGCCCGGCGGTTTTTTCGGTTAATATCCGCTTCTTCCACGGACTTGTCAACATGTCTTTAAATCCTTCGCGTGTAAAATCACTGCTTTTTCTACCCAATGATAAGGCCATAGGACCATGTATAACAGCCATATCACACACCTGCCTGAAAACGGTATGAAGAGCCGTTATATCACTGAAGCCGATAAATAATTTAGCATTCCTGCGAATAAGGTCATAGTCAATGAGATCTAAAATCCGTGTCGTCCCGTAGCCGCCGCGTAAACAAAGGACGGCGTCACATTCTTCATCCATAAAAGCCGCCTCCAAATCCCTTGCCCGCTCCTCATCTCGACCTGCCAAATATCCCCATTGAGAGCCTACAAAGGAGCCTGCCTTTACCTTATATCCCCATTCACATAACAACTCTCTACAATGCTCCCATTCGTCGCTGCAATTATATGCCGCAGGAGCTACTACTCGAATCGTATCGCCCGGCTTTAACCCTGAAGGATAAAACATTATCTCACCTGCTCTTTATATGCATATTTAAAATCTATGAGTCCCAATGCCGACCAATGATACTCCTTAATACCGGGACGCACTACATAAGGCTGCGTCGTATAGTAAATCGGAATGATTACACAGTCATCAAACAACAGTTTTTCTGCCTCATGCATGAGTTCGTTCCGCCGTGTTTTATCATTGGTTTGCTGAGCCTCTTCAATGAGTGCATTATATTTAGGATTGTGATATTGCGCATCGTTGTCTTTGGCCGAAAAGACTTCCAAAAAGGTCATAGGATCATCATAGTCGGCAATCCACGAAGCCCGAGCAATCTGGTAGTCGCCGTTGGCTCTGGCCTCCATAAAGACTTTAGATTCCTGGTTACGCAAGTATACCGTAACCCCCAAGTTCCGCTTCCACATATCCTGCAGGCTTTCAGCAATAGCCTTATGCAACTCATTCGTATTATAGAGGACTGTAATTTCCGGTAAACTCTTATTCCCATACGCTTCCTGTAAAAGCCGTTTTGCCTCGGTAGCATCTTCGTACTGTATATCTCCACCGGCTTTTCTGAATTCATGCCCTTCCGAGTCGGAGATTTCGGGAGACACCAATGAATATGCCGGTTGTTTGTGACTACGTACAACGTGTTCTACTAAATTTTTCCGCTCAATAGCCTCGGCAAAGGCCCGGCGTACTCTTACATCATCAAAGGGCGGTACCGTCACATTGAATACGTAATAATATAGGCCCGAATACGGTGCAACTCGATATACCCCTTTTTCTTCCAACCGTGCTTCATCTGCCGGCAGCGGCTCTGTCATCATGTCCGCCTGGCCGCTTTCGACCATAGTCAGTCTTGTAGCTTGGGAATCACTGATAGGAAACTGTAAGGTCTCTGTTCTTACGGCGGCCGCATCCCAATAGCGTTCATTTTTAACGAAGTCTATTTCTCCTGAATGGATCCACGACGTAATGCGAAAAGGTCCGCTACAGGGAAAATCAGCCGTAGCTGCCCACGTTTCGGGATTTTTTTCAACAGCCTGCCGCGGTACGACATAAAAACAATGAAAGGCGGTCAAATTCAGAAAATAAGGTACGGGATTCTTCAATCGGACTTGTAAGGTACGATGATCCAGAGCTTTAATGCCCACGTCTTCCGCCGTAGCTTTTTCGGAAAAATATTCTTCCGCCTTATCAATACAAAAGAGCATATATGCGTTTTCCGATGCTTTCTCAGGCGATAAAACACGCAACCAAGAATACACGAAATCATCAGCCGTTATGGCCGTGCCGTCACTCCAAACGAGGCCGGGCCGCAATACAAAGGTCCAGGTTTTGCCGTCATCGGATACATTCCACCGCTCCGCCAAGGCGGGCTGCGGTACATTGTCCTTATCAAGACGAGTCAAGCCTTCAAAAATTTGGAGTTCCGCAATGCTTTCAGGTAAAGAGGTAGTCATAGCCGGATCCAGATCGGACGGCTCCGCCTCCAATGCGTATACGACAGCGTTCTCCTGCCATACCCTCTCCTCACTACACCCGACAAGAACAAGGGCTATAAGACACATACATAGTACAACTATCCGCCTCATACAGCCCCTCCTTCTGCATAATGACAAGCTATAACTCGATTATTTTCATATTTTTTCAAAACCGGGACTTCTATCAGACAACGACGATTCGAAAAAGAACAGCGAGGATAAAAAGCACAAGCCCCTTCTTCTGCCTTTTCTTCTGTAAGTACCGACACAATCGCCTTCTTACGGGACGGTTCCGCCTTCGGTATCGATTGAAGCAACAACTTTGTATACGGATGTAGCGGCCGCCTGTAAATATCTTCACTACATCCATATTCGACGATACACCCGCCGTACATAACCCCTATATAATCGCTCATATAATAGACAACCGACAAATCATGAGAAATAAAAAGATACGATAAGTCTCGTTCTTTTTGCAATCGTTTCAGCATGTTAATAGTCTGAACCTGTACGGATACATCAAGAGCCGATACGGGTTCATCACAAAAGATACACTCCGGATTCAGAGCCAGGGCTCTGGCGATTCCGATTCGTTGTCGTTGTCCCCCGCTAAACTCGAACGGATAGCGATGAGCCGCCTCTTTGGGAAGTTCTACTTGTTCCAAAAGCTCGGCAGCCTTCTGCCGCCGCTGTGAAGCTGTGCCGATTCTATAATTATAAAGAGGTTCACTGATAATATCCTCTATGTTCATGCGCGGATCCAAGGATGAATAAGGGTCCTGGAAAATCATTTGTACATTTCGTCTGAATTCCTGTTCCGTTTCAGGCAGTAAGACATTACGGCCTTTATAATAAATCTCCCCGCCCCAGGTTCCGGCAAGACCGAGTACTGTTTTAAGAAAAGTGGATTTACCGCAACCGGATTCGCCGACGAGACCGACTGTCATACCTCTCAATATGCCCAGGGAGACATCCAGAACAGGCGTAATGGTACGGACCGGCTTACCGAAAATATTCCGCTTCGTCACAAAGTCCTTGCGCACGTGCCGTGCCTCTATCAGATACATGAAGACGCACTCCTTTCAGGGCTATACAGCCAGCACGCCACCCTTTGTCCCTTTTCCAGATCAAATGTAGGCGGTTCCAAGCGTTCACAAATGCGCATGCCGTCACGACAACGCGAAAAAAAGCGGCAGCCCTGCGGCAAATGGAATAAGTCCGGGGCCTGTCCTCCTATTCCTTTCAATACCTCCCCCTTATCATGTAAAGCCGGTAGGGACGATAAAAGGCCTTTCGTATACGGATGGGCCGGTTCGTCAAAAAGTCGTTCTGTCGTTGCCTCCTCCACGACGGTACCGGCATACATGACATAAACTCGCCGACACATACGGGCAATAACGCCCAAATTATGAGAAATAAGGAGTACGGCCATATGTAAATCTTCCTGCATTTGTTGCAGAACGTTCAGTACCTGTGCTTCCGTCGTGACATCAAGGGCCGTCGTCGGTTCGTCGGCGAAAAGAAGTCGCGGCTTACAGGCAATGGCTGCCGCTATGAGACAACGTTGGCGTATCCCTCCCGACAGTTCGTGCGGATAGGAGCGGACACGTTGAGATGCCCCGCTTATCCCTACAGATTGAAGAAGCCGAACGGCTTCTTCAGCAGCTTCTTTCTTTGACAAGTGAAGGTGGAGTCTCAGACCTTCTTCAATTTGCTCGCCTACCGTAAGCACGGGATTTAATGAGGTCATAGGATCTTGAAATACCATGGCCATTTCCTTGCCTCGTAGCGTATTCATTTCCCGTTCCGAAAAGTTTTCAATATTAAAACCGTCCCAAATAATTCGTCCCGATGTAAGTTTTGATACGGACGGCGGTAAGAGCTTCATTACAGTTTGGGAGGTAACGGACTTACCGCATCCCGATTCGCCCACAATACCGACCGTTTCTCCCTCATCAATATAAAACGATACGCCGTGAACGGCCTCTACCTGACCGTGAGGTGTCCCAAAAGAGACGGAAATATTATCTACCTCTAATAAATGCTTCATATATTCCCATCCTTTCCCGTCTGCGGATCCGCCAAATCATATAGACCGTCACCTAAAAAAACAAATCCCAACATAGTTAAGCACAAGGCCGCAGCAGGGAAAAAGAGTTGGAACGGAAAGGATCGGATGCTGTTAATCCCCTCGGACGTCAAAACGCCCCAACTGGCCATGGGAGCCGACACCCCCAGGCCTATAAAGCTTAAAAAAGCTTCCGTGAAAATTGCATCCGGTACTGACAACGTCAAGGCGGCAACAATCGGACCGGCTGCATTGGGCAATAAATGTCGTCGCAATAAATCAAAAGAGCCTGCATTACAGGAGCGTGCAGCCGTAATGTAATCAGACGTCTTCAAACTCAAAATTTGACCGCGCACAATGCGTGCCATGTTCAACCAATAGGCAATGCCCAAAGCAATGTAAATATTAAGTAGTCCCGGCTTAAAAACAACCATCAATAAAATAACATACAATAAAACAGGCACAGAGTACAAAACATCCACGATATGCATCATAATCCGATCTGTCTTACCTCCGACAAAGCCGGCAATACCGCCGTAAATAACACCGATAGTCACATTAATAAGTGCCGCTACGATACCGATGGACAAGGATATCCGTGCCCCGTAAAGCACACGCGTATATAAATCTCGGCCCAAAGAATCGGTACCGAACCAATGCAATGCCGACGGAGCCGCATTGGCTTCGGCAAAATTCTGCCCGTCATACGTATAGGGCGAAAAGGCGGGCCCGATGAGGGCCCAAAGCGCAATTAGACAGATAATAATGCCTCCCGCCACGGCCAGACGATTTTTCTTTAATCGCTGCAGGCCTCGATAAGTTACGGGCCTACGACTTCTTTGCACCGCCTTTCTTGTTGCAAACGGTACAGGCTCGAAATCATCATGTCGTATCACTTCTTTTCTCCTCCCTTCGTGACAGAAATACGCGGGTCCAGCAAGGGATATATTAAATCTGCTAAAAGGTTCACGAAAATAACAAAAATACTATAAAAAAGGGTGATTCCTAAAATAACCGTATAATCTCGGTTATATATACTGGTCACAAAATATCGACCCAAGCCTGGTATGGCAAAAAGAGTCTCGACAACAAAACTGCCGGTCAGGAGAGAAGCTGCCAACGGGCCCGTATAACTGACTACCGGTAAGAGTGCGTTACGAAGTGCATGATGATATAGAATCCTCCATTTACCGACACCGGCGGCTCGAGCCGTGCGGATATAGTCCTGCTCTAACGCATCAAGCACACCCGCCCTGGTGAGCCTCATAATAAATGCCGTAGGAGCAGCCGCTAAAGCCAGCGCCGGTAAGACGGCATAAGTCGGTCCCTTCCATAGTGCTGCAGGTAATACGGGCCACCAAAAAGCAAATACTTCAACAAGGAGGGCCGCAATGATAAATCCGGGCACGGAGACCCCCAAGGTAGCAAAAATCAGACAGGCATAATCAAGAAGTGAATTTTTGCGAGATGCCGCTGCAAGTCCCGATACAATGCCGACAAACAAAGATACAATCAAACTGATACCGCCTAACACAGCTGAGACAGGAGCCGTTTCGGCGATAATATTGTTTACCGTACGTCCGGGATATTTAAAGGACGGGCCGAAATCTCCTTGCACGACATGCCCCAAATAATCCGTATACTGTTTCCACAAGGGATCATTTAACTTATACCTGGCTTCTACGGCTGTCAAAACTGAGGGTGGTAATTTCTTTTCAGCTGTAAAAGGTCCTCCGGGGACGGCATGCATTAAAAAAAAGGTAAGTGTAATAACAGCCCATAAAACGACCAGGGCTCCGCCGAGCCTTTTCAACAGATAAGGGAGCATAATATACCTCGTTAAAAGCTTAAATAATCCTGCATAATATAAATTTTATTATATCGTCCTCCCCGGTAAAAGTATAGCAATCACCTTGTCACGCCGCATCAGCCCTCGTATAATAAAACAATAGTTTATTCACATGGAAAAGAGTGTTCTTATGAATTGGAAATTATGTCTTGCCGTCTTAACCTGTAATGTGCTGTTTATGTCGTCAAGTTATACGATGATCATTCCTTTTTTACCCGTCTATTTAACAAAAGAACTGGGGGTAATCCCTGCCGATATTCATCTTTGGTCGGGAATTATTTTTTCCGCTTCTTTCATTGTCAGCTCCGTTATGGCTCCTATCTGGGGGCGTATGGCGGACAATCGAGGAAAACGACTCATGGCATTACGTGCCAGCTTTTTATTATCAATCAGTTATTTTCTCGGAGGTATCGTATCTACGCCGATTCAACTCGCATGTGTCCGCCTATTCCAAGGTTTTGCTTCCGGACTCTGGCCCATGACTTTAGCCATCATGACCTCTTATGCACCTACCGAGAAAACAGGATTTTGCCTCGGTATTATGCAAGGTGCCTTGACGGCCGGCAGTGTAATCGGCCCGCTGTTCGGAGGCGTACTTTCCGAAGTATTCGGTATGCGCGCCTCTTTTTTTATCGCTACCGGCGCCTTGTTTTTTAACTTTATTATGCTGCTCGTCGTCATTAAAGAACCGCCACACACACCCCCGTCACCGGAGGAAAAGCAACCTTCCTTCAGTGTACTTAAATCCCCTATCATTCGTGACATGCTTCTTTTCGCCGTCTTAGTCCAAATGGTTATCTTCCTCGTCCAGCCGATTATGGCACCTTACATTGAGGAGTTGACAGGTACCTCCGATTCTATTGCCATGAAAGCCGGCATCATTTTCTCATTAAGCGGCATTGCGGGAGCTGTTACCGCCCCTCTATGGGGAAGGTTCGGCCAAAAACACGGCTTTTATACATCTTTAATCTACGCACTCACCTTGGCCGGTGTCGTAGCTGTTCTTCAATCGCTGCCTAAAACACTCACTATTTTCGCCGTCTGCCAATTTGGAGTCGGCCTCTTCTTCTCCGGCATTAACCCGTCTATTAACGCTATTTTGGCAAATGCTACCACAAACAATGTGAAAGGTCGTGTTTTCGGTCTTCTCTTTTCCGCTCAGCAAACCGGTGCTTTCATAGGTCCGCTGGCAGGTGCCGCCATTGCTACCGTAATGGGTATGCATTCAATCTTTATTGTTGCCGGTGCCGTTCTTTTATTGATCAGTTTACTCGTACGAAAACATAGGCCTAAGCCCTTATAGTATGAAGCAATAGAATATATGCTGAGACGAAATAAAGCCGCACATCTTTGATGTGCGGCTTTACTATATGATTTATTCAATCTCTACAAGGCAATCACCGGAAATAATGGCTTGGCCCTTTGTTACATGAATATCGGCCACTGTCCCGTCCATAGGAGCTGTAATAGTCGTTTCCATCTTCATAGCTTCCGTAACAACAAGAGGTTCACCTTTCTTAACCTTCTGTCCCTTCGAGACGAGAATGTTGACTACGGAACCGGAGAGAGTTGCACCTACGTCACCCGGCTTCGTCGGGTCGGCCTTTTTCTTAGCTACCGTCGTCATGTCGACACTCTTATCCAGCATGCGAATTTCACGTTCCGCACCGTTAAACATAAAGGTAATGGTACGTACACCGTCATCATCACAATCACTGATATTAACCAGAGTAATGACGAGATCTTTACCCTTTTCAATGCCTACATGAATTTCTTCATCTTTTTTCATGCCGAAGAAGAAGGTCGGCGTATCGAGAACGCTCACATCTCCGAATTCTTTCAAGCGTTCACTGTAATCAGTGAAAACCTTCGAATATTGGCAATAAGCGTTGACATCTTCCGGCGTGTGGCCATACCCGGCATCAGCTAACTTTTTGGCAATAGCTTCAAAATCCGCCGGCGGTAAAACCTTGCCCGGTCGTTCCGTTAAAGGCTGCTTACCCTTTAAGATAATCTTCTGCAGCTTTTCGGGGAATCCCTGATAAGGAACACCGATACGGCCTTCGAAAAATTCTACAACCGATTGCGGGAAATCGAGTGTGTCTCCTTTTTCGTAAATATCCTTTTCCGTCAAGTTATTTTGTACCATGAAGAGAGTCATATCCCCGACGATTTTAGAAGACGGCGTAACCTTGATAATATCACCGAACATCATGTTAACGTCGTGATACATCTTCTTGACTTCATTCCAACGCTCGCCCAAACCGACACCCTTAGCTTGCTGACGCAAGTTGGAGAACTGTCCGCCCGGCATTTCATGCTGATACACTTCCGTATTGGAATACGGTTCCGCTTTATCAACACCCTTGTAGTACGGACGAACGGTAGCCCAATAACGAGACAACTCTTCCATTGAATCAATGTCCATTTCAGGCTGACGGTCCTTACCCGTCAAAGCATAATACAGGGTATTCATGCTCGGCTGACTCGTATTACTTGCCATGGAAGACAAGGCTACGTCAACGATGTCTACGCCTGCATCAATAGCACGGCAATAGGTCGTTACACCGTTGCCCGAGCCGTCATGAGTATGTAAATGAATCGGTAAGGTAACCGCATCTTTAAGAGACGAAACCAACTGATATGCCGCTTCCGGTTTCAAGAGGCCGGCCATATCCTTAATAGCAATAATATTAGCTCCCGCATTTTCCAATTCCTTAGCCATCTTAACGTAGTAGTCAAGATTGTACTTCGGGCGATTGGGATTTAAAATATCGCCTGTATAGCACAAGGCTACTTCGGCAATCTTACCCGTTTCCCGTACGGCCTGAATAGTTTCATACATATTATCCAAGCTGTTAAGACTATCAAAAATACGGAATACGTCAATGCCGTTTTTAGCTGACAAGTCAACGAAATTCTTAACTACATTGTCGGGATAGCTCGTATAGCCTACGGCATTGGCACCGCGAATCAACATTTGCAAAAGAATGTTGGGAGACTTTTCTCTCATTTCACGCAAGCGTACCCAAGGATCTTCATAAAGGAAACGATACGCTACGTCGAAAGTCGCCCCGCCCCAGCATTCAAAAGAAAAGAGATTCGGCATCTTCTTGGCAGCCGCATCCATAACGCGCAACATGTCAATAGAACGAACACGTGTCGCCATAAGAGACTGATGAGCATCACGCATAGTGGTATCGGTAAAAAGAACTTTCTTCTGGTCAAGAATCCACTTGGACAGACCTTCAGCACCCTTTTCATCAAAAATCTGCTTCGTTCCTTGAGGGAAGTCCCCTTTCGGTGTAATCGGTAATTCCAAAGGCTCGAATTCGGGCTTTTCCTGATGACCTGCTGCCATATATCCGTTAATAGTCGTGTCGGCAATATATCGGAGCAACTTTGTTCCGCGGTCATGCGTAACCGGCAGGTCAAAAAGTTCCGGATGTTCATCAATAAAGTTAACGTCATAATCTCCGCTTTCAAACAAGGGGCTGGACAATACGTTGATGAGGAAACCGATATTGGTCTTAACACCGCGGATACGGAACTCCTTCAAGACGCGAATCATCTTTTGTACGGCCCCGGCATGAGTCAAATTATACGTCGTAGCCTTAACAAGAAGTGAATCGTAGTACGGTGTAATGATGGATCCCGTATAAGCATTGCCGCTGTCAAGACGAACACCGAAGCCGCCGCCGCTACGATATGCAATAATCTTACCCGAGTCAGGCATAAAACCGTTTAAAGGATCTTCCGTCGTAATGCGGCACTGAATGGCATTGCCGATGCATTGTACCGACTCTTGCGAAGGAATACCTATCTCTTCACTATCCAACGCATAGCCTTCGGCAACCTTAATCTGTGTCTGTACAATATCGATGCCTGTAATCATTTCCGTTACCGTATGTTCAACCTGAACACGAGGGTTAACTTCAATGAAGTAGAATTTTTCATCGCTTGTAACAAGGAATTCTACCGTACCCGCATTGACATAGTTGACGTTTTTCATCAACTTCAAGGCCGCATCACAAATGTCCTGACGCAATTTTTTCGAAAGAGAAAACGCAGGAGCAATTTCGACCACCTTTTGATGACGACGCTGAATAGAGCAATCTCGTTCGAAAAGATGGATTACATTGCCGTGCTCGTCCCCCATGATCTGTACTTCAATATGCTTGGGGTTGATAATGCATTTTTCCAAATAAATTTCGTCACTGCCGAAAGCAAGTTTCGCTTCGGATTTAGCGCGTTCATATGCATCCTTAAGGTCGGCCATTTTATCGACCATACGCATGCCGCGACCGCCACCGCCGTTAACAGCCTTTAACATAATCGGCAAACCGACTTCTTTGGCAAAGCGTTCAACTTCGGCATAGTTCATAACCGGACCGTCACTGCCGGGAATAAACTGAATGCCCGCCTTTTTAGCTTGAATACGAGCGTTAATCTTATCACCGAACATAATCAGGTGCTCTACCTTAGGTCCGATAAAGATAATACCTTCCTCTTCACAACGTTTAGCCAATTCCGCGTTTTCCGACAGGAATCCGTAGCCCGGATGAATGGCGTCGACATCGTGTTCGTGTGCAATACGGACAATATCCTCAATGTCAAGATATGCGTCAACCGGTTTCTTGCCCTTACCTACCAAATAAGATTCATCCGCTCGAAAACGATGCAGCGAAAGGGAATCTTCTTTGGAGTAAATCGCTACGGTACGAATACCTAATTCATTACAGGCACGAAATACACGAATAGCGATTTCGCCGCGGTTTGCAACTAAAACCGAATTAATCTTTTTCATATAATAAAACCCTCCTACTGTCATAGAGATGTGGTACTTGCGTCTTATATACCAGCATAGACCTACTCGTATATTATAACAAAAGAACCGCCCCGTACAAAGGGGCGGAGCCTATAAATACTGTATACAAAATTTATTTGTGCATGACTTTACACACAATAAACAGGCTGATTTCATACAATACAATAAGTGGCACGGCAATCATTGTCTGCGTAAATATATCCGTAGTAGGGGATACGACAGCGGCAAAGATAAAGGCAATAACAATTAAAATCTTTCGTTTTCCCTTTAAAAAGTCGCCTGTTACCAGCCCGATCTTGGCTAAAAAGACTACAATAAGCGGTAATTCAAAAATGAACCCGAAGGGTAATGTCAAGGCCAAAATAAAGGAAAGATATGATTCCAGCGAGAACATGGGTTGAAGTGTCTGCGTCGCAAACCCCATAAAAAAGGTCACCGCTGCAGGAATGACCAAATAGTAGGCAAAAACAAGACCTACGTAAAATAAAATAACTGCCGTCGGCAATATAACCAAAACGGCCCGTCTCTCCTCCGGCCACAGGGCCGGTGCCACGAAAGCCCATACTTCATACAAAAGGACGGGCAAGGTGAACAAGATCCCCGCATATAGGGCTATTTCCATATAGGTAAAGAAAACCTCCGACGGGTTCATAAAGTACAATTTACCTGCCGGTCCCGATAACAAGGCAATAATATCATCTACATAGTTATAACAGGCCAAGGCCGCTATGGCGACGACAACCAGACAGATAATGAGGCGTTTTCTGAATTCCTGTAAGTGGTCGCGTAAGGGCTGTTCCGTCTGTACATCAGGTTTCAAGGTCATGCTCCTTTACCGTTTTTTCTTCCTTCCGTGCAATGTCGGCGGCCTTTGTGACCGCCTCTTTTCTGACCGGTGCCGTAATATCGGCTGTCATACTTTTTCTGGCTACTTCATCAGCAAGCTCTGTCGTTTCCTCCACTTCGTTTCTCACCGCATCACTGCCTTCAGCCAACATATCATGAGCTTCTTTAAACTTTTGTAACGACTCTTCGACTTCTTTCATTTCTATCTGACTGACGTTTTTTGCCGTATCCTTCGTTTCTGTAGCCGCGTCGACAATATCATTGCCCATTTTTTTCAATTCATTGACGCTCTTCCCCAATGTTCGTGCAATTTCCGGCAACCGGTCAGGACCGAAGACAATGAGAGCCACGATGAAGACCAAAATCATTTCACTCATGCCGATATTAAACATGAACGACTTCCCCCTTTGTATATCTGTGCCCAGTATACCACAGGACGGAAAGAGTGAAAATGACAAAAAGGGTTGACTGAAAACGTCTTACAGACGAATAAAATTCAACCCTTTTTACTCAATTATACGGTCTTCCGACGAACTATTGACCTATTAATCGTTTCACTATGCCTTTTAAATCGGCTACTTCCTGTTTTAGCGATTGAATTTCACCGTCTTGAGCCGCTACCTTTTCCACAAGGCCCTGATTTATTTCTTTCATAGCCGTCATTTCATCTTCCAACACGTAAACGGCACTGATAGGACCGCCTCTATATCGTTCGGGAACAGCCTTTCTTTCACCCACATTGCCGAATTTATAGGTTACACCCATATTTACAAGATAATGGTGGTTGTTTCCTGCCCCTTTAGCAGCACCGAAATTAAACAGAAGTGATTCTCTTTGATAGTGTGCTACGCCTAAGGCAAAAGCACTGTTACTCTTATAATAGCCGTAACCGGCCATAACTTGTGTCGGTTCCAGCGGATCGTACGATACGGGCTTCAGGGCGCTTAAAGCGGCACTTTGAGCAGCCGTTGCTTGAATTTCGCCGCCAAAGTCCGGAATTTCTCCGGCACTATTCCGAATCGCATCTTTTAGCTGCGCTACATTTACTGCATCCGTATCGTCAGATCCTGCTGCAACACCGGTAATTTGACGTGTTATACTGCTCGCCGAATCGCCGACGGACACAGCATTTCCCGTAGCCTGCCACGTAGCGTTTGTCCGGCCGTTAGCACGATATCCGCTCACTCCGGCTACCCGATTGGCTACGGAACCGCGACCGATAGCATAGGAATCATCCAATACGGCCATGGCTCCGATCCCTACGGCAAATGAATTATTCCCGACTGTATTACCGCCTAAGGCCGCTAAGGAGTTACTTCCTCCGGCTCGAGAGTTATCACCGACGGCCATAGCCGCCGTGCCGTCAACTCGAGAACCTCGTCCGACTACAAAGCTGTAATCTCCGGCGGCGGTATTCAGTCCCCCAAAGGCCGTAGAGTTGTTTCCGGAGACGGTATTATTCATACCGACACTCAACGCATTGCCCCCGGTCACATTTATGTCCCTACCTGAAGCAAAACTGTTTTCACCCGACACCGTATTCGAGGTGCCCGCAACAAAGGCATTGTTTCCCGATATTGTATTTCCCATACCGATAGCTTGAGAGTTCTGTACTCCGTCATTTATCCGATTGGCATATCCCGATATGGTGTTATTAGCTCCCCCATAACCGATAGTATTTTGATTCCCGCCGACAAGGCTGTTTACACCATTTACAGTATTAGTTTGTCCACCAACGATACTGCTTGTAGCACCGATTTGCACATTATTGCTGATACCGACTGTCAAAGTACCCGATCCCGCTACCGTATTATCGGCTCCTGTAACCACGTTATCATTTCCGCTTACTTGATTTCTGGCCCCCGATACATCGGACCGTTGCCCCCATACATTATTAGTACTGCCTGAAACGACATTATCTGTACCGGCTACGGAATTTCCCGTCCCCATATCCACATTGGCTTTGACAAGACTTACATTTACCAGGGTCCCGACAAGACTTAGAAGAATGGCCGTCTTAATATGCTTTGTTATCATAACTTTCTCCACCTTATTCTAATTTGATATCGCTTTCCTCTTTTGTATTAACGCTTCGTTATATTATCTCAATTTTTTATTTATTTCGTCAATAATTTTTCACATAATGGTTATATAAGTATTTATTGATAAGGTTAAAAGCTCGGTACTCCACGATTTTAAGGATACTTAGACCGGTTTATATCCGTATTCATACCTGAAAACGTGAATTTCATTGACCGCCCATATTGTAACCTGCCTCGTTTTAAGACTCTGATCCCTTTATATTTCTTAACCGAATAAAAAAACGATACATCGGAGATGTATCCGATGTATCGCAACTAAAGCCAACACAACCGTCCTATACTACGCCCGCACTCCCCCAGATATCCGAAAATAAAAGCAGCCCCGTTACCGGGACTGCTTTTATTTGGTGCCGGAGGTGGGACTTGAACCCACACGACTATTCATCGCTTGATTTTGAGTCTTTTCAATACAGTTTTAAGAACGGCTTTATTATCAAAACATGGCTTAAAATAGACACCCTTTATTATGCGAAATTTACTATATTTTCTTATATTTTTGTTTAGTGTGTTGTCAAAATGTTGTCAATAGTTAGTCGTTAATTCGTTGCATTTTCATTCAATGTTTAGTATAAGACTGGTGCATAAAATTTTGCACAAGATGGACGCCGGTTAATTATAACTTTACACTAAAAGCCACGAGACCTCCCCCGTGGCTTTTAGTGTAAAACTATTTTATTCATCTTTTTTCTCTTCTTTTTCTTGTTGCTCTTCAGGCTTAGAATCTATGTCAGAGAATATATCGCATATTGTACTCCACATATATATACACCGCCTTCCTTAAAACTTTTTAGGATACTATTATATTAACATGATACCTATATCACGTAAAGCTATATTTTAGGATTTTTATTTCTCAGTTTATCCAAAATCGCTTCTTGTTCAACTTCTTTTTTTACTTCCTTACTTGCCCATAAAACATATAAATCTCTTATATGTGTATAATATTTTTTTGAATAGTCTGACCGTGTATTCGAATAACATATTATCGGAAATAACAGTCTAACATAAGCTAAAAACGTTTGATGTAATGATTCATAAACGACTTCTGACTCGGCCAAATTTGAATTAAAAAACATCGAAAAATATTCTAAATCGTTCGCAGCTACATTTAACTCGTCAAGTATAAATTCACAAATACGTTTTTTATACTGCTCCAATAAGACCTCTTTGTTTTTGTTTTCCGAAACTAATTTTTCATATCTATCATATTCTGAAAATGCGGCACACATAGAAATACCTGTAAATTCAGCATGTAGTAAGATAATTATTTCGATAGGTTCATTGTATATTTTCTTTAATTCCTCTTTAAATTGACTCGGATCTACGAACTGTATACACTCCTCTTTGTCAAAATTTTTGATGCTAGGTTTGATTCTTTGGACTTTATCCATTAAGCCACACAAATCATACAGCATCTGTATCTTGGGCATTTTAGGAAGTATTTTGGATGTATAAAATTTGGTCAATTCAAATGACTTGCTAAATTCTTCTTTTTTATTTCTTTTTTTATAGTCATTAAATAATAACCGTGCCTGTACTGCCACAAATAAGGTTGAAACAATAACCGCTACACTAGATAAACTGGATAAGACATCTTTATTATTTAATAAAAAATCAAACAGCCACTCCATTGCTGATTCTCCTATCAAACCTTTTTTGTGTTATTTATTATAATTAATTTCTTATTATCACACAATTGCTTTTTTTACATACCACTAACTGAATTTATCATTTTTTCGAACTTATTACTATAAAATATTTCGATTTTCTTTACATTTAACTCTCCCTGAAGCATAAACAAAAGGCCTCCCAGAATATACTAGAAGGCCTTTTTCGCTACCATTCTTTAATTGTATACATGACTGTACCGCCCTGGCGTCCATCTTGTCCAATATGGGCTATGCCTTCCACACGGCCTGCTTGGTACCCGATAGATAGATACGGTTTCCCCTCTATGTAGGTGCCGCCTGCCTTTACTTTGTGGTTGTTTCTAAGGTTTATTTTATACACATCCACTTTATGCTTGGTATCGTCTACCGTGACTACCGTACGATCACTGTTAGCTACCGCCTCTTTCGGTAAGCGCGGGTCCTTATTTCGAATAG
>ERZ773079.17-NODE-17-length-109831-cov-4.663670_pt1 | contig 109831 bp, 96 predicted proteins | sample MGYA00511355_ERZ773079 | MGnify/ENA primary metagenome ERZ773079 (study PRJEB29015, sample SAMEA2737979) | human oral metagenome | biome: human oral; feature: human-associated habitat; material: dental | place: China | collected 2117 ... | reverse complement strand
CAACAAACGTACCTGCCGGCACGCCGGGAATCCATTGCTTAAAGAGGACCCCCAACTGCCAGCGACCCAAACTTCCAAGTGCTCCACCGAGAGCAACTGCCAGAGCTTCAAACATATCCGGTTCCACCTACTCCAACTCACGTGAGCCGGTGTAGAGCTGATAATACTCGCCGTGCTGCGCAATCAGCTCATCGTGCGTACCGCGCTCAATGATATGTCCATGTTCAAGCACCATAATGGCATTTGCGTTACGCACGGTAGAGAGGCGGTGCGCAATCACAAAGACGGTACGACCCGCCATGAGGGCATCCATGCCCTGCTCGATAAGAGCCTCGGTACGGGTATCAATGCTCGATGTGGCTTCATCCAAAATTAAAACGGGAGGATCGGCAATGGCAGCACGAGCAATCGCCAAGAGCTGGCGTTGACCCTGAGACAGATTGGCTCCGTCAGACGTCAACAAGGTATCGTAGCCTTTAGGCATGCGGCGGATGAACTTATCGGCATTGGCGATCTTTGCGGCGGCAATAACTTCCGCGTCCGTTGCATCCAGCTTGCCGAAGCGGATATTGTCCGCAATGGTACCGGTAAAAAGATGGGTATCCTGAAGCACGATGCCTAAAGAGGCCCGCAGCGCCGCTTTCTTGATATCGTTTACCGGAATGCCGTCGTAGGTAATGGTACCGCCACGCACGTCATAGAAGCGGTTAATCAAGTTGGTAATCGTAGTTTTGCCGGCACCGGTCGAGCCGACAAAAGCTATCTTCTGGCCCGGTTTCGCAAACAGTGAAAGGTTGGCAAGAACCGTCTGACCTTCGTCGTACCCAAAGGTCACATCATCAAAGCGAACGTCTCCGGCAAGCGGGATCTTCTCGCCGTCAGGCTTTTGCCATGCCCAGCACTCATCGCCGGTATCGTAGCTACCGGTACGGACGAGAGTAACGTTTCCGTCGTCCACCTCGGGCGAAAGTTCCATGACACCAAAGATACGCTCAGCACCGGAAAGAGCCGTCATGAGGAAGTTGCCAAGCTGCGTGAACTGATTGAACGGCATGGCGGCTTGTCGAACAAAGACCAGATAGGACGCAAGACTTGCTACATCGGCATGACCGTTGACTGCAAGGATAGCGCCCACGACGGTGACCACGGCATAATTGATGTACGTCAACGAGACCGTGATAGGAACCATGGTGGCTACGTATGTCTGCGCACTGGTACCTGCGGCTCTCAACTCTTCATTGTAGGCACGGAATCCCGCAAGGTTTGCCGCCTCGTGGTTGAACACCTTTACGACTTTAAGGCCGGAAATGCTTTCTTCGGCATAGCCATTAAGAGCCGCAAGCGATGTCTGCTGCGTAGCGTAATACGCTGCCGAACGTCCGCTTGAATAGCGCGCATATAAGACAATCAAGACATCAAAAGCCACGGTAATAATGGTCAGCTGCCAGTTCAAAACAAAGAGCAGGATAAGCGTACCCACCATCTGAATAAACGCCAGGATAAGATTGGCAAAACTGTTGTTGAGTGCTTCGGAAATAGTATCAACATCATTGGTAAAGTAGCTCATAATGTCGCCGCGCGTTTGCCCGTCAAAGAATTTCAGCGGCAACGTTAAAATATGCTCAAAGAGGTCGCGACGGATGTCAAACACCACCGTCTGAGCAGCCCAAACCATGGTCTGTGTATAGCCAACGCTCGTGAGGGCGCCAAGCAGATACACACCCGCCGTAAAAAGTACCATGCGCGTAAAGCCGGATACATCTCCCGCACCAACGGCGGCAACAACCGGTTTGATCATATACGTGCCGAGAAGCGCAGAAAGACCGCTTATCGTTACGAGAAATGCCACAAGAAGCAGGCGCTTTTTCGCATGCCCGAGATACGTTACAAAACGGCGCAGCGTATAGCCTACGTTTTTGGGGCGCACCGATGCTCCTCCGCGACTAGCCATGATGCACCTCCTCTTCCGCTACGGCAGGCGCAGACAACACGTCGTTCTTCTCGCCAGAAACCAAATCTTGAGCAGAATCACGACTCTGGGGATTAGAGCCATGTACCTGCGACTCATACAGCTCTCTATAGATAGGACTTTGGGCGAGAAGTTCTGCGTGCGTGCCGGTCATGTGAACACGACCGTTATCAAGGACGACAATCTGATCTGCCTCCATAACGGAATTTACGCGCTGAGCGATAATGATTTTGGTTGTACCTTTGAGACGCGCCAAACCGCTTCTGATTTTAGCGTCAGTTGCCATATCAACCGCGCTGGTAGAATCGTCAAAAATAAGAACCTGGGGGTGCTTCAAGAGCGCTCGCGCAATACACAGGCGCTGCTTCTGACCGCCGGAAACGTTCACGCCGCCCTGGCCCAGATCTCCGTCAAGGCCGCCGATACGCTCAAGGAATTCATCGACGCAGGCGATCCTGCAGGCCTCAAGCAGCTCAGCATCCGTTGCCTGAGGATTCCCCCAGAGCAGATTGTCGCGTACCGTGCCCGAGAATAAAACATTTTTCTGGAGCACCACAGCCACAGCGTCACGAAGTGAGGCTAAATCATACGCACAAACGTCATGACCCCCTACTTCTACCGTGCCCGTTGTTGCATCATAGAGACGGGCAATAAGCTGCACCAGGGTGGTCTTGCCAGAACCGGTGCCTCCAAGGATGCCAACGGTAGACCCGGCAGCAAAGGAAAGCGTGATGTCGTCAAGAACGTCTTCTTTGGCGTCAAAACTATATTTGAAGGAGACATCCTTAAGCGCGATAGAGCCGTCTGGAACCTTTGTTAGACCATCTTGTGGAGACTCAATGACAGGTACCTCGGAAAGTATTTCTCCAATACGATGCACACTGGTAATAGCACGGGCACACAACAGAAAAACGCCCGAAATCATCATGAGCGAATTCATAATCAACAGCACGTAGCTCATAAAACCCGTAAGCTCGCCAACTCCAAGCGTACCAGCCATAATCATCCGGCCACCAAAAAGCAAAATGGCAACGTTTGCCACATACATGGCTGCCTGAAATGCCGGAACGTTCATAACTGACGTACCGAATGTGCGCGTAGCCGTTTTGGCGTAAGCGGCATTAACGGTGGCAAAGCGCTCGGAGACATAGCCCTCACGCACATAGGCTTTGATCGCACGGATAGCAGCAAAATCTTCCTGGAGCGCCTCATTGATTTTATCCATCGACCCCTGCAGCGCTTGGTACAAAGGACTTACGCGAGTCACAATAAAGAAGAGGCAAAGCGCCAAAAAAGGCAAAACGGCAAAGTAAACAAAGGCCAGTTCAGGACTCATTACACACGCCAAAAAGACACCCATAATCAGCATGATAGGCCCACGCATGAACGGACGCGTACCCATGGCAATGGCATTTTGAATGATGGTCACATCGGAGGTGAGACGCGTAACCAACGAGGAGGTGTCAAAACGATCAAGATTTGCAAACGCAAAGCCCTGCATGCAGGCAAACTCGTCCTCACGAAGACGCGCACCAAGCCCCATGGCCGCACGAGCCGAAAAGCGTGCATAACCAATGCCTGCACCCATGGCGAGAAGCGCAAAGGCAACCATGGCAATACCGTTGACAAACACGGTTTGCAGATTGCCGTGCATGATTCCCTCATCGACGATACGTGCCATCAAAAACGGGATGAACAGCTCAAGCACTGACTCCGCAAACACGCACAATCCCGACTTGATAAAGTCGGCGCGGTAGGCTCCAAAGTGAGAGGCCAGCACTTTGATGTCGGAAAGTGCCACGCCCTTTTCAGTGGCGGCAACGTGAGCTGCAGTGACGCCGCCGGTAGCAACGTTGGCACCGGTTGCAGCGGCAGCGGTATCGATAACACCGGTCTTCTCGGCAGACGAAACGCCCACTCTATAAGAAGTATCTTTAGACACAATACTCTCCCCCTACAACGTGCGGAGAGATACCTCCTTTAGTTGATCGTCAGTCACAGGCGACGGCGCAGCAGACATAAGATCCGAACCCGACGTTGTCTTGGGAAAAGCCATGACATCACGAATGGAATCGGCGCCCGCCAGCAGCATACACACGCGATCGAGTCCAAGTGCAAAGCCGCCCATGGGAGGTGCGCCATAGGCCAGCGCCTCCATCAAAAAGCCAAACTGAGCCTCTGCACGCTCTTTGGTGAAACCCAGCTTCTCAAGGATGCGAAGCTGCAGGTCAGCGTTGTGGATACGCATGCCACCGCCGCCCGCCTCAAAGCCGTCCATCACAAAGTCGTAGGTATGGGAACCAATGGACAGCGGGTCGGTATCCAAAAGGTCAATCTGATCTTCATTTGGCTGCGTAAAGGGCATGTGCTCTGAAGCATAGCTTTGCGTTTCTTCGTCCCAGTGGAAAAGCGGGAAATTGACTACCCACAGGAAGTCATGTCCTTCGCGAGGAACTTCCAGCACGCGCGCCATATGCAGACGCATGCCACCCAAAATCTCATCCGTCTCAAGACGAGCTCCCACCGCAAAGAGAATAAGGTCGCCCGGTTGCACTTCCATCTCTGCACGCAAAGCATCAAGCTCATCTGCCGAGAAGAACTTGGCAATGGGACCGCCGACGCTGCCGTCCTCTCTATACGCAATCCACGCAAGACCTTTGGCTCCGAAACCTGCCGCAACTTCACCGAGCTTATCGATTTGTGAGCGCGGCCAAGAACCTGCTCCGTGCGCATTGATGGCCTTTACATACTGCCCGTCGGTGTGCGCGGCGCCGCTGAAGAGCTTGAAGCTGGAATCTTGGAAGATATTGGACACGTCATGAAGCTCCATGCCAAAACGAGTGTCGGGCTTATCGGTGCCGTACGTATCCATTGCATCCCAATACTGCATCCGACGAAGCGGCGTCTGCATCTGAATTCCCATCTTTCCAAATGCATCGGAGAGGATGTCCTCAAGCTCAGACATCACGTCGTCTTGAGTCACAAAGGACATCTCCGTATCAACTTGGGTAAATTCAGGCTGACGGTCCGCGCGGAGATCTTCATCGCGGAAGCACTTGGCAACCTGGTAATAGCGCTCCACACCGCCAATCATCAGCAGCTGTTTTAAGAGCTGTGGGGACTGTGGAAGCGCATAAAAGCTGCCCCCCTGCATGCGTGAGGGTACGAGGAAATCTCGCGCACCTTCAGGCGTTGACTTGAAAAGCGCAGGAGTTTCCACCTCAGTAAAATCACGCTTGTGAAAGGCTTCACGAAGCGCAAAGGTAAAGTCAGAGCGCAGACGAAGATTGCGAGCCATATGCGGACGGCGCAGGTCAACGTAGCGATACCTCAGGCGCAGGTCTTCGTTCACGTCAATGTGATTCTCAATTTGGAATGGTGGTGTCTGAGCGGTGTTCAGCACCTCAATCTCAGACGCCAAAATCTCGACCTCACCGGTTGCCAACGATTCGTTCGTCTGACCCTCGGAGCGATGTTGAACGATACCCGTGATGCAAACCGGCCACTCAGGGCGGATGCCCTCGGCCGTCTTAAATGCCTCAGGTGCCACGTCGGGATCAAACAGCACCTGTGTCAAACCCTCACGGTCACGAAGATCCACAAAGACAAGGCCACCGAAGTCGCGACGGCGCCAAACCCAGCCGGTAAGCGTAACAACTTCGCCGATATTCTCGGCACGCAATTCTCCACAGGTATGCGTGTGCATACTATGCTGATTGACGGGCTTGAGCGAAATCGATTTTGATTGTGACGTTGGAATGGCGCTTGAGTTGGATGTATCCATTAAAAATCCTCTCGTCTCTGCTGTCCTGTGTCAAATCGGACAGCGCTCAGCAGACGGCAAACGTGTGTAGACGGCACACATTTGCACCAAGATGACATTGTACTCCGCAAAGGTGACATCTTTGCGAGCAACTACTATATTGGTAACGGTTTTACGTAATTGTTACGTTTCCGACGGTTGCACGATTGCTGCAACGTGCCACGCGATTGCTGCAACGACTGCACGCGCCGATTTTTCTGCCATGGCGAGAAGAGCGAGGTTTTGCTATGCCATACAAAGCTGCAGTGTTTGATCTTGACGGAACACTTCTCAATACCATCGTTGACCTTGCATGGGCAACCAATTACGCTCTCCAACAATACGATATGCCAACCTATACGGTTGATGAGGTCAAGCGCCTCGTGGGCAATGGAGTTGCCAAACTTATCCACGATGCGGTGCCCAAAGGAACTCCGGATGAGCTCTATCGGAAAGTTCTTGCAACGTTTAAAGAACATTATGCCGATCACAGCCTTGACACCACCGCCCCCTATCCCGGCGTGGCCGATGCCATAGATCGGCTTCGCGCGGCGGGCGTAAAGTGCGCTGTCGTCTCCAACAAACCCGATTTTGCCATCGCAGATCTCATGGATCACTTCTTTTTTGGTAAGTTCGACTTTGCCTTAGGTCAACGCGACAATCTCAAGCGAAAACCTGATGCAGAGCCCGTTCATTTTGCGCTCCAACAAATTGACGTAGCTCCGGAAGATGCCGTCTACATTGGCGATTCGGAAGTTGATATCGCAACCGCTCGAAACAGCGATATGCCGTGCATTAGCGTTACTTGGGGCTTTAGGGACAAAGAGGTTCTTCTCGCCGCAGGGGCAACCACACTGGTAGATACCGCTGACGAAATGGTCGATGCAATCCTTCTACCAGAGAAATAGCCCGTAGGCAAGTGTCTGATACATGACATACGTCTACCGTGTAAAAACCTACGCTTACCCGATGAATTAAAAACGTTTGAATATCAAAGCCTACTCGGCGGTATATTCAAAGAAAGTGCGTCCCACAGGATGGTTTTGCCGTCTACGAAGAAAGGATAGCATCATGGGTAAGAAAAGCTCTGAGGCACTTGAAATCTCTTACGAGGACCTGGTCAACTACCTGCACAATCATCATTCAGTATATATGAAGGTTGGCAACCAGGTGTACTACCTCACAGACGTTAACTTTGAAGCATGGCGTGCACAAGACACCAGTATTCGTAATGCCAAGAATCACTTCGTTGATTGCTCTGAACTGGTTCCTACGGTCGATGAGTTTTTAAGCCTTCCCTTTGTTAACGGCAAAACTATCAAAGACGTATTCTCACACGCCACTTTTTATGCGTCCATTAAAGACCAGAAAGAGTAGCATCCTCTGGTTCAGCCAGCTGCAATCTGACTCAACTCTGTTTATAGTCAGACGCTAGCTTATTTGACTCGGAAAGATCCGACTCTGTCTTTACAGAGTCGGATCTTTATTCTGACCTTTATCACAAGAAGAATAGAGCGACTACTGTTCTGACTGTTCTGACTGTTCTGACTGTTCTGACTGTTCTGACTGTTCTGACAAAAGCTACATACTTAAAAAGCTGTACCCTCTGCTGTGCTTAAGCTCACGCTTGCTGCTTCAAAACTCGAGTTCAAAAATTCGAGGCTGTGTAGTACTTTCTCAAAACCTGTGTAGTACTTTTTTCGAACTCTGATTCACCTTCATTTTACAAAACCACAGCTAGTTGAGTTGACGTAACGAGAAGACCGCTCTTCTCGCCACAAAAAGTACTACACAGCTTTTTGAAACCTACTACACAGGTACCACTTTTGAAGCGACAAGTACGGCTCGCTTGACGAGAAGAGCAGCTCTAGAAGCGAGAAGAGCGCCAAACCCGCTAATTCTTCCTGGGCTTCTGAACAGGCTTCTGAACTTCCCTGACCTCGGCAATCTCAACCTCAGGAGAAACGGAACCGGCCAGCTCGGGAATGAGCGGATTGTACTCGTTTTTGGTCGCAACGTCTTTTGCGGCCGTCTTTGCGTAGCGTTTGACCGCAGCAGACGCACGATTGATAGCGGAAAGGGTACCCGCACCAGCAACGCAGCCTCCTGGACACGCCATACCCTCCAGCAGATAGCCGGGATACTTGCCCTTCACAGCATCTTTCATCATCGCGCGACAGTTGTCGAGACCTTCTGCGGCCATGACCTTAACTTCCAAGTCGGGATGTTTATCGTGAATGGCATTCACCACTGCCGTGGCAACACCGCCGGAAACCGCAAAACCGCGACCGTCACGTGAGGATGCTTCAAAATCACTCTTGTCGTCGGCAAGCGACTCAAACGCAATGCCCTTTGCCTCCATCATGCCGGCAAGTTCCTCAAACGTCAGAACAAAATCAACCTCTGACTTAACGGAACGACGCATCGCCTCCAGCTTCTTAGCAGAACATGGGCCCACGAACACGATCTTTGCTTTGGGATGGTTCTTGCGAATCAGGCGTGCCGACAAAACCATGGGAGTCAGCGCCATTGAAATGGCATCCGCATTGTCGGGAAACTCCATCTTTGCCATAGCTGACCAAGACGGACAACAGCTTGTTCCCATAAACGGAAGTTTTTCGGGAACTTCGTCCAAAAAGTCTTCGGCTTCCTGCACCGTACACATATCGGCACCGGTTGCAACCTCTTCAAGACTTGCAAATCCAAGCTGCTTAAACGCTTCACGGAGCTTGCCGACGCCGCCCTTGCCAAACTGGCCCACAAACGACGGAGCCACCGTTGCAATAACCTCGTTGCCTTGGTTGATGGCGGTAATCACCTGGAAAATCTGGCTCTTATCGGCAATGGCGCCAAAGGGGCAGTTAACCAGGCATTGCCCACAAGAAACACACTTCTCGTAATCAATATCGGCTCGACCATGCTCATCAGAGCCAATGGCGTGCATGCCACAGGCCTCGGCACAGGGGCGAAGATGATGCAGTATGGCATGGTAGGGGCAAACCTTTTCGCACATACCACACTTGATGCACTTCTCTTGATCGATAAAAGCTTTCTTGTCGACAAAGCTGATAGCGCCTTTTGGACAGATTTCTCGACACGGGTGCGCAAGACAACCCTGGCAGGCGTTTGACACCCGAAACACATTGTCTTCGCAGGCATTACACGCAAACTTGATGATGTTAATCAGCGGAGGCTGATAGTACACCTCGGGAATGGCTGCCTTCTCAATACCCTCTGAAAGCTGCTCGGGATGGTCAACGCCCTGCATGGGCATACCCATGGTCATACGCACGCGCTCTCCTGCTACCGCGCGCTCCAAAAATACGCTCTCGCGGTAGGTTGCAATCTCTCCCGGAACAATGGTATACGGAAGGTGCTCCATCGTGCGAGCCACTTCTTCGAGGGGCTTCTCGCCACTCTCGTACGCAAGTTTAGAAACCTCCCGAAACACCTTCCGGCGAATCTCCGTAAGATTAGTGTACACACCACGCATGGTACCTGGCATGAAAGCCCCCTCGCTTTGTCTTCGGCAGCATATCCCTCATACACGACCGATAAATCGTCTACCTGACCGTACGCACGTCACCGGTTAAACTAACTCAGTGCGCGTACAACGACTTTGACACATGTTTCAGTATGACTGACTTTTATGGATTCTGCACGCTCCATCCGGTAAAACGCGACGGCCATCCCGTTTTCAACACAAGAGACTCGCCTGTCACCGGATGCACAAACGAAAGCTCATAGGCATGCAGCATAAGAGGCACCTGCATGAAAGCGGCAGTCCTTGTGGGAGAGGTTCGTCCATACAAGCCGTCTCTCGCAATCGGACCATACAGACCGTCTCCCACAATCGGAAAACCCAGGGCCGAGAAATGCACGCGGATCTGATGCTTTCTTCCCGTACCCAGCTCGGCAAGCATGAGTGATTGCGTGCTTTGACCTCGGCGTTGTACCTCAAGGCGGCGAACATGCGTCAAAGCTGCCTTTCCCGTCTTTGACACGCGCATCCGTCTTGCGTCATGGCGATCTCTTCCAATCGGCAGCGTAATGTCTTGCTCTCCTTCCGGAAATTCCCCTTTCACCACCGCAAGATAGGTCTTATGTACATTACGGCTTCGTATGAGCTCATCAAACAGCGGCTGGGTTTCTTTATCAAGCGAGAAGAGCACGATGCCCGTAGTGTCCTTATCAAGACGATGCAGCGCTTGCACATCTTGCGCCTGTTGTACACAACCATTGTTCTCAAGATAAACGCGGGCGAGATCGGTAAGCGTTTCGGCGGCGCACATGCCGGCGCGTTCGCCCGCGCGCGAAGTACCGTCGCTATGGATGATGATACCTGCAGGCTTATTAACCGCAAGAATATAGCTATCTTGATAGATGATATCCATTAGACACTCGCCTCGGAAGTCACTTCGGAAAGCTGCTCTTTAAGCACCTCATCGAAAGATGTAATGGCACTCCACACGTGCTCGGCTTTTCTCCACGCAACGCTTACGGAGTATGTCATATTTTTACCAAGTTCAATAACACATAAGCCTGCATCCTGCGGTTTTGTAAATGTTGAAGCCACCAGCTCGGACGGCAAAAAGCAGGCACCTACACCACGCACGGCCAATGCCATGAGGGTCTCCGAATTTCGAGACATGACTTTGATGTGCGGGTTAATACCTGCGCTTTCAAATGCCTGCCGAGCCAAATTGCCCGCAACATCACGCTTGCCTACCGTCAAAAATGGAAGGTCGGCAAAAGGTGAAAGGTTCGCGGTCTTCTCGACCTTGGCCACTATCGCATCGGCGTCGTTTCCATAGAGCTCACGCAAAAGGTCGTAAGCCACCACAAGCACGATCTTCTCGAGAAAAAGATCGTGGACCACCAAATCGTACGCAGGACCCGTAATGGTTGCCACCACCAGATCAAGTTGACCGCCAGACAGCCATTCTACCAGCTGGTCATTCTCCCCTTCATGCAATTCAATCGAAATGAGAGGGTGCTGTTTTTGAAAAGCCGCTATTGAGCGCGGCATGATGATGTGCCCGCGCGTTGCCGTTACTCCCACTCGCAGGCGACCGCGTTCGTTACCTGAAATATCTCTGAATTCTTGGCGCATCGCACGCCTGGTTGCTTGAAACCGACGAGCATATTTCAGAAATTCTTCCCCTGCATACGTCAGCGTCAGAGGCACACTTCTATCAAGCAGCTTGGTACCCAACTCTTTTTCGGTGTGGGCAATATTTGCCGAAAGAGTCTGCTGCGTCACATTAAGACGTTCGGCCGCTCGCGTAAAACTCCGCTCCTCAGCCACCGCTACAAAATAGTCCATGGTTTGAAAGTTCATGATATCTCCACCAAATACTGTCTCAACCTCGTATTTTTTTAAGTTTTCAGAAACCTTTCCATCGTTTCCCCAGTTCACATTAGCACAAATTTTACCTGTAATAATGACCAATGAAAACAGTTAGACATATCTTTTTTGAGCACGTACGCTATACCGTGAAAGGACAGATTTTTCAGGAAGTTGGTTGCATGACAGAATTTGTGATTATCGGTACCTTCGCCGTACTCCTTATTATCGGCACCGTCCTGTCTGTTCCCCTTATCTATACCTTACTTATGGGTTTTGCCCTCTTTTTTAGCTACGGTATTTCCCGTAGTATTTCCGCCAAAGCGCTCTTGCGCTCAGCCGCAAAATCCATCTGGGAAGTCCGGTCCGTTATTGCTCTTTTTGCCATTGTCGGTGCCATGAGTGCGGCATGGCGAGCCTCCGGAACCATTCCTGAGATTGTCAGCATTTCATCCAACCTGCTCTCACCCTCGGTTTTTGTACTGGCAACATTTCTTTTATGTTCCATGATGTCCATGCTCATCGGCACCGCTTTCGGAACCGCCGCCACTATGGGCATTATCTGCATGTCAATAGGCCGCGCCATTAATGCAAACGAGCTTCTTATTGGCGGAGCAGTGCTTGCCGGCAGCTACTTTGGTGACCGCTGCTCTCCCATGTCCACAAGCGCCATGTTGGTTTCACAGCTTACCGACACCAACCTGTCAAAAAATATCGGTCGCATGCTCCGAACCAGCGTGGTTCCCTTCATCATTGCCTGTCTCATCTATGTTGCATGGGACACGTTTATGGGCGGATCGGGTACCGTACCTGATGTAACTTCCATTCTTTCACGCGCATTTCGTCTTTCATGGGTCGCGCTCGCACCTGCCATTTTGGTAGTTGTTCTTGCCCTTTTGAAGGTCGACGTCATTATCACCATGCTCTCCAGCCTCCTGCTCGCCTGCGGCATCTGTATCTTTGTCCAGCACGTTCCCATCCTGGAGCTTCCTCAGATCCTGCTTTTTGGTCTACGCGCCCCAGGAGCTACCGTCGCCAACATGGTCAATGGCGGCGGGGTATTCTCGATGCTGAATGTGGTATTTATCGTAGCTATTTCTTCAAGTTACGCAGGTCTTTTCCAAAGCACGCATCTGCTTCGACGTATGTGCGAGATGGTCGCTGACCTAAGCGATAAGTCCACACCCTTCTTGAGTATCCTTATTACCAGCATGTTTACTTCAATGGTCTCCTGTAATCAAACACTTGCCATCATGTTGACCAACAACCTTTGCGAGCATACGGAAAAATCTTCAAGCGCACTTGCCCTTGATATCGAGAACAGCGCCGTTATCTTGGCTCCTTTGGTTCCCTGGTCCATCTCAAACATCTCAGTACTTTCCGCCATTGGTGCGCCCTCCATGAGCCTTCTGGCAGCATCATTTTTGTATCTGCTGCCTCTGTGGTCGTTGGGAATTTCCATTTGGCTGCACCATCGCCCCGAGAACATCAATTGCCGCCGCGCTCACTTACTTGGACTTTCTGCTGATGATGTGGCATCTTCTTCGCTGACACAGACGCATCAAGGAGTCAATGTGGAGAAGTGCTTGGAAGTTCAAACAGCATAAGGCTACAAAAATTTTACTGTGTAGCTCTGTATAGATAGCTCCTTATGCGTTTTTGTCGGTATATATCTTTGGTACTTGAGCATCTTTCCACACCCGATCTCGTTGCCCGTCAAAGATCTCGATAAAATCGGCATCAATATATGATCCTTTACCATCATAAGGAAAGTAATCTATTGTGACACGGTCCCCAATTTTGTAGTCAGATACATTTACCAGAACACCGCTCACAGGTTTTTCACCAAAATGCACGGTTAAGACTCTCTCAGAGCCATCTTCGACGGGTACGCGCAGTTGAAAGGTATTAGCTTCCTCGTCGATGCTGACAATATATCCGGTCAAATGAACCATATACGTAAACACACTATGTTCGTCATTGTTTCTGTTACTCTCTTTTGAAGTTGTCATAGCGAGGACAGCACCTCCAAAAACGAGCACTCCTACAAGAACAATGAAGCCTTTTCTTTTTACTGAAACAGTCATACTAGATAGCTCCTGGGGGTGCGGACATTTTCTTGGACCACTAGGCCATATAGCCCAGGGCCCTTCTGTACTCGTTCGGACTCAGCCAGCCCAGTGAGCGCTTGATGCGTCCCTCATCATAATACGTGAGATAGGCGTCGAGCTCAGCCATGAAGGTCTCCGGCGAGATGCCCTTCCAGTCGCGGTAGTAGAAGAACTCGTTTTTCAGTCTCCCGAAGAAGCCTTCGCAGGCCGCGTTGTCCGGGCTTGAACCCTTCGCCGACATGCTTCTTCTCAGCCCGCTCTCATTGCATATCGCTATCCACTCAGGCCAGCGGTAGTGTCCGCCACGGTCAGAGTGGATGGTGGTATGAGATTCCGGGCGTCTTTGAGAGAGCGCCTTGGTGAGGCTTGAGTTGGCAAGCTGTTTTGTGGGGTGTCGCCCGATAGACCAGGAGATGCACTTGCCGTCGAAGCAGTCGATTATCGCAGACAGATAGATCTTTGCGCAGGGGAGCCTGAACTCAGTGATGTCGGTGAGCCACAGCTCATCTGGGGCTAAAGCGTGAAAGTTACGGCTGATGAGATTTTTTGGGGCCTTGGAGATCTCACCGACATAGGAGCTCCAGCTGTGCGGACGCTTCTTGTTATAGACGACTTTCAGCCCCTCTTCAGCCATTATGCGCCTTACGACCTTCTCGGAGACGTATGTACCTTCTCGTTTGAGCCTGGCGTGTACGGTCCGGTAGCCCCAGCGCCTCTGGCCTTCTCTAAACACAGATCTCACCTGTGTCCTGAGTCTTTCATACTTGTCTTGACCCAGACGGCTACGGTGGTACTCATAGGAGCTCTTCGATATCTTCAAGAAAGCGATGATCAAGCGGAGGGGCAGCCCTGTCGCCTGCCTCAATCTCTCGCCGAGCCCGCACTTGCTCCTGTTCGAGATCAAAGCCGGGTCCCACCCGACCGCTTTTAGGTCGGCCAACACCGCCCGTAGAAGCAAATTTTCTATCTGGTCAGAACTAAGGCCGGCAAGCGGCCCTGACTTCGGAGGATCGTAGAGGGTCTTTGACATCAGATACTCCTTTTCACCTGAGGGTTTTGCGCTCTTCTGTATTCTAGCGCACTGACTTTTTCTCAAGGTGCCGGTATAGCTGTGCGGGAGACCCTTATAGATCCAGTCCTTCGCTGCGTTGTAGTTAACTTTGGCAAAGGCTGCTGCTTCTTTGATACTCATCCCGTCTTCTCTTGCAAGCAAAAACAGCTCTACGTTCTCTTTGCTATACATGCGAACTCCAATCCGACCGCCCTTGACGGTCCAACTTTTCGTCCGCACCCCCATTTGAGCGTTTAGTGGTGATTTGATTCACCACTAAAGAGCCATTTTTCCACGAAGTTAAATTTGCTCGTGCTTCTCATTAAATATATCGTCAGAATCGATATATCGGTATACATTATTGTACCTCCGCATCCACACTGTTGAAAAGATGCCGAGAAGGTCTTGGGGCTTAAACATTTAACGGATAAGCTTAAATCCCCGTCCCGAATGCAAGTACGGCAAAAATGCCATATCAACAGCAACCACGTGTCCTGCAACGGTGTCACGGGCATCCAAGGGAAGTTCGGTACGCGCAATGGAGAGCTCACCGGCATAGCGTCCGTAGGCGGAATTGCTTACCAGCACCGTACCCACAGGCACGCTTTCAACAGCGCTTTCAACAGGGCTTTCAACAGGTTTGCCAGTCGGTCCATAAACCGGAGCATCATCCCACAGACGCGACTCCTGCGACCGAATAAAGTACTCTGACGAATCAGGACGGTCATGCTGATCTCTGTCGTACAGATACTCATATTCCGGCGACAACTTTGCTCGGATCTCCAAGCAATTCTCGCCAAGTTGTCTTATACGATTCCAGACCTCATGCGATACGTCAGAATCTCCAATCATTACCACATCGGTAGCGGCATCATATAATGCCAGCATATCGCACACCAACTTGTCACCGGTATCTCCACGATGACTTTCAACGGTGGGCAGCCCCTCATGTAGGGGTCCGCGATAGGTTTCTCCCGGCACAAACGCCATGGTCTGGAAGCCCCGTGTTTTAAGGCGCTCATTGATTTTAGCCACGCGCTCAAGCGAAAGTGCAGAAAATCGCTTGGGGTAAAAATTATGACACGCCGTAAAACGCGTAAAGTCCGCTCCCGCCGCCTGCCATGCAATGATATCCTCACACGAAATAGTAGATGCGTTGAACACTATGTGGAATTTCTTTGACAGTGCCACCGTCTCTTTGGTTGAAAACCCAAAGTCAAGGCGCACATACGTAATTCCAAGCTCTTCAAGGCCGGTAAAATCCGTAATGCCTAATTTCCTCAAAGTGACCGGAGAAATGTCAGCGATAAGATCAATACCGGCATCTTTACAAAGCTTCAGCAAACGCACGGTCTCCGCGCGATAATCAATTCCCTCTTCTTCCGGTATGTGCAAAGAGGTAAACGCATATCGACAGCCTGCGGCTTTTGCTTTCGCAACAACTTCCGCATTTGTTTCATATCCGTTTGCGCAATAAAGCGAAAAACCCGTGTTCATCTATGCTCCAAAAAATCTTTCAATGGCGAGAACAATGCCGAGAAGGGCACAGCGCTCGCATCTTCTCGCAAAATCCCCTCACCCAGTATGCCTGAGCGAGGGGAAATGTGTACGAAAAAACAATCGCCCGGCGTTATATGCTACTTACCAAAGACGTCGTCAATGCGATTTTCGTCAACGCCAAAGAACCACGTGAGCACAAAGCCTGCCGCATACGCAACAATCATGGCAAGCGCATAGAAGACCTGATTTCCTGGCTGGACGATTAGGAGACCAAAGAGGCCCGAGACACCTTGAGAGACCGTGCCGAGATGAAAAAGGTACGCCACAACGGAGCCGATACCTGAACCAAGGCACGCAGTGATAAACGGCTTTCCAAGAGGCAGGGTAACTGCATACATCAAAGGCTCGCCAATGCCGAGAATACCAACAGGGATGGACTCGGTCAGGTATTTCTTAACACGTGTGTTTTTGGTCTTAAGAAGCAGTGCAAGACCAGCGCCTACCTGGCCGCCGCCAGCCATCATCAAAAGAGGCAGAAGGAAGTTGATACCTTGCGTTGGGCCCTCCGGATTGTTCAGCATAACGTGAATTGGTGTCAGTGCCTGGTGAAGACCAACGGAGACCAAAGGCAAGAATGTAGAGCCGAGAAGATAGGCGCCAAAAACGCCGAGCTTGTCGTAGAAGAACTGAAGAATGAAGAAGATTGCCTGAGTCAGGAATGCGCCAAGCGGCTGAAGTACAAGAACCGCTGCAATGACACCAACGATAACCGTGCAAAGCGGCGTTAAGAACGTATCCAAAACATTCGGCATAATCTTGTGGAAGTTCTTCTCGAGCCACGCAAAGAAAATGGCACAGATAATTGCACCAATCATGCCTCCGGCAGCTGCGTTAAAAAGATTGGAAGCGCCAACCGTAAACGTACCGTTCGCAAACGCCACTGACGGAAGTTCAAAGGGAAGGTGTACAAGGCGAACCGCTTTGCCGTCAACCATCTGAGTGGCAAGAAGCGGCATACCGGCGTTAGCGATGGAGAGTGCGCCGGCCATGGCTCCCAGCACTCGAGAGCCACCAAACTCCTTGGCGGCATTCTCACCGGCCAGGATGGGAAGATATGCAAAGAGTGCCCAACCCATGGTCCAAATGGCCGCAAACCACCACTCACCAACGAATGCCTTTTTTGTTGAGAAGTTAATGACGTTGATGATACCGTTGATTAAACCTGCAGAAATGATACCGGGCAACAAAGGGACAAAGATGCTCGCGATCTTTTTAAGAAAGCGCTGCACGGGTTTATTCTCATAGGTAGCTTTTTGAGCAGCCTTATTACCTTTTGCTGCCTGAGAAGCACTCTCATCTGAAACGTCTCCTGCGGCAATGCCGGTAAGTTGCGCAAACTCAACGATCACTTTGTTCACGACGCCAGGCCCAAGAACCACCTCAAGCCTATCGCCATCCTCGACCAAACCCATAACGCCGTCAATGGCTTTAACAGCCTCGGAATTCACTTTTGCAGGATTGGCTACTTTAATACGAAGCCGTGTCATACAAACCATATTACCTAAGACATTTTCCTTACCACCTACCGCAGCAAGGATGTCACCTGAAAGTTTGGTGTAATCCATATGCTTCCTTCTTTCTCTCAGTTACCTTAGCACGCTTACATTTCATGTAATTAAACGCACTCAATGAAATTTTAATCGTCGTTATATAAAACGTTACTCCATGTATAAAACACTCGGTGAACGGTAACTTTATGCCAATTGCCAGATCCGATTGCCAAATCTAACTGTCAAACGTACATGTTCAAAGGCTTTTACAGGACAACTTTTTACAGGGCATCTCTCACATGGCCTTGAGCGGCATCAAGCTGGTTTTGCGCTTCTTTGGCCGACACCTTGGTAAGAAGCATGACAATCGCAACTTTTGCACTCCCATTTGCTTCATGTAAGGCTGCAGCTGCCTCATCCCGTGTACAGCCGGTGGCTGCCATAGTGATATTTTGGGTTCGTACTACAAGCTTGTTATTAGTTCGTTGTACGTCAACCATCAAATTCTGATACGCCTTTCCAATGCCTACCATTGAACCCGTTGAGATCATATTGAGAATCATTTTCTGGGCAGTACCCGCTTTTAGGCGAGTGGATCCGGTAAGAACTTCCGGACCTGGCGTTGGCTCGATGGCTAAATCTGCTTCCTTTCCTATGGCAGAGTCTTTGTTACATGCTATGGCAACGGTTCTGCAGCCAATTTCTTTGGCGTACCGCAAACCTCCTATGACATATGGTGTGCGCCCGCTTGCCGCAAGACCAACAGCCAAGTCACTTTCTTTCAAATTGATGGCGAGAAGCTCTTTTTTGCAGAGTTCAGGATCATCTTCAGCACCTTCAACGGCTCGTACGAAAGCTCTTTCGCCACCTGCTATGAGACCGACAACCACATCAGACGACACACCAAACGTTGGCGGACACTCAACTGCATCCAATACTCCCAAACGTCCCGATGTCCCCGCTCCAAAATAGATAAGGCGGCCACCCACTTCAAGGGCTTCCTTCGCCCACTGAACAGCAGTGGCAACTTGGGGCAAAACAGCTTTAACGGCGGATACAACGTGCAAGTCTTCCTGGTTCATTACGCTCACAAGCTGAAGCGGACTCATTTCATCCAAATTCATGGTTCGAGGGTTTCTCGATTCCGTCGTCAGTTTTGCTAAATCAATCACACACTTCACCTTCTGTGAGCTACGTAATTCTCGCCATTTGAGCCGGAAGTCTCAAAGCTACGCCAAGCGCTGACGCACCTCTTCAACAAGTTGATCTGCAGGAACCTGTACTTGCTCATGAGTCGTCATATCTCGAAGAGTCGCTACCCCTGCAGCTACCTCATCGGGCCCCAGTACCACACAAAGCTTTGCTCCCAGTTTATCCGCCTGCTTGAACTGAGCTTTAAGAGAGCGGCCTGTGCGATCGACTTCCGTGCGGATACCGGCACCACGAAGTGTGAGCACGACAGAAAATGCCTCACGCGCCTCTCCGGCAGAGGTAGTTGCAACGTACACGCAACAAGGAGCTGCGATATCCGTTTCAATGCCCTGCGCCGCCAGCGCCAACATGATGCGCTCAAAGCCGATGGCAAAGCCAACGCCCGGCGTAGGCTTTCCACCTTCAAGCTCCATAAGACCATCGTATCGGCCGCCACCACCGATGGCACCGACGCCCGCATCCAACGCCTCAACTTCAAAAACGGTGCGCGTGTAGTAATCGAGACCGCGCACCAGCGTTGGATCTTCAACATACGCAATACCGGCTGCATCAAGATATGCCTTAACCTGCTCATAATGCGCTCGACAGTCGTCGCAAAGATTATCGGAAATGAGAGGCGCGTCTTTCATGACGGCTTGACAGCTCTCGTTTTTACAGTCAAAGGCACGGAGCGGATTGATCTCAGCGCGCTCAATGCAGTCGTCACACATGTGGTCTGCATGATCAAGAATGAACCGCTTGACCTTCTCGCGATATGCCGGACGGCATTCAGTATCCCCCATGGAGTTAATCATAAGTTTCAAGCGAGATGTATCAAAGCCCAGCTCTTTAAAGAACTGCATGAGCATAATAATGGACTCGGCATCAGCGGCGGGATCAGACGCACCAAGCCACTCAACACCTACTTGATGGAACTGACGAAGCCGCCCCTTTTGCGGGCGCTCCCCGCGAAACATGGCTTCGGCATACCACATCTTGGCCGGAGCGGCTCCTTGCGGCACAAAGTTATGCTCAACTGCCGCACGTACGACGCCGGCGGTTCCCTCAGGACGCATGGCCATGCGCTGGCGGGGCTTCAATCCCGCTTCACTGCCCGAAGCCAGCAAATCTTCCATAAGCGCACCGGAAAACACACGGAACATCTCTTTGCGCACGACATCGGTAGACTCACCAATGCCATGGACAAAGGTATCCACCTGTTCTATGGCCGGTGTCTCGATGCGATCAAATCCATACGTACCAAATAAATGACGCGCTACATCTTGCATACGCTCCCACGAGCGCATATAGCCGCCATACAAATCCTCGGTACCCTGAATTCGCTGCCCCATGTGTCCTCCTGTCATAATTCACAGATGGTGAAAGTATACCCGCATACAAAAATGGTTGCATAAAAGATCGCTTCATTTTTCGATAAATTGCACCAGGATCCAATAAATTGCGCCGGGAGACTTGTTTTTTAATTCCTATAATTTAGTATGAATTAGTCAACCTTCGGGTATGACTCAATCGCCATACATGTACACTAACCGACCCAGGGTTTTGTGCATAACGATACGGGAGAGATATATGACAGATGAACTTCTCCGCATAAGCGGTATTTCTGCAGGTACAGAGGACAAGCCCATCCTGCATGACATTAATCTTACGGTCGGCCTTGGTGAGACCCATGTGCTTATGGGGCCAAACGGCGCAGGAAAATCAACGCTTGGCCGCGTTGTTATGGGAGACCCAACGTACAGCACCACCTCCGGCACCATTCTGTTTGACAACCAAGACATCACGGACTTTTCTCCCGATAAGCGCTCGCTTGCAGGCATATTCCTTTCATATCAGTCACCGGTCGAGATTCCCGGTGTGCCTCTCTATTCTTTTTTGCGTACCATTACGCAAATGCGTCCGGAGCTCAAAACAACCGCGCGCAATTTCCGTAAGCGCGTCGGAGAAATTTCCGACCAGCTTGAGCTTGATCAGAGCTTCTTGATGCGTGAGCTGAACGTAGGCTTTTCAGGCGGCGAGAAGAAAAAGATTGAGATGCTCCAACTTCTGCTTTTGCAGCCAAAGCTTGCCATTCTTGACGAAACCGATTCCGGCTTGGACATTGATGCACTTGCGGTCGTTTCTCGTGGTATTGAGGCCTACCGCACGTCCTGCAATGGCTCACTGTTGGTCATTACTCACAATACGCGCATTCTTGAGCGCCTTGATGTGGATCGCACACACGTCATGGTTAAAGGTCATCTGGTAGCTGATGGCCCGGCTTCCCTTATTGACGAGATTAATCACAGCGGGTTTGAGCAGTTTGAAAAAGACGTGGCTGCAAAAGTAGCCGCAAAAGAGGAGAATGGCGAAGTTTCCAAAGGCGGTGTCAGCGAGTGAGCGAGAAAAAGCGGTCTCAGGTCGCTGATATTAACCGCTCCCTGTATGACTTCACCAAGTCCGAAGAGGGCTACGAGCGTTACGCAGACGGCCTCACGCCAGAGATTGTACGTACCATTTCAGCAAAAAAAGACGAGCCGGAATGGATGCTTCAATTCCGACTTTCGGCTCTGGAAACCTATCACACCCGCGACATGGCATCCAACTGGGGTCCGTCCATTACCGGTCTTGATATGGATCATATTTCCACGTACGTCTCGCCAAAGACCAAGCAGTCAAACAACTGGGATGATGTTCCCGAAGACATTCGCGACACCTTTGAGCGTTTGGGTATCCCCAAGGCAGAAGCGGAGAGCCTTGCCGGCGTAGGGGCGCAGTACGATTCCGAGATCGTCTATCACAACATGCGCAAAGAGGTTGCCGAGCAGGGCGTTATCTATACCACCATTGAAGACGCCTTACATGATCCTAAGTGGGAGCCGGTGGTCAAGCAGTACTTCGGTACCCTCATTCCTCCCGCCGACCACAAATTTGCGGCACTTCATTATGCCGTTTGGTCGGGTGGATCCTTTGTCTATGTGCCTGCCGGCGTAAGTCTTGACTATCCGCTGCAAAGCTATTTTCGCCTGAACGCACAGGGTGCCGGACAATTTGAGCATACGCTCATTATTGTCGAGAAGGGCGCTGACCTGCACTTCATTGAAGGTTGTTCCGCACCGAAATACTATGCCGCCAATCTTCATGCAGGAGCCGTTGAGCTCTTTGTTAAAGACAGGGCAAGACTTCGCTATTCGACCATCGAAAACTGGTCCAAGAACATGTACAACCTCAACACCAAGCGCGCGCTCGTTGGCTCCGATGCCCGCATGGAGTGGGTCTCCGGCTCTTTTGGAAGCCACGTCTCTTATCTCTATCCGTCTACCATTCTCAACGGCGATCGCTCCAACTGCGACTTTACCGGCATTACCTTTGCCGGTGCCACCCAGGATTTGGATACCGGTTGCAAGGTCATCATTAACGGCGCCGACAATACGGCATCGGTTGATACGAAATCCATCTCCAAAGATGGTGGCGTCAATACCTTCCGCTCTGCCGTTACCATTGGGCGCAAAGCTGCCAACGCACGCGTATCCGTTTCTTGTCAGTCACTCATGCTGGACGACATCAGCCGTTCGGACACCATCCCCGAGATGGACGTGAGAAACGCTACCGCACAGGTTGGACATGAGGCTACCATCGGCCGCATTTCTGACGACACCATCCTCTACCTCATGAGTCGTGGTTGCTCTGAAGCTGAAGCACGCACGATGGTGGTAAATGGCTTTGCAAATCCCGTTTCAAAGGAACTTCCTATGGAATATGCCGTTGAGATGAATAATCTCATCAAACTCGAGATGGAAGGGGCGATTGGCTAATGACTGTGCACACGGCCGAACATATCCGTATTAAATCCGCCAACGTTCCCCCTGCGCAAACATGGAACCGTCTTCGTGCCAACTCTCTTGCACTGACCGTCCCAAAAACGCCTGATGCGGGAACGGTATACCTTCCGCTCCCCCGTCTCTTTGAACGTATTGAGTGTGGCATGGGGCCTGAAGTTACCGACTACATAAACTCCCAAGTCTTTGAGGCCACCTACCATGAGGTTCCTGCTCACACCACACAAAAAGAGCCGATTGTCATCTCCGTCTCAGCCGCCGAAAACGAATGCATCAATACCGGCGTTATGGTACGCGAGGGTGCGGAAGCAACCATTGTCGTTGTCGCACGCGCCGGCGAGAAGAACACCGAGCCTGCGGCCGATAACACCGGCGCAAAAGCCAATGCGGAAGCTGACGTGGCAGCCGGTACAAAAGCCAACACAGAAACAAAAACTGACACAGATGCTCCTGGTACTGCTGATGCTTTGGCAACAAGCGCCGCACTCGTGCGTATTGTTGCAGAAAAACACGCACGTATACATCTTGTGGAAATGCTCGGCGTTGACGATGACCAGCAACACCTTGAAAGTGTCGGCATTGAAGCTCATGAAGATGCCATTTGTGACGTGCGCCAATACGCACTTGGCGGAGGCGCCGTCGGCATGGGACTTGCAGTCAACCTTGTAGGCAGCCGCGCTCGCCTTGATCTGAACAACCGCTACCATGCCTGCCATGAAGAACTTCTCGACATCAACCACGTTGCTCGCATGCGTGGGTGCGCAACGCGCGCCGAAATCGTTGAGTCCGGAATTTTGAATGACTCAGCGCATAAAACCTTGCGCGCCACCATCGATCTTATCCGCGGCTCAAAAGATGCCAAAGGCAACGAGGCCGAAACGGTGCAGATTTTAGGCGACGGCGTTGTTAATAAAACCATGCCGGTCATTCTCTGTGACGAGGATAACGTCGCCGGTAACCACGGTGCCACCATCGGCTCTGTCTCCCCCGAGCAGATTGAATATCTACAGGCTCGCGGTCTTTCTCGCCACGAAGCAGAGCTCCTTTTTGTGCGCGCCCTCTTTGAAGACGCCATCATTCATGCACCCGAGGCGCTCTCTCACGCCGTTGCGGTTGAGCGTGCCGAGAAGGTCTTGGGGGCCGCCGTTGCTCATGACTTTGACGATGCCTCCGAGGCAACCTTTGGAGGCGATAAGGCATGACAGGTGACCGTTTGAGTTCCTCGGGACTAACCTCCTCAGAACTGACTGAAATTACCAACAACCCCTATAAAAAGGATTTTCCTCTCCTGGTACAAAATCCCGAAATTTCATATTTGGATAGCGCCGCAACTTCTCAGCGACCCAGCACCGTCATTGAGGCGCAGAAACACTTTTACGAGACTATCAACGCAAACGCCCTGCGCGGGCTCTACCGTCTTTCCGTTGATGCAACCGCTGCTATTGAGGATGCTCGCAAGGCTTTGGCGCGCTTCATTGGAGCGGTAGATGCCGATGGCACCCCACGTGACCGCGAGATTATTTTTACGCGCAATACCTCGGAATCACTCAATCTCGTGGCATCAAGCCTTGGGCGTCTTGTGCTCAAGCCCGGCGATGACGTTGTCATTTCTATCATGGAGCATCACTCCAACATCATCCCCTGGCAGCAAATTTGTGCTCAAACCGGTGCTCACCTTGTCTATCTGCGTATGAATGATGCCTTTGAGATTGCGCAAGAAGAGCTCGAATCAAAAATTACCGAGCGCGCAAAGATTGTTTCGGTTACTCAGGTATCCAATGTCCTCGGAGTTTCCAACGACATCTCTGCCATTGCAAGGCGCGCGCATGCTATGGGTGCGTATATGGTAGTCGACGCCGCTCAGTCAGCGCCTCATCTTCCCGTTGATGTTCGCACGCTTGATTGCGATCTTTTGGCCTTCTCGGCGCACAAGATGTGTGGCCCCATGGGCATCGGTATACTGTGGGGAAAGGCCGATATACTTAACCGGATGCCTCCTTTCCTTACCGGTGGCGAGATGATCAATTCCGTTACGGAAACCGGTGCCGTCTGGGCTCCCATCCCAGAGAAGTTTGAAGCGGGTACTCAAGACGGCGCAGGTATTTGCGCTACCGGAGAAGCCATTGCGTACCTTGAGGGATTGGGTATGACAAACATTGAGAAGCGAGAAGCACTTCTCGCCCGCTACCTCACCAAACGCCTCAATGAGCTGGACTTCATTGATATCATTGGGCCGCAAGACGGCGCAAGACACGTCGGAGCCGTCTCCTTTAACGTGCGCGGTGTCCATCCACACGACGTTTCTTCCATTCTTGATATGGACAACGTATGTATCCGCGCCGGTCATCACTGCGCCGAACCGCTTCTCACGGAGCTTGGTCAATCCAGCACTTGTCGCGCAAGTGTGGCATTCTATAATGACGCATCCGACATTGACCAACTTGTTTCCGGACTTGCACGCGTCTGGTCTATCTTTAATGGCAACTAGGTTTAATGACAACTGGGCTGGCTGAGGGAGAGCTAAACTATATGGCTGGTAACGACCTTTATAATGCAGAATTTATGGATCACGTCTCGCATCCTGACTACAAGTATGAGATGGAGCATCCAACCTACACGCATGAAGGCGTCAATCCCTCTTGCGGAGATGAGCTGACGTTTTCTGTCCGCCTTGCCGATGACGATACCATTGCCGAGGCCGCATTTACCGGTCATGGATGCGCCATCTCGCAGGCAAGTGCCGACATCATGAGTGATCTTATGGTTGGTCGCACACCCGCAGAGGCCATTGACCTCTGTCAACTCTTCGGACGCATGATACGTGGCGAGGAGACCGACGATACCGTACTGGAAAAGCTGGAAGATGCCAACCTCCTTCACGACATTGCCCATATGCCCGCTCGTGTGAAATGCGCTGAGCTTGCATGGCGCACGCTGGAAGAAATGCTTGAGGCGCAACAGCAAGGCGACGGCGGTGCAGATGTCACTCCTCAGCCCACCAGCGCAAAAGCTGCTCCTGAAGGCGGTAAGTAGCCATGGCGAACATGTTCTCCACAAAGGGCATGTATGCGCTACGTGCTATGGCGGATTTAGCCGTACATGACGGTTGGGTCTCACTTGGCGACGTTTCCGAACGTCAACATATCTCACGCAAATACCTTGAACAGGTCATTTCTCTTATGCACAAGGCCGGCTATGTTGAATCGCTGCGCGGAAAAGGCGGTGGATACCGGCTCACACGCAAGCCCGAGGAGTACACGCTTGGCGAGATTTTACGTGCCACCGAAGGAAATCTTGCTCCGGCATCTTGTCTCAATTGCACAAATGAGACAATCTGTCCTCAAATGGGATCTTGTACCACCGTCAATATCTGGCGCGATCTTGGCAAAATGACCTCGAGCTTTTTGGACAGTAAAACCCTTGCCGATATTGCACGGCATGAAGGGAATATACAAGCGCACTAAAAAACTACGGCACTGATGGGGCACCTGTGCTTTTCTTTGCGTCCCTTAACACTGCAGCCAGGTGGCTACAGAGACTTCATGCTGCACGTTCTTCTCACTATTTTGAAAATCCGCTACACATTTGCTTTTTTGCAGAGCTGCTGGAAGTGACGGAGCTGCCGTGACTTCCGGAACTTTGTAGTGCTGCCGGAAATGCGCCAAGTATGGCTTGGACTGCCATACTTACTGCAAGTTTGGCATATTTGAACCATACTTGCAGCAAGTTTGGCAGCGCTATTATGACGACGCCAACTTGCCGCATTTTTGGCAGCGCTGTTCCCGCAGCACTATTTGGACAGCATCAACTTGGCAGCAACAAATTACAAACGTACTTACAGACACAACCTCAGTACTTCTCGCTTTGCTGCCAAAAACTCATCGGTAAGCTCAAATTCCACAGGAGAAGCTTCTGAGTCAACGCCATTCGGAGCATCAGCAAAATTGCCCTCTGAAGCAAGGCGCTGCCGAAACCGCTGCGGCGTAACCTCGCCCACAATTTCTGTCACAATGCCCTGTGCGGGATTTCCCCGCATCACAAAAATATGCGATGCCATGGAAACCGCTTCATCCACGTCATGGGTAATAACCAGCGCAGACATGTTCATCTCAGCTACCGCATCCATAAGCCACTCACGCATTTCTCGCCGTGTAAGCGCATCAAGTGCCGAGAAGGGCTCGTCCAAGAGAATTACATCGGTTCCCGTCAGGCTGGTGCGCAAGAAAGCCGTGCGCTGTCGCATGCCGCCCGAAAGCTCGGAAGGCCAGCTTCGTGCCACTTCCCCCAAATCCATGCGTGCCAGTAATTCTTGAGCTCGTGCGCGGGCTTCTCGTCGAGAAACACCCTGGAGCACCAACGGAAGCGCAACATTGTCCACGATGCGCTTGTGTGGCAAAAGCAGGTCCTTCTGAAGCATGTAGCCAATGCGTCCCGGCGTGCCTGTTATGTCTTCGCCATGCAAAAGCACCGAGCCCGATTGCGGCACAAGAAGCCCCGCAAGCGCATGTAAAAGCGTTGTCTTTCCGCAGCCGGATCGACCGACCAAACAGCACAGCTCACCGGGGGCAATCGCAAGGTTTATGTTACGGGCAACTTCTCGACCATCCCCCCAGGCAAGCGCAAGATGCCGAGCTTCAAGGGCGGGTGTGACAGTTGTCGCTACCATCGTTGCCGTTTCCGTTGCCGTTGTCGTTGCCGTTTTAGCCAATCCCATGTCGCTCACTTATTTCAAATAGTCAACGGTAAATCCTGCTGCAACGTCAATTTGCTTGTCAAGGAGCTTTTGGTCGTTGAGCCACTGATAGAACTTTGACCAGCGGTCTTTATCAATTACGCCCCAGCTCTCTGCGTCGTCAATATATTTTGATGCCAAGAACTTCTGGCTTGTATGCACCAAATCATGGTCAAGCTCGGGAACAGCCTTCAACAAAATGTCGGCCGCGTCCTCAGGATTGGAAACGGCATATTCATAGCCCTCTTTAACTGCAGCAAGAAAGCTCTTCACCGCTTCGGGATTGTCCTTCATGTACGCATCATTGGCAGCAATGACCGGCGTATAGATATCAAAAACCGAATCAATCGACTGGAACGAGAAGTAATTGTAGGGAAAGCCCTGCACTTCGGCGTTTTGAACCGCCCACTGCTCGTAGACCCATACGGTATCAAACATATTGGCTTTAAGTCCCGAAACCTCATCGTCAACCTCATACGGCACCATCTTGATGCTTTCAGGGTCTCCACCGTCAGTCTGAACCACAGACTTAACCGTTGCCTGCTCAACGGGAAGATTCCATGTTGCGTATGTATGGTTTTGCATCTCGCGCGGACGAGTGATGCCGTCATCCTTGCGGCTCATAATACCCGAGAGGTTATGTTGAATAATGGCCGCCACAGCAGTATACGGAAGCGGATGCTCGGAAGCGAGGTTATTGGCGATAAAATCTTGATACGAGACACCCATCTGCGCGCCGCCCGAACCAATCAGCGCATCGGCACCGTCCGCAGGAGGCTGCTGAATCTCAACCTCAAGGCCGTGATTTTTGAAGAAACCTTTTTCCTGTGCGACGTAGATACCGGTATGGTTGGTGTTCGGCGTGTAATCCAGCACAAACGTAATCTTGGCATGCTCGGCCGAATTGTTCTTCTCGCCCACTGGAGCCTTTGGTTGCTCAGGCGTGCATCCTGAAGCGACAAGCCCGACTGCCGAGAAACCCATCGCGCGCAGGAAGTTTTTGCGCGAAAGAGTCCCGATACAAAAACGACGATTCATCTTATTCCCCTTTCACTTTATTTTTGCTTTGTTTGTCCCATGGCATAAGCTGCGTTTTGAGGAGGCCGACAAGCCACATCAACAGCAGAGAAAGTGCAGAAACCACTACGATAGCCGCGAACATCCGATCGTAGGCAAAGGCTTTTCGCACGCGCGTCATGTACACGCCAAGGCCCATATCTCCGCCAAGCCATTCCGCAATGACCGCCCCAATTACGGCATATGTCACGCTGATCTGTAATCCCGAAAAAAACTGACGAGCAGCAGCGGGAAGCTTGACATGGCGGAAAATCTGCACGCGATGCGCTCCCATGGTCCGCATAAGATCAATCACATCGGAATCGACCGACCGAAAGGCCGATATAAGCGCCACGGTCACAGGGAAAAAGGTGGATATTGCCACGAGAACTACCTTCGGCAAAATCCCAAACCCCATCCAGAGCACCAAAAGCGGTGCAATAGCCACCACGGGAATAGTTTGCGACACCGTAATGAGTGGAGAAAATGCGTGGTAGAGGCCTTCAAAGCGATCCATCAACACCGCAATTACAAAACCTATGACCGCACCAATCGCAAGACCCAAAAGCGATTCTTCAAGCGTCACTAACGTGTGGGACGCAAGGAGAGCTGCGTCTCGCATAAGCGCGAGAAAAACTTGGTAAGGAGACGGTACAAGGTAGTTTGGAACGATGTTTAGCACAACGACAATTTGCCAAAGCACAAGCAGTACCACAATGGTTAATGCCGGCAGAAGCACTCGTTTTAATTTTGTCATGTCATCTCCTCTCAAAACCGCCGCGCGGACATGAGATGACATGATTCCTACGCTGGCATTATCCAGATCAGGTATGAGCAGAGTCTGCTCCGGGTCAAAATCGCGCTGGATCTTATCTCAGCCGGCGTGCGCCAGCTCCCCGCTTCTTTTTGAGTGTAGCACGATTTGCTACTCTAAACCAAAAAGTTCCTTCAGGCCAACACGATCCTTCTCGCTGATTTTGCGAACCGGCTGCGCGGGAGATCCCAAGGCAAGATATCCTGCAGGAATGTCCTTGGTGACCAGACTGTTTGCTCCAATCACGCAACCATTGCCGATGGTTACACCACCCAGCACCGTCACGTTTCCGCCAAACCAACAGCCATCGCCAATGGTAATGGGCAGGGCGCGCTCTATACGAAGATTGCGCTCTTCAGTATCAAGGGGATGCTGTGCGGTGTACGCTTTGAAGTGCGGGCCGATAAAAGCATCGTCACCAATGGAAATTGGTGCACAATCCATGAAATACGCATCGTGGTTTACAAAGCATCCGTTCCCAAGCGAGATATTACTGCCATAATCCACATAAAGAGGGGCCAAAACGGTTGAATGTTTGCCAAGATGACCAAAAAGTCTTGTAAGGATCTCCGTCCCGCGATCCCGATTGCTTGGACGCATCTGATTAAATTCCCACGCCAAGTCTTTTGCGCGCCAGAATGCTCGGCTCAGCTCTGCATCAGGTTTCTCTCCATACCATTCACCCGCAGACATTCGTTCAAACATAGACTTTTCCGACACAAGAGCTCCTTTGCTTCATCAAAACGGGATACATCACCCGATGCATCCCGTAAAGACGTCCTTCACAAGCTTTGGCTGTCGCAAAACCAGCGTATATGCCGTAGGTCGGCTTACATACCCCGGTCAGCGTTGCCGCCACCGGTCAGCGTTGCCGCCACCGGTCCACTTACATGCCTCGACCAGCGTATATGCCGTAGACCAGCTTACATACCGTCGTACACGTTTACCCAACGGAGCAAAAACTCCGTCTCATGCACACGACCACGGGCAAGCTCAGCTGCTGCGACAATGCCCATCCATTCGTTCACATATTCGCGTGTGCAGCCCTGTTTCTCGCAGTATTTAGCGATGTACTTCTCGGCAAGTTCTTTCTCATCGTTGAGCAGCAGGCGCAAATAGGTGGTAGCGCAATCGGCGGCACCATTGCCCTGGGTAGCATGAGCCCAGTCCACAATAACCGGCTCGCCCTTCTCGGGAATAATAACGTTTGACGGGACAAAATCGCCGTGGCAGACCTTCGCGTGATTCTTCATGCCGTCAAGCTTCATCAAAAGCTCATAGCGAGCATCTTCGGCAAGCACGTCGGGGATGCTGTTAATCATACGCGCAAACTTATCCCTCTGGCGCGGAAGGAGCGCAGAGCGATGCGCGTGGACTGAAAGTTCAAGATCGACAAACTTATCCAAGAGTTCATCGGTCTTTTCCGGATGATCTCTGAGCAGCTGACGAAGGGTGGGGCCTTCCACCTTAAGCGTAGCGATAGCCCAGCTATTCCCCACTTTACTAATCTCCGTCAACGTTGGAACGTTAATGCCCGCTTGCTCTGCCCGAGCAAGATTTAAACCTTCATTAAGAATGTCTGCCGCGGGTTTGCTGCCATTAAAAACCTTTACGACAGTATCGCCGTTGTCATATACAACCTTGTTATGACGCTCGACGATAACCTTCTTCTCCTTAGATAGTTCCATAGCCAAGCCCTCCTCTTGCAAAGCCGATACATGCAAACTCCAAGTCTGGAGGCTAGGGACGCATGTGCTTCCTCTAGTCACGCCCTATTTTCCCCCAATAGTTCCGTTATGGCGAGAAAAACAGGCAGCGAGACGGCTGAACGGAGTTCATTATGTCGTAAACGGAAATTATATCGTCTGTGTTACTATGTAACATACAGGAAAGGAGAACTATGCCAAGCACAACAATCACTGTTCGTCTGGATGAAAAAGAAAAAGATTTCATTTCCTCATATGCCAGTGTCTTTGGCACAACGGTTTCTGACTTTATCCGTCGGGCTGCTCTTGAGCGTATCGAAGATGAAGTCGATCTCAAAATTGCAGAAGATGCTCTTCTCGAGTTCAAAGAGAATCCTACAACGTATTCAAACAACGAGGTAAAGGCTCTTTTTTCATGAGTTGGTCGTTAGTTTATTCCTCAAAGGCGGTTAAGCAACTTAAAAAGCTCGATAAAAATGTTGCAAAAACTATTACCTGCTGGCTTGACAAAAATATTGACGGCATTACCGACCCTCGTCTGTACGGAAAAGCCTTATCGGCTGACAAGCGTGGACTCTGGCGCTACCGCGTAGGCACCTACCGCATAATATGCCAGTTACAAAACGAAAAGCTTGTAGTACTGGCGCTCGCCATTGGGCATCGGCGAGAAGTATATGCTGCACGATAGGCAAATGATGTCTTGTAATCTTGCAGACCTTGTCGGCTAGAGTACCATCACTAACGTCCCTACCGTAATGAGAGCAGCTCCGAAGACAGACTTTAAAGTCAGTTGCTCATGAAGCAACACCGCAGCAAGTACCAAGGTAATCACCACAGAAAGTTTATCCACCGGCACCACATCTGTTGCACGGCCAATTTTAAGCGCATAGTAATAGCAGAGCCACGAAGCTCCCGTTGCAAGACCTGAGAGAATCAAAAAGAGCCAGCTTCTAGGGCTTATCGAGCTCATCCCATTCTGTGCACCCGTCATAAAAACAATACCCCACGCCATTGCGACTACCACAACGGTACGAATAGCAGTCGCAAGATTGGAATTCACACCGTCAATTCCGATCTTTGCGAGAATCGACGTCAGAGCCGCAAAAATTGCTGAACCCAGAGCAAACACAAGCCACATATTCGATCGGCTTCCCCTCTGAAAAGAAATTTTAGAATGCATGAAATTCAGGCTCCATATGATTACCCACAAGCAGGCTACGTGAGTTTGCTATAAAACCAATCAGACCTCTCACCCTCAATCAAACCATCGGCGGCTTGGTTCCAAAAATTGAGCCGTTATATTTTTTGATTGCTCGTAACGCATCGATAATTGGAATAAAAAGAAACACAGTAAATGCTATACCGGCAACATAATAGGCAAATGAATTATGCTCAGAAAAAGATATCTGAGTCCATGCAACAAACGGAACTCCCACAGCAACAAGAATTCCTATAACAACCTCGTCAATTCCGGTTCTCCATGCGAGTTTTGGCTTATCGGCAGGTGAAACGCACACGGTATGGTAATCGTGCAACAGGCTGACGCTTCCTGTTTTCATCTGCCATACGCCAATAATAATAAAAACAATTCCGAATAAAGTGCTTCCTATAAGATAGACAGCCATAGAATCACCCTGCCTCATTTTGGCAAACCCTTAAGGACCAAGGTTTTACAAATTAGTACCCCTCAGGATGATATTTTCCAATTTTATGCTCAGTAGCCATAACGTCACCCTCTGACTTGAAGTTAATCTTGGCATACGTCATAACGTGAGTACAGCCCGCCTTTGCGCCAATAAGCTGACAGTTCTTGAGTACCTCCATGCAAAGATCATAGCTGCCCTCAATGACCGTCTCAAACGGTCCGACAAAATACTCTACGCCGGTACTTGCAATATAGCCAATGACCTCATCAACGATACGACACGTCTCTTCATCGGAAGAAGCGTCCATCGGCAAATACTGAATGGCAACGGAACAATTCATACCTACTCCTGGGATTCTTTTGTTGCCTCTTTTATGGCATCTTTCGTTGCATCTTTTGCCGGTTCTTCTCCCGCTTTCTCAGAACCCCGCATCCGCTCGTACTCTTCTTCCGTCAGGACATCCTCAATACGCAAATTGATGCCGGCAACTTCAAGACCCGTCATACTCGTAACCTGAGCCGACACCGCCTGCTTCACGTCTTCGAAAACCTGGGGAGCGTATGCGCCAAAGCGAATAAGAACCGAAATATTAATGCGCACCGCATTTTCATGAGCCACTTCAACGCTCACGCCCTTAGCGGCATCAGTTGCACCAAGCACATCTTGTACGCGGTTAAGCCAATTGCCACGAGCCCCCACCACATTGTCTACTTCCCTGAGCGAAAGGGCGGCAATCTTTTCTATAACCCCATCGGAAAACGTTAGGGAATCCTCATCTGCGAGCTCAGTATCAGGCTGAGCCTGGGCATCCGTAAGCTCAGCACTCGGGTTTGCATTCGGATCTTTTGCAATATCTGCAGAGACGGTCTCATCTGCGGGTACAATCTCGGTACCAACGGTCTCATCAGCCATGAAAACTCCTCACCGGTTAACAAACATTAACGATACATCAACGACGATCAGAAAAGAACTCGCGAAACTTTGTAATGAGCGTTGCGGCACCATCGAATATCTGGCCGATAGCTACACCGACAATAACCAAGATTATCAAAATTAATGTCCGCCAAAAGCCCAAATTAAAGAAGAGAATAGCCGTCAGCAAGCCGCACACACCACCAATAAAGGCGTTTTCGTGACCGGGAAAATGATCATGAATCCATGCCTGAATCGTATTCATAGGCCTTACGCCTCCTCGGAAATTGAAGTCTCGGATCCGCCATGCTCCGCTGTCATGGAAACCCTAATCTCAGATGACGAATCTGCTGAAACCATAGGCTGATCAGACACCTCAGCATTACGTTTTTTATCGGAAGAATCCGCTGTCTCTTCTGGTGAATTCTTTTCCGGCAGGTCTTCTCGTGGCGAGAAGTGCGCGCCGTTCACAAACGCTATATTAATGGAAGTCACCGTATCTCCACACACCGCTGCCAAATAAGTTTCAAGCTGGCCGTGAAGACGTGAGCCGACTTCGGTAACGTCAAGTGCCTCCTGAGGTATCACTCGTACCGATACCCGCACACGATTACCACGGGTAATATCTACTCGCACACGATCGCAAAGACAATCCCCTTCAGCGGCAACGGCACTTTTGACCTGTGAAACAATGGCATCGCGCGTCACGGAGATAACTCCTCCGTCAAGGGTTACAACCGTGAGTGAGTGAATATTTCGAGAGAACAGACCCATCAAAAGACACACGGTAAACCCGGCAACCGAAATAATCATGCACACCTGAAGCGCAATAAGGTACACCTCATTGAGCAAAAGATTTGATGCAATTTCAGTCCATGGACCAAACCATGTAAGAGCAAGACCTGCAAGAGATGCGCCCCCTGCTAACGCAAATATAACGAGACAAAACCTCTTGAAACCGTTCATGAAACCTCCCACCGGAATCAGCTTTTTCTACCGGAATCGGCTTTTGTATAAGTTTACTCCATCACGCTTGCTTCATCGCGCTTGCTCCATCGTATGAGCAAAACACTTTAGGCCAACTTGACAAGTTTTGACAGGATTTTGAAAACCACGAAACGACTCACTCAATCCACAGGGGAACTTTACAAGGCAACTCTTACGACCTGTGATGTAGTTTTGAAAAGCTGTGATGTAGTTTTTCATGGCGAAAAGAGCGGTTTTCTCGCCATTTCTACATCACAGCCCCGATTTTTGAAGCAGAAAAGTACATCACAGCTTCAAAAAAGTACATCACAGCCCTAGCTTTAAGCCACGCCTTTAAGCCACGCCTTTGAACCGCATGAACTGCGCTTCAAAACTTAGCAGTGCTTCTCGCTAAGATCTGACCTACGTAAGATCTGACCTACGCGTTCTTCATAACCACTGAGCGTACAATACCTGCTGCTTTATCGCAGGAATCGAGAACTTGCTCCATACAGTCAAAAATACGCAACCACGCAACGGTCTCACGACCGGCCATCTCATCGCGGAAGAGACGGGAAAGAGCGTTATGGTACACAAGGTCTCCCTCATCTTCAACGTGGCCAACAGCGATTGCTTTCTCCATCACGATAGGGTCTTTCTTATAGTCAGCCAAATGATCCAGCATCTCTTTGACCGTAATGCATGCACGGAGAGTGAGCTCGGCAAGCTGCGCGCCTTCTTTGCGGAACTCTTCAACATTGAAGAGATCAAGACGCTCGGATACGGAATTCATACCGTCGACAATGTCATCAAGGCCAAGCGCAAGATCGGAGATGTCTTCTCGCTCAAAAGGAGTGACAAAAGAGGTGTAGAGTTCTTTCATGATGCGCTGGACTTTTTCGTCACATTCACGCTCATAGACCTTCATCTGTGGGATACGAGCCCCCGTTTCGGGATACCCATCGAGAATGGTTGAATACTCCTCAGCCGTCTCGACAATCTTTGCCCCAAATTCCTTAAACAGCGTATAAAAAATATCTTCTTTAGGCTCACCGAACATACAATCCTCCAATAAAATTCAGCTCAACGAGACAATCTTTTACCTCAAACAATTGTGCAGATTAGAACAGCATCAAAAACAGCTTTGCAAACAAATACCCGATAAGCCCACAACCCGGGAAGGTAAAGACCCACGCAAGTACCACATCTTTTGCAACGCCCCAATTTACTGAACGTGTATTTTTGGCAGCACCGGCACCCATCATGGCAGTCATCTTGGTGTGAGTGGTGGAAACAGGAAGTCCGGTAAGCGTAGACAAAAGCAAGGAGGCTGCGGCGGAGATGGAAGCGGCAAAGCCTTGGTAGCGCTCAAGTTTTACCATCTCCATGCCTACTTTTTTAATAATGCGGCGACCTCCGATGGCAGTACCAAATGCCATAAGCCCGGCGCACACTACCTGTAACCATAAAGGAAACACCTCGGTGCCGGAGGTTCCTGCGCCGGCGGAAAGTGCAATAGCGAGCATGGCGATAGATAAAAATTTCTGTCCATCCTGCGCTCCGTGCATCATGGCAACAAACGCCGAACCCAGCACTTGAAGATGGCCAAACGTGCTGTCGGCATGTTTTCGGTTGACGTTTTTGCAGGTTGCATGAATGATTTTGACAATCACCCAACCGGCGATAAAACCGGAAATAGTTGAGAAGATAAGACCAATGATGACCTTACTCCACTCATCCCAATTCACTGCATTGAAATTGCCGTGGAGCGCCAAGGCTGCTCCCGTAAGACCGGCGATAAGAGCATGCGACTCTGAAGTGGGAATGCCAAGTGCCCATGCACCCACCGCCCAGGTCACAATGCCAACGCAACCTGCCGCAAGCGCAATCAACGCCTGGTGATAGTCGGTTCCAAAATCGACCATACCAATAATGGTGTCCGCAACTGCGGTAGAAACAATACACATGACCACAAGACCCACAAAGTTGCAGATAACACTCATGGCAATGGCATTGTTGACCTTAATAGAACGGGTACCGACAGACTCGGCAATGGCATTTGCCGCATCAGTGGCACCGTTCACAAAAATACAGCCGAAAATAAGGACAATGACAACGGCAAGAAATGGATTTGCCACAATCATGTCGAGGAAGCGTCCAAAGGTAATCATTCGGTACCTCTCCAGTACTCCTGCTCTGTCCTTCTCATAATAAACGAAATAGGCAACGTTTAGCGAGAAAATACTACCGTCTGCCGAAGTAGTTGTCTACGTCTTGCCAAGTTGAAGAAAGCCGTATCGACAACATTGCTCAGTTATCCATATACGAAAGCTGCTTGACCATCTGCAAAACTATTTCAGCACACCTTTGCGAAGCGGTTCTTTCAAAAGTCGCATAATCAAGCTGAGACGACACTCCCGGCTTGTCAGACATAAGCCGTACAATCACAAACGGAAGGTTGTTAAGCCATGCAACCTGTGCGATAGCCGCGCCTTCCATCTCGCAGCAGAGCGCTCCAAACTCTCTGAGCTCGTCTGCCTTTGACGCATCTGCAACAAATTCATCGCCCGATACGATTCTTCCCTGCATTCCCTTTATATAGGGAGCGACTTTTTCCACCGCATCAAGCGCCTGCTTGCAAAGTTCCGTGTCCGCTGGAAATGAAAACGTTGCAATACCGGGAATCTGACCTTGTGGATATCCCAGTGTATGCACGTCAATGTCGTGTTGCACACAATCAGACGACACCACAACGTCTCCCACAATAAGATCATCAACGAGAAGCCCCGCAATACCCGTATTGATGACGCAATCAATCTCAAAGCGGTCAATGAGAATCTGTGTGCAAAGTGCTGCGTTAACCTTGCCGATGCCTGATTGCACCACCACAACGGCTGTGTCTCCGATACTTCCTTCGTAAAAATTTCTTCCGGCCACAGATACGACGCGCTCGGACGACATAGTGCGTACGAGAAGAGCAACCTCTTCTTTCATGGCGCCAATAATTCCAACTTTCATGCGAGGCTCCACTTCTCACGCTAGGACTACACTTTACTTCTCACGCTAGGACTGCACTTAACTGGGGGGGTCAAGTGGTCGCTGGTTTAAATCTCCACTCCCAATACGCTAGGACTCCACTCCCGCAAGCCACAAGCGGCCGGCGAGAGCACGCACGAGCTTGTCTGCCACGGGTTCTGCCTGTACCGAATCTCTGATGTGAAGGTGAACGAGAGCCTGAACGCCCACGTTCGTAATACTCTCAAACCGAACTTCAATCGGAAACGTAAGGTCAAGACTTTCGGTAAGTAACTCTTGAGCAACTTCAATAATCTCTTTCGTAACCACATCAAGATCTGCCGTTGGCTTTACCAGAACAGGCACGGCAACGTCTGTGATTGCCCAACGGGTTCGGTGTGTAAACGCGGTCTTATTCAACACCGAATTGGGGATAATCTGAACTCGGCCGGTACGCTCGCGCACAATGGTTGAGCGCCAGTTTATATCCGTCACCTCACCAGAAATATCCCCTATGGTTACATGATCGCCAGGTTTAATGACTCCCGCCAGCATCAAGCCAAGTCCGCCAATAAGGTTTGAAACGGTGTCTTGCAAACCAAACGACAGAGCAATGGAGGTCACGCCCAATGCCGTAACAAAGGCAGTTGGTTGTATGCCGAAGACGGGTTGCAATACGGACAGGATGGCAAACATCCAGATAATACTTCGGATAACGTTCAGAAAGATTGAAGCCGAAGGAATCCGTGAAGCATCCAAGGCTCTTCTCGACACGCGAATTACCAGATGCTCAATGATGAGCGCAATAACAAAAACCGTGGCGAGAAATACGGCGCGATAGAAAAAGTCTGCAGGCTCAAGACCAAGAATTGTCTGATTGGTATCGGATAGCATCCTTATCCTAACTTTCTATTTTGACGATGGGTGCAAAGCCCTTCATCAACTTTTTAACCTTATTCGTCCGTGTAAACTTAACCTCAATGGTATCGCCTTCTGCCGAGAGTACAATCCCCGGGCCAAAGGTTTTATGGGAGATCTGATCCCCCGCCTCAAATGTCACTTTTGCCCGTACGGGGTCTTTTTGTATCGGTGTAAACGATGAAGAACCCGTAGATGATCCGCCGGTAGAGCGTGTCCGTGAGCCAAAAACATTGCCACCGTATACCTCTGAGCCGCGGCCTGAGCCAAACGTACCGTGACGGTCCCCTCGCTTTTCCCAACCGACGCCCAAAAAATCCGACGAACCGACGCCTATGGCTCTCACGTGCTCGGAAGGAATTTCCGAAATGAAGCGAGATACGGGATTTGCCTGCGTGGAGCCGTACATACGTCGTGTGGAAGCATAGGTAAGGTAGAGCTTTTTGCGCGCGCGTGTAATGGCGACGTAGGCAAGACGCCGCTCCTCCTCCAAATGTGCCGAACCCGTATCGGAAGCGATGTGCGGGAATATGGTTTCCTCCATTCCCGCTACAAAGACGGCCGGAAATTCAAGGCCCTTTGCGGAGTGAATGGTCATAAGCGTTACGGCAGAGGTCGATCCCGCAAGGCTGTCCAAATCTGAGCGAAGTGCCAGCCATTCCATAAACGCCGGCAGTTTCTGGGCAGCCACGGAAGGATAGTCGGGAGCGCTATATGTCGCCGTATCAAAAACCGTTTCGCTGGCACCCGTCGGATTGGAAGTCGTCGCACTAACGTCTGTCGCATGAAAAGCCGCATCAGCCGTTTGCGCATCTCCGCCATCCAAAGCACCCGCCGCACGAAGTTGCTGGAGGCTCTCGAGTGTCTCTGCAATATCATCATGCGTCTCATCAAACTCAGCGGCAACGCCAAAGAACTCGCGGATATTCTCAATGCGGCCATCGGCCTCCATGGTATGCTCCGCCTCATATGCACGGATAAGGCCTGATCGATCGACTATTGCCTCAATGACTTCGTCAAGCTCTCCGTCTATCGTGCGGCCAGCCTCAATGGCTCCCGTAAACTCCGCAAGCGAGTTTCGAACCCTGGCAGAAAGCAGGCCTTCTTCAGCAATGCACGCCTCACACGCAGAAAAAAACGACAGCTGATTGTCGAGGGCAAATTTCTGAATTTTGGAAATGCTCGTGGAGCCGATACCGCGCCGAGGCGTATTGACCACACGAAGCGCTGCCACATCATCGTCAGGATTGAGAATGACCTTCAGATACGCCATAACGTCTCGGATTTCAGCCCGATCAAAGAACCGCGTCCCGCCTACGATCTTATACGGAACACCGGCTCTGAGCAGCATATCTTCAAGAATACGGGATTGTGCGTTGGTACGGTAAAAGACGGCAATGTCGTCGTAGGAAGTTCCCCCGTCATGCAGTTTTTCAATTTCCGAGCCAATCCAACGACCCTCATCACGCTCATCTGCCGCGCGATACACGCAGATCTTCTCGCCATCACCTTCATTAGTAAAAAGCTTCTTCTCGGTTCGGTGCGCATTGTGGGCGACAACCGCATTTGCCGCTCCCAGAATATGCCCCGTTGAGCGGTAGTTCTGTTCGAGTTTAACTACATGAGCGTCTGGATAGTCTCCCTCAAATGCCAGGATATTTTTGATATCAGCACCACGCCAGGAGTAAATGGACTGGTCGTCATCTCCTACAACCATAAGGTTTTTATACTTTGATGCCAAAAGGTTGGTAATCGCGTACTGAACGCCGTTGGTATCTTGATACTCATCAACATTGATATAGCGGAATCGCTCCTGATACGCATCCAAAATAGCGGGATTTTTGGAAAGCAATTCAAACGCTTTGACGAGAAGATCGTCAAAGTCCATGGCTTCCGCCCGCTTCAGGCGGCCCTGCAAGGCCCGATACACACGAACGGCAACATAATCAGCAGGTGACGATGCCGCCTGCTCCATATCGTCTGGCGAGATGAGTGCGTTTTTTGCGGCGCTTATCTTTGACCTCAAAGAAGCCATGGGAAACTGGCGAACGTCAATATCCAAATCGGCCATAATAGCCTTTACCAGACGCTTGGAATCGTCGTCATCATAGATGGTGAAGTTGGGGCCAAAGCCTACGGCCTCAGAGTCTTCTCTGAGCATACGTACGCACATGGCATGGAAGGTGCATACCCACATACCACGTGTGCCTCCGGGAAGAAGCGCACCCAGACGCTCGCGCATCTCGGCTGCGGCCTTATTGGTAAACGTAATCGCAAGTATCTGCCAGGGACGCACGCCTTCATCGGCAATCATATGCGCAATGCGATAGGTAAGCACGCGCGTTTTGCCTGAACCTGCTCCGGCAAGCACCAAAAGCGGTCCTTGGGTAGCCAACACCGCTTCACGCTGAGCGGCGTTAAGATCTTGAAGACTCAGGCGCGAGGGATTGACAGAAAAAAGATCTAGCTGTGACGCATCAGACATAGTGCTCCAATTACATCCGTGGAGAAACTCAGTAGGACACTCAATAGAATACGAGTGTAGCGCTAAGCGCGGACAACAATTCTTTTTGAAAGCCGTTATGCAAACAAGGCAAAGTATGCAATAACCGCAATGCCTAAGATGATGCGGTACACGCCAAACGGCTTAAAGTCGTGTTTGCGCACGTACCCCATGAGGGCTCGAACAACGCCCAAGGACACCACAAAAGCCACCACACAGCCAACCGCAAGAATTGCAATTTCAGGTGAGGTAAACGAATTTCCCTTTAAGAAAAACTTTACCAAACGCAAACCCGAAGCACCCACCATCGTAGGAATTGCTAAGAAAAATGTAAATTCAGCCGCAACCGAGCGAGAACATCCAAGCACCAAGCCGCCAATGATGGTAGCTCCGGAACGCGATGTTCCCGGAATGATGGACAGCACCTGAAAAAGGCCGATGCCAAACGCCGTCTTCCAATCCAGCGCATCAATGTCAACAACACGTGCCTGTTCATCAGCACTGCGACGCTTTACTACAGTGTCTTCAGAGAGGCGCATGTGCTTTCCGCGAGGCTGCACAACGAGAGCTGCCTTGGCGACCTTCTCGCGATGTGCCTCCAAAAGGATAAAGATCAAGCCATACAAAATAAGAGTTGAAGCAATGACATACGGGCTGCCCAAGCGCTCTTCAATAAAATTATCCAAGGGAATACCGACTGCTGCAGCGGGAATACAACACACCACGACCTTTGCCCACAACTTCCACGTGCAACGACGCTCTTCTTTTGTTTTATGAGGCGAGAAGGGGTTGAGTTTATGGAAAAAGATGGCGCACACGGCAAGGATTGCTCCAAGCTGAATCACCACGACAAACATATCCCAAAAGTCAGCGGACACACTCAGCGGCACAAATCTATTCAAAAGCAGCATGTGCCCGGTCGAGGAGATGGGCAGCCATTCCGTTATACCTTCAACAATTCCATATACTGCAGATACGATAAGATTAAAAACTTCCACAACTCCCCTTTCGTTTTGTTTGTACATCATCGCGCAAAGCGTAAGTACCGACAAGTACGAGTTCTTCTCGACATGAAATCTGCTTTATAGATACCCCGTATGGATTTTCCTATAGCCGCCCCTGAACGCTCCAAAGCACCGCTCTCACCTGCAATTCTTGCAAAATACCCCTCAAAACGTGTAAACTTAATACCCTCGCACGAGCGGAGAAGAGGTCATTGCGCACCCACGCATGCAAACCCCAATCGCGGAGGTATCGTATTTTGAGTTTTGAACAACATAGGGCACACGGCAATAGGATGCACGGCATCAAAGGTTCTGTATTTGCCCTTACACTTGTATGCATTCTTTCTGTTTCTCTTGTTGCTCTGCCATACACGGCGTATGCCGAGTCTCTCGAAGATCTTCAGGCAAATATCGAGAAGAGCAACAACGATTACAACAACGCAACCAATCAGGTCGCTGACTTGCAGCAAAAGATTCAAGACAATGAAGCTCGTATCAAGGAGATTGAAAACCAGCTTCCGGAGCAACGCTCAAGAGCTGCGGCGTCTATCGCAAATACCTATCGGATGCAACAGGGCTCTCTTGGAATTATTGATTTGATTTTATCGACCGACAACTTCAATGATCTGATTTCACTTCTGCAATATCTCAACATCATCTCAAGTCGCAATGCCGACACCATTAATAACCTGGTCAACCTCTCAAACGAACTCGACGCTACCAAAAAAGATCTCAACGCTCAGATGGCCGAGGCAGAAAAGCAAAAGCAGGCTGCCTCTGATGCGCTGCAAGAAGCCGTTGATGCCCGCAACGCCTTGCAAAAACAAATGGAAGAGCAGCGCGCAGCAGAGAAGGCTCAAGAAGAAGCCGCCATTGCTGAAGCGCAGAAAAAAGCTCAGGAGTCCAACAGCACCTTCACCAACGCATCAGGTCAGCAGACCGACTATGTGGCACCTTCCGACAACTCATCCGATAACTCTTCGGATTCATCTCATTCTTCCAATCCTTCCGGCTCCGTTGATTGGTCGGATGGAAAGAGTGCTTTTGTTTCAAAGTGGAGCAGCAGAATTGATGCATATCTTTCCGGGTCACCCTTAGCGGGATACGGCTCAACGTTTGCGGAAGCCGCGTGGGAGTACGGTGTTGATCCGCGCTTCTCGCCTGCAATTTCTGCCGTTGAAAGCACTAAGGGAGCCTATTGCTTCAGACCACATAATGCATGGGGCTGGGGCTCTTCAAGCTGGGGATCTTGGGAAGAAGCCATTTGGGCTCACGTTGCCGGACTCGCCAGTGGATATGACGGCTACCTCACGTATTCAGGTGCGGCAAAATACAATCCCGCAAACCCCAATGGCTGGTATTCGGCCGTTCAAGCCAATATGAACATGATCTGATAGATCGGTCGCCCTGTTTACCGCTCGATATCCACGCCTCACTCGGCTGCCCCGCGTACCGCGCAGGCGCCATGCATACCGCTCGGCCGCTCCGTTTACCGCTTAACTTACTTTTCCAACCAACTTCTCCCACGTTATGCCATACACTCTAAGAGAGTACGTTTAACAGATGGGGGTACGCATGATTTATGTCGGCAATTTTAGCTATAACGATACAAATGACGATAAAGACAACTACTGTCTTATGCCCTGCCTTGTGGAAGCTCAAAGCACCGAAGAGGCATTGGAGCTTTTCTCCGAGCATCTCTTTGAAGTGAGCAAAGTGTCGGATTTGCTTGACGGCGCTCAGGAGATCTATCTTGACTCAATAGTCGAGCTGCCTGAGATTCCATCAAACCCGCTCATTGTGCAATGGCAAAAAATTATGCCCGCCGGAGATGGTCTTTGCAGTATTACAAGTGCCCTGCCCACGGTTGAATTTGATGATGACGTTGCAAACGCATACTCGTGGAACGAAGCTGAACACAACCATAGCCATGGCCACGATGACTGCGAACATGATGACTCCATCTACGACCACGAAGATTACGAAAGTCGCGAAGATCATGAAGATTACGGCACTCTCGATGACCTGAATGAGGAGCTTCTCGAAGAACTGGCTCAAGACGAAGAGCCTTTTATGCGTTTCTAAAGGTATTTTTCCTATTTGAGATAAACAAATACGAGAAGATTCCCATAAGCGCAATTACGGTTGTTCCGCCAAGAATGGCTCGCATCGGCAGCGATTCCTCTTTCTGGGAATCGTCCGTTGAAGTCGCACTCTGCCGCTGAGCCTCAGAAGACGTATTCATTGCATGATTCTCTTGAGAATTACCTTGCGTGCCACTTTCTGGCTCCTGTGTTGAGTGGGACTCACTCTGCCGAGAAGGACGCGCGGAAGTTTGAGTAGACACCGTACTAGCCGTATCGGATTCCGTCCGAGGCGTATGTGGTGCGTTGCCATCATGTGCATCTGATGAAGAATTGTTTTGGCTGGAATTATCCGAAGGCTTCTTCTCGCCCGAAGGATTATCCGTATCGTGCGGAGCTTCTTTGTCGGCAGTAAGTGAGAAGAGCGCACCTGAGTTATTGGTGTAATACAGATTTCCCTGTGCATCGCAGATGACAGGCGAAATTCCAAAGTTCTTATACGCATCTTCAGGAACATATATGTGCGTCAGCGTGTCACGATCCGACGTATTGTGTCCTGACACGTCAGAATCTCCAAGCACATATCGCCACACTCCACCAACCGGATCGTTGACCGTAAAGTAGACATAGGTCTTCTCGCCCTGTTTTGAGACAAGGGGCGCACCGTTGACCTCGCCTTCACCGGCATGAACCGTGCGTTCGATTTTAAGCGTATCCAAATTAATAACGGAAAGCACGCCGGACTGGCCTTTGTCTTCCAAATCGACCATGCCTCCCACAAACGCCTTTCCTCCGGCAATCGTGGGAGTTGAGGAAGACGAGCTGGCAAACTTCACGCTGCCCCGAGCCACAAGCTCACTCCCGCGCTTTTCAAAGACATGAAGGACTCCGTCATGGGTTACCGTACTGTAAGTGCCGTCTCCAGTTTCTGAGTTAACCTGATACGGGATCACGCCTGCGCGCACAGAGCTCCCAAGATTCAGCTTTGACTTTACCGATCCCGTTTTCCCGTCGAGAAGCACCACGTCTCCCGACTCATTTCCCACAATGAAATCCGACCCCGCAGCCGCAGCACCGCTGCCGCAATAACCGCTGGATTTTTGTTCCTCACTCCCGCGAAGTGCCCATTTTATAGAGCCATCGGTAAGGTCCACGCAAACGAAATCTCCTCTGCTTCCCTTCCCCGATTGCATTTGAGTAAATCCCGTTACGACAGACGTTCCGTCATGTGAAGCGGTAAGCGTTGCAAGCGTCTGATATGCCGAAGCCCCGGACAGATCCTCAGAGCGCCACACACGCTCAAGCGAATCCAGCGAAAATGCCGTCAAGTGTCCGTCATCGGTGGCAACCACCACTAAACCGTTTACCACGAGCGGACGAGTCGTGTGAGAAAGGGTGCTGTCCAACGTTGCCTGGCCTACGATCTTTCCCGTTGCACGCTGGGCCTTATACAGTGTATTTCCACGAACAAAGTAGACGTAGTCGCCAGAGATAACCTGATGGGAAACAACCGATGGATATGTACCGATTGTCTCGGGAGGAAGGATCCATTGAGCGTGCACGTTTCCCGTGGGAGTCAAAAACGAAACAAACGCTGAATTACTTCCGTTTGGATATCCTCCCCACGTTGGCGTAATTCCTAAACGAGTGCTCCCTGCTTGGGAAGCAGCGAGCGTTTTAGACTTGACCTTTGCGGGCTCGGATGTCCCGGACACAGACTCGGGCGTGCTCTCAGAGGTGCCCTTAGGTTCCCCCTCAGATTGAGACTTGGCCTTATTTACAGGTTCAGCCTCAGGCGTATCATTAGATGTTGGCACACCTTCAGATGCAACGGTAGAATGAGCGGTATTTTCAGTGCCAGGAGACGTATTTTTTGAGGTTGTGTCACTGTTTTTTGAAGATTCGGTGTAGCTCGCGGCCAGATTTCCGGTCTCTGCATAAGCCACAAAAGGTAGAACCGAAAGCACTACCACAAAAGAGAAAAGGATTGTTATAACCCTCTTCCTCATACTACCTTACCCTCCCTACTTGAGGAGAGCCTGCTTTGCGTGCATATACAAGAACTCCTATACCTAAAATTATAAGCGGAAGACTGAGCAGTTGGCCCATGGTAATAACACCACCTAAAAGATATCCAAGCTGCTGATCGGGTATGCGCACAAATTCAATAAGAAAACGGAAGACGCCATACAACAATAAAAATATGCCGATAAATGTTCCCTGCGGACGCGGAGGATATGCTCTTGAAAGCGCATAGAGAACTATAAACAACACCAAACCCTCGAGAAGTGCTTCATAGAGCTGGGAAGGATGACGGTAGACGGCACCGCCTGTTTCAAACATGACTCCCCACGGAAGATTGGTTGGCTTTCCCCACAGCTCTCCATTGACAAAGTTTGCACATCTGCCAAAAAAGAGTCCCAAAGGAGCTCCAATGGCCGCAAGATCGGCAATGGTCGGAATCGAAAAGTGCAGCATTCGGCACGCAAGTGAACCGCCAACGACAGCGCCGACAAGCCCTCCGTGAAAGCTCATGCCTCCCTGTGAGAACGCAAAAATATCCAAGGGGTGCTGAAGGTAATATCCTGCGCCATAAAAGATGACGTAAAACAAGCGAGCTCCGATAATGACCCCGAACGCTATACTCACGAGAAGATTAAGCGTATCGTCAACGGTTATATCAAGCTTCCAGCGGCGCGCCGTACGATAGAGCATAATGCCCGCCAAAGTAAAGCCAACAAGATATGCCAGCCCATACCAGCGGATGGAAAGCGGTCCGATGGATATGGCTACCGGGTTAAGGGAATGATAGAGCTCGTTAAGCCACACGTACTTCTCGCCACCTACTTTTGAAGGACATGAGACGGTGTTGCCCCACGCTGTCCCTGGTAATGACTGCCAAGAGCTTCGGACCCATAGGGTCGCTCAACCGGAGAACTCATACGTTCAAAAGAGAGCTGACCGATGCGCATCCCCGGATGCAGAACAATAGGAAGAGTAGCCACATTGGAAAGCTCAAGGGTCAACTCTCCGTCCCAACCGGGATCAACATATCCGGCAGTTGAATGAATCATGAGGCCAAGGCGGCCAAGCGTTGACTTGCCCTCAAGCTTACCCAAGATGTCATCGGGAATGGCAATGCGCTCGAGAGTGGTTCCAAGCGCAAACTGACCCGGATGAAGAACGAATACCTCGCCCTCGGGAACGTCAATTGACTCCGTAAGACCGTCTTGTGTTGTTAAGGGATCGATACAGGTGTGTATGGAATTGCGGAAGATTCTAAAATTTGAACCAAGACACACATCAACGGAGGCCGGTTGGATATTTTTGTCGCACAAAGGCTCAATCACAATACGACCGGCTAAAAGCTCACTTTTAATGTCGCGATCTGAGAGGACCAAATCATCTGCCTTTCCCTCACGGTGGTTCCCAATTTCTTGCCTTACTACAGTAACACGCTCACTTTAACACGCGCACTTTCAAAAAAGAGGCGCGCACCAAAAATGCATCATATTAACGCAGGAAATTCAACATATTTCCATTAAATTTGAACGCGCCCTACTTACTTGAGCAAATATCGCTACAACATCGCCGGCTGAACGCGCTTTACGCCGGGCACGTGTTCAACAAGAATACGCTCGATACCCTCGGACATATCGTAGGCCGACAGAGGGCAACCGGCGCAAGAACCGGTCATCTCAAGAGTTACCGTACCGTCGTCATTCACATCGATAAGCTCAACGTCTCCACCGTCCGCCTGAAGGCTCTGACGGATTACGTCAAGCGTAGCATTCAAAAGTTCCCTGTTAATTGCCATAGCCGGTCTCCTTATGGTCTCAATACGATGATCAAAGTCTTTTGTATCGTACCCAATGACCTCCAAATGATACGTTTCTTACATCACACGTTTCTTGTGGACTCCCTCAGGAACTCCCTCACGCGCTTCCCCCACGCGCTTCCTTCAAGCGTGGCATCTGAAAGCAAACAGCCACACAAAGACAAACCGCACGCCGTTATCCAATTGGCGAGAAGAGATGTCCTTGTGTTGCTCCCTCAAGACGGCCCGGCAAAGCTCTCCCCTGTTTCACGGCAGCCACCGCAGAAGCCACACGCGCAATGGCACGCTCTGTCTGTTCTTTGGTCAGCAAAGTGGCATCAACCATAAGTCGAGTAACGCCGTGGGCGAGAAGGACATCCAGCTCAGGTACCGCATCAAAAGGCTGAGGAGCCCAAATACGTGAGCGACCCTGAGTATCCGTGGTAACGGGAAGATAATCGTTATCAATTCCACGCAGATAATGCAGCTCTTGGCGCAACTTACAGGTATCACAGTCATGGATGCACTTCCCCGTTGTCATAAGCACGCAATGCTCGCTTGTCATGGTGCGTATGCGGCCACTGACCAAATACCCCACGGGAACCGAGGCATTTTCTGCAATATGAGCAATCTCGGTAAGGGTTAACTCAGAATTCAGCCAAACGCCACAGGCACCGCTGTTTACAAGAGCACTTACGGCATAATCGTTGTGAAGAGGAATGCATTCCCGGATTTCTGCCATCGCGTGGCAATCGAGCGCACACGCAAGCTCTGATATATTACCGACGGCCACGGGAGCTCCCGTGCGAATCCACAGATCAAGCCTCAAGTGATCTGCCTCACGACACACTTCATCCAGCCACGGCACCACGCGCGCAAGCATATCATCCGGCCAGACACCTTGATTGAGCGCATCGGCGGATGCATAGAGGCGAGAAGCTCCCGCCGCCTGTGCAATACGTGCCTGCTCCGGTGAGGTCACGAGCGCACATATCTCAGCGTCTTTTGCCCTTGCTTGAGCAGAAGCTCTGTCTGACAAAGACAAAGATGCCGCTTTGGCTGCTGCGTCGCGTTCTTTTTCGGCAGCGCGACGAGAGAGCGGCGCCGTGTTCTTCTCGCGAGCTCGATAGCCGGCAAGAATCCGTTCTTCGAGAGCCGTGCACGCGGCGGCGCGCACGCCGTGGACGGCGGAAAAGCTCATGCCGCACTCCGCATCAAGGTCAATGTCAAAGCGTATGGGTTCAAAGGGAGATGACCCCATGCGTCCCACGTGCTCTCTCAACTCTTCCGTACTAACCGGCTTCGTGCGTGCCTTCTCAACCACAAAACCCTGGACGGATGCGGAATGATCCCCGTCAACGGTGGTAAGTGAAACGGTAAACGGCTGGCCTATATGCGCAGAAACCCGCACGGCAACGTCGCGTTTGCGAGGATAGTCGAGTGAGGCAATCCGTTCGGCCTGGGCACGTGCCACCTCCGAACGAATCACACGTACCACGGAGCCAACCGCCATCACGCGAGCCGCTCTGACCGTCAAGATGCTGTCCGGTGCCGCATCACAAGGAGCCAAGGCCGTTAAGAATTTCGTGGGATCATCAAGAGGGCGAATCTCCAACAAGTCTCCTTTGCCAATGGGTGCATGGACGACCAGATCAACGTCGGCCTGCTTGTAGCGCCGCAGCTTTACCCGTCCGCCGTTAAGTCCGCCTTTCTTCTCGACGGCATCCTCAAGCGCGTGACCACCGACCACCTCGCCAACAATCTCGCCACGGTTGTTTGACCGCTCGTAGCTCATCATTTCGTTGCCGGCAGTTCCGTGCAGATACGCATCGGTAAGTCCGCGATTAAAGGAACGTTTGAGCAAACGATGACGATACGCACGATTTGAGCCGCTGTCCTCACCGGCCACAAGAGCGTCAAGCGCTTCTCGATAGGCACGCACTACCGAATACACATACTCGGGCGCCTTCATGCGCCCCTCGATCTTGAGCGATTTGGCGCCCGCCGCTACCAATTCTGGCAAATCGTCAATGGTGCAGTAATCCTTGGGACATAACAGGCGCTCATACTCCGGACGAGAAACTACCGTATGAGCGGCATCCACCAACACGTATGGCAAACGGCACGGCTGTGCGCACGCGCCGCGATTTGCGGAGCGCTCGCCACGCATGGAACTCATATGGCAGATGCCCGAGTAGCAAAAGCACAGCGCTCCATGGCTAAAGCATTCCACATCAACGCCCTCTTGGGCAATGCGGCCGATCTCTTGAGAAGTGAGCTCGCGAGAAAGCGTCACGCGGCCAACGCCGAGCTCTCGGCAAAACGCCACGCCTCGCGCGTCGTGTATGTTAGCCTGCGTAGACACATGGCACTCCATCTGGGGCCACGTACTTCGAACCTGCGACAAAAGCCCCCAGTCCTGGATAATGAAGGCATCGGCACCTAAGAGCCACGCGCGGCGAATCAGCCTCAATACGCGTTGCATCTCGTCCCACTTGACGACCACGTTGACCGTCACATACACTCGCGCGCCCGCAAGATGCGCGCGCCTGCATGCCTCTGCAAAAGACGCATCATCAAAGTTATCGGCACTGCGCCGGGCATTAAAGTTGCTGCCAAGTCCGCAATAGATGGCATCCGCACCGGCCGCCAGGGCCGCACTGAACGCTGAGGGTCCTCCCGCCGGGGCGAGAAGCTCCACAAAAGCAGCATCGGCAAGTGGCGTTGTGTGTTCAAGCTCGTGGGACGATGCATGGGTCCATGACGATTCATTCATGCGGTTCTTCTCGCCAGCGGCACACGCACGCTCGCGACGGTTTCGATCATTCATGTATATCCTTGCGTAGACGGTACTTGGTTTGAGCGATATTAGTTTTTCAGTGCAGAAAGAGGCGGATGCACTTTATCCTTGTCGGACAAAATGACGCGCGCAGGATCAAAGTTCTTCTCGCCGAGAAACGCCGGCCACACGATACCTATCTCAGGATCGTTCCACATAACGCCACCCTCATCACCCGGATGGTAAGTGTCGTCGCATTTGTAGCAGAACTCAGCCTCATCCGAGAGCACCAAAAATCCATGGGCAAAACCTCGCGGCACAAAGAATTGACGATGATTCTCCTCGGAAAGAACGATGCCTTCCCACTTACCCCAGGTAGGGCTCCCTACGCGCAAATCAACTGCCACGTCAAAAACGGTACCCCGAATAACTCGAACCAGTTTTGCCTGAGGATGTGCAATCTGAAAGTGAAGTCCCCGAAGCACCCCTTGCGATGAAGACGACTGGTTGTCCTGGACAAATTCCGCATCAATACCTGCTGCTACAAAGTTGTCACGTCGATAGGTTTCCATAAAGTATCCGCGGCGATCACCATACGTCTTTACATCGACTGCCATCACACCCTCAATGGAGGTAGGAGTGAACACAAAATTACCTGATGTTATGGAACGTTCTGTCAACTCAGCCACGATACGGCTTCCCTTCACGCGCAACTCGTTTTATACTCACCACTTGTCTGGTGATTCCACAGATAACTATACTCAAACAATCACCCAATGAGTACGCTATTATTTTAGTGGGAAACTCAAAGACACCGCAAAGACCGTACAGAAGGAAAAGCCGTGAGAATTCTTGCACTTGTACCTGCATATAATGAGGAAGCCTGCATTGCGGACACCATCACTGAATTAACACAGACATGTCCGTCCGTTGACTATGTCGTTATCAACGATGGATCAAGTGATTCCACGTTGGCCATCTGCCGCCGGAATAACTTCAATTATATAAACTTGCCCGTAAACGGTGGACTTTCAGCGGCTTTCCGCACCGGTATGCGATATGCCAAAGATCATGGCTACGATGCCGCCGTGCAGTTTGACTCCGACGGCCAACATATGCCGCAATTCATTCCAACCATGTCAGAAACACTTGAGCGAGACCACGCAGACATTGTCATAGCTTCCCGTTTTGTAACCAAACAACGCGGATCAAGCGCCCGAGAGATTGGCTCCAAACTCATCAGCTGGCTTATCAAGCGCAGTACCGGACAGGTCATAACCGATCCGACCTCCGGTATGCGCATGTACAATGCCGCAATGATTGACAGGTATGCGCGCTCGTTTGACTTCTCGCCGGAACCCGACACCATTTCGCTCCTGATGCGAAAGGGTGCACGGATCAGCGAGATCCAGACCGAAATGCGTGAACGCCAAGGCGGTAAGAGCTATCTCAACTTCTATAACTCTATTGTCTACATGGCACGCACGTGTCTTTCACTTCTTCTGTTCCAATGGTTTAGATAAACCGAGATAAGGTGGCTCTATGTCTATCATGCTTCGAATTTCTTTGCTCCTTGGTGCTCTCTTTGCACTCGGCATTGTTATCAATAGCGTTCGCAAATCAAAAATCCGTATTTCGGACTCGGTGTTTTGGGTCATATCCGCAACGCTTCTTCTCTTGTTTGCGATTATTCCGCAAATTCCCTTTTTCTTTTCTCGCCTTTTTGGCTTTGTCTCAACCAGCAACTTTGTTCTGGTTGTTGTGATAGCCCTGATGCTCATCAAACTGTTTCATCAGTCGTGCAGCATTTCTCGCCTTACCTATAAGGTTGAATCGCTTTCCGCTACGATTGCCCTCCACGATAAAGACTTGCGTGACGAGAAGAACCTCGATTCCATCACCGATTTCAACCACGCTGCCCGCGTTTAGCTCGCAAACCCAGCACACAGAAGATTCCGAATACCAAGGCAAGCATCAGGAGCGAGGCGTCATACAAAAGGCAGGCACCCATCATGCCTCCCGTTGTAATGAAATAACCTGACGTCACAAACGCAAAACCGGCGCCGCAGGCATAACTCACCAAAACGCCAATCTGCTTTCGCATGGTAACCACGGCATAGTAGAGAATCACGGTAAGCGCATTCAGCCAGCCTCCCACCAAAAGCACCATAAGTTCCGCTTGATACGGGGAAAAATCGAGTCCATACAATATGCCTAAGACCGGTGCGCCCAAAGGCCACGCAAGAGCTATGGTAAGCAGCGTGGCAAGCGTTACCGCACCAAAGCCCTTGAGGATGAGAGACAAAAACGAGGCGATATAGCCCGAAGTCCACCGATTGGCCATATCGGTCAAAAGCGGCTTAAAAATGAAATTACTGAGCAAGTTAATGACCATCGCCGGCATGAAAAGTGCCGCATAAAACGTCTGATACTCGTTGCTCATAAAACGTGCCATGGCATATTTGGGCGCTCCTACCACATAGGTCAGCAAGAACGATCCTGCAAAAAGCGGCGCCGTAGTCAATAACAATTTCCCAATGGACCGCAGGTTAAAAGATGGTTTCAGAGACTCCATTGCCTTTGCAGGCGCGTAAATCAGCACAACCATCACCACGGCAGACGCCGCAAAAGCAACAAGACATGATACCAGCAGATTCCTCGTAAGTACCACACCCGCAACAAACGCGACAACCGTCGTCAGCACACGGAAGAAAAACGCACGTCCTGCAATATCAAGTCTTCCGTGCTGCTGAAACATGCCATGAAACACATCTTCAACAACGTCAAAGAGACGCAGTGACGCAATCAGAGTAAAAAGCAGGCCTTCATACGTCAGTCCCTGCGTAGTAGCGGAGTAGATAACCACACCGATCATCATACAGATCGTCGTAATGCAACGCGACCCCAGATATACGCCAAACGGAAATTTTTCTTCCGTATCGGTTGCTTGATAGGTGCGAATTTCAAAATGGCCGATTACCATGAGCTGCTGTGCAATGGCATAGGCAAGCGAGAAGATGCCTCCGGCGGCAGCACCCATCGTCCGCGTCACTGCCATCAGCATGAGGACCGTTGACGCGGCATTCATCAACGAGCCCAGCGTGTTCCAAAAATAGTTTTTGCGCATTTGCGCCGGAGATGTTTCTATATTCATACGCTCTTCTCGCCAAAAGCCGCAAAGGCATCGCGGCTTCCTTTTGTGACATCAACATCTTTCCACTTGCCAAAATCAAGTCTGCCGGGATGATGGTTCTTGCGATCATTCTCGGGAGGAAGCTGCATGTAATCGCCATAGCCCAGCCGCAAAAGTTTGTCATACTCTTTGGGGAGAACCGTCGTGATGTCTTCAAACGGAACGCGCACGGTTGGAAACACGTCACTTTTGCTCATGGTCCAATTTTCGGGATCAGGCTCGACAAAGCTGGCGTAAATGTCGGTTTCTTCATGCTCACCCAGGCGAGCCGCCCTATCCCAATGGCTCAAAATGAACTTTGAAGGTACATGCAGGATACGCATGGTCCAATGGATAAGAAAACATCCCGCAAGCGCGAGTGTGCGCTTCCAGCCTCCCAAGGGTATATGCGGTCTCGGTGTGGCACGCAGGAAATTCAAGCGTCCCCAAAACCACGTGCAGCGTTTAGTGCGGGCATACACCTTTGGATCCTGGGGGATCTTATCAAACGGAAAGATTCCGATGGAGATGGCATACGTAAATGGGCAATCCATAAATTCATCCGGTACGCACACGGTTCCTCTCAAAGAGAGGTTGGAATTTACCGCGGGAAAGAAGTCGTCGGTGCGTCCGTTTTGAATAATAAAATCGGGTCTGATATGTGACGGACCTTCTGCAAGGAATTTTTCATAGTCTTCACGAAACATCGAAATGTCCACATCATCGTCCCAGGGAATGAAGCCTTTATGCCGAATGGCACCGATTTCGGTACCGCCATACGCTTGATAAGAAATACCGAGTTCACCGCAGACACGATCAAGCTCATCCATCAGCATGGTAGATAAAATCTGAATCCGACGCAGTTCTTTTGGATCATCGTAACCCTTATATGTTTCAAATCCCACAAAGACTCCAGCCAACGAGTTCTGGTTAATGTTTCTATAATACAGATAATAAAAAGCTCCACAACGAACGCTTCATGATGGGATGATACCATGTACACACCAGCCGATCACACCTTTGCCATTTGTGCCTACGGAGAAAGTCCATATTTGGAAGAGCTCATCTGCTCGCTTACAAAGCAGACGCTTCCCACAAAACTACTCCTTGCAACTTCCACTCCCAATGATTTAATTTGCAATCTTTGCGAGAAGTACAACATTAAAATGTATATCAATGAGGGACCCGGGGGCATCGCCGGCGACTGGAACTTTGCCGTCAGCTGCTGCACCACCCCTCTCGTAACCATTGCTCACCAAGACGATATCTACAAACCGACCTATGCGGAAGAAATGCTTGCGCGCATAAACGCCTCATCTTTGCCTCTTATATACTTCACCAATTACGGAGAGCTCAGAGACGGACGTGAAATAGACGACAATAGGCTCTTGAGCGTCAAGCGTCGTCTGCTCTATTCCCTCGGAAAACCTGAAAATGCGGGCAAACAGTGGGCAAAACGACGTGCGCTTAAATTGGGATGTGCCATCTGCTGCCCTTCCGTTACGCTCTGTCTCCCAAACCTTGAGCTTCCTGTTTTTGAAGCCGGTTTTGGCTCAAACCTTGACTGGCAGGCATGGGAGAAAATCAGTTGTAGGGAGGGAGATTTCCTCTACAACACGAATATTTTGATGCTTCATCGCATCCATGAAGATTCCGAGACCAGCCACCTCATACATGATAATCGCCGTGAAGCAGAAGACCTTGCAATGCTTGAAAAATTTTGGCCCACGCCCGTGGCAAAACTCATTAATCTTGCCTACAAAAAAGGTCAAAAAAGCAATGGGTAGAAGTAATTCCATCCTTATGGCGATATATACTAAAAGTACTAAAACATTTGAGTGAAGCAATCATGGGAGACAACTACAACAGCCCAAACACGCTACTGATCGACTAAGCTTCTCTTCCGGAAGACTCCCGTTTGATTCCCAACTCACGCCAGTCGGGCGTTGCCGAGAGCACCGTACCTACGATGATGACAATACAGCACAGTGCGGCCAAAGGCGACGGAATTGCTTCGGGCATAATAGCCGGCAACAACGCACCTGCAAGAGCCGCAAAAATAACGGCCCACGCAGAATAAGAGATATTGAGCGCCATACCGCGAGAAGCTCCTATGGCATCAATGGCTTTGTAATAGAAAAGATACGATACGGTACCCGCGAGCGCAGCGAGAAGAACAATGCCGTTTGCAGGCGTCACTGCCGTCTGAACGGCAAAGCCAAACGAACCCGTCAAGGGAACCACCACAATACCATAGGCAAGAGCAGAGGTAGTTTCTCGGATTTGAAGTGCCGTTTCATTGTCAACCGCACTGTCTTGCATACCCCAAGCCAAAATAACCGCTTCGGATCCCCAACCAAAAACGCAGGCACACACACCGAGAATACCAACGACAACATTACCGTTACCGGTAACGGCATCGGCAGAGGTTAGTCCCATCAGCATGACCCCAACAAGTGCCACAAGAAGTGCCAGCACCTGTTTGAGTTTCATGCGTTCTTTTAACAAAAGCCATGCGAGCGCAGAACCAACGGCCGGATAGAATGCGGAAATGGCTGCCGTATAACCCGGCCCAATATTATTGATGGCCGCAAGATATCCGCTCATACCGATGGGGCCGCCGAGCAGCGCCCCAAGCATAACCACCTTTCCGCTTCTCGTCTTTAAAGCAGAAACGGTGTCTCTCAAGCGTCCGCGAGCACCCATGAATACCAAAAGGATCAACGCCGCAAAAACGTCATGTACACATGCGCTGACAATTGATGCCTGAGATGCATCAAGATATGGTGTCATACCAAGAGCCACACCTAAGATGACGGTATCGATTGCCCACAGGATGCCGCTTATTAATCCGTATTGCATGCTGAAACCCGCCCTTCTCGCGCAATATTCGTGCGACTAATTTTCTTCATACCAGCTCAAAAGCCGGTCTATATACTGTGCGGCATAGCGGTAATAAATAAAGAACCACTCGCCTACATTCTCTCCTTCAGCCTCTTTTACCAGCGACCAAAGGTACCAACACCAACCGGCAAAGACCACGTAACTCCAAAAATGACGGCGCTCCTTTGTGGTTGCCGTCCGTCCGAAATAATAGTCAATGGCTTTGTTTGCCTCATCCTCTGAAAGCTCGCAGCATACCGCAAAAGTACCGAAGTCATTTGCTTCATCGGACATACCTGCATATTCCCAGTCGATAAGACTGTAGGTATCGTTTTCGTCAATAAGGAAGTTAAGGGAGAAGAAATCATTGTGAGAAATGACTGTCTTGGCATGGTCTGCATCAGCATATGCTTTGAGTTTAAGGATTTTCTCGCGCAGCTCAAAATAGTCAGGGACCTCAATGGGACCATGCTCCTTTAAGACCTTCTCATAGTTGAGACCCTCATCAACAAAGCTAAAGTGTCGATCAAGTACCGCGCCACTTTCATGAAGTGTCCGACCCATCTCCATGGCACGGCGAAGATGCTCAGGATTATGCGGATCCAAATTCTTTGCGTTCTTTACAAAGTGAGAGATTTTCCAGCCTTCCTTTTGATCCTCATAAATGAACGTATTGTCAAGACCGAGTTCTCGGGCAAGACGAAGACCTGCCTCCTCGCCTGCTCTGTCCACAAGCTTTTCCGTGCCAACGCCGGGATGGCGATAGACGTACTCCTGCGCGTCCTTACCAAAGCCAACCGTAAAATGAGCGGAAAGATTGGTCAGACCCTGCTTAAGCGGATAGAAGTCATGAATATCGGACTTCTCGCAGTGAAGCACGGAAACGATATTGTCAAATATCTCTGAGTCAATGTTTTCAATAAAAGCAGGATCAAATTCACGCAGTTCATCAAGGGAATCAAACTCGTTGATAACACCATCGGGGTATTTACGAATGGTCATCGAGAGCTGTTTGATATGGTCAGCGTATATGTCTTCCCACAGTTTGTCGGCAGTCTCCGGCCTCTCGTAGACCGACTCAAGAATCTCAACGAATCGTTTTGAGAATGCACGGTCAAAATACACGTGTCCAAGCATGACCCACGCATCAAAGCCACCAATCTCAACACCGGTAATACGACCTCCGGGCCCCTCCTTCAAGCACCACTCTTTTGTGGGTCCTGCAACATAGGTTGCCGAATAATACGCGCCATACACGTAATGCTCAAACGGATTGACGGTAAAGTAGTCATCTGACGAGCAGATATAGGTATTACCAAGCCGGTTTTTAACGTACCAAAGCGTGGAGTTGTTGTTGCGCGTTGCATAGTCGGGATTAACCACGATGCTAACCCCAAACTTGCCTGCTAGGTAGAAGAAGTACTCCTTCTTGTATCCCACAACTACCGTAATATCGGTAATACCGGCTTCCATGAGTTGGCGAATCTGACGCTCGATCAGAACTTCTCCACGCACTTTCAAAACACCTTTTGGTTTTTCATACGAAATGGGAGCAAAGCGAGAAGAAAGTCCTGCAGCCATGATGATGGCATTGTCAACGGCATACGGTTTAAGTGCCTCAAGACCCTTTTGAGTGATCATACGATCTTCGATAAGACCCCGATTTTCAAGACTCTTAACGGTAGTATTAACGGTTCCCAGCGAAAGCTTTGTTGCCTCTGAAAGCTGACGCTGACTCAGCTTTTCATTGGTGCCTGCAAACATCTTCAAAACGGTAAAAACATTTTTCGTCAGTGCCATAAAACCTCCCGGCATCTATACCCGCACAACATCTTGCCTACCGATATAGATACATTTCATTACGATGTTCAATTTCTCAGAATTATAGCAGTAATTTGAACATATATGCAAGAATAAACGCTACCTGCGATTACGACAGATAGCGTTTTACAAAATATCCGATATTGGGATTTTTTAGTATGGCCCAAAATCCAAACGGGCGGGATAATGATTTTTGCGCTTTTCAACGGGTGGAAGCTGCATGTAATCACCATATAGAAGTTCAAGCTGATGTTCAAGATCACGTGGGAAAGCAACCATCATTCCCTCGTACTCAAGTTTTCTTACCGGGAAAATGTCATCCAAAAAGTATGTCTCTTTCCATTTGTAAGTATCGTTCATATAGGCAATGCGCTTGGTCTTCACGTGCGCATAGCGGTTACGAGCTTCTTGTTCACGCGCATACATTTTACGCGTTGAAACACGGAAGAGTTTGCAGATGCCTCTGCCGACTACTACACCGGCGCGCAACAGCTTGCCCTTAATGCCGCCGGCAAGAATGACAGGATGAGGTACGTCAACAAGGATACGCATATGCGACCAGAACCACGTATCATTAACCTGTTTCTTATATTCCCTCTCATCATCCGAAACATTGTCAAAGCAGTACACGTCCAAAAAGATGCCCAAATCAAGCGGAAGCGTCGCAAGCGCCTCTTCGCAAAACTGTGTTCCGTTCAGCATAATGCGTGTGGTGGGAAACGGGTAGTTAATGTCCCGCTCGGTATTGATGATGTTGTACTTGTCGGACCATTCAAGGTCATATATCTCAAGCAGCTTGTGGAAATCTTCCGCCGGAAGTGCGACGTCGATATCGTCGTCCCAAGGTATAAAACCCTTGTGGCGCAAAGCACCGATACCTGTACCTCCAATACCAAAATAGCGAAGATTATACTTCTCACACGTGTCTATAAAGTCCTTGAAAATCATACGCTCAACACGCTGCAGGTGGCGAAGGGTTTCTTCATCATATTCGCGCATTATCGTCCCTCATACATTCTCTTATAGTAATCTTGATAGGCTCCGCTTACCACATGCTCAACCCACGTACGGTTTTCAAGATACCATGTGATTGTTTTAACAATCCCCTCTTCAAATGGGGTCTCCGGATACCAGCCAAGCTCTTCTCGAATTTTATCGGGTGCTATGCCATAGCGACGGTCATGACCCTTTCTATCCGTCACATGCGTAATAAGGCTTTCGTTAATTTCAGGATCGCCGGTAAGCCGGTTCACTTCGGAAATAATTCGCTTTACGATGTAGAGATTATTTCTCTCATTGTGTCCGCCAACGTTATATACCTGCCCTAAGCGCCCTCTTTCAAGCACCATATCAATGGCCTTGCAATGATCTTCCACATACAGCCAATCACGCACATTAAGTCCGTCACCATACACCGGAAGCTTGCGGTGATCCAGGCAATTCTGGATCATCAGAGGAATCAACTTCTCAGGGAATTGATACGGACCGTAATTGTTGGAACAACGGGTGATAACCGCAGGAAACCGATAGGTGTCAAACCATGCTTTCACAAACATATCCGCACTTGCCTTTGAGGCTGAATACGGGCTGTGCGGAGACAGTGGTGTGTCCTCACGGAAAAATGCTTCAGGATCGTCCAGAGGCAGCGAGCCGTATACCTCATCGGTTGAAACCTGCAGGTATATATGGTCTCCAAAGTCACCGCATCCATCATCCCATGCAGCTTTCGCAGTGCTGAGAAGCGCCACCGTTCCCATCACGTTGGTATCCGCAAAGGCTCCGGGATCTTCAATGGAGCGGTCAACATGGCTCTCGGCCGCAAAGTTCACCACATACGTGGGAGCGTACTTCTCAAAGAGACGTGCAAGGGCCGCTCGGTTCCGTATGTCGACCTGTTCAAATACAAGGCGGCTGTCATGTTCATAGGCACTCAGATTTTCAAGATTTCCCGCATACGTCAGTACATCCACATTAACCACACGAATGTCTTCACGCATACGAAGTAAATACTGAATGAAATTTGATCCAATAAAACCGGCCCCGCCGGTAACCAAATATGTTTTCACGCTATCCTCTTCCGACTGTTGCAAGATAGGTGGCAAGGGCTTCTTGCCACGGACGCATTTTGTTTCCAATGGTAGCAATCAAATGAGCATTTTCCAAAGAGGAATACGCGGGGCGAGAAGCACTTTCTGGATGCATCTCTTTCCAGTCCGCTGAACTCACGCGCTTGACGCGACAATCAAGCCCGCTTCCCCGCATAATTGCCTCAGCGAAATCAGCCCATGAGCAGGTGCCCTCATTGGTACAGTGGTAGATTCCATACTCATCGGTTACACCCAAAGCAAGGAGCTCGTAGGCAAGATCGTTTGCGCTGGTGGGATTGCCAAACTGATCGTCCACCACGCATATCTCATCGTACTTCTCGCCCAAGGAGCGCATCGTAGCCACAAAGTTTTTTCCCACATATCCATAAAGCCATGCCACGCGCACGACAAACGTATGTGCGTATGCAGCAAGTGCAAGTCCTTCACCGGCGAGCTTTGAGCGTCCGTATGCCGAGATGGGTGTCGGTACGTCAGCTTCCGTACGTGGCCGCGGATCGGTACCGGGAAATACATAGTCCGTTGAAACGTGAATAAACTTGGAACCCATACGACTGCACGCACGAGCAAGGTTCATGGGTCCCAAGGCATTTGCGGCGAATGCTTGGTCAAAGTGCTTCTCGCAACCATCAACATTAGTCATGGCAGCACCGTTAATTACGAGATCGTAGGGATCATGAGCGATAAACCAAGCATCAACAGCTTCGTGATTTGAAATATCAAGCTCATCAATATCAATGTAGTCAACTTTAGCATCTTTATATGCAGAAGAGATTGGTCCGATCTCAGCCTGCCCACTCTCAAGCAATCGTTTGAGCTCATTGCCCAGCTGACCATGGGCACCGGTGATAAGAATCCTCACACTATTCTCCTCTTCCGCTGGGAACCACGCGGCCTTCGGCAACGCTTTTAAGATGTTTGCCGTAATCCGACTTGCCATAGCGTGTTGCGCATTCAATCAGTTTCTTACGGTCAATCCAACCGTTATCAAAGGCAATTTCTTCAGGAACGGAAACAGGGAGCCCCTGCGCCGTCTCTACCGTCCGTACAAAGGTGGAAGCCTCAAAAAGCGATTCCATGGTACCGGTATCAAGCCACGCAAAGCCTCGGCCCAACGTTACCACGTCAAGCGTTCCGTCCTCAAGGTAGAGCCTGTTTAAATCGGTAATCTCATACTCGCCGCGGGCACTTGGTTTAACCTGCCCTACCATATCCGTTACACGGGCATCGTAGAAATACAGCCCCGTTACCGCATAGTTTGATTTGGGATGTTCGGGTTTCTCCTCGATAGAAACGGCGTTGTAGTTTGCATCAAACTCCACGACACCAAAACGCTCGGGATCATCCACGTGATAGCCAAACACTGTAGCCCGACCGCACTTCTCGGCTTTGGCAGCCGCCTCTCGAACCAGTTTGGAAAGACCGTTTCCATAGAAGATGTTATCGCCCAAAATCAGTGCACAGGAGTCCTCCCCGATGAAATCTTTGCCAATGACAAAAGCTTGCGCCAAGCCGTCAGGAGACGGCTGCTCGGCATAGCTGATGGAGATGCCAAAATCAGATCCGTCTCCCAGCAAACTCTTAAAGTTGGGCAAATCGCGCGGGGTTGAGATAACCAGCACGTCACGAATACCCGCAAGCATAAGCGTTGCCAGTGGGTAGTAAATCATGGGTTTGTCATATACCGGCAGCAGTTGTTTAGATGTTACCGTCGTCAGCGGATAGAGCCTCGTTCCACTCCCACCTGCAAGAATAATGCCTTTCATACATCCTCCAAGCAACGTTTGTACAATCAGATGCGCCTTTAATCAATCGCCGTTATGCGATACAGGCGATATGGTCCTTCCGCAAGTACTACCTCAAAGCCGGGCGTATTGTCGGTTATTTGAAGACCGGGGAACACCTCTTTTTGGTCTCCAAGCAGCGCTGGATTATCCGTATCGAGCAGAATGACATAGTGTGCGCCGATATCCTTCACGGCCTTCTGTACTTCTTGATCGTTGCTAATCTGATTGAGCTTTGTTCTAATAAGCCAACTCTGAGGGGTTTCTTCACCTTCGGCTTTTGCGCGGTAATATACTCGCATGTCTCTCACTGCACCAATAGTAAGCGAGCCGTCATAGGGATTATTAATTACTAAAGAATCACTACCTACTACTCTTTGTGCTTTTTTAACAAAATTATCTTCTGAAACTGAATAGGGCATATTCCGACGAGGTGCATATGCTTCATTCATCCACGTGATTGCACAGCGAAGCTCGCTTTTTACATGTGAAGGAAGCTTACTAAGATCCCATGGAGTGAGCAATGCTGCACCATACGCTAATGCAATAAAACAAAAAACACATACTTGAACAGTAATTTGAGAAATTTTAATTATACGGGACTCTTGCTGATCATCTGTAGTATCCCGAGATGTATAGACAAGGTGGAGCTGGAGGGTACCCTCTTGCGAAAGCTTCGGGTTCTTTTTCTTTTTCACAAAAATAATAGTTTTATTAACAAGAAAGCCAACCCCCATGGCAATAATATACACACCAGCCGCAACAATGGGAATTGCAGTAAAAACAATCATTGCCGCAGTCCGCTCCGGATCGGTATACCAAAATCCCGAGAAAAAGCGCCTGATTGCAAGATTCTCAGAAAGACTGCATATAAGAATAACTGCACAGAACACAAAAGCCCCATTAAGCCAACGGTAACTCTTCTTGGTAAGGCAATATACAAACCCAACCCAAAAAGCAATGGTAAAAAAGAACAAAGGACGACCCATAATCAAAGCAAAGTTTACGGTGTAATATATCGAGGTCAAAGGATCTATCGTAACGTCCCACACAAAGTTCACAACAGGTGCCATAAAGCTTGAGTTCAATACAACATACCAAGCCAAGACAGATATACCGATTACAAGTACCTCTGCTACGAAAAGAAATATAAGCTGCCTTGATTTTTTCTTTATGCCATGTTTGTGTGCGGCATATTCAACTACTCGTGGTATGTAGTTAAACAAAATGTACGGAAAGACAAGTATCGCCCAAAAGAAATCAGCATTTGGTTGCATTCCCGTAAGACCAAAAAGCCCTATAACAAGCAGTACAATTCCAGGCCAGGAAACGAAAAATTCGCGTTCTTCTACCTTAGGTTTTTCTGTAGCTACACCGGTATTCTTCTTTTCTTCAACAATTTCTGACATTCCACCGGTAGCAGCAATAAAGAGGTATACACAGGCCGGAACACAACAAAATGCAATGACATTAGGGAATATTCCATGCACCGTAACCATTCGGATCGGAAAGGCCATATGCGCAAACACTACAGAAGCAATAATAAAACTAGAAAGATAACTCTTTTTCTTAAAAATACCTTGAACAAGTGCAGCAATGCCTACTGGATACACGGATGCAACGAACAAGAACCATGTAGCATTTTCACATATCGAAGCGGAAAATCCTGTAATTGAAGATGTCACGGACGCAATAGTGTGGAAGACATACGGATAAAAGCCCTCATCAGTAAAAGGAGCCTGGATAGATGGCACTGCTCCATTATAAAACGCAGCATGAAGCATTGAGTATATGCCGGACTGAGTACTGCGTACAATGTAAGCTAGATGAGCACAATTATCCGGCGATTGCAAAAACCAAGCAGGATTTCGGACTGTTTTATGAAATATGACAAAGAAAAGTCCCAGCGTAAGAATTCCCACCACTAAAAGAAACTTTCCTTCTATATATTCGGAGAGATTAAGCTTTCGCATAAAGCGGCCGGAAAGCAAACGTACACAACCAAAAATGAGTGCAACGCATACCGCAACACACCCTAAAAGAGGCACCACACCCCTAAGCCCAAGCGGGTAAATGACAACACCTGAAATTGCCAAGAGTGCTCCAGACAATACCGGCGCAATAACGCAGGAAGTTGCTCGTTTTCCTCCAAGTAAACGGGCAACAAGATATCCTGGTACATAACATAAAATTGCTACAACAAAGAGTGCAAGCGCAAATGTAAACCACATACCAAGCGCTCCCTATACCAGTTTTGCAAAACGGCGCTTTCCAGCCTGAAGTATTGCGTGATCGAGAAGATCCGGATCAACGTTATACGATTTTGGTGCAAGCGCTTCTCCGTTAATCTTAACGCCACCTCCGTCAATGAGACGTCGCGCATCTCCTGCTGAAGCCGAAAGCTTAACTTCAACCATCAGCTTAGGCAGATAGACAAGCCCCTGGTCATTACGTACGAACTCAACAGAAAACTCGGCAACATCATCCGGAATCTCATGTTTCTTGAAAAGCGCGTCAAAGGCCTCTTCTGCCTGTACTGCTTTATCGGCGCCATGATAGAGCTCCACAATATTGCGGCCAAGAGCACGCTTGAGGGCATACGGGTCAGCCGTTCCATCCTCAAAGCTTGCATCAATGGCATCAATCTCATCAATTGAAAGCGTTGAGCAAAGGCGATAATAGCGCGCCACAAGCTCATCAGGGATGGACATGATCTTACCGAACATATCAGCGGGTTCATCGGTAAGACCAATGTAGTTGCCGTAGGACTTTGACATCTTTTTAACGCCGTCGGTACCTTCAAGCAGCGGCATCGTAAGGGCAATCTGAGGTTCCATTCCCTCATCGCGCATAAGATCGCGGCCGGCAAGCAAATTGAAAATCTGATCGTTTCCGCCCATTTCAACATCGGCTTTAATCATGACCGAATCGTATGCCTGAAGTACCGGATAGATAAACTCATGCAGCGCGATAGACTGCTGGTTGTGATAGCGCTTTGAAAAATCCTCACGCTCTAAGATACGCGCCACCGTAAATTTGCTCATGAGGCTAAGCATCGTCTCAAGGTTCATTGGTTTGATCCAATCACCGTTATGCACCACGGTGGTACGATCCGGATCAAGAATCTTCATAGCCTGCTCAACATACGTTTGAGCATTCACTTCAATTTGCTCCGATGTCAAAGGAGGCCTCGTTGAATCTCTTCCGGACGGATCGCCGATAAGTGCCGTACCATTGCCAATGATGAGGGTTACGTTATGTCCCAGATCCTGGAACTGGCGCATTTTACGCAGAGGAACGGCATGTCCGAGGTGCAAATCAGGACTTGTTGGATCGACGCCAAGCTTGATGGTAAGGGGTTTTCCCTTTGCAAGTTTCTCTTTCAATCCCTCAAGAGGGACAATCTGCATGGTACCTGAAGTAATTACTTTAAGCTGCTCTTCAACTGGAAGCACGAGCACAACCTTTCAATCCCGATGATTACATAGATGTCTTGCGTTATCTATGTAATCTTTGTGTCAAAATATATCCATATCAGTCTACAACAATATAAAGCTGTCTTTTTCCATAGAAAATGACAATCGCGCTATATAATTGTTTGGACTATGACAAGGAGGCGCAATGGGTATTAGGACCCGTCGAGCACATAAGCACGCAAATACGCACGTAGTAGGATTTGGTATAGCAGGGTTTTTTGGATTCCTTGCTCTTCTCGCTTTAGCGTTTGCCATTTCTTTGGGAGCAGTGGTTTCTTCGTGGCTTGAAGATCTCCCCGACTACAACTCTGCAGACGCATATCTCGTTGCAGAGCCTACACGAGTCTACGACGCTAAGGGTAACGATATTGTCGATTACTACCTTCAGCAACGTCGCTCCGTAACTCTTGATCAGATTTCTCCTTACGTGCTCAAAGCAACGGTCGATACTGAGGACCGCCGTTTTTATCAGCACGGAGGCATCGACGCATGGGGCATTACCCGTGCTGCCGTTGGTGCTCTGTCCGGTGGTGGCGAGGGAGCTTCCACCATTACACAACAGTTGGTGAGAAATACCGTTCTTTCAAACGAGCAGTTTGAGCGTTCCGCAAAACGTAAGGTGCGAGAAGCATACATTTCCATCCAGATGGAAAAGAAGTTCTCAAAAGACCAAATTCTTAACATGTATCTCAATACCATTTACTACGGCAACGGCGCCTACGGTATTGAAGCGGCCTCCGTCATCTATTTCAACAAGCATGCAAACGAGCTTACGCTGGCCGAAGCCGCTACCTTGGCCGGTCTTCCCCAGGCTCCTTCATCATATGATCCAACTTCCGATCCCGAAGCAGCAAAAGAACGCCGTAATACCGTTTTGGAGCGTATGCACCGACAAGGTGATATCACAGATGAAGAGTACGAAAACGCCCTCAACGAGGAACTCGTACTCAATCCAGGAAAGCTCACGGAGTCGGTTGGTAAATACCCCTACTTTACGGATTACGTAAAGAACCTGCTCCAGGAAGACTTTGACTCCGATACCATCATGCAGGGCGGCTTGAAAGTCTATACCACGCTTGATCCCGATCTACAAAAAGCTGCGGAAGATGCTTGTAACAGGCGCCTTCAAGAGCTGGGAAATCCTCGCTTAGGTGCAGCGCTTGTATCAATTGATCCATCAAACGGTTACATTAAAGCCATGGTCGGCGGCCAAGATTACAACAAGAGTCAGTATAACCTTGCAACCACTACCTACCGTCAGATGGGTTCATCATTTAAGATGTACACCCTTGTTGCAGCCATTGATTCAGGAATGAACCCCAACATCATTATCAATGGCACCTCTCCCATGCAAATTACCCCCACATGGCTCGTACGCAACGCCGGCAACTATAACTACGGATCCATTTCTTTGCGCGAGGCTACCGCTTGGTCGTCAAATACCGTATATGCCCAGGTTGCCGATGCAGTTGGTATCGATAAGGTCCTTAACACCTGCTATGCCATGGGCATTCGGACCCACCTCTCCCCGTATCTCTCCACCACACTCGGATCTCAAGGCGTCACTGCAGTCGAACAATGCACTGCGTTTGCAACGCTTGCCGCCGGTGGCGTGCGACACGATCCTGTTGCCATTACAAAGATCGAAGACCGTAACGGCAATGTCGTCTACGAGCACAAAGACAATTCCGTACAAGCTCTCAGGCCTGAAGTTGCACAGGCAACTACCGAAGTATTGGGCGACGTTCTGAAATACGGTACCGGTCGTTTTGCCAATAATCTGAAGACGTTCAACCAACCGGTCGCCGGTAAAACCGGTACCTCGGATAACTCTGAAGACCTTTGGTTCTGCGGCTACACGCCACAGCTGGCAACGGTTGTATGGATGGGTTATCCGGACGCACATGAAGCGGTTATTCTGGGTGGTGGCGAAGGCTCTACCTTTACCACGGCACAGTATGCCTGGGCATACTATATGAATGCGGCACTTCAGGGTGTTCCTCGAAAAGAATTCCCAACGACAACCACAAAAATAGACTACAAACCAAACAGTGCCTGGAAATTTGTGGGCGGTAACGGTAATTCAACTAAACCTACCCCGCAAACACAGCAGACTCAAACTACCAATACCACAAACACCAATACAAATAACAGCGCTAATGATTCCGACGATGACGAAGAAGAAGACGACGATGATGAAGATACGCCAACAACACCGTCAACGCCTTCCACACCTTCAACTCCCACCACGCCTACAACACCTACGACTCCATCTACACCTTCCACACCATCTACCCCGAGCGGGTAAAGACGTAGTCTTTTGAGTTTTTAATGTGGCGAGAAGAGCCGCAAACATATACATCGTGAGTGTATGTTTGCTCTTCTCGCCTTTTTTGTAGCTGATTTAAACGGTATTGTTGCTTATTCCGTTCCGCTGAGCTGCTCAATGATTTCCAAGACATTTTTTGTGTGAGATGCACCATCAATAGCGAGAAACACCGTATCGTCTCCCGCTATGGTTCCTACACAAAAGTCAAGCTCGACATCATCAATGGCACTCGCAATCGCAGGAGCCGTGCTTGGTCGGCAATGAATCACCACAAGATTCCCTGCCAAAGATACCTCTGTCACAAACTCAGAAAGCATCCGCTGGAGATGGACATCTTCCGAAAGCACATATCCCCCCTCAGGGAGCTTCTGGAGGTCCATTTCTGCAGTATCTCGAGAGACCGTAGCTTGGGTGCATACAAATCCACGTTTTTTTAAAAGCGATACGAGTTCACGCTGTGTCCGGACTGATTGGCTCCGAACAAGTTCACGTATTGCATTTTGCCGCACACTGTGATGTTTCACGAACTCGTCCCCTCCTATCATCTTTTGAACTAAAATCATACCCCTAAAAAGCCATTCTGTTTACCTGTGTACCGTTTAGAGTTAAAAGTAACGCGCTCAGGGGGCTTGGCGCGTCCATTTATCGCATTTATTGACGAATATGACGGCTCAGCGGCTATTATTAGAATAATGTGATGAGCCGTATAGAATATGTGCGGAGGAAGTATGTCTTACGATAGCCAAGAACCTCGTTACTCAGCAAACACACCACATAACAGAGGTCTCAACAACCAGTCCCATCGTCCTCAAAGAACACGTACACAGGCACGGCGCCCCCGTCCACAAGGTAAACGGCACCGTCGGCGTTCCACCTTTTCATTTGGCTCTCTTCATTTTCCAGGGCTACGTCAGCTGAACGGCCAGCGCCATATGCTGATTGTAGGTATCTTAGGCATCCTTCTTGTTCTTCTTTTAGTATTTGCAATTTCAAGCTGCGTACATTCGTGCAGCAAAAAAGCTGCTCCGGAAGTCGAGAAGAACCCTGTGGATTCCCGTGTTGCCGCAGGAGTAAGTGAAGATCTCACCAAAGAGTTCAGCGCTGCTCTTAATCAAGGCGAAAACCTCAAGTGGATTGCCGAGCACGCAGCCGACTATAAAGACCCCAAGATTCCCGAGCTTGCTCTCAAGCATCCCGAAGCCATTGACTTTGTGGCAAACTACCCGTCCTCAGACGGTACGGCAAGCGCGTATGAAGAAACAATCGAGAAGGGCACCGCTCCAAAGCTCTTTACGTGGGATTCTCGTTGGGGCGGCGTAAGCTTTGGCTCGTCGATTCTGGCCGTAAACGGCTCCGGCCCCACTGCCCTTTCCATGGCATATATGGGACTCACCGGCAAGGGAGACAAGACTCCCGCAGATATTGCGGAACTGGTTACAAAGGCAAACGATGCTACCGGAGACTCCGGTATGCACAGCGATTTTGTTGAGAACCACCTTGATGACCTCAAGCTCCGCGCACAGAGCTATGACTCCTCCGCCGCAAACATCAACGCCCTTCTCGATCAAGGTACATATCTTTTGGCAGAGGTAAAAGAAAATGCCTTTGGCGATAACGCTCCTGCTCACTGGGTTCTTATCGCAAGCGAAAACGCTGACGGCTCCGTCATGGTATACGATCCCACCTCACCTGAGGTTTCCAGTCACCCGTGGGACTCTGCTACCGTCGCCGCAGGAACACAAACGCTCTACGTAGTCAGTGCGAGCGAATCTGAAGAGTAATAAACCCAGCATTAAAAAGCAAGTTAAAGGCTCCCTCGGGAGCCTTTAACTGTCTCAATTACAAGCTGTCTCAAGAATCCCTTGCTACTTCAAGAGCTTCTCGGCAGCGGCACTTAGAACCGAAAGGTGAGCCTCTGCCTCTTCGCGTGTCTTTCCAAGCGAGAAAAGATATGCCTTGACCTTGGGCTCCGTGCCAGAAGGACGGAAGATAACCTTGTGGTCTCCTTGCAGCCTGTACTCAATCACATTTGAGGACGGCAGCGTCTGGGGAGCTTCTTTCTGAAGACCGGAGGTGCGCGGCATTTGTGCTCCCGTTGCATAATCGGTCATGCCAACAACCTCATAGCCACCAAGCTCTTTCAGCGGATGCTCGCGTAGGTTACTCATTATCTCGGCCATACGCTCCGCGCCGGAAGCACCTGGGAAGGACGCATTTAGCACGCCATTGAGGTAATATCCATACCGCTGATACAAAGCGTCCATTGCTTCATACAAATCCATGCCTTTTGCGGCGTAGTAAGATGCCATCTCAACGCAAAGCATCGTGGCTACGATAGCGTCCTTGTCACGCGCATGCGTACCTACCAAATAGCCATACGATTCCTCAAAGCCCATGAGGAAACGATTCTCCTCGCCTTCGGCTTTGAGTTGATCAATCTGATCGCCAATATACTTAAAGCCCGTAAGCACGCGGCGCATTTCAAAACCACGAGCACGCGCCAAAGCGTCGGGCATCGCAGACGAAACGATAGTAGAAACCGCTACTTTCTCATTAAGCTTCTCGCCGCGCTCTTCTGCCATTGAAAGCAACCAATCGAGAAGGAGCACGCCCATCTCATTGCCGGAGAGCAGCACGTAATCGCCATCATGCGGAATTGCCGTACCCATACGGTCCGCATCAGGATCGGTTGCAACCAACAAATTGGGCTTGACCGTATCGGCAAGACGAAGCGCAAGCTCCAAAGCCTCACGAAACTCCGGATTTGGATAGGTGCACGTTGGGAAATTGCCGTCAGGTTCTGCCTGTTCCGGAACAACGGCCACATCATGCACGCCGATTTCCTTCAAAATACGGGTAACAAGCTCCATACCGGTACCATTAAGCGGCGTGTAAACAACCTTGTATCCATCGGCGGCCTTAAAGCCCGGAACGGAAACACGCTTGATGGCCGCAATGAAGTTGTCGAGAACTTCTTCGGAAGTCCATTCAATGAGACCCTGTGCGAGACCCTCATCAAAGTCCATTATCTTTACGTCAAAGGGATTAACACCTGCGATATTGGCAGAAATCTCGGCCGCTGCCTCGTCAGTAATCTGACCGCCGTTATCGTTATATACCTTGTAACCGTTATAAACGGCGGGATTATGTGAAGCCGTAAGCACGATACCTGCGGACGTATGAAGATAGCGCACCGCAAATGAAAGCGTCGGTACCGGCTCAATGCGAGGATACACATATACTTTGATGCCGTTAGCCGCTAAAACACCGGCAGCCACACGCTGAAAGTCTTCGCCCTTATTACGGGAGTCGCGGGCAAGCGCCAGCGAGGGATGCTCATAGTGAGCATTGAGGTAGTCTGCGACACCCTGCGTTGCCTGAGCCACAACGTACACATTCATACGGTTGGTGCCCACGCCAAGTACGCCACGAAGACCCGCCGTTCCAAACGCAAGATCGCGATAGAACGCATCATAGAGCTTATCTGCATTCTCAGGAGCAAGCAGTGTTGTAAGCTCAGATTTCAAATCGCCTTCTTTTACCTGGGCATTCCAGAGATCGACCGCAGCCTGAATTTTTGCATCCATTGCTTCTCCTTTGTATGCAGACATCGTTTTCGATGTGCTCTCCTTTCTCCTATTTTATGCTAAATGACCCTCCATGGAACAGCTTTGACAAAGGTATTTTTATCTTCTGTAAAGCTCTCAGGCAGAAAGCTTCTCTTTCATGAGAAAATGGAGGTCGATAGTAACGTAAGCGTATTGGAACAACGTGCCAATACTTTTTGACGGGCGAAGGGTGTCCCGATGACAACAGATATCCAAGAGTTCTTTGCAACATGTCCCAAGGGCTTTGAGCAGCTCCTCGGGTGCGAATTATCAAAGCTTTCCATCTCTCAAATACGACCTCTGAGCGGGCAAGTTTCCTTTAGAGGAACACTTGCGGACGCATATCGTGTCTGTCTTTGGAGCCGTCTTGCTTCTCGCGTTGTTCTCGTGTTGGGCCGTATATCCGCAACACAGGCAGACGAACTGTATGCGGGGGCCTCTGAGATTGACTGGGAGGCACACATTTCCCCGCACACAACTTTTGCGGTTAATGCACATGGAACCAATAACGAACTCAGAAACGCCCATTTCACCGCCATTCGCGTAAAAGATGCCATCGTTGACCAGCTGGTTGCCAAGCGCGGTAGCAGGCCCATGGTTAATACGGAATTTCCGGATGTCACCGTCACGGTGCGTATTACAAAAACGCATGCGTCCTTAGGCATCGACCTTGCAGGAGATCCCCTCTTCAAACGCGGCATCGTCTCAAGACGTACACTCACGCAAAATCTTGCACCTCTGCGCCCGGACTACGCCGCGGCTCTTCTCGCCGCCCATGGTATCTACGGCGGAAACCGTAGCGACAAGTACGACGGAAAGTCTGCGGAAAACCCTGCTTATGAAGCAGCAGCCGCGACGCCCTCCATTCTTTTTTCCGGTGCAGGCTCCCTGGTACATGAGCTTGTCGGCATACGGAGCGACTGTGCGCCGGGCCTTCTCCGCACCAGATGGGGAATGCTTGGCTGGGCCGGCCATGACAGCAAAGCCTGGAGCGAGCTTATTGATGAGGCCACACATCGCACAAACGCATGCGAGAAGAATCTTGAAGTGTGCATCTCCGACACACGTCCCAAAGCGGACATTGCCGCACGGCATTCCCTTCGGGCATCAGGTCTTTCTGCCAACCTTACGTTCTTGTCGCCAAAAGAGCTTGCGGAGCATGCCAAAGACGGTGGAGTTGTTGTGGATATGTCGTGGTTTGGTCACAACCTAGCCGTACAAGGGGGCGCGCTTTCGGCACTTGCCCACTTTGTTGGCACAAAGGCTACCGTATTGTCACTGGATGAAACTTCCGATACCGCACTCGGTCAGCAAAGTTCTTCCGTCACCAACGTTCTTGTCGGCAAGGCTCCTGCCGGCATACGAACCTATACTGCGACCAAAAACTTTGAGCTTCCTCCCACGGTTACGGTCCGTGCAAAACAGCTCCCGGTACTTGTTGGTGCTTCCGATCAATTCAGTGCGCGGCTTACAAAGGTTGCAAAGCTGCGCGCTCGATGGGCAAAACGTGAAGATATCAGCTGCTACCGCATATACGATGCCGACTTACCGGACTACGCGGTCAGCATAGATCTCTATCAGGACTGCACCTCTTCCAATCGGTGGCTGCAGATTTCCGAATATGCCGCGCCGCACGACATTGACGCAACACTGGCAAAAAAACGCCTGATTGACGTGCTCACCATTGCTCCCGAAGTACTTGAAGTTCCTCCTCACCACGTTAACCTGCGTATCCGGACGCGAGCCAAGGGAGGCTCCCAATATGTCAGTGAGGGTGAAGCTTCCGCTAATGCACGCAACCGAACGCTCCTTATTGACGAGGGAGGACTGACCTTTGAAGTCGATTTTTCTCAACATCTTGACTGCGGCATCTTTCTCGATCATCGTCAGACGCGAGCCATGATACGAGAGATGATGAAGACGGCCGGTACTGCCAAGAGTTTCCTTAACCTCTTTGCCTATACGGGCACGGCCACGTGTTACGCCGCTGACGGAGGCGCTCTTCATACCACTACCGTTGACCTCTCCAAGCCTTCTTTGGAATGGGCACGGCGCAATATGTGCCAAAACGGCTTCGACGGACAAGAGCATGAGTTTGTCCAAGCCGATGCACTTACGTGGATTACGGAACAGCGTCGTTCCAAAAACCGCTGGAACGTAATTTTTTGCGACGTTCCGACTTTTTCCAACTCGTCTCGTATGAAAAAAGCTTCCTTTGACGTGCAGCGCGACCACGCCGAGCTTATCATCGGTATCTCGCGCTTACTTACCCGTGGCGGAGTAGCGCTCTTCTCGTGCAATTTACGCTCCTTCAAACCGGATGTCGAGAAGATCGAGCGTGCAGGGGTTTCTTTGGAGGACATCACAAAAGAAACGATTCCGGAAGATTTTGCGCGAAACCAAAAAATTCACCACTGTTACCATGTCACACGAGTAAAATAGCTGAGTTTGGCTGTGTCCGAACGCGCTCATCCAACCGTGCAATGAACGGACACTGAGTGTGTATCGATGCGTCCCAAACACTTATAGCTGGCTCAACCGCGCAAAGGCTGGTCATCTTTGCTCGATTGGACTATCCTAAGTAGGTATCTAAACTGCCATTTTATGGTTGTTGAGAGGAAATACATGAGTAATCAAAAGTCGGCTCCTGCCGCTCTTGCCGGTCGTAAAAAACTACGTAAATCAACTGGTGTGCCGCTCAGTGCCGGCATGGTGCTTGTAACACTTGGCATTGTGTACGGCGACATTGGCACCAGCCCGATGTATACCTTAAAGGCAATCATTGCGGGCAACGGTGGTCTCTTTACGATGGACACCGACGTCATCCTTGGCGCACTTTCCCTCATTATCTGGACTCTGACCCTTATTACTACCGTTAAATACGTTCTTATCGCCATGAAAGCGGACAACCACAACGAAGGCGGCATCTTTGCCTTGTACAGTCTTGTCAAGCGCTGTGCGAAATGGCTGATTATTCCGGCCATGATCGGAGGAGCGGCACTTCTGGCCGACGGTATTCTTACTCCCGCCGTCACAGTGACAACCGCCATTGAAGGTCTGCGCACCATTCCCGCAGTGTACGCACTTATCGGCACAAACCAACAAACGGTTGTTTTAATTACCATCATCATTCTTTGTTCACTCTTTGCTATGCAGCAGGCAGGAACCTCACGTATTGGTAAGGCGTTCGGTCCTGTTATGACCTTGTGGTTCTTGTTCTTGGGTATTACCGGCCTTATCAATATGGGAGCCGATCTCTCCGTCATTCGCGCCTTAAACCCCTTGCGTGGCATCACGTTTTTGTTTGACGGCAAACTCAACGCCGCCGGCTTGATGGTTTTGGGTAGCGTCTTTCTTTGTACGACAGGTGCCGAGGCGCTGTACTCCGATATGGGCCACGTCGGCAAGAGCAACATCTATGTTTCTTGGCCGTTCGTTAAGACGTGCCTTATTCTCAACTACCTTGGCCAGGGAGCCTGGATTATCTCAAACCACACCGATAGGGGTCTCAACGCCATCAACGACCTCAATCCGTTCTTCCAGATGCTCCCCGATACCCTCCGACCCTTTGGCGTAATACTTTCCACTCTTGCGGCCATTATCGCCTCACAAGCACTCATTACCGGTTCGTATTCCATTGTTTCAGAGGCGGTTCGCCTGGATCTTATGCCTCACATGAAGATTAACTATCCTTCGGAAACAAAGGGGCAGATCTATATTCCTTTGGTCAATGCCATTATGTGGGCCGGATGTATTGGCGTTGTACTTCTTTTTCAGAGCTCCGAGCACATGGAAGCCGCTTACGGTCTGGCCATCACGGTAACAATGCTCATGACCACCATTTTGCTTTACACCTATCTCATTCGTATTCGCAAAAACCCCTTGGCGGCCGTCGTGTTTTTAATCTTCTTTGGCGCCATCGAAGCAATGTTCTTCTTCTCAAGCCTAACCAAGTTCTTCCACGGCGGATATGTCACGGTTTTTCTCGCCACCGCAATCTTTATCGTCATGTTTGTTTGGCGACGTGGCACTGCCATTGAGCACACACAGAGCGTGTACCTGCCGGTTAATAAATATATTGACCAGCTCAAGAGCCTTTCTCAAGACAATGATTACTCTCTGCTTGCCGATAACTTGGTGTTTCTCACCAACGACTCATCCTTTGACAAGCTCGACCGCGACATTCTCTACTCTATCTTGGACAAACGGCCCAAGAGAGCTCGAACATATTGTTTTATTAACATTTCCGTTACCGATAAGCCCAATACCCGCGAGTTTGTTATTAACGACTTCGGAACGAATTTCCTCTTTAAAGTTACAATCCGCTTGGGCTTCAAAGAAAACCAGCGCATCAACACCTACCTTTATCAGATCATTGGCGACCTTATCGCCAGCGGTCAGCTTGCACCACAAAATCACAAGTATTCAATCTACCGTGAGCATTCGGAGATAGGCGACTTCCGTTTCTGTCTCTTGCGAAAAGTGCTTGCCCCCGAAACCGACATTTCCGGTTTTGATAAGCGCTGCCTTGACCTGAAGTACTTTATTCGTCGTATCTGCGGCTCCCCTGCTCGTTGGTATGGTCTCGAAAACTCAAATGTCATTTTTGAATATGTCCCGCTCTTCTCCAAGGTTAAGCGTGAGCACAAACTTACCCGAGTAACGCTTGAATCAACTCCTGACATAGGTATGTCTTTAAAAGCCGAGAAGCAACATGAGCGTATTGCGGAAATCGAGGAAGATGACGACATCTTCTCTGCCGCCATGCATAAGGACCGCATTGAAAATGCTGCCGCCGTTCATAACCTTGTTGGCGGTGACACCGCAAGCTTCAAGCCTCTGAAGCTCGACGAGGAGGACGAAGACGAAGGCAGCGAGGTTGAAGTCGAGACTGAAGGCGAGGAGCTTCTCGACAGCGAAGCTGCAGGCGGTACGCTTGATTCTGAGTAAGTCTAGCGGCAACAAATCTAGCGACAACAAATCTAGCGGAAACAAAAGCTCTCTCCGATAGAGAAGACACATGAAGAATTTCTGCTTTTGAGTGACTTTTTTGGCCTTAAATTTATAAAACCCCAGTTGAGTCATCGAACTTTTAAATCACAACCACCTGCATAGCGGGTGGTTTTATGTTTCACGCGTTACTTGCGCTCAACAGGCTAAGGCCTTGAAGTAAAACGGCTGCCTGCGGATTTACAGACAGCCGTTGATACGCAATTTCAACAATCATAGCAAAGTAAAGCGAGAAGGTCCTACGAGCATGATCATATTGCCTGGTGCTGCCGGAAATGCGCCAAGTATGGCTTAGATTGCCATACTTACTGCAAGTTTGGCATATTTGAACCATACTTGCTGCAAGTTTGGCAGATATAACCATACTTGCAGCAAGTTTGGCAGCGCTGTTCCCGCATTACAAACTTGGCGCATTTTTGGCAGCGCTGTTTCGATAGCGCCATCCGGAGCATCAACCAAATTGCCCTCTGAAGCGGATCGCTGCCGTTGAGGTGTATTGGTATATGCTTGGGTATGAACGCCTGTGGAGGCAAGGAGGTTGCATGAGCGATATGGCCAAAAGATACGACGAGTACGATACAACTCAAAAACAGGCTGCGGACAGTGTCATACAACAGCTCAAACGGTGGATTGATGAGGCGTCTCATCTTGTATTCTTTGGAGGAGCCGGTGTTTCCACGGAAAGCGGCATTCCTGACTTCAGGGGAAAGAACGGACTGTATCGCCAAGGCGGCATCAAAGTAGGTGCTATGACCGTTGGCTGTGGCGCTTCAGACGGAGAAGCTTCTTCTGACTCCGGAAACGATGCACTTGTTGATCCGGAAGTCGAATCCTTGGGACATACGGGAGAAGAGCCTGACTTTACCCTTGAGGAGATCTTTTCGCGTGACGTGTTTGACGATACTCCCGAGGCGTATTACACCTATTTCAGAAATTCTCACCACCTTGGTGAGGCAAAGCCCAACATTACCCACCGTAAGCTGGCCGAGTGGGAACGTGCGGGCAAGCTTTCGGCGATAATAACGCAAAATATTGACGGGCTCCATCAGGCTGCCGGCTCCAAGAGGGTGTTTGAGCTGCATGGTAACGAGACTCGGTTCTACTGCTCTGATTGCGGACATGCGTATACGCTAGATGAGGTGGAAGCCTCTCCGGCGCTGGTACCGTTGTGTTCATGCGGAGGGGTTATCAGGCCGGACATTGTGTTTTACGGCGAGGGTCTCAACATGAATATCTTTTACGGTGCGCTTGAGGCCATTGCCGCCGCTGACGTGTTGATTGTTGCGGGAAGCTCGCTGGTGGTGTATCCGGCGGCCGGTCTTCTCGATTATTACACGGGGGAGCGGATGGTTATTATTAACGACATGACAACCCCGTATGACAGAAGAGCCAACCTGGTCATTCGCCGCAAGATAGGAGAGGTTTTTTCGCAACTGTGATTGCGACTGCGATTGTCCCTGCGACCACAACTGTGATTGCACCTGTGATCGAAACTATGAGCAACTATGATGGTGTACGGAGACGCGAATAAGAACGCGGATTGTAACCAAGAAATACAAACCAATTTAAAGAAAATGAGCGTTTGCGCTTTTCTGCATATCCATTTTCGGCTAGTATAGACACCGTTGTTTAAGCGGTTCTTTAGGCTTCTAATCACTTCTTAACGTAAGTTAAAAAATGACTGAAAGGCGCGGAGCCGCGTAGGTTCTGTGGCCGATATCAGCCACAGCTAAACGTTGAGGAGTGGGACGTATGGCATTTGATTTCACCGGAAAAATTGCGCTGGTTACCGGCGGCTCTGCGGGCATTGGCGCAGAGATTTCCAAGGGCATCGTTGCGGGCGGCGGCCATGTGGTGGTTTGTGCTCGTAATGAAGAGGCAGGTAAGAAGTTTGTCGAGGAGCTTGGAGAAGGAAACTACTTCTATAAGATGGATATCTCCGATGCCGAGGGTGTTAAGGCTACTATCGCAAAGATTCTTGAAGAGGTCGGCGATGTCTCCGTCCTTATCAACAATGCGGGACGAATCAGCTCTGTTCAGTTTGACCAAGTAGACGATACAGAGTGGAACAACACTATCAACACTAACCTTACCGGCACCTATAACGTGACGCATGCTCTTTGGCAGCATTTTAAGGATCGCGGCGGTGCACGCATCGTAAACGTCTCTTCCGTCGCAGGCAAGATTGGCGGCGGCCTGCTGGGAACCGTTGCCTACGCTTCCTCTAAGGCGGGAGTAAACGGCTTCACCAAGGCTATTGCCAAAGAAGGCGGCAAGTTTGGTATTTCCTGCAATGCTGTTTGTCCCTCCTTCACCATTACCGATATGACAGACGCACTTTCCAATGATCCCGAGAAGTACAAGAAAGTCGTTGGCATCATTCCTCTGGGACGTCCTGCACAGGCATCCGAGCCGGCACAGATGGTGCTTTTCTTTGCATCTGACCTCGCAAGTTTTGTCAACGGAGAAGTTGGCGACTGCGACGGCGGAATCGTGATGGACTAGGTGAGACTTGTGGCAACTGCAAAATCAACAACAAAAGAACCGATTTCCATTCAGCATCCCTTTAAAGCACTTGGCAGACTTCCGGGTGCAAACATCCTTGTGCCCTTGCTGCTAGGCTGCTTTATCAATACGTTTTTTCCTAATGTGCTCCCCACACTAGGAAGTTTTACCAAGGCCATGAGCGTTTCGGGAACAGGGGCTTTGGTCGGTGCCTTTATGCTTTGCGTTGGCACGACCATTTCTTTCAAGAGTGCCCCGAAAGCAGCTCTTCGTGGAGCCATTATCATCATTTCAAAGGTGATCTTCTGCGTTGCCCTTGCAATGGCTGTTCTGTTCCTTTTGGGTGACAATCTTTTTGGTTTGTCGGCCATGGTTATTCTCGCCGCATGCTCAGGCGCAAACAATGCGATGTATTCGGGTCTGATGGCTGACTATGGCAATGAGTACGAGCAGGGAGCGGTTGCAATTACCACGCTTATCGTTGGTCCTCCCGTTACCATGATTGCCCTTGGTGCTGCCGGCCAGGCCCCTATCGGCTGGTCGCTTTTGGGTGCCGTGCTCCCAATCATCGTCGGTATCATTTTCGGTAATTGCTTCCCAAGTCTGAAGAAAATGTTTTCTTCCGCGCTTCCGGGAATCATTGTTATGACGTTTTTTGCCATGGGCACCACGATGAAATTTGACCAGCTTCTCGCGGCCGGTCCCTCCGGAATTCTGCTGGGCATCATTTGCTCCTGCCTTGGTGGATGCATAAACTTCTTTGTTGATCGTGCAACCGGAGGAACGGGTGTTGCCGGCGTTGGCATTTCTAGCTGTGCGGGTGCAAATGCTCTAACCCCCGCTGCAATGGCTGAAGCTAATCCGGCCGTGTATGGTGGCGCTGTTCTTGCGGCAGCGACGGCTCAGGTAGCAGCGGCCGTTATCGTGACCGCGATTTTGACGCCGCTCATAACGGCATACGTGTTTAATCACTTTGCCGCGAAAAGCGAGGAAAACGCGGCGTAGCGGCTGTCAAAACGCAGCGTAGAAGCCGTTGCTGAATACACGAGACGTGCAGTTGCTGTTGAGTGACAGCTCTTCCAAACCACGTCAAAATGTATCAAAAGGACGAACGGTAGGTATTTGAGTGCAGAGCGTCAATCGCGATGCACCGACCTATCGTTCGTTTTTTGACAAGCTGCTTTTTGTGAGAAGGATGTCCTTGTCGCGCCCGGATGATAGGGGGAATGTCCGCCCACACCGTCAGATTGAGACGTCCTTGTCGCGCGGGGGCGATAAGCTTGTTACAATAGGCCTGTTACATATATCGTCAGGGGGTAGAGATGCCATCGTCAAACCTTCCGGAGCGAGATCTCAGCGATTTAGAGATCGAGCTTGCAGCCAATTCGATGCGTCGCAATATTATTACGATGCTCGAAAAGAGTAAGTCGGGACATCCCGGCGGATCACTCAGCTCAGCGGACATTGTGGCCACGTTATTTTTTTCAGGTGCTATGAAATACAATCACAACAATCCCGAAGATCACACGCAAGATCGGTTCTTTCTCTCCAAAGGACACGTTGCGCCCGTGGTTTATGCGGCATATTACCTGCTGGGATGGCTGCATGACGACGACATGATGACATTGCGCCAGCTGGGCAGTCGCTTGCAAGGTCATCCCGACAATCACGCTTGTCCCGGCTTTGAGGTGTGCTCAGGTTCGCTTGGCCAGGGGCTTTCGGTGGCTGCAGGCTGTGCTTTGGGGCTTAAGCTAACCTCTCTTGAAACCGGTGAGCGGTCTCCCAAAGTGTTCGTATTGCTTGGTGACGGCGAGTTGCAAGAAGGCTCCAACTGGGAGGCACTCATGTTTGCCGCTCATCACAAGCTTGACAATCTTATCGCCATTGTTGACTTCAATAACCTGCAGATAGATGGCCATGTAACCGATGTATGTTCGTTGGGGGACCTTGGCGAGAAGCTCCGCGCATTCGGATGGAACGTCATTCGCATCAATGGACACGATGTCCTGGAGGTTCGCAAGGCACTTCTCGCCGCGCGAGATGGCAAGGAGGCAGGCAACACCGCCCCAACTGCGATTATTTGCACAACCGTTAAAGGCAAGGGCGTCTCGTTTATGGAAGACAAGGTCAACTGGCATGGAGTTGCTCCGAGTGAGGCGCAGTCCGAGCAGGCGCGAGAAGAACTTGACGCAGCGCGAGAGTTGCTGTTGATTCAGGCCGAAAGTACAAAGGAGGCTGCAGATGTCTAGAGCAACCCGTGAGGCGTATGGCGAGACTTTGGTTGAGTTGGTTCGCGAGGGTCACGATATCATGGCAGTCGACGCCGACCTTGCCGGTTCCACAAAGCTTGCCGACCTTCAGAAGGCATTTCCCAAGCGTTTTGTCGACGTGGGCATTGCCGAGCAGGACATGGTCGGCGTCGCGGCCGGCCTGTCTCTGACAGGACGTACCGTATTTACCGGCTCGTTTGCAGTCTTTGCCACCGGGCGCGCTTATGATCAGATTCGCAATACCGTGTGTGATTCCGGCCTTAATGTCAAGATTTGCCCTACTCATGCGGGAATTACGGTAGGCGAGGACGGCGCAACCCATCAATCACTGGAAGATGTTGGCATGATGCGAGCCCTTCCACAGATGCGCGTGTTGGTACCTGCGGATTATTGGGCCGCAAAGGCAGCGTTGCGTCTTGCGGCGGAAGCCGACGGTCCATTTTACGTACGTATGGGTCGCCATAAAGTGGACGAAATATACGATGAGACGTTCAAAGGTGGCATACGGTATGCAGGGGTCTTGCGTGAGGGAACGGACGTTACCCTAGCTGCTTGTGGTGTTGAAGTGGCACAATCGCTGAAAGCAGCCGAGATTCTAGCTCAGGAAGGCATTTCTGCTGAGGTTATTGACGTCTTTTCCATTAAGCCTTTAGACGAAGGGGTTATTCTCGCATCAGCCGCTAAAACAAGGCGTGTTGTTACGGTGGAAGAACACAATATAGCAGGTGGTTTTGGCGCGGCAGTGGCGGAGCTTCTGTCAGAAAAACTTCCAACGCCCATGCGCTTTGCAGGCATGCGCACTTTTGGCACATCGGCGCCGGGGGATGTATTGCTTTCGCATTTCCACCTTGACGCAGAAGGTATTGCGGGGCGTGTACGGGAGTTTGTGTTGGCATAGGTTTGATTTCTTGCCGGTCAGTTTGCTACGGCAAAAGAAAAAGGCATTGGCTGCAAGGCGGGTTTTCAGACCTGTGATGCAGTTTTGAAAAGCTGTGATGTACTTTTTTGTGGCGAGAAGACCGGTTTTCTCGCCAAAAGTACCTCACAGCCCCCCTGTTTTGAAGCAGAAATGTGCATCACAGGTTGCGAGAAGTGCATCACAGGTCGTAAGATCCGCATTACGGCTTTCAGAGATCTAACCGTATAGGTATTGTGCTTTAAGAAATGCTTTAAGGGGTACCTCCAGGGTTACCTCCGCATTGTTGTGGCGAAGAGAGAAAACCCCGGCCATCAAAGGGTGGCCGGGGTAAAAGTAACCGGGGTTTAGTGTGCAGCAATGCGAATCGAGAAATCTAAAGCAAAATCGCCGATTAGCCGAGGTGTTTGGTAATGGAAGCTGCTGCGGTTTTGCCGGCGCCCATGGCCAAAATAACCGTTGCAGCACCAGTAACAATGTCGCCACCGGCCCAGATACGCGGATCCGATGTACGACCCTCATCATCGGCCTCAATGTAGCCCCATTTATTGAGCTTGATGTCGCCAATCATCTTGGCGAAGGGGTTTGCATTGGTGCCGATGGCAGAGATGGCAACGTCGCAAGGGATTTCCTCAATGGCACCTTCAATAGGTACGGGGCGACGGCGACCGGAGTCATCGGGCTCGCCGAGTTCCATCTTCTGGACACGAACAGCGCATACTGTGCCGTCTTCTCCGGCAATGAACTCAAGCGGGGAGACAAGCGGCATAACCTCAACGCCTTCCGCCTTTGCGTGGTGCAGCTCAGCGCGACGTGCAGGCATTTCTTCCTCGGTACGACGATATGCAATGATGGCACGCTCGGCACCAAGACGCTTTGCCGTACGGACGGCGTCCATGGCAACGTTTCCGCCGCCAAAGACGATGACAGACTTGCCGTGCTTGGTAGGGGTGTCATACTCAGGGAAGTTATTAGCCTTCATGAGGTTAACGCGGGTGAGATACTCGTTTGCGAAGAAGACGTTGGGGAGGTTCTCACCTGGGATGTTCAGAAGTTTTGGCAGACCTGCGCCGGTTGCGATGTAGATAGCATCGAAGCCCTTCTCGAAAAGTTCATCAGCATCAGTAATGCGACCTACAACCGAGTTGTACTCAAACTTCACGCCAAGGTCTTTGAGGCCGTCAATCTCGCGCTTAACAACAGCCTTTGGAAGACGGAATTCTGGAATACCATATACCAATACGCCGCCACCGGTGAAGAATGCTTCAAAGACCGTGACGTCAAAGCCGTTGCGCGCAAGTTCTCCGGCGCATGCAATGCCGGAAGGACCAGAGCCGACCACGGCGACCTTCTTGCCGTTTCTCGGAGCAACTTTGGTTTCGGAGGCAAGTTCAGGCTGGTCTCCGAGGAAGCGCTCCAACTGGCCGATGGCAACGGGCTCTGAGCGCTTGCCCATGACGCAGACACCTTCGCACTGGTTTTCCTGGGGGCATACACGACCGCAGACAGCGGGAAGCATCGATGCCTCGTGGATGATGTCCAAACCACGGCCGAACTCTTCGGCGCGGATGGCCTCAATAAAGCGAGGAATGTTGATGTTGACCGGGCAACCCTGCACGCAGAGCGGATTTTTGCAGTCAAGGCAACGATTGGCCTCGGCGATTGCCATCTCTTTGGTGAAGCCCTTATCTACCGGGCGGAAGTCCTTTGCGCGGACATCGGCTGGCTCTTCGTTATCAGCGGTACGAGGAGCTTTTACATTAGGAATGTAGCGACCGTTTACCTGTGGCATGCGCACCTCGTTTCCTCATATGCCTTGAGCGATTGACCTTCTTCTGTGAGGTACGCTGCTTGGCGTGCGCGAAGGTCGTTCCAGTCAACTTTTGTGGCATCAAAGTCGGGGCCGTCAACGCAGGCAAACTTGGTCTCGCCGCCAACTTCGACACGACAGCAGCCGCACATGCCGGTTCCGTCAACCATGATGGGGTTGAGGGAGGCAATGATAGGTGTGTCGTACTTCTCGGCAGTGAGAGCGGAGAACTTCATCATAGGAACGGGGCCAACGCAAAAAACGTGGTCAACCTTTTTCTCCTGAAGCAGGCGCTCAAGTGGTGCGGTGACGACGCCCTTCTCGCCATACGAGCCGTCGTCGGTGGTGATGTGGATGTGTTCGTCGTCCAGCACGCTGCGGAATTGATCCTCAAGGAGCAGGAGGTCCTTGGTGCGTGCGCCCATGATGGCGTGAACTTCATGACCAGTGGCTTTGAGCTGGCGTGCAACGGGGAAGGCAATGGCTAAGCCGACGCCGCCTCCGATAACCGCCCAGTTGCCTTCGCCCATTTCAGTGGGTTGGCCAAGAGGACCAGTAACGTCTTGGATGGCGTCGCCTGCCTCGTAGGTGGACAGCATTTCTGTGGTTTTACCAATTACCATAAAGATGAATTCGACCCAACCCTCTTCAGGATTCCAGTCAGCAAACGTGAACGGGACACGCTCACCGGTCTCATTGGCGCGAACCATAAGGAATTGACCAGCGTGTGCATGCTTGGCCATCTCAGGTGCTTCAATGCGGAACTTAAAAACCTTTTCAGAGAACTGCGTCTTTTCGAGGATCTTATACATTCAGCGGTACTCCTCTCCCGAACCGGATATCCTCGTGCAGTTGATCGAGGCTATGCTCGACCTGCTGATCATTTAAACGACCACCTGGGTGATGGCCGAAAAATGCGCAACCGTTATTGTATAACGTGTCGTGTACTAATGCGGCGAGAACCTATCTCATTTTGCGAAGGATTTGTGAAGAAGTGGAATTTGTGAGGGGGTGGATCATAACTTGATTGCAGCAAGAGGGGTATGAGGAGTCAAGAAGTTATATAAGCAGAGCATATAAAAGCTTTACGACAAGAGCGCTGGCGCTCTCAAGTATGTTTCGATACGATAGCACGCAGGCTGAGGGAAAGACCAAGCCAGAATATATGAGCAGGCATGCGTATCCGAAATTGAGTGCAACTGAGATACGCTCAAATTTCAGCGTAAGCCAAATAATAAGCAGATACAAAAGGAAGAAGAACAGATAGTGCATAAGAGCCATGACAAATACTGATGGAGAAAAGACAGGCTGCAGAAGACCTGCGGGCATAAGAAGAAGTAGTACCGCACAGGACAGTCCGAATATAGTTGCGTTATAGAGGAAGTAGCCTGCAATACGAGCCATATAGACTACATAGATCGAACGGTCATTGTGACGCAGATTGTCTACTTGTCCGCTTCTAATCTCAAATTCCAATTCGCTATTAGCGGCAAGAATAGTATTGGTGGCAGTAAAGAATAGAAAGAACATCATAAGATTTAGATTTGGTTGGTGGAGAAGTAGCATACACACGCCAAGCACAAAAATCATCTGATAGAGGATCTCACATACGCTATCAACAAGATAGTGGCGCTTAAAAAAGAAGTATCGTTTTATCTCGTTATACATAGAATATACTTCCCTTTTTAAGACTACGGTTAAGGATGCATCGAAAGACAACACTACCGAGCACCCAGTACATGAGGCTTTGAAACAAAATAATGAGCAGGTAGATGTAGTTTCCAGTTGCTATATAGTGCTTAAACCAGATGAATGGGAACGCCTCAGCAAACAGAGGAAATATACTTGGCGTCTCAAGCACGCCCGCGAAGAAAAATATGAAATACGAGAGAAGCGCCGCAATATTGGAGGTTCTATGTGACACTAATGTAAAAGAGCCTATCAGAGTGCCAAGACCGTATATCCCAATAACAACCAACACCACAATGACAAAGAGTACTGGCATCGTTGGAGGTATTTGAATATTCATAAAAATTGCGATAAAGGCAAAAAGAGGAAGAGCTTTTACAAGGTCAAGAACCATCTGTATGAGCATCCTTTGCACAAGTACAAAGAGAACCCCCTGGTCGCTGCTGACAACTGATACGATGGTCCGATCTTGTATCTCGTCTTCGAGAAAGAACGATGGATGCGTAATGCCATGAGTTGCCATATACCAGCAAAAGAGACTTGTAAAGGTAGTAAATACATCTGCAGTACTGGAAAAGAGGCCAAGATATCCCGTAATCATGACCAATAAGGAGAGGTTTGCAAACACAAGGTTGATTTTGTACTGACCGAGTTCCAAAAATTGACGGCGAAATTCATGAGCGAGGATTTTGAGGCTCATCAAACACCTTCTTTAGATCATTTGCGAGCGCCTCTTTATGAGTGAGGCTCAGCACGTCAGCGGTCTCGAAAATTAATTGTTTTGCTTCCTCATGTGAGGTAGACATGATAGTGGTGTTTTCATGAGTATGTATACTCATGCTTTCTAAAAGTTGTCGGCCGGCGAGGGCAGCTTCAACACGTGCTAAATCCGAATTGGAGATCTCTATGGTGAAGAACTTCCTTCTCAGGCGGCTCCGCGTGATGGTATCAAGCTTCCTGTCAAGTACAATTTTTCCTGCACTGAGTTGAATGACCCTTGTTGCGCAGAGCTCAATATATTCAGCGTCGTGTGTGGTGAGAAGTACTATCATCCCTTTTTTCGCAGCAGCTGATACGACTTGGGAAAGTTTTTGCTTGCCAGGCGCGTCAAGCCCGTTTGTGGGTTCGTCCAAGCACAGTATGCGCGGATGATAGAGCATTGCAACAATCAGAGAGAGTTTTTGGCGGTTACCCTGCGAAAGTTCAGAGACAAGATGGTCTTGGTACTCGCTAAACTCAAACAGCTCAAAAAGCTCCGAGATTTCGTGTGAGCATGCATGATAGGAGAGATGGTTGAGGTGGAGAAAGTATTCTATGTTCTGCTTGACGCTTAGGTATTGGTAATAGCCGCCACCACTCTCAAGCACAAACTTTACAATGCGATGAATTTGTCTGCTGCTATTAGCAACGCCTAATACGTCTACACTTCCTGAATCTTGCAGCAAAAGTCCCGATATGATTTTTATGAGAGTTGATTTCCCTGAACCATTTTTTCCTACAATAGCAACGATTTCGCCTGGTTCAAACACAAGTTCATTAATAGAGAGGACAGGGGAGCCCTTATAGCTTTTCTCGACGTTTTTAAGAATGATGGTTTCAGCCAAGACGAACAACTCCCAACTTGACGAGATTCAACTAACACTTATAGACGCCGTTCTATCTTAATACCGTTTGTTCCCGCGGCTTGAGTGCTTGTTTTTAGAAGCTTTTCTACCTCATCGGCTGCCACCTCAACGGTGACAAAAAACTCTTCAAGAGCGGCGCCTTTGAGCTCTTTCAAGACGTAGTCAGCTACCTTCATTCGACCAGGCGGGCGTCCGATACCGCATTGCAGACGCATGAAATCACGGGTTCCCAATTTGTCAGCGATGGAACGCAGACCGTTGTGGGCATTAAGTCCGCCGCCGGCTCGTGTCCGTACGCTTCCGGCTGCAAGATCAACTTCATCATGAACGACAAGTATGTCGGCAGGGGAGATGTGCCTCGCCCGAGCAAGTTTTGAGAGAGGTCCTCCGCTGGTGTTCATAAAATCCTGCGGTTTGGCGAGAAGCACTTCTCGCCGTTGCGCGTCTGCATCTGTGACTATGATAGTGGTAACCAGACAACCCGCTTCGCTTTTCCAATAGCGAACGTCATAACGACGTGCAAGCGCGTCGATTACCGCAAAGCCGATGTTGTGTCTGGTGTGTGCGTACTTCTCGCCAGGATTACCAAGACCGCAGATAAGAGCAGGAGACTTAAGGAGTTCACGGGGCGTTTGAGGCGCGGAAGATCTTCTCGGTTCATGGTGTGTCTGCCTTTGTGCGCTCATCATTTCTCCCGGACGCTCTGAGTAGTTTTGTTTACGGAATGTAACATATTATTCAAATTTTTGCACTTTACCTTTGTGTCGGGGATTTTGTGTGTAATCTTGTGGTAAGAAAGGCACATATCAAGGAGGCGGTATGGATATATCTGAGTTGGTCAAACTGCTGGGAATTATTGTGGTTATTGTCGGCTTTGCGCTGAAGCTCGACTCCATTCTCACGATTCTCATAGCAGCAGTGACAACGGCCGTGATTGCCGGCATGGATCCGATTGTGTTTTTGCAGACGCTTGGTAAGAGCTTTGTCTCAACGAGAACCATGCTGATTTGCGTAGTGGTCTTTGTGCTTACGGGAACGCTTGAGCGAAACGGCCTTCGCAATGCGGCTCGCGAGCTGATGAGGCGCGTCAAGGGCGCAAGCGGCGGCATTATCATGGCAGCGTATGGTGTTTTTCGCGTCATTTTTGCCGCATTTAATGTCGGCTTTGGCGGCGTTGCCGGATTCATCAAGCCGGTTGTGATGCCGATGGCTGAGGCCGCGGACGACCCTGATGGCACGCTCATGACATCGAAGCATCGCGATGACCTCAAGGGCATGGCATCCGGTATGGAAAATGTAACATGGTTCTTTGGTCAGGTGCTTTTTGTGGGTTCATCAGGCATGCTGCTGGTGCAAAGTACGCTTAAGGAGCTGGGATACACCGTTGAGCTTGCGCATCTTGCGGCCATAGAAATTCCGGTGGCGCTTATCGCTGTGGCGTTTACCTCGGCGTACTACATCTTCCTCGACCGTCGCTGTCAAAAGCGCGACCTTGAGGCTGCTGCAGAAAAAGCAGGAAACACGGCCGTTACCTCAGCTCTTGTCGCTGACGATGCCGCCGGCGACGCTCATGCTGCCGTAGAAGGAGGCGAGGCATAATGGATGCCGTTATCGCGTTTTATACCTCTACCGATCCCAAGATTACGCTTTCAACAAAATTGCTTGAAGTTGTGTTTGTGCTGATTGGCCTTGTCGCAATTTATGCAGGCATTTCAAACTTTCGCGACAAGACTAACAAAAAGCGCATTGGTACCGGGGTATTTTGGACTATGCTCGGCCTTCTTTTTATTGTGGGCAAGTGGATCCCTTCAGAGTGGACAGGCGTTGGTCTCATTGTTATGCTGCTTCCGGCAGTGTTCAAGCAGGTCGGACGCGGTGAAGATGTAATAAAGCCGACTGAAGAAGAAATGTCTCTGGCATATACGAGTGTCGGCAACAAGATTTTTCTCGCGTCGTTTAGTATCGGCGTTTTTGCGCTTCTGTTTGCCTTTTTCTTCCCAAAGATTTCAACTCTGGTTGGTTTGACCGTGGGTGTTTTTGTGGGCTGTGGAATCCTTTTGGCGATGCGTCCCGGCGTCAATACACCTAAGCTTTTCTTGGACGATTCAAGACGTATGTTGGATATTGTCGGACCTTTGGTTATGCTGCCGACGCTCCTCTCGATTCTTGGTGCCACTTTTACGGCAGCCGGCGTTGGGGAGGTCATTTCTCACCTTGTGGGAGCCGTCATTCCGGAGGGCAATCTGGTTGTCGGTATCATTGTCTACTGCGTTGGCATGGCGCTCTTTACCGCCATTATGGGCAACGCCTTTGCGGCAATTACCGTGCTGACGGTGGGTATTGGAGCTCCGTTTGTCCTTTCGCTGGGCGCCGATCCAACGGTTGTAGGGGCGCTTGCCTTGACTTGTGGATTCTGTGGAACTCTCATGACGCCCATGGCCGCCAACTTCAATATTGTCCCGGTGGCAATTCTTGAGATGGACGACGAATACGGAGTCATTAAAAAGCAGGTCATTCCTGCGGTTTTCATGCTCACCGTTCAAATTCTTATGATGATCGTTCTTGTGGCGTTTTAAGACAGACGCTAAGGCGACAAGTACAGTCGGCGCGACAGGTTCAATGAGCGCAACGAGTGAGGCCGGCACGACAGGTTGTTCAATGAGCGCAACGAGTGAAATTTGCATGTATGAAATCCGTCGTGGTGGGTACTTAGAGTACTTAAATGCGTCTTAAGGAGGTCGTTGTGTCAACGATTCTTGTAACTGGTTTTCAGCCTTTTGGTGGAGAGAAAATCAACCCGGCATGGGAAGCTGTTCGAGCGCTTCCGGATACCATTGCCGGTGCTAATGTAGTGAAACTTGAGATTCCTGTGGTCTTTGGCTCAGGTGCCGACGCGGTATCTGCAGCGATTGATCATATTGATCCCGATATCGTGCTTTGCGTTGGACAAGCAGGAGGTCGCGCAAAGATTACCCCGGAGTTTGTGGGCATCAATTATCGCGACGCTCGCATTCCCGACAACGACGGTAACCAGCCGCATGCCGAGAAGATCGTCGAGGACGGTCCCGATGCTTATTTTGCGACGCTCCCCGTTCGTGCTATGACGGCGGCAATGAATGAAGCAGGTATTCCTGCCGCTGTGTCGTATACGGCAGGTACGTATGTCTGCAACGATGTGATGTATTCCATGTTGCATGCGCTTGCCACCAAGCACCCCAATGCTCGCGGAGCTTTCCTGCACGTTCCTTTTGCAACCGAGCAGGCAACTAAGCAGCCTGCAAATACCGCAAGTCTCCCTATTGAGGTTATGACACGCGGCCTTGAGGTTGCCTTGGCAGCTGCGGTGGAACATGAGGTCGATACCGTTGGCGAGTCTCTCGGAACCACCCACTAAGCTCTGCTCCCTGCTGCCTTTACGGAAAAAGCGTCTGCCACGAAAGGGAAAGACGTCTGTACGGAAGGCTTCAGGCTTTCGAGGCCGAGAATCCACCACTAAACGCGATTACGACGAGGCAAATTCACCAGTAAACGCAATTCTTCTCGCCACTTGCTTCAAACTTGCGGTTTACGGGTGACTGCAGTCGATAAGAACGGTGTTTACTGGTGATTTTTCTTTGATTTGAGCGTTTACGGGTGAATCGAATCACCCGTAAACAGCGATTTTGACGGGGTTTTTGAAATCCGTGTGTTTAGTGGTGATTTTAAGACAATAATCCCACTTCAAAGTTTCTTGAAGTGGGATTATTTCAGTGGAGAAGACCTTTGACAGCCCAGTACTCTTGTAGTCCAGCACCTAGTGCCCTAGTACCCTTGCAGTCCAGCGGGCGTCTGACGCTCTGGTACTCTTGCACCCCGGCAATCTTTATAGGTTCGACAGTCTTTACAGGTTCAAGTCGCCGCCAAAGATGTCGGAAACAGGACGATCCGTGTAGACGGCATAGATGGCTTCTGCAAGCTCATTTGCGACGGTGATGGTCCTGATTTTTGAGCCCGGCTGGTTGGCTGCCGCACAAGGAATAGCGTCGGTTACTACGCACTCCTCGATAGGGGCTTCATTCAGGCGCTCAATGGCAGGTCCCGAGAAGATGCCGTGGGTTGCGCAGACATAGATATCTCCCGCACCCATTTCTTTGAGCTTTAAGACGGAAGCGCAGAGAGTTCCTGCGGTATCAATCATGTCGTCGTTGACGATGCAGGTTTTACCGGTGATGTCGCCGATGATACCCATGACGGCCGACTCGTTGTGACGAGGACGGCTCTTGTGGGCGATGGCAAGACCGCAGTCAAGGTAATCGGAGAGCTTTTTGGCTGCCTTGGCGCGACCCATATCGGGAGAGACAACGACGGTGTTTTCCCAGTCAAACGGCTTTTTCTTGAAGTAATCGCCCAAGAGATACAGCGCGGTGAGGTGTGAAACAGGAACGTCAAAGAAGCCTTGAATCTGACCCTGATGCAGATCAAGCGTGATAACGCGATCAACGCCGGCTTCTTCAAGCAGATTTGCCATGAGTCGTGCGGTAATAGGCTCACGAGCGGCGGCTTTGCGGTCTTGACGAGCATAGGCGTAGTGAGGGATAACGGCCGTGAAGTTCTTTGCGGATGCTCGCTTGGCGGCATCGGCAACAATTAAGGTCTCCATAACCAGGTCGTTGACGTTTTTGCCCGCAAGCGTTTGGATGAAGAAGACCTCATCGCCACGGACGGACTCGTCAAAGCGGGCATAGATTTCACCGTTGGCAAATTTTTCCAGCAACAAACCGGAGAGCTCAAGATGAAGGATTTCAGCAACTTTGCGGGCAAGTTCTGGGTTTCCTGTACCACAATACAGTTTAATGTTCTTCTCGACATTAAGCGGTTCACACAGTTGCTCGAACATTTAATCCTCTTTCTCCTCGAGCTTTGCGCGCCTCGTGGCGGCATATCCTTCAACAATACGCTGTTCTGTGCGCTCAAGTGCAAGAGCGTCTGCGGGAACATCCTGAGTGATGCAGGAGCTTGCGCCAACCAGCGCGCCGTCTCCAATGGTAACGGGAGCTACCATCATGGTATCGGATCCAATGAACACGTGGTTACCGATGGTGGTATGGAATTTGTGATAGCCGTCATAATTGCAGGTAATAGAGCCGGCGCCCACGTTAACGCCTTCACCCATGGTTGTGTCGCCAATGTAGGAAAGGTGAGGAACCTTAGAGCCCGCGCCGATGGTGGAGTTTTTGATCTCTACATGGGTTCCCGCTTTTGCGTGTGGCATGAGATGCGCTCCCGGGCGCAGATACGCACGGGGACCGCAGGTGGCGCCATCTTCAATAATCGCGGAAAGCGCAACTGTTTCATCAACAACGCAACTATTTCCAACACGCGTGTCGGTGAGGCGCGTATTCGGCCCGATAACGCAGTCGGACCCGACATGCGTTGACCCAAAGAGCATGGTCATCGGAAGAATTTCCGTATCCTGATCCACGGTAACGTCTGCGCCAATCCAGACCGCAGACGGGTCAAGCATCGTGACGCCTTCTGCCATCAAGCGCTCGTTGATCCGCTCCTGCATAATGCGGATAGCGACGGCAAGTTGCGCGCGGGAATTGATGCCCAAAGCTTCGCGGTAATCGTCAACATGTACGGCAGATACCGGCTCGCCTTGGCTGACGTATATGCCGACCATATCGGTGAGGTAGTATTCGCCCTGTACGTTGTCATGGGCGAGAAGATCGATGTTTTTTGTAAGGCGGCTGCCGCAGAAACAATACACGCCGACGTTGCATTCCGTCTCGTGTATACGCTGTTCCGGCGTGGCATCTTTGTGCTCGACAATGCCGCTTACACGACCATCTGAAAAAACAACGCGACCGTACCCCGTGGGATCCGGTGGCGTCATGGTAAGAAGCGTGCAAGCGTTGTGATGTGCCTGTGCTTCGTCGACAAGAGCTTTGATCGTTTCCGGGCGCAGAAGAGGAGCGTCGCCATTAATGACAACGACAGGTCCACTGAAGCCGCCAACAGCATCGCGGACCACCCGAACCGCATGACCGGTACCCAGGCGCTCGCGCTGCTCGACATACTCAATTGCGTCAAAATCGGCAAGCGCATCTTTAATCTCATCGGCATGATTTCCCACAACAACAATCGTGCGCTCAGCGCCTGCGGCTTGAGCGGCACGGACAGTCCACCAAACGATGGGCTTATCGAGTAGGTTGTGTACTACCTTAGGGTGACGGGACTTCATGCGCGTTCCCTCGCCTGCAGCGAGGACAATCGCAGTAAGTGGCATGTGAAAAGCCTCCAAGCATACGGTATGCGTTGACGCGGGAGTATTGCGTCCGTGTCCCTTACGCAGTCATCATATCAAACGAGAATGGCTGGGATAGTAGGACTCGAACCCACATTCCAGGCACCAAAAACCCGTGTCCTAACCGTTGGACGATATCCCAATGTACTCGCTACGTTGGATGTCAGCGTCCTCGTCAAAAAATGACTGCCTTAAGAGTGTATCAGCTATGGGCGGCAAATGCGCCACAAATTGCATCTAATACAAGAACTGCAAAAGTTTGCGCGTCTGCAAGGGTAAATGAACCGTTCGCCGATGTTTTTTCGGGAAGTGAAACGCGCACAATCCGAGGGGATCCCTCTGCCGATTGAAATGCGGTGCGAAGACGTATGGGGAGCGTTTCATTTTCGTCCATGCTTACGCTGCCGATAACAACCTTGTCTCGCGTCGGTTTAACGGGAGCAGGTTGTGAGGTAATGGCGAGAATCGCATCTGCGTGTGTGGGCGTTTTGATGGAGTCCACCAGCTCAATGCCTGACGCTTCAGAGGTTGCCGTCGCAAGGTTCACCACGCGTCCTGCAACGTTTCTGGCAATGGGGTCTTCTCCCGTGATGGCAAGCTTGATGGTCTCCAGTACGTTTGCGGCTCGTGCAAACCCCATACCACCCTGGGGATGCGGGCCTTTTGCCTGCTTGCCAGACCAGACATGACGCAGGCGCTCGATGGCGTCCAAGGTGTCTTGGAAAGCCATGCCATCGGCAAGTTCGCCGACGCTTTCTTGAAAGAGCTTTACGGCAGCCTCCGTGTGGACACCGTACTGGCCATCCGGTTTGCCGCAGGAAAATCCCAGGATGTTCAGGCGTTCTTGAAGCTGACGCACGTCATTGCCGTGAAAGTTTGGCAGCCGCAGATACAGCGTGCGATCTCCAAGTTGATAGCTTTCATCGACAAGCAGCATCCACGTGGCGGTGTCAACGTCTTCACCAAGTGAAAGATCATGGTCAAGACGGAACCGAGCAACGGCTTTAGCGGTGGAAGGACCATAGGTGTTCTTCTCGCGTTCAGAGTCGTCGATGGCGTAGTCGAGCCGTACCAATCGCTCCTGAATATCTTCAACGGCAGCGCCGGTGCTACCGGGTGTAATAGGATCCATGGTTTTTAATTACCTCTCCCGATTCACAAAAAAGTCGGCCATTGAAAGCAGGGTGTCACGCGCTTCAGCGTCAAACGGAACTTCCTCCAAATATCCTTTTGCCTCGGCTATCAGCGTTTGGGCGTAGGCTTGGACATCGTCGACTGCTCCGGTAGACACAATGAGTTCAACGGCCTCCTCTAACAGTATAGGGTCATTTGTCTTTGACGACAAAAGAGAGATGAGTTTTTTATACGAAGCCTTGGCAGCCGCAGCGTCTGGTGTGCTGTTCTTTGCGTTGCTGCCTGCGTTGTCCTTTGCGCTACTATCTTTTGCGTTGCTCTCTGCGTTGGCGAGAAGTGCCTCAATTGCTTTAACCACCAAAAGAGTGCGCTTGCCTTCTGTGATATCGGAGCGGAAATCTTTGCCCTGAGTCTTGGCATCGCCGACGAGATTCAGCAGGTCGTCTTGAAGCTGGAATGCAAGCCCCGCTTTGAGGCCAAAAGCTTCAAGTGCCGAGCGTTGCTCTGCGGTGCCTCCACCCACGATGGCACCGCAAAGAAGCGGATATGCCGCCGAGTAGTAGGCTGTTTTTGACATTGCCATAAAAAGATACTCATCGGGGGTAATGTCCCAGCGATTTTCCTGCGTCCATCCAAGATCAAGCGCTTGACCTTCAAGAGTGTGTTCCTGCATGGAGATAAGAGCGTCGATAAGGCGCAGCCGCGTTGCTTCGTCATACGTATTGCTGTGACATATGCGTCCTATGGTATGCACAAGGGCGGCGTCACCGACGTTGATGGCAAGTCCGGTTCCAAGACGGCGATACAGGCAAGGCTCGCCTCGTCTCAACTCAGATTTATCGGCAATATCATCGTGGATCAGTGCGGCTGATTGAAAGTCTTCGATTGCACAGGCGATCGGTAGGGCCGCTTCAACGTCCCCGTGAACCGCTTGCGTAGCGAGAAGCACCAATGCAGGTCGCACGCGCTTGCCGCCCGTGGCGGAAAATCCGCGTAAGGGCTGGTACAGATAGGTGTTCAGGTCAGCGACGATGGAATTGCACGCAGTCGGTTCGACCTTTTGGAGGTGTCTTTGCGATACGGGAATAGGAAGTCCAGCATCCAGTTCCTTCTCGACACGAGGTCTGACAGATGTGAGATAGTCGATAAAGTCCACGATAATCCCTTGTTGCTTGAGGTGCGAGCGTTAGCCGCGGTATCCGTTAGGGTTCATGGACTGCCACTTCCACGAGTCTCGGCACATGTCATCAAGATTGTATTGAGCGGTCCAGCCGAGTTCTTTTGCCGCCTTGGAGCAATCGGCGTAGTTGGCGTCTACGTCTCCCGCGCGGCGCGGGTCAATAACGTAGGGGATATCCTTGCCACATGCGCGAGAGAAGGCCTTGATGATATCAAGAACCGAACTTCCAACGCCGGTACCGAGGTTGAAGATCTCAACGCCCTCGCGACCGTTCATCCATGTAAGTGCTGCAACGTGGCCGGTTCCCAGGTCGCAGACGTGAATGTAGTCGCGCACGCCGGTGCCGTCCGGGGTATTGTAATCATTGCCAAAGACGTGGACGGCCTCGCGCTTGCCAATGGCGGTTTGGGCCACGTAAGGAACCAGGTTGTTAGGAATGCCTGTAGGATCTTCGCCGATAAGTCCGGACTGGTGTGCGCCAATGGGATTGAAGTAGCGGAGCAGAACAACGTTCCATGTGGGATCTGCGGTATGCACGTCGGTGAGGATCTGCTCGATCATCCATTTTGTCCAGCCGTATGGGTTGGTAGCAGGCTTTTTGGGGCTCTCTTCAGTCAGGGGCAGCGCGTCAGGATCACCATAGACGGTTGCCGAGCTGGAGAAGATGATGGATTTGCAATCGTGTGCACGCATCACGTCCAGCAAGGTGAGCGTGGAGCCGAGGTTATTGGAGTAGTACTCAATCGGCTTAGTAACGGATTCTCCAACGGCCTTGAAGCCCGCAAAATGAATAACGCGATCGACATGGTGGGAATCAAAGATACGATTGAGTTCCGAGCGATTATTGACATCGGCTTTGTAAAACGTCAGGCGACCAGCGTTCTTCTCGCCCACAATGGTTTTAATACGGTCGATGACTTTTTCTGATGCGTTGGAAAGATCGTCAACGATAATCGCTTCGTAGCCGCAATTGAGCAGCTCAACCACCGTATGGCTGCCAATGAATCCGGCGCCTCCGGTAACGAGGACGCAGGTGTCTTTCGGATCTTTCTTCTGGCTCATACGAGACCCTTTCTGTGACGGCGCGAGCGGTTTTTGTGATGCACAAGGCTGCTGCGCGTAATTTTTCTACTAGTAAGTATAAGGCTTTGCGCAGAATGAGGCTGTGCTCGGGGTTGGCTTCAAGTAATTCAAATCGCGCTACTTTGAGCGTGTGCGCATGTGTAGTCCACGCGTGGCCATACAGACATAGACTGCGAGTGGGCTGCACTTCTTGATCGTGCCGGATGCAGGAAACTAGACGGCGTGGGCTACACATGCGTGGGCCGCACACGCGTGGGCTGCGAGTGGGGCCAACGGCAGTGGTTTCGGGGCGAGAAATACAGCGGTTTTTCTCGCCACACGGTGTGCGTCATAGATTCGTATTTTATGCAGCAGATAGAGAGCTGTCGGAAGAGTTGCCGAAGGAGCTGCCGAAAGAACTGCCAGAAATGCGCCAAGTTGGTCTTAAGTTAACCAAACTTGCTGCAAATGTGGCAAATGCGAGTACAGCAAACGCAAGTATGGCAAACGAAGAGAACCCCAGCAACTTCCGGGTGTCGACAAGAACCTTGAGAAAGAGCTCTTGGTGAAACCCCAAGCGTGGTCCTATCGTTCCCAGATGAAGGCTCGTGCCTCATAAGGACGGAGCACGAGCGCATCTGCATCCGTTACGGTATCGGGATAGTTGCCAATGAGGACGTCGGAGCCATCGATTGCAGCTTTCGGCGCGCAGCGAACCTTTTGGCCAGAGAAGTTTGCAAAAACGCGCACGCAACAGCCATCCAAGGTACGCTCATAGGCAATGACCTTCTCGCCAACGGAATCGATGAAGTGAACATCTCCCACGCTGATAACGGGATGAGTCTTTCGGAGAGCAATAAGCTTTTGATAGAAGGAGAATATCGAGTCGGGATCATCAACTTCTGCGGTAGCATTGATGACGGTGTGGTTGTCGGGAATGCCAATCCACGGCGTACCGGAAGTGAAACCTGCGGTTTTTGAGGCATCCCATTGAATAGGTGTGCGCCCATTATCGCGGGAGCGTTCGGAGATGATATGGAGCGCTTCTTTGGGGGAGCAGCCCCGCTCCTGGAGAATCTTAAAGTAATTGAGGGATTCCACGTCTCGATACTGTGTGATATCGGTAAATCCCGCATTGGTCATACCCAGCTCTTCTCCCTGGTAAATATAGGGAGTCCCACGCAGAAGATGTGCGGTGACGGCAAGCAGCTTGCTGGACATTTCCCAGTAGCGCTCGGTATCACCAAAGCGAGAATTCGGACGAGGCTGATCGTGATTGGCCCAGAACAGCGCATTCCAGCCACCACCTGCCGTAATCTGTTCTTGCCACGATTTCAACAGCTCGCGAAGTTTGCCGATGTCCGGCTCTTTGAGCGCCCACTTGTCCCCGTTGAGGTAATCAACCTTGAGGTGATGAAACGAGAAGGTCATGGCAAGCTCATGGTCAGCCGGATTGGAATATCGGATGCAGTTTTCAATTGAGGTGGAACTCATTTCACCGACGGTCATCAGCCCGTCGATACCTCCGCGCTTGACGAGTTCCTGCAGGTATTCATGGACATGCGGCCCGTCGGTGTAAAATCGCCTGCCGTCTCCTATGGTGTCGTCCTCAAAGACATCCGGCTTGGAAATAAGATTAACAACGTCGAAGCGAAAACCATCGACACCTTTGTTGTGCCAGAAACGCACTATGTCGGCAAGCTCGGCTCGGACGTTTGGGTTGTCCCAGTTGAGGTCCGCCTGTGAGGCGTCAAAGAGATGGAGGTACCACTTATGAAGTGCGGGAACCCATTCCCATGCGCTTCCACCAAACTTAGACTTCCAGTTTGTTGGCGGCGTGTCGGGACTGCCATCGATAAAAGTATAGTAGGCAAGGTATTGAGGATCGCCGGCGAGTGCCCGCTTAAACCATGGATGTTCGGTTGACGTGTGGTTAAAGACCATGTCAAGCATCAGTTTGATGCCGTGCTTTTTTGCCTCGGCTGAAAGTTCGTCGAAGTCAGCCATGGTGCCAAAGAGAGGCTCGACGTTGCGGTAATCTGCGACGTCGTAGCCATTGTCATGTTGGGGTGAAACAAAAAACGGAGTGAGCCACAGATAGTCAACGCCGAACTTTTGCAGGTAGTCAAGACGCTGCGTGATACCGGGAAGGTCTCCGATGCCATCTCCGTTTGAATCGTTAAAGGAGCGGACGTAGATTTGGTATACGACCTTGGTGCCGAGAAACTCAGCGCGCGCACAAGCGCCCTTGGGATTGCTTGTCTCTTGCGAAGATCGCCCCGACATATCCGCTCCTCTCACAGGTTTTTTGGGTCGAAAAGGTGCCGTTCTTCTTGTTTTATTGGGCCGAAAGGACACCGTTTTTCTCGCCATCAAGGGTGACGACATTGGCATCGATACCTTTATCAATACCTTGGCGTTTGCCGATGGTGAACGTAAGAACAAATGGAACCACTACAGCGATAATCATGCAAACGGCGAAGATGCCGATAAACTCGGGGCGAATTGAAAGAATTCCGGGGAGTCCACCAACGCCAATGGAGAGGGCGTTGACACCAAAGGCCGTGCAGACACCTCCTGCAATGGAGCTGCCAATCATAGCGCATACGAAGGGGAAACCGTATTTGAGGTTGACGCCAAACATGGCGGGTTCGGTAACGCCAAGGTAGCAAGAAATGATGGAAGGAATGTTTACCTGCTGGGCGTTTTCGTCATGCTTCTGAAGGACTGACATGGCGAGAACCGATGAACCCTGAGCAATATTGGAAAGCGCAATCATGGGCCACAGTGGTGTGCCATAGTTATTGGAACTTGCAATAAGCTGCATGTCAACGGCATTGGACATGTGGTGCAAGCCAGTGATGACAAGGGGAGCATATACGGCGCCAAAGATAAGGCCAAAGAGCCATGCAAACGGACTTGTGATGCCTGCGAGAACAATGCTTCCGATCCAAGATCCGATGGTCCAGCCAATGGGACCAAGCACGAAGTGAGCAGCCATAACGGCAAGCAAAAGTGAGCAGAAGGGCACCACGATCATCTGAATGACGGACGGCGTGATCTTCTTGAAGAATCGCTCAAGGTAGTTGAAGGTAATCGCGGCGAGAATAGCAGGGATGACCTGTGCCTGATATCCAATCATACGAACCTGTGCGAAGTCAAAATTCCATGTATGGGTAGCCCAGTCGGCGGCGGTTGCTCCTGAAACGGCATACGCATTCATGAGCTGGCCGGAAACGAGGGTGAGGCCAAGCACAATGCCGAGCATGGGAGTCCCGCCCATTTTCTTTGTAATCGACCAACAAATGCCTACAGGGATGCCGGCATGGAAGACTGCCTCGCCAATAAGCCACAAGAAGTTATATACGCCCGTCCAGAAAACGGAAAGCGAAGCGAGGGTCTGGTTACCTTCAGGTCCAAAGTAGGGCATCTCGCCAAGCACGTTTCGGAAGCCAAGAATAAGGCCGCCGGTAATGATTGCGGGAATCAAAGGAGCAAAGACTTCGGCAATGGCTCCCATGGCTCGCTGCAAAACATTTGTGTTTTGCAGAGCGGCTGATTTGACGTCTTGCTTTGAAGCCTCACTTACGCCGGAAATACCGACAAAGGTGTCGTAAAAGTCAGCGACATCGTTGCCAATAATAACTTGAAACTGGCCGGCTTGCGTGAAACTTCCCTTAACGGATGCAAGCTTTTCAATGGCAGCAACATCTGCTTTTGAAGGATCTTTCAAGGCAAATCGCATGCGTGTCATACAGTGTGAAGCCGCAGCAATGTTGTCTGTGCCGCCAACGAGCTCGAGGAGTTCACGAGCATCATGGTCGAACTTTGCCATCTTTCCTCTTTTCCTCGCGGAACTAACTTATGCAAATAAGTTAGTTCATTGGGGCAATTTCTTTGGCGGAAAATGAAAAATTGACAGTTTCGTATCGCCGAACGGTATAAATTTGCCTATGAACGTCTTATGCAGATGATTTGGATAAGTAGGTGATATGCTGTTTTTGGTGAAAAAATATAAAATAATTGCAACTAAACAGCGATGGAGATATGCATGAAGGCAATTTATGATGAGATTTATAGGAATCTTTTAGGAAAAATAGAGCGAGGAGAATATCCCTACCAGACCTATATTCCATCTGAGGCGAATCTTATAAAAGAATACAGTTGCTCTCACAACACGCTCAGAAAGGCAATTGCACTTTTAACGCAGCAAGGGGCACTGCAGCCCGTACATGGCAAAGGGGTGCGCGTTATTTACCAAAAGCGCCCGCGAGCTCTTTTTGAGCTGGGAGGTATTGAAACATTTCAAGAGGCATCCAAGCGCAATCAACTCGATACGGAAACACGGGTTCTCAAGTTTGAACGTATTGTTGCCGATAAAGACCTCGCACGCTACACTGGATTTGATGAGGGCGATGAGCTTTTGTATGTTGTTCGAGTGAGGGTTGTAGGCGGTAAAGCATCGATTCTTGACTGCAATTATTTCCGAGCAAGTCTTGTACCAGGCTTAACTCCTGATATAGCTCAGTTTTCAATCTATGACTATATCGAAAAGACCCTCAATATGCAGATTGCAACCAGCAAACGAACCGTTACCGTTGAGCGTGTTACTCGAGAAGATCAAGACTGTCTCGATCTTGACGGTGCAGATTATCTAGCCGTGGTAACCGGGCAAACATTCAATTTCCAAGGCGAGATGTTTGAGTTTACGCAGTCAAAGCACCGTCCAGATTACTTCTCGTTTTTTACGGTTGCTCGTCGCGAGATATAAAAATGGTGAATCGCGTGCCTACACCTTCGCGCGAGAGCACGTCGATAGAGCCGTCATGACTGTCAACGATCCACTTTGCAATAGAGAGGCCAAGGCCGGACCCGTCGTTATTTTCCGCACGGGCGTTGTCGGCGCGCCAGAACCGCTCAAAAATATGTGAAGCCGCTGCGTCTGATATACCAATACCTTCGTCTTGTATGGATACACGGACGTACTTCTCGTCATATGAAACGCCAAATGTAATGGATGTTTGAGAGGGAGAATAGCGGGCGGCGTTGTGGACAATGATTCTCAGGCATTGTTTGAGCAGCGCGACGTCACCAACGACTTGATAGTGGGTTTCGTTCACGGCCGTTGCGTCAAAGCTCAAGACATAACGATGGTCAGGGTCAATCATTTCGGACTCTTCCCACACTTCATAGGCAAGCCGTGCAAAATTTATGTGAGTCGTGGTAAGGGTATTTCTGCCCGCATCGCCTCGTGCAAGGAAGAGCAGCTGTTCAATGAGCTCATGCATGTGCTCACTTTCGGATTTCAATGCGGCGATGGATTCATCAAGGACCGCCTCATCGGTTTTTCCCCAGCGATCAAGCATGTCAGCATACCCGCGAATAACCGCAATGGGGGTACGCAATTCGTGGCTTGCGTCGTTCACAAAACGCATCTGTTGCAGCTTTGCCTCCTGCATTTGGCGCAAAAGTTTGTTCAGGGCCACCTCAATGCTGGCAAGATCTTCGTCTCCCGTTTGAATATAGGGCGAATCAACGCTTGCGTGATCAATGGCCTGCTCAAGGCTGTTTATTTTGCTCTGACTGAGTGCCCCTGAAGTGTCGGGAGCCGTTGCATGAGCAAGCGGATCGGAGCTGCTCAGTTGCTCGGCCTTAAGAGCAAGCGTGTTGAGGGGGAGAAGCGCCCGTCTGACACGCCTGGTATCACTGAAGAAATGGAGAAGATCAATGAGCTCCCACACAAGAACCGCTATATAGAGAGGCCAAAGAGCTATGAAATCGGAGCCAAGGGCAAACGATAGCGTGTCGTGGTAAGAGGTTCGCACCACATAGCGGAGGCTTGAAAGGAACCATCCGGTCTGAGCTCCGTCGAGAGCGATTTCAACGGGAGGAGCCGGGAAAAACCCATATAAAAACGTTCCTGCGGGGAAGGTTTGGTTGTAGCCATGTATGAGAATAGCTACGACACAGGCTGCGAGAAATATGTTAAACGAGAGGTAATTGAGTAATTTTCGCCACCAAAATCCCCAGCTGATGGAGCGGGCGGTCGATGATTCAGGATGCGTTTTCAAAAAAGAGAACGCCGGCTTGTGGGAGCGAGAGCCGTTGCGCACGTGATTCGCTGTCCGAGAGCCGATGTGCACGGAGGGCGTTGTCCGAGAGCCGGACGTACGTGCATCGTTTTTGGATGGTTTAGGCTTCTCTGATGACATATCCGACTCCACGGACCGTGCTGATGAGTTTTATGTTGTAGCGGTCATCAATCTTTGAGCGTAGATGAGCAATGTGTACGTCAATATTGTTCGTATCGCCGCCAAAACTGTACCCGAGAGCCTCGGCTGCAATACGCTCGCGGCTCATAACAATGCCGACGTGTTCCATGAGCGTGCGTAGTACTTCAAATTCTTTGTTTGTAAGTTCAACGGAGTTCTCGTTGACGCAGACTTCTCGGCGATCAACATCAAGCGTGACGCCTCGTATCGTGAAAGTTTGCGTTGAGAGAACTCTGGGTTCATCAAACCCATCGGGTAAGGCATCGTTTTTTGCTGCGTGATGTTTAAGGGCCACTCGGATGCGGGCGAGAAGCTCCTCAATGGCAAAGGGTTTTGTGAGGTAATCATCGGCACCCGCATCAAGTCCGGCAACCTTATCCATGACAGAGTCACGTGCGGTGAGCATAATGGTCGGTGTGCTCTTCTCGCGGCGTATGCGTCGTAAGACTTCAAGGCCGTTCAGTTGGGGGAGAAGAATGTCCAATAAGATAAGGTCATAATCGTCAGAGAGCGCTTTTTCCACACCGACTCTGCCATCCTGCGCCTTATCAACCTCATAGCCTTCGTGCACAAGCTCGAGTTCTATAAAACGCGCTATTTTATCCTCGTCCTCAATAATAAGAATTTTGACCATGCATGCTCCGCGTAAAGTGTTGATTATTTGCCTTTGGTGACGTCGTGTTTAATGGTTTCGGCAGCGTCTGCCACCGTATCCATGGCTTCGTTCACATCAACGGTTACCGGGTGAGCCCCCTTGATGTGGTAGCGTAGATCAAAAAAGAGTCCAATGATAAGAAGCCAAATTGTGGCACCCCATAAAAAGAGACCGGCAATGGGAACAAGAATTGGCATGCTCATAAACTGTTCGTCATAGCGCATGACGATGAACTTTGTCTCAATTCCTTTGTGGAGCAGCTTCTTGCAATTGTCCCATAGTGAGTCCATATGCTGAGAGAAATCGGATTTCTTGCTTGACTCTTGATAAGCCGTTTGTGCTGCCTCCATTTCAGATGAAATGCCCGACTGAGTCTGAGCCTCGGTCGTATAATTTGCCGCCTGCTTGGCGGTTTTTCCCTGCTTCTCAAGCCAAATAATGGCGTCAAGCGTGTCGTCACCACACGTATCAAGTGCAGCTTTTGCATCTTCGTAACTTACACCGCACTTCTCGCGGATGAGTTCGACCTTTTCAAGTTTCTCCATGATTGTTGCCTCCTTGGCAATTTGAAGGCGCCGTTCGCCTTCGTTGTCTCTCATGGTCTTCTCATAAGATTAACCGATTCTTGCGATTTGATTAAGTTTTAGAAATGGAAGGATTTTCTATGAGTTACTTGGCGTCTCGGAGGGGTTGCCTGTTACCTCAGCTGAGGTATCTGTCATTTTGAATGAATTACCTGCTACCTCGGCAAAGATTGCTCCGCCGATGATACAACATGCTCCGGCAATCTTAAGAGGCCCCAGCTGTTCTCCCAAGAGAATCGCAGAAAAGATTACGGCAGAAAGAGGCTCAAGGTATCCAAAGACAGCAACGCGCTGTACCGGAATCTTGGTAAGTTGCGGAAAATAAAGACCTCCTCCAACACCGGTATTAAAGAGGCCGAGCAGTACCAGTGCTCCCCAGTTGACGGACAAGCCGTCAGGAAGTAGTTCAATACCGTGTAAAACCAGCGTAAGAAGGCCGACAAAAAGAGCACCGATGCCCAGCTGTATGGTTGTGCTTTCAATTCCTTTAATGTCGGGGGCATATCTGTTTGAGATAATCATGGCAGCATACAGTACGGCTGCAATCGCGCCAAACGAAAGACCGGCCAAAGAGAGCTTCTCGCCGACACCATAGCCAACGATAAGTCCCATTCCAGCCATGACGACAACCAATCCGCTGACTTTTTGCCACGTAAGACGTTCATGAAAGAGGATGGGCGAAAGTGCCATTACGATGATGGGACCGCAATAGTACTCAAGCGTTGCGACGCCGACTCCTACTTGTCGGTAGGCCTCAAACAACAATGACCACTGCAAACCGAGCGCCAGTCCGGAAAAGATCAGGTATTTGATTTGACTGACATGGTCTATACAAGACGGTTTCGAGCGCGTTATCAGAAGAAGAACGCCGAGAAAAAGGGCTCCCAGCATCATGCGGAAAAAGACAATTTGATAGCTGGGAAGGTTAATGTAACTTGCAACAATTCCATTTGACCCGCAAATAAGAAGCGCTACAAGGTACATAACGGTTGGGCCGAGGGTGCTATTTGTGGGGCGCGTTGTGCGCGCCGTGCGCCTGTGTGTGAACATACTCATAGAGCTTTAGCATCCTGAGGCGCAGGCAAAGATGCATCTTGCCCTTTGGGCGAATCAGCCCTCTGATTGGGCACGCGATCATAAAATACAACGCGGTAGAAAAGCTCGGAAATTTCGCGCTGGTCGTGCGTCTGGCCCAGTATCCACATTGTTTTGGCGACAAGAGCTTCAGTGCTCATGTCATCGCCCGCAAGAATGCCGTCTTTGTGAGCATAGGTGCTTCCAACCTGGTATACGCCAAGATCGAGGCCTTCTTCGGGTACCTGTGTGGTAACTACGATGATGCGCCCGGATGAAATCCAATCGTTGATGGCTTTTTCGTATTCTCCGTCGTGATCGGGAATGCCTCCGATGCCAAATGTTTCCAGCACGATTGCATCGTAATCACGCTTGAGCAGATAAAATATGCTTGGATTGAGCTCCGGCGTGAGCTTGAGTACGATAACTCGTTCGTTGAGTTTGGTATAGGTTTGCAAGCCGGTATGTGTGCGAGAGTCATGGGGGCCTGCCTTCTCGTCAAGACAGACAACTCCTGCATCAGCTCCAGTATAGCTGCGGATAATTCGATTGCCGCGAATATGAGCCAAAGCGGGAAAGTTCATGCTGGTAAATGCATTGAAGCTAAGGGTACGCTGCTTATGTGCGCGTGTCCCCGCAATGACTTCATTACCAAAGACCACGACGACTCCGCAACTCTTCTCGTCAATGGCGTAAAGTACCGAATGGTAGAGGTTAAGTTTTGCGTCGGTAAACGGATTTGCCATAGGTTGTTGGGAACCGGTCAGCACGATTGGCCTGGGACTATTCTGAATAAGATACGACAGAGCGGCTGCGGTGTATGCCATGGTGTCGGTGCCGTGCAGGATAACAAAGCCGTCGTAGTTGTCGTAATTTTCGATGATGTCGCGGCACAGGTGTATCCAATCGCGGGGACGCATGTTGGTGCTGTCGATATTCATGGGTTGGATAAAGTCAAACGCACAGAGCTCATTGATGAGAGGAACGTTTGCAACCAAATCTTCTCCCGATATATTAGGAGTAAGGCCTGCTGCGGTGGAGACGGAGGCAATGGTTCCCCCGGTGGCAATGATCAAAAGTTTTTTCACAACCGCACGACCTCCAGATATTTCGCAAATACCCGCCAGCTGAACTATTGTAATCGCCTTCGGAGCGGAATGGCTCGAAAACCAAGATCTGTAACAGCTTTGTATTTTTTAGCGAGAAGAACGCAAGAATTGCAGTATATTCATACCTGTTTGAAACAATGCATACGGCAGATGTCTGTGTGCGAAGGAGAATGACACAGGTAAATGGCACAGAAGAATTTATTTGGACGTCAACGACGTACGACGCAGGTTCCACCTACCATATCCCGCGATGGTTCTACGGCGTCTCGGGATGAGCGTTCAACATCTCCGCGTCGCGTGCAAGGCCGTCACGCTGCTCATTATATGCGCCCACAAAACGAGCGACGCACCGACCCGGTACGTCACGCACGTGCAGACGTTGCTCGGGCACAAGGTCACCCGGCTACCCGATACGGTACGCATTACGGAACCCTAAATCCTCGCGACGAAGCTCAGGCGGCATATGCAAACAGACGCCGCCGTTCTTCTCGCATGAAAACAGGGCAGGTAGCGATTGCCGTTGTTATTGCACTTATTTTGTTGTGGCTGGTGGTTACGTTAGTGAGCTCATGTGTACAGGGTGGCGCCACAAAGGACGCGGCATCGTCTGACGCACAAACGACCGTAACGGGAACCGTGTCTACGTCTACCAATTAAAAGCTTGTCAAGAGCGCGGGGCGCAAAGCTCCGATAAACGCTGCACTGAGAGGTCAAGGGCCAGATGCTTGAGCACTAAATGCTTACGAGGCGCTTTTTGGCACATCCGACAGGTCAAGGTTGAGATCTACCGAGCCGGAAATACCGGCCACGGTACCTTTTGGCGTGTATTGCCACATGACAAAGGAAATTGAACCGTCGGGCTTCCCATCATATTGTGCCAGCCAAATACGCCCCGTGAGGGCAGAGAGGTCGTATTTGCTGAGATCATAGCTGTTACCGTATATGATTGCTCGGTATCCGCTCTTCTGTATTTCATCACAAAATGCATTGGCTATGGCAGTTGCTTCTTCACGGGTAAGCGCATCGGCTCGACCATTGCCTTCCGGCGACGGCTCCATATCAAAGGCTATCGGATAATCAAGTGATGCTCCATTGAGCTGCTTGAGTACGAACCGTGCTTCTTCTCTGGCCTCTTCCTCGGTGATTGCCTGAGAGAAAAAGTACACGCCGATATCAATTCCCGCATTTTTTGCACCGGAAAGGTTTTGGGCAAAGAAGTCGTCAACATACAAGGTCCCCTCTGAAGACCCTCGGTAGCCAAGACGAATATAGGCAAACGATACACCGTCTTGCGCAACGGAACTCCAGTTAATCTGTTGCTGGTGAGAAGAGACATCGATACCGGTGCGAGAGATTGTCTGTCCGTTTTGTACATAGCTCAAACGACCCGACTCATCGGTTTTCAGATTGCTCCAGTCGTAAGGTGAAGGCACCTTTTGCTGAGAAGAAAACGGTGAGAGAAGAAAGAGGTTGTACATGCAGGAGCCGATAAGTGCTACGACAAAGATGCTGCATACCAAAAAGATTCCAAAGCCAACGGTCTTTCCTTTGGCAGAGAGCCTTTGGAGTCGATGTGCGCGGCGCACGTTTTGACCGCCTTTGTGTGGTTTTTTGTTGCGTGAACTGTTCGGCATTATGCGTTGCGCCTTACGTGTCGTTTACTGGTGATAAAACGAACCCTGTTCAAAGAGGGGCTCACAGCATACGTTAATACCCAGCTTTCGGAATACCTCTTCATCAGCGGCGGGAATGATGGAAGAAAAGTATACATCGCAACCCTTGAGGAAATCCGCAGAGGCTATGGCATCTTTTGCGAGACTGTTGGAAATGGAGCTGATGGAAAGGGCAATAAGCATTTCTCCTGCCGTCAGGGCGTGCTGCTTTTCTCGCAATGTTTTTGACTTTAAGCTGCAGATGGGCTCAAGAGCTTCATCCGATACGATATACGCTTTTTTATCAACGTGTGCGCTGTACTTGAGCGCTTTCAGCAAGACCGAAGCGCTTGCGTCGAGCAGTTCCGAAGCCTTTCCGGTAATAACCGTGCCGTCGGGCACCACCAGGGCACCGGCCTGTTTTCCGGTGACCTCGGCCTTAATAAGCGCACTGGCGTGTGCCGGCGAGAAGTTCTGGTCCACTCCCACTTCTTTCATGAGGAGACTGATCTTATCGAGTTCACGCTCTCCCATGCCGGTTCTCTCAAGGCGTTCCGCTGTTTTGAACCAGCGGCGAACGATTTCGGCGCGGCTTGCATTTTGACACGCTTCGTCATCGATGATGCAGTTACCGACCATGTTGACACCCATATCGGTGGGCGATTGATATGGGCTTGTGCCGGCAATCTTTTCCATAATGGCCTTGAGAACGGGGAAGGCTTCCACGTCTCGGTTGTAGTTAACCGTGACGGTATTGTGGGCTTCAAGATGATAGGGATCGATGACGTTATTGTCGTCAAGATCGGCGGTTGCTGCCTCATAGGCAACGTTGACCGGATGTTTAAGCGGGAGGTTCCATACCGGAAACGTCTCAAACTTTGCATAGCCGGCTTTCACGCCGCGGCGGTTCTCGTGGTAGAGTTGAGAGAGGCAAGTCGCCATCTTGCCGCTGCCGGGACCGGGGGCGGTGACGACGACCAGCGGGCGCTGGGTCTCGATGTAGTCGTTCGTGCCGTATCCCTCGTCGCTCACGATATGGTCGATGGCGTGCGGGTAGCCGGCGATGGGCCCGTGCACGTAGCACTTGATGCCGAGCGTCGAAAGGCGTGCGCGGAACGCGGCGGCGTTCGGCTGGCCGGTATAGCGCGTGATGCAGACGCTGCCCACGAAAAAGCCCATGTCGCGGAAGATGTCCACGAGACGGAGCAGATCTTCGTCGTAGGTGATGCCCAGATCGCCGCGCACCTTGTCGCGCTCGATATCGTTCGCATTGATGGCGAGGATGATCTCCACGTCGTCGACGAGCGCCTTGAGCATGCGCAGCTTGCTGTCGGGTTCGAAGCCGGGCAGCACGCGTGAGGCATGGTAGTCGTCGAAGAGCTTGCCGCCGAATTCAAGGTAGAGCTTGCCGCCGAATTCCCCGATGCGTTCGCGGATGCGCTTCGCTTGGATATCGATATAACGGTCGTTGTCGAATCCGATCTGCATGGCGTGCGTTCCCCTTTCCG
>ERZ773079.14-NODE-14-length-113362-cov-6.531829_pt1 | contig 113362 bp, 110 predicted proteins | sample MGYA00511355_ERZ773079 | MGnify/ENA primary metagenome ERZ773079 (study PRJEB29015, sample SAMEA2737979) | human oral metagenome | biome: human oral; feature: human-associated habitat; material: dental | place: China | collected 2117 ... | reverse complement strand
AAGAGCAAATCATCTCGCACGTGTGGGATTTTGATGCCGATGTCTTGCCGAACAATGTTGAGCTATTCATCATGTTCTTGCGTCGCAAAATCGACAAACCATTCGGCTCAAAATTGATCCACACCGTCCCAGGTTTTGGCTACAAACTGGAGGATAAATCATGAAACAGCAGCGGGTGCGGCGGTTGGCGCTGAGTTATTTGGCGGTGATTATGACGCTATCACTGGCCTTTAGCGTGATTATCTATGCTATCACTTCTGCGCAATTAAATCGGCCCCTGCCGCCGGGCGAACACGCTCAGCAACCGCCGGAAATTATCGAACGTCAGTTTAGTCACCGCCTAGAACAGCGCAACAGCGAGACACGCGGGTCGGTGATTATATCGCTAGTGGTATTGAATGGGGTGATGCTACTGGTTGGCTATTGGCTCAGTCTGCTATTGGCACGTCGGACGCTCGAGCCAATTGAGCGGTCAATCGAGCAGCAAGCACAGTTTGTGTCTGACGCTAGTCATGAACTGCGAACACCGTTGGCGGCGTTGTTGCTTGTGAACGAAATAGCACTCAGAAAATCAACACTGACCGAGAAGAAAGCTCGCCAAGTTTTGGGACAGAACGTTGCAGAAATAAAGAAATTGACCGAGCTCAGTAATTCACTGCTTGATTTGGCAAAGTCGGAGGGTGTCGTGACTGATCCGGAACTAGTTAATCCAGCCACGCTTATTGAAGAAATGGTGACGCGGTTTACACCAGCTGCGCAGGCAAAGCGGGTAAAGCTCGTGTATGACAATCAATCACCGACCGGCGACGTGCCGCTTCAGGCAAATGCGGTTCGTCAGATTCTAGCAATTTTTATGGATAACGCCATCAAATATGCGCCGCCCAAAAATGGCGAAGTAGCATTGCAAGCACGCCTTAAGAAAAATACGCTGGAGTTCATCGTTAAAGATAATGGCCCAGGCATTGCCCCGGGCGACCAAAAGCACATTTTTGAGCGATTTTACCGGGCAGACGCGGCGCGAACGCGGACTGGCGTGTCGGGCCACGGTTTGGGGCTGGCGATTGCTAAGTCGCTGGCAGATCGCTGCGGCTACACGATTCGGATTAAAAGCCAGCCGCCAAATGGCGCGGAATTTACGTTGGTTGTTCTGTGTTCTGATTCGCGATCAGTGTAGTCAATGTTATACTCTAATCATGGAAACCATCGAGACGCCGCCCGATAGAGACGCACTATTAACCGGCAGAGCCTTGCAGTGCGCTGCAGCGGAGCTCGGCGTTAATGTATCTGATTTACAAATTACCTCGGTAAGCGGTGGTTTTTCGCGCAATCGCCGCGCCTTAATATCGGCGGGCGATAAGACGATTTTTGTTAAAGAATTTGATGTTGATTTGCTGCCGGACGACGGCGAGCGGGAATTGGCTTGGCTGAAAAAAGATTATGAGGTGACGCAGTTGCTGCAGAAACTTCACCCGCAATATGTTGTCGATTGGGCTAAGCTAGCTAGTGATGGATATGTGCTGATGACCAGTAGTTATACGTCAGCCGACGGCTGGTTGTGGCGGACGCCAGCGGAAAAATCTGTGGCCAAGCGGTATATTTCAGCAGTGGTGGCGGCGGTTCGCGAGCTGGAAAAAACAGATCTGCCACATGAGGTAATTGAGGGGCTACAGCTACAGCCATTTGCAGCGACAAAACTCGGCTTGGATGACGGCATTGATCAGGTCATTGCTGATGCTGATATTCGCCGTCAGTTGATTGATAATTACCAAACATTATTGTCGGAGCAATCAGAATTCAACCAGCGGCGCTGCCAGAAGATGATGGAGTTACTGAATAATAGTGATGAACTAGCTGATATTTCGGCACGTGCCAAGCAATTTGCCAAACAGCCGGAAGATTGCTTTAATCACAGTGATGTCCGCAGTGATAATTTGGCGTTTCATCCGCAAACTGGTGAGTTGAAATTGGTTGATTGGAATTGGGCTTCCTATGCGCCGCGAAGGTCTGGGGTAACGGAGTTTCTGGTCGATATGGCGCGACATGGTCAGGATGTAACGCCATGGCTGGACGATCTCAATGCGGAGATGTTAGCGGCATTTGTTGGCTTTTATCTTATTCGCAGTCTCAAACCGCCGCTTCAGCCAGGCGACAGTCTTCGTCAAATGCGGGCGCTGTCAGCAGCCACCGCTTATGACTTATTGGAGCGCACATGATCTCGCGCCCGCTGATTATTCTCCGCGGTAATTCTGGCTGCGGTAAAACCAGCACGGCGCGTTTGCTCCAGCGTCAGCTGGGTTATGGCACGATGCTGGTGTCGCAGGATGTGGTGCGCCGAGAAATTCTCCGTGTAAAAGACAGTAAAAATAATCCAGCAATTCAGCTAATTTATGATCTATGTATGTACGGCAATAAAGTTGGTTATACGGTGATTTTGGAAGGTATTTTGAGTAATAAAAAATACGGCGCGATGTTACATCGGCTGCTGAATAATTTTCAGGGCGATAAGTTGGTATATTATTTTGATGTATCGTTTGAAGAAACAATGCGCCGCCATGCTACCAAGCCAAATGCTCATGAATTTGGTGAATTGGAAATGCGCCGATGGTGGAAAGAAAAGGATTATCTAGATTTTGAAAATGAATTTTTAATTAGAAATGACACATCACAAGAAGATCTTATAAATATGATTTTAAAAACTATGAATATCAAATAATTTATATAACTATAAACTGAGTGTATAATTATCTTGCATTAAGTATACACTCGGTGTATACTCATAAATATGAGTGCTAATTATACATTGCTCGGTTTTTTGGCGGATCAGCCAAACTATGGATATGAACTAAAAAAGAGATACGACATGCTTTTTGGCTTGGATAAACCTATTCTCAGTGGTCAAATCTATTCTACATTGTCTCGCTTGAAGCGTGATGGCAAGGTTAGGGAAATTATAGACAATAACCAAGATAGTAAGGGTCCAGGGCGTATAAAGTACGAAATAACACCAGAAGGTAGTCGCTCTCTCGAGGAGTGGTTAAACTCTCCAGAGCTGCCATCACAAAACTTACAGGCTACTATGTATATTAAAGTTGTACTGGCTCTAATACGTGAAGGTAATGCCTCTTCGTATTTAGATATTCAGCGCCACGCTCATATCGAAAAGATGCGCCAATTAACAAACTGTCGGCGTGAAAGCGATTTAGCGACTACATTACTTATCGACCATACTTTGTATCACATAGAGGCAGATCTTAGGTGGATAGATATGACAAGTTCGCGGTTAACACAATTAAAGGAGGAATTATGCCTATAAAACCAATTATCAGTGCTTATAATATTAAGAAAAATTTTGGTCAAACTCACGCTCTTAGAGGAGTAAGTCTAGATGTGAATCCTGGTGAGGTATTGGCAATTATGGGTCCAAGCGGCTCTGGTAAGTCTACACTTTTACATAGTCTAGCTTCAATTATTAATATAGATAGTGGTGAAATTGTATTTGATGGCAAGCGCATAGATAAACTAAATGATAAAGACCGCAGTATTCTTCGCCGAACTGAATTTGGTTTTGTCTTTCAGTTTGGACAGCTTGTATCGGAACTTAGTGTTCATGATAATGTGGCGCTACCACTTTTACTTAATGGAATTAAACGCAAGGATGCTTATAAAGCTGCAAAAAGTTGGATTCATAAGGTTGGATTGCAAGGTAAAGAAGATAATTTACCAGGCGAGTTATCTGGTGGTCAAGCTCAGCGTGTCGCTATTGCGCGCGCTATGGTAATTGAGCCAAAAATCTTGTTTGCAGATGAGCCAACTGGATCGCTTGATAGTTTAAATTCTGAAAAGGTTATGGAATTATTTATCAAAACGGCTAAAGAAAATGGAACTACTGTAATAATGGTTACGCACGAACCTTCAATTGCTGCGTATGCTGATAGGGAAATTATTGTGCGCGATGGACAAATATCTGGCAAATTAGCACCATCTACAAAACAAACACACAAAATAGGAGCTAAATAAATGAGTGTATCTTGGTTATTAATTAAGAAAACCAGCCAGCGCTCTATCGGGCGTTTAGGCTTGATGGTTTCTGCGATTGGATTAGGCACAGTTATATTATTGAGCTTTATTTCTGGAATAAATGGATTGTTATCTAGATATGAGCGAGGTTCTTGGTCTAGTATTGCCAATCCTGGACAGTATGCGAGTGAAGCTGCCAAAAAGGCTCAAAAGCCAATCAATGGAGTTGCTCCGCTTAGGATTGGTATTAACTCATCTATAATTGGAAATACATCAATGTGGCGTGATAAATCTATCTTTCAGATAGTTATGCATGCTACTGGCGATAATTCACCTGAATTTAGTGATTTAAAGACCCCTAAAAAAGGTGAATATTATCTATCTACTGGCTTAGAAAAAGTTGCTCGCGAGCATCCTGATGAAAATATTAAACAACGTTTTGGCACAACCTATTTAGGTACTATACCATCTAAATATTCATCTTCCCCAGATGCATTAGAAGTAATTAAAGGTGCTAATGATGAAGATATTAAACTATGGGATGAGGCTAAAAAAGCTGGAGCACCTTCATCGGCAAATATATATAGCATAGATAATAGTAATAAGTCGCAAAACGAATTATTTACAAACATGTTCTTACTGATTATGTTTACTCTAGGTGGAACTATATTACTATTTCCAATTGTAATGTTTATCTCTGTTTCTACACAGCTTGGTAGTGCTCAGCGTGAACAGCGTTATGCTGCTTTAAGATTAATCGGTGCTACGCGAAAGCAGGTAAATTCTGTATCACTACTTGAGTCATTTATCGCTACTACTGTAGGTATTGCCATAGGCTCGTTAGTTTATTTAGGAATTCGTCCTCTTCTTGGTAATTTTGAATTTGATGGGGCGCATTTTTGGATACAAGACTTAACCGTATCGCTACCTCAATATATAATTATGTCGGTTTTGACTATTGTCTTGAGTTTGATTGCTAGTTGGTGGGGAATGCGCAAAATTCATACTTCTCCACTTGGTGTTGCCCGCCGCGAGAAGATCAATAAGAAGGCTCGTTTCTGGCGTGTAATTCCTTTGGCAATTGGTATTGGTATATTTGTATGGCTAAGTACACCTAATGGCGCTTCATGGATAAAAAATCAATCTGCTAGTAGTATGGTTCCTCTGCTTATTATAGTAGGCGGTGTGTTATTGGTGATGTTTGGTTTGATTTTTGCAGGCGCCTGGCTCACTGGCTTTATATCACGGCTATTTGCCCTACGTACGAGAAATGCCATAGTTTTGCTATCTTCTCGTAGAATATCAGGACATTCACGCAAGGTTTTCAGAAGTGTTAGCGGTTTAGTGCTAGCATTGTTTGCGGGTAGTTTTTATCTTGCATCAGTCAGTAGCATTAATGATTTAAGCGTTAAATCAATCCAAGATAACGGATATTCCCAACTTAAACCAGATACGGCGATAGTTATATCTAACGCGTTAGGGAATAATTTTAGCGATAAACTAGCAAAACAACCTTATATTAAATCAATTGCTAAAATATATGAGCTTGAAAATAATAGTAGTTTAATATCCTGCAATAGACTTCAGGAGTTTACAAAACATTCGTGCCCAAATAATGCTTCTAGTGAAGATTTCGCTAATATAAATTTTACAGGCAAAGTTGTTGACGCTGTTAAGATTGTTAAAAAAGATCAATTGCCAAAAAATATTTCGGCTGAAAGCTATCTTGTTTTGATGACTCCTAGCGATAGCTCTATTGATAAATTACGCAGTTTTGTTATATCTGAGGTTAAGGATAATGGAAGTATGACTTACGTTGCTGATGGTAATCGTGCTCAAAAACCAATCTTAAGCTCTATTGTATCTAGTTTTGCAGCTTTAACTTATATAGGTATTGGCATTACATCATTTGTGGCGGTAGCAAGCTTGATCGTATCAACTGTTGGCGGGTTGATTGAGCGCCGCAAGTCTCTATTTACTTTAAGGCTGGGTGGTATGACAATTGGGCAAATGAAGAAAGTTGTATTAATTGAATCGGTCATTCCGCTGGTTAGCACTTCAATTTTGGCGGCAGGATCTGGTATATGGATCGCAGTTGTCTTTCTAAGAACATTTTCATCTTCAGTGAGAGTTAGTTTGTCGCCGCTTTATTTTGCGATCGTTATAGGTAGCCTATTAGTTGCGATAATTGGAATTTGGGTAGTGTTACCAATTTTACGTAAAATAACTGATATAGAGCAAAATCAAACAGAGTAAATGTAGCCAATTTAAATATTTGAACAGCTCATGGTTACGTGGGCTGTTCAGTTTATTTTTTAACAACTCTTGATCTACTAGCAAAATAAACATATACTAAATCCTGATGAATAAAAGGAATGGTATAATTATAATTTTACTTTTGGGTATTATTGGTATAATTACAGTTTATTTTAAACTAAATACTCCTGAACCTACCAATTTTGACCCCAAAAATATGCAAAATTTGATACAAATAAAACCAGGAGAGTCGAATAAGAATTCGGGTGATTTTATTACAAAAGATGAATATCACAAAAATATTGATAAATATAAAAACAGGAAATTAATTTATTTTTTTAAAACTGATTGGTGTTTTGCGTGCAAGGTTGTGTCTGCTGATGCCCGCGCGAATCTAAATTTAATTCCTTCTAATGTCGTCTTTGTTGAGCTTGATTTTGATACTGAAAATGAGCTCCGTGAGCGTTACCAGGTAACCGTACAAACGACGTTTGTTCAGGTTGATAAAGACGGTAATAAAATTAACATGTGGCGAGCTGATAATATAAAAGATGCACTTAAAGGGATTAAGTAAGAGCCTTTCTTATTTGAATAGTAAGCTAATAATGAACCTTAATGGCCTCGCGGGGTTAATTGAAATATACATGGGTAAAGATATACTTACTGGCAATGATGGAAATTTAGAATTGGTACAGTGGGGTGGTTATATGAAGCGTGTTAAGAAATATCAAGGATCACTTATTAACAAAGATGCTGTAGGTAGTAGATTTAAAGGGAAGGACGCTGACGATGTTAATAAGTGGCAGGATTTGAGATATTTGTGGGATTAATGTAATAGAAGACCTTAGTACTTTATGATCTTTATTATTTAAGTATCATGATCTGCGAAAATCTTTATATGTATTACGGTAATATTAACCATTAACCGTGCCGCAAAATATCTAAAACGCCAAACTTGCCAGTGAGCACAGCCTGCTCAACGATATGCGGTTTCATGGTGGCGATGAGCTCTTTTGGTTTGGTGTCGCTTGGTAAGTCCAGTGTCGTGTTCAGCGCGTACACGTAAAATTGATAGCGGTGCATGCCAAACGGCGGCTGCGGCCCGCCCCAACCAGGACGGCCCCAACTGGTAACCCCTTCGACGGCGCCTAGGGACAGTGACTCGCTAGTAATTTCAGTGGTTTTGCTCGGCAAATTCCAAACTGTCCAATGGTAAAATCCATCGCGCCCAGGCGCGTCAGGGTCGTGGCAGACAACCGCCAGACTTTTGGCATCTGTTGGCGCGCCATCAATCTCGAGCGGCGGGCGTTGATTGCCGCCGAGCTTGGCGTAAACTTTTGGTATGTTGGCGTTTTCAGTGAAGGCTGGGCTAGTAATTTTCATACTATGATTTTAGCATAGTGATATTTTTGTCGCTTCGGGTACATGAAGGTCAAAATCAATATCGGTTTTCTGGACGATCTCGTAACAAGACGACACTGCTGGGTTGTCTGGTAATTCAATTATTTTTCCATCATTAAATAGTTCTCCTTGTCGATAGATATTGTGAATAAACGGTACATTTGGTTTTGTTTTTCTCAAGCGATATAACGCTGATTCATGCCGTGTTTCGCCATCTGTAACAACTTTGGGCTGCGTATGCCATTGTCCCATAATACATAATGTTGGTAGAGAGCCGTCAATTCCGAGGATATTTTTAGCTAGCTGCTCTTCTCGTTCTTGCGGGCTTGGTGGTATGATGGCATCCTCATCTAAATTGTCAAAAAATGTATCAATAAAAACGAGCTCTTTAAGTTGATTTTGCTGCAGAAGAATTGCTATCGTTTTTATCATCTCAAGAGATAGAACGCTTAAGTCAAAAAGGTCTTCATCAACTAAGGAAAAATCATAAGAATTGATCTTTACTGAATTGATGAAGTCAAGCACAGTAGGGCTGGCCTCAATAGCCAATCGTTGTATGCCAAGTTTTTTAACCAAGTTATAGACGATATCAGCATTTTCTTTTATGCCGTGAATTTCGCCATATACAATTATATTCGATTTTCGCAGTGCAGGTCGTAATGAGCTTAACTGTTTTATATACAGTTGTTTTGGTAAAAATGTTGTGATGATTTTGTGGTTGTTCATATTGAAAAGTTGTACTTAGAATTATAAAGTTATAATAATCTAGTGGCAATCATTTGTCGATAATCCATAGACTAACTATAATAAATAATTATGAGTAAAACCGACCAACTCCTTGCCAAATACCCAATCATTTCCGACCAAGTTGACGCCAAAGAATTGCGAGTTCTGCTTTGTGAGTTGGAAAAGGTGCTGCGTGGCGGTGCGGCGGGAAATATTGTTGAATTTGGTTGCTATGTCGGCACAACTAGTTTGTTTATTCGGCGTCTGCTTGACGCTTATGATTTTGCGGGCGAGTTTCACGTCTATGATTCATTTGCTGGTTTGCCAGAGAAAACCTCGGCAGACAACAGTGCTACTGGCGAGCAATTCAAGGCTGGCGAACTCTTGGCGCCGCGTAAAACGTTCGTTTATAATTTCAAAAAGGCCGGATTGAAACTGCCAATTATTCACAAGGGTTGGTTTGCTGATTTTACTCCTAAAGACGTGCCAGAAGATATTAGCTTTGCGTTTTTTGACGGTGATTTTTATGAGTCGATTGCTGATTCGTTCCGCGTCTGCGTGGGCAAATTTCACAAAAAGGCAACGATCATTGTCGACGATTACGCCAACGAAGCACTGCCAGGTGCGGCGCGGGCGGTTGATGAGTGGCTGAGATGCAACCAGCAATTTGTCCTAAGAACCGAGGCCAGCCTGGCGATTATTTCCTCTTGTTCAAAAACATAAACGTGTTACAATATAAGATATCAATAAAGTAAATTAGGGGGGTTGTGATGTACGATCCAATTCACATCACGTCTGAAATAGGAAAATTAAAAACAGTAATACTACATCGGCCTGGTGCTGAGCTAGAAAATCTTACACCAGAATATTTGACGGACTTATTATTTGATGATATCCCGTTTTTGCAGGATGCTCAAAATGAACATGACGAATTTGCTAATGTACTTCGTTCACGTGGTGTAGAAGTTTTATACCTTGATGAGTTAGTTTCTGAAGCAATTTCTACTCATGAGTTGCGCGAAAAGTTTGTTGATGAAATGCTAGCGTCATCAAAGCAATCTGAACGCCGTATTACCAAAGCTTTGCGTCAGTATCTACTTAGCATGAGTACGCGTGATATGGTGCGCAAGATTATGTCTGGTGTGCGAAAAGACGAGGTAGCGCTACCACCTGAACATCATCGCCAGCAATTACATGAGTTGGTCGCGCAAAGTAGTCAATCCTTCTATCTTAAGAGTGCTTATCCTTTTTATCTTGATCCAATGCCTAATTTGTATTTTACGCGTGATCCAGCGGCGGCAATTGGTAATGGATTGACTATTAATAAGATGCATTGGCCTGCTCGTCGACGAGAATCGTTATTTATGCGCTATATTATTAATTATCATCCGCGCTTTGTGAATAGTAATGTGCCTGTTTGGTATGATCGTGATAAGCGCTTCTCAATTGAAGGCGGCGATGAATTAGTCTTAAGTTCTGAGGTTATGGCAATTGGCGTTTCTGAGCGAACTACCGCTGAGGCGATTGAAATGATGGCAACTAAGCTGTTTGCTGGTTCTAACTTTAGAAAAGTTATTGCCATGGAAATTCCAAAATCCCACGCGTTTATGCATTTAGACACAGTATTTACTATGATTGATTATGATAAATTTACGATCCATCCAGAGATTCGTGATCGCGGTGGCAAGATGAATTGTTATGTTTTGGAAAAGGTTGATGGTCAAAAATATCCAAAGATCACTCATGAAACTGACCTTGAACATGTTTTGCGCGTAGCTTTGAGCTTACCAAAGGTTAATCTAATTGAATGTGGCGGTGGTGATCCTATTGCAGCGGCTCGCGAGCAATGGAACGATGGATCAAATACGCTAGCTATTGCTCCAGGTGTAGTGGTAACTTATGATCGAAATTATGTAACCAATGAAAAGCTTCGCCAGTCGGGTGTTGAAGTTATTGAAGTTAAGGGTAGTGAGCTTGGTCGCGGTCGTGGCGGTCCACGCTGTATGAGTATGCCTATAGTAAGGGAGGATATTTAAATGGCACAAAGTTTGAAAGGTAGATCTCTTCTATCACTAAAGGATTATAGCCCAGATGAGATTCGTTTATTGTTGGATACCTCTAGGGAATATAAGCGTTTAAAGTATGCTGGCATTCCTCATCGAATCCATGAGGGCAAAAATATTGCGCTATTATTTGAAAAAACTTCTACTAGGACTCGCTGTGCATTCACTGTCGCTGCAAATGATTTAGGTGTAGCACCAGAATATTTAGGCAAAGATGATATTCAGCTTGGCAAAAAAGAGACGGTTGAGGATACTGCTAAGGTATTGGGCCGCATGTTTGATGGAATTGAATTCCGTGGTTTTGCACATGAAACAGTTGAACAGCTGGCTAAATATGCTGGTGTACCAGTCTGGAATGGGTTGACTGATAAGTTCCATCCAACACAAATTCTGGCCGATTTTTTGACGATTGAAGAACATGTCGGTGCTTTGCGTGGTAAAAAGTTAGTTTTTGTGGGTGATGGACGTAATAATATGGCCAATAGTTTAATGATAGGCTCGGCTAAGATGGGCTTGGATTTTAGAATCTTGGCTCCTCGCGAACTTTTCCCAGATCAGAATCTGACAGATGAAGCTTATAGAATTGCCGATGAAAACCATGCAAAGATAACTATTACCGATAACTTTGAAGAAGCTCTTCGTGGCGCAGATGTTATTTACACGGATGTTTGGGTATCTATGGGTGAAGAAGACAAATTTGAGGAACGTATAAATCAACTGCGACATTTTCAGGTTAACACCAATATGCTCCGTTTGACTGGCAACCCAGAAGTTAAATTCATGCATTGTTTGCCAGCCTTCCATGATACACTTACTTCTGTTGGGGCGGATATCAAGCAAAAGTATGGACTTGATTCTATGGAAGTTACTGATGATGTTTTCCGTAGTCGTGCAAGTATTGTTTTTGATCAGGCAGAGAACCGTATGCATACAATAAAAGCGGTTATTGCGCTGACGCTGTAATTTAAAGGAGTTATAAGGAGGCTCCAAAATGGTAGAAAAAGCTAAAAAAGTTAAGAAAAAACTTCGCTCTCCATCGGCATTTACGGTTCTTTTTGTGGTGATTGCTTTAATGGCGACACTAACGTGGGTTATTCCTTCTGGGTCTTATATGACTAAACCAGATCCAAATAACTCAGAGAAAACCGTTCGTATTCATGGTACTTATAAGGAAGATTCAAAGGTAAGTACTAATGTTAATGATAAGGGTGAAACTGTAACTACTGATGTACGCCAAGGCTTCTGGGATGCATTTATTTCTCCAGTCAAAGGTATGGCTGAAAAACTAGATGTGATTGTTTTTGTCTTAATCTTGGGTGGTTTCCTTGGTGTAACCATGAAAACTGGGGCACTTGATGCCACGCTAGGTGCGTTACTTAAGAAAATGCAAGGCAAAGAGAAGTGGCTTATTCCAATTTTGATGACATTCTTTGCTATTGGTGGAACAACTTACGGAATGCAAGAAGAAGCGGTTGCATTCTATGCCTTGATTGTACCTATTATGCTTGCAGCTGGCTATAATGCCATGACTGCTGTTATGGTGATAGTATTAGGTGGCGGTGTTGGTGTGTTAGGTTCAACTATAAATCCATTCTCCACCGGTATTGCTGCTGGTTCAGCGGATGTGCCACTTGGTAATGTCTTGGGTGTGCAAGCTGTTATTTTAGTGTTGTGCTTAGCTGCAGCAATTGCGTTTACTATGCGCTATGCCGCTAAAGTTAAGGCTGGCGGATATAAAGATGATGTGCGCTATAAGCCTGCTACGACAACTTTAGATATGAAGAATGTTCCTAAATTTACTGCGCCACGTAAGGCTGTTATGACTGTCTTTGCTATAACTTTTATACTGATGATCGTATCACTTATTCCTTGGGAAGACTTTAACATAACTCTATTTAGCGACATATATAATCATGCTAAAGATCTGCCTATAATTGGCGCTATTCTTGGTGTTGGTCACACTGTATCGTTTGGCAATTGGTACTTTAATGAGATATCAACTTTATTCCTTATATCTACTGTGATAATAGCGGCAATATATTATCGTGAATTCCAGAAAGAAAATGTTTTTGTCGTTGATACATTCTTAAAGGGTACAGCGGATTTGTTAGGAGTAGCGCTTATTATTGCAGTAGCAACAGGTGTATCTGTAGTTATGCAGAACGGTGCTATTCAAGACACAATAATATATTGGGGCGAAAGTTTATTGGGTCATGTAGGGCATGGTCTTGTTGGTGTGTTAGCTTTCTTATTCTATATACCTATGACTTTTGTAATTCCTTCTTCTTCTGGACTAGCTGCAGCTACTATGCCAGTGCTTGCTCCAGTAGCTGAACTAGTGGGGGCTAATAAGGAGATAATTATAGTTGCATTTGCTACTGCTTCTGGTTTGCTTAACATGATAGCTCCTACAATTGCTTCGCTTATGGGTGGATTAGCTTTGGCTGGTGTATCTTATCGAACTTGGCTAAAGCGTACAGCTCCTATTATGGTAATATTTGCCTTAATTAGTATGGCTGTAATCTTAGTTTATGGGGCAATGTTATAATGAATGGTAGTAAGAAAACCATTGTTGTAGCACTGGGCGGAAACGCTCTGCAAAAACAAGGTGAAGCTTCATCTGTAGCGCAACAGCGTGTTGCAGATGAAACTGTTCGCCAACTTCTACCTCTAATAACTGCTGGTCATCGAGTGGCGATTGTGCACGGTAATGGTCCTCAGGTTGGCAATATAGTTTTGCATGAAGAGGCTATAAATACGACTGAAACTCCCAGCTTACCTCTTGAAGATAGTGGCGCGATGAGCCAGGGCTTAATTGGTTTTTGGCTTCAGCAGGCTTTTCATGATGCATTTAAATCAAAGGGTATAAATGATAAATATGCCGTTAGTGTTGTTACTCAAACTGTGGTAGATTCTAGCGATCCTGCATTTTTAAATCCTACTAAACCAATTGGACCGTTTTATACTGAAGAAGAAGCTAGAAAAGTTGAAGTAGAAAGAAATTACGTAGTAAAAGAAGACGCTGGCAGGGGTTGGCGTAGAGTTGTTCCATCACCAAAACCTCAAGAGATTGTGGAATCCTCTGTAATTCGTGCCATGGTATCAGCTGGTATTGTAGTAGTATCAACTGGCGGCGGCGGTATACCTGTTTTGCGCGCACAAGATGGTACTTTACATGGTGTGGAAGCAGTTATAGATAAGGACTTTGGTGCAGCTAAGCTCGCAGATTTGCTGAAAGCTGATACACTTCTGATATTAACAGCAGTAGATGCTGCAAAGATAAATTTCAATCAGCCAAATGAGCAATCTTTAAGAGAAGTATCAATTGAAGAGATGAAAAAACATATAGCTGATAATCAGTTTGCTGCTGGATCTATGCTGCCTAAAATTCAGGCTTCCCTAGATTTTCTAGAATCTGGTAAGGATCGCACTGCTATCATTACATCTTTGGAAAAAACTTCTGAAGCAATTGATGGTCAGGCTGGTACTATCATTAAAAGTTAAAGAATTACTAATACTAAATTAGACTCCCACTATGAAGGGAGTCTAATTTGATTATTAGGTTAAATTATTTTATAGTCTTGCAATTTATATTCTTATATGATTATATAAATTAAATACTAAATTATTAAATATAAAAAAGAAAGGGCGGGCTATGATAGATTATCTGCGCTCAACGCACTACAGGCCGAGTATAAAAAAGCGTATAGAACTCCAGCCTGGTAGTTGGATACGTTGCGAAAAACCAAACGATTCAGAAAAAGATCGGCTTATTGAACTTGGCGTTGATAGAGATATCTTGCTTGACGCTCTTGATCCTCATGAGATTCCTCGCGTTGAATTAGAAGAAGGTCAGACTTATTTTATCACGCGCTTACCAGATACAGATGATGAGTTTAATGACTTTACAACGCCTGTTTTATTTTTGCTTGGTCAGCGGTATATTATTACTGTAAGTCGTGATAATCTAACAAGGCTCTGGCAGCCTTTTATTGAACGAACTCACGCGCCCACGACTCAAAAAACTAAATTTTTTATGCTAATGATGGAAGCTATTACGCGCCAATATCAGACCAGGGTCGCTTCAATTAATCGCCAAATGCGCGCAACTACTAGTAACGTTCAGAACTTAACTAGTAAAGATATTATGAAATTAACTGAATATGAACGCAAATTAAATGATTATCTAGACGCTTTGCAACCAACCAATACTGCAATAGAAAAAATGCTTAGCGGGCGAGTCTTAAAACTTTATGAAGACGATCGCGATCTAGTGGAAGATCTTTCGATTGAGTTAGAACAGTTGATTGCCCGTTGTAAGAGCTTGCTGCGAACCATTACTAATGTACGTGACAGTTATCGGGCGGTAATGGATACGCGATTAAACGAAACAATTCGTTTATTGACTGTAATTACCGTGGCTTTAACTATACCAACTATGATAGCTGGGCTGTTCGGCATGAACGTACCAGTACCCGGCGCCGAAGACCCGCTAATGTTTTGGAAAATTACTATAGTCAGTATCGTGGCGGCCTGTGCGCTGGGCGGATTTTTCTTGCGCAAGCGATAAATATCTTGTCTAAAGGCAAATGTTGGCTTAGAAGGACCATAGTCTAATTTGGTACGCCGTATCCCAACAGCCCGTCATATTGCTTGTCATGATTGACGAACACGCGGATGCGGTTTGCCTCGTTGCCGCCGACAGTGGTCAGCACGCCATTGTCATTTTTCAAGACGATGTTAGTGTGGTCACCGAACACTGGCGAATTGCGGTAAATTGCCACGTCGCCAGGAAGCGGTTGGTAGCCGGAATTAGCAGACTTGAACCGGCCGGTTGCCTCGTAGTATTCGCGCAAGGTAAACGTCCCCGGGATGCGCCAGCCGCCAGTATGCGGATTCTTCAGCGGCGCGCCCGCTTGATACATGATCCAGCTCACAAAGTTAGCGCACCACGCCTCCTCGGCGCCCTGGCTGAACTTGGCGCCAGCAGATTGTGCCTTGAATTCAGTCTTTGCTAAGCTGATAATTTTTTGGCGAGTTGGGCTTAAATTTGCCGTATCAATATCTGGAAAAACCGATTCGCCAGGTGACCTGTCGAGACGCGTGGAATTAATATCGAGTGATTTTCGTAATTCACGAAATATTCATCTAAGTGATTGGTTCTCACTATCAAAGATTACTGTTAATCTGTCAATGCTGATATAAATAGATTTTTCTAGTTTTGATAAATCTACTTGACTTTGATACTCTCGTAGAGATTGAATGGTATTTTTCAATGTAACGCCTCCTTTCTATGCTTAAAATCTGCGTAATTCGTTGCTACTATTGATTTTTGCCGACGACTCGTTACTTAGGGCGTTGCCTTAAGTGTATCTGATTGCTGGCTGTTAGAAACGCCAGCTTTTATGTTAGAGATTGGGAGAACTTCGAGCTTCGGGCGCTCTGCCTTCGGCCCGCGCCCTTGCACTTGTCTCCCAATCTCTAATTTATTAGTTTTTAAACTACCCAAAATACTTGTCTAGAAAACTCGAGAGCAGTTCAAGTGCTCGAAGTTCAATTTCTTCGTCTCGAATATCGTTAAATACATCATCATTTACTTGAATATATTCTTCTAAACTAGGCGAATAAAAAGAATGAGTATTGTTAATTTTGTTGTTTTGAAATGCCAATTGTGTTGATGTCATAATATCCTCAATCTAGCCATATCTCGCTTTTTATGGACTTTTTATTACCATTTTGGTATAATTGTATTGGTTTTAAACGAAAGCCTCAGAACGCTTTGCAGAGCTTTCTGGGGTGTTTTTGCATACTCATAAAGTTAACTAGTATCACTTATTTTGTATGCTTTGTTTTTATATAACCATTTTGGTTATATAAGTATAATACAACCATTCTGGTTATAAGTCAATAGAAAAACGAAAGGAATTTTAAAATGTTAAAAGACAATATAAAAAAAGCCCGACTAGATGCAGGACTTACTCAATTAGAAGTTGCAGAAAAATTGGGTGTAGCTCAAGCACAATATGCTAGATGGGAAAATGGGGGAAGAAATCCAAGAAAAGGAACAGTAGAAAAATTGGCTGAAATCTTTGGTACGTCTGCTGAAATTTTAAACGGACGTGACGATGGTCTAGAAGAGATTGTTAGTTTATTGAAAAAGTATGAACTAACCGAAGAAGACAAAAAAGAAATTATTACTTTTTTAGGAAATTTTCTTGCTAACAAGAAAGATTAATATAGTGCGAGGAACTAAAGTTGATTAACGTAAGAGAGCAGAAGAAAACTTAAAAACCATATTGAGATATAGCGTAAAGCAGGAGGAAATATTATGCCAAGACCAAGAACAAAATAAATACTATCAAGCCTCGATAAATTGCAAGAAAAAAAGAACACCTTTATGCAAGAGTATTCTTTGAATAAAGAACAATTTTCTGACCTTGTTCAGTTTAGGAAAAACTATGAAAATTATTATGGGATAGAAGTGGAGAGATAAAAAGCTATAAGCGTTGCTTACATTTATTAAAAAGACTTGACATAATTCGTTTACAATGGTAAACTTATTTTAAACATAGTTGTTTACATCTGTAGACAACTAGGGGGAAAAGGAGAATGAGCACAATAGAATTTAATACTTATATCACAGATGCAGAATGGGAAGTCATGCGTGTAGTTTGGGCAAATGATCGAGTAACTAGTAAAAAAGTCATTTCCGTATTGCAAGAAAAAATGGACTGGACACAATCCACTATCAAAACGATCTTAGGTCGATTAGTTGGAAAAGGCGTACTAAATACAGAGCATGAAGGTAGAAAGTTTATTTACACTGCCAATATTGAAGAGACAGAAGCCGTAAGAGATTATTCAGAAGTTATTTTTAACCGTATTTGCAATAAGAAAGTCGGAAATGTAATAGGAAGCATCATTGAAGATCATGTTTTAAGCTTCGATGATATAGATCGACTAGAAAAAATATTAGAGATGAAAAAATCTTTCGCAGTAGAAAAAGTGGATTGCAATTGTCCAGAAGGACAATGCGAATGTCATTTACATCATCATTAAGTATAGGGAGGAATTTAAAATGAATAATGACAACAGATATTCATCCCATAATCACCATGATTATGACGACATGGATAAGTTAAAACACGAGCATGGAATCACTGATGAATATGGATACCATAAGGATCAACATCAAGTACATCATGCTGGGCATGATCACTGCGGGCACAGTGGGCATGATCACAGCGGGCACAGTGGGCATGACCACCATCATCACGGAAGCTTTAAGGAACTTTTCTTAAAGTCATTGCCACTAGGAATCATTATTATGCTCTTATCCCCTATACATGGATTTAAACTACCATTCCAGTTTACTTTTCCATATTATGATATTGTAGTAGCTATTTTATCTACTATATTAATTATTTATGGTGGACGTCCATTCTATCAAGGTGCAGTTGACGAATTTAAACAAAAAAAACCTGGAATGATGGCACTCGTTTCTTTAGGTATAAGTGTTTCATATTTATACAGTATTTATGCTGTGATCATTACCTACGTAACAGGTGAACACGTGATGGACTTTTTCTTTGAATTTGCTTCATTACTATTAATTATGCTATTAGGTCACTGGATTGAGATGAAAGCTATTGGAGAAGCAGGAGACGCACAAGCAGAATTGGCTAAGTTAGTGCCGAAAGATGCTCACGTTGTATTAGAAGACGATTCAATTGAAACACGACCAGTTGCTGACTTAAAGGTAGGTGATTTAATTCGTGTTCAAGCCGGAGAAAATGTGCCAGCAGACGGGATTATCGAGCGTGGTGAATCACGTTTAAATGAAGCTCTTCTAACTGGGGAGTCAAAAGCAGTAAAAAAAGGCCCTGGCGATGAAGTAATCGGAGGCTCAACAAATGGAGAAGGGGTTCTTTATATTAAAGTGAATGAGACAGGTGATCAATCCTTCATCTCTCAAGTTCAGAATTTAATCAGCCAAGCTCAAAGTCAGCCTTCCAGAGCAGAAAATATTGCTCAAAAGGTTGCAGGGTGGCTCTTCTATATTGCTGTTATTGTCGCGCTAATTGCTTTTGTAGTGTGGATGGTTATAGAAGATGTACCAACGGCAGTTATATTTACTATTACTACATTAGTTATTGCTTGTCCGCACGCATTGGGTCTGGCTATTCCATTGGTAACCGCCCGTAGCACAAGCTTAGGAGCTAGCCGTGGCTTACTAGTAAAAGACCGCCAAGCCTTAGAAATAGCTCAAGATGCAGATGTGATGATTTTAGATAAAACGGGTACTTTAACAACTGGTGAATTTAAAGTATTAGATGTAAAATTTCTTAATGACAAATATACAAAAGAGGAAATCATTGCCTTATTAGCAGGTATTGAAGGAGGATCTAGCCACCCAATTGCTCAATCAATTATAAGTTTCGCCGAGCAGCAAAATATGCGTCCAGCATCTTTTGATTCGATTGATGTGATTTCCGGTGCTGGAGTAGAGGGTAAAGCAGGTGGGCACCGTTACCAATTAATCAGTCAAAAAGCCTATGGACGTAATCTTGATATGGATATTCCAAAAGGAGCAACTCTTAGTGTCTTAGTAGAAAACGATGATGCCATTGGTGCTGTAGCTTTAGGGGACGAATTAAAACCAACGAGTAGAGAGTTAATTAAAGCTCTTAAAAAGAACAATATTCAACCAATTATGGCAACAGGTGATAATGAAAAAGCGGCTCAAGGTGCGGCAGTAGATTTAGGGATTGAATATAGATCAAATCAATCTCCACAAGACAAATATGAGTTAGTTAAAACACTTAAAGATGAAGGAAAGAAAGTTATCATGGTAGGTGATGGTGTAAATGATGCTCCTTCTCTTGCCTTAGCAGATGTTGGTATAGCTATAGGTGCTGGAACTCAAGTTGCATTGGATTCAGCTGATGTCATATTGACTCAATCCGATCCAGGAGATATTGAATCATTCATTGAATTAGCACACAAAACAACTCGTAAAATGAAACAAAACCTATTTTGGGGAGCTGGTTATAACTTTATAGCTATCCCTCTAGCTGCAGGAATTTTGGCTCCTATTGGTATCATATTAAGCCCTGCATTAGGAGCAATCCTAATGTCTGTGTCAACAGTCATCGTCGCCATTAATGCTATGTTATTAAGTTTAGATCCAAAAAATAACGGTTAACAGATCGAATGATTGAAACTCCTTAAAGTATCAAGATACAATAGTTTTACAGGAGAAAAAGAGATGTAAGTACTGGCTCTTTGTAAAATCGTGTTGGTAGAAGTAGACGATTTTTCTACCAACACGATTTTTAATTTATTATAGAACTGATTTCTTTTAAAATCCTAAAAGCCACCTATGGTATCTTTTTGGTAGCTAAACAGACAAAATATCTTGTTTTTTGCAAATAATACTTAAAAAGAATGTTGATTTATCAGCATTCTTTTTCGTTTCAAATCGATTCTCGGAATTAGAAATAGGGTTTCTTGTGCTATAATAATCCCAAAAGCGAGCGATCACCGTACGCGATGTTTCTCTGCTAGGGAGTAGAAAGGAATTTATATGGCTCAACCCAAACCAATCATAAAAGTTGACCAACTCGTCAAGACTTACGATGGCAAGAATGTCGTCGACAGCGTGTCGTTTGAGGTCCAGAAAGGCGAGATCTTCGGCATCCTCGGCCCCAACGGCGCTGGTAAGACGACGACACTGGAGATGCTGGAGGCGCTGAGGCCGATTGATGGCGGCACGGCGACCATTGACGGAATTGATGTTGCCAAGCAGCCGAAGCACATTAAAAACATCATTGGTATCCAGCTGCAATCGACGATGTTTTATGACAAGCTAACCCTGCGTGAACAGCTGAAAATGTTTGCCAGCTTGTACGGACAAACGGTTGACGCCGACGCGCTGCTGGCCAAGGTGCAATTGACCGACAAAGCCAAAAGCTACGTCGAGCAGCTCTCGGGCGGGCAGAAGCAGCGCTTCGCCATCGCGTCGACGCTGGTTAATAATCCGACGGTGTTGTTCCTCGACGAGCCGACCACTGGGTTGGATCCGCAGGCGCGCCGCAACCTGTGGGATTTGATCAAAGAGATTCGCGATGAAGGTATTACTATCGTACTGACAACTCATTACATGGACGAGGCTGAATTGCTGTGCGACCGTTTGGCGATTATGGATAATGGTAAAATCATCACCATTGATACGCCGCATAATCTGATCCAGCAACTACTGGCGCGCGGCTTCAAGAAAAAGCAAGTTGTCGAGCAGGCCAATTTGGAGGACGTATTTATTGATTTAACAGGAAAGGCGATTCGGGATTAGCATGAAAAAATATTGGACTGGTGTATTTGGGCAAGTGCGCGCCCAACAAAAACGCTTCATCCGCGATAAAATGTCGCTGTTCTTTACCTTCCTATTTCCGCTCATCTTCTTGTTGGTGTTCGGTTCGATTTTTAACAATCAATCGACCAGCTTTGACATCGCGATTATCAATAATTCGCAAACAGAATTTGCCAAAGGCTTCGTTAAAGGTGCCAAAGATAACGCCAAAGACTCGATTCTCAAAATCAAAGACGTCAAGGATATGGATGAGGCTCGCGAGAAGTTGAAGCGTTCGGAGCTGAACGGCATCATTGAACTGCCGAGCGATTTTGGCAAAGTAAAGGGAGAGGGTAAGGATGCTCGCCCGACTGGCACAATCAACGTGCTGTACGCTAAAGGTTCCGAGCAAACTGGCAGTGCCTTGACAGCGGTGATGAACCAAATTGCTGATGAAATTAACAAACATATGGGCCAGCCGGAAGCGCCGCTCAAGGCCGCCGGTAAAGCTGTCGGTGACGGGCAGCTGAAGGAGTTTGACTATACGTTCACCGGACTACTAGGTTTTAGCTTGATGAGTATGGGTATCTTTGGTCTGGCCAATCAAATGCCAGCTGAAAAACAGCGCGGTTCCTACCGACGGCTGCGTGCAGCGCCGTTCACCTCGGGGCAGCTGATTATTTCTATGGCCATTCACTATATTATAATCTCGCTACTCAGCCTGACGATGATGGTTGTTGTCGGTATGCTGCTGTTCCATTTCAATATGCGCGGCGATTGGCTACTGTTCTCATTGATGTCGGTGGTTTCGGCGATGATGATGGTGGGCTTAGGATTGTTAATCGGCGGTTGGGCGAAGAACGAAAATCAATCAGCTCCTCTGTCTAATTTGATTTCTTTCCCGATGATGTTTCTGTCTGGAGCATTCTTTCCAGCATTCCTCTTTCCAGAATGGCTGCGCGGTGTAACGCAATTTATTCCAATGACGCCGGTTGTGGATGGTTTCCGCCTGATTATGACCGAGCAAGCTAGCCTCATCGAAGTTCTGCCGCAAATCGGCGCTGTCGTTGCTTGGGTTGTTGTTATCTATATCGTCGCGATTAAGCTGTTTAGGTGGGAATAAGTATTCTGAAAAGTTTGATGGTATCTCGTTGTTCAGAGATGAAAAAGTAAATTGGTTTGAGGAGATGGGATATTGATAGAAAGTAGACCAGAGTTTGATAAAATTACATCGTTTGATGAGTTTAATAAATACTATTGGTATCGTGAAGAAGTTTTACAGATATGTAAGTCATTAGGATTAGAATATAAAGGTACAAAACAGGAACTCAATTATATTATTGAGCAATACTTTAAGGGTAATTTGATTAAAAAGTCATCAATAAAAAATGAAAAGAAGCAAGTCGAAAATATTACCTTAGATATGCCATTACTTAAATGTGGTTTTTCTTTTAATGCAAAATTCAGAGAATATTTCTCTGCTTTAACGGGTATTTCACCATTTAAATTTACTGCTGATATGGCTACTGCTTGGAGAAAAGTAAAGAGAGAAAATGATTTGAGTTTTACAATTCAAGATATGCTAAAGGTTTATTATGGGAAATCAGATTATGCTAAGTATGATAATTCGGTTTGTCAATGGAATCAATTTTTAAAGGATTTTAGTGCAGACGAAAATAGTCGCAACTATTCGAACAAATTAAAAGTAGCCTCTATTCTTTGGAAAGAAGTCAGAAATTCAAGAAATGAAAAAATTTATTCAAAGAATCTTTTGACTGAATATGCCGATAAAATAAAAGAGTATTGCAAGTAGGATATTTTTAGCTTGCTAAACTAACAATTCAATAAAAGCTAACACGAAAGCAGTAAATCAAAAAGGTTTGCTGTTTTTTCTTTGCTTAAAAACGGAAAGGAGGACACATGGAAGAAGAAAAAAGAGTAATAAAAGAACCACAACATAAACAGTTAATAATGGATATTGGAAAAACAAAATACACCGTAAACCTACATTTCAAGCAAGGTACAGGGGAAACATACAAGGATAAAATACTAAAGCTAATCAAGAGAGAAACAGAGAAGATATAAATTTATCAAAAAAATTTTGTTTATGTCCTTGACAAATCTTCCCAAAGCGAACAGTTATGCACAACTATAAGGAAGACGTCCTATGCCACGTATATGGAGAAATAGATACGCAGCAAGAAAGTTTGCTGCTCAAGGGTGTAGATACTTCGAAAAATATGGCAAGATAGCAGAAGGCTTTTTTCTTGTGTGGAGCTTACTTGCAGTGGTGATTATTCTTAGGTTCTTGGATATGCGCAGCAACCTTCCCAGAAAAGTGACAAGTTCATTTCAGGTATACCGACCTGGCGAGGACGAACTCATGTGGGAAAGCCTTATCATTCCTTTGATTGTGGTTACTATCATTTGGATAATAGGTGAGATCTTCCTCATTCGTCGTGCTAAAGCGCTCCGTCGTGACCGCATGAACGCTCTTATGTCGAAGAATTCGGACGTGACTCCTGAAGAGTTTCTCGCTAAGCGTATGTGGAGTGCAATCAATGGTGAGGAAGGCGACTTCACTGGCATATATGTTTTGCACAATCTCTCTCAAGATGAATACTACGTGGGTCAGAGTGTTCATGTTTTGCGACGTGTGAGGCAGCATTTTACGGGTCATGGCAATGGAGACGTTTACGCTGATTGGAAAATGGGTGACAAGTTTACCATTGCAACAGTGAGTCTCGTCGGGAGTGGCTACAATAACCTTAACGACCTTGAGCGAGATGTTATCTGTGCTTACGATGCTTACGACCATGGCTATAACCGAACGTCAGGCAATCGTTCCTGAAGAAGTTGCCTTCGTCCTGATGACTGCTAAGAAGCACTGACGTTTGCTTAACTGAATTATGGATTTTACTGGTAAACACGCTGTATAGTGCCTGCAATCACCACTTTATGATTTTGGCGTAAGGCTTTTATAGAAGTGGGGATTGGTAAATTATAATGTAATAGGGGGTGCTACATTTTGAATAAAAGAACAATAGAAATTAGTTCCATTGAAATTATAGCAATCTTGGGATTGTTGATTTGGCTGATAACAATACTTTTAAGACACTATTATTCAATCAATTCAGTTGTAGCTATATTTTATTTTACACCCAGTTTTGGAGGGGCGTGGATTGCGACAGCTATGTTAAAACAGCTCTTTAGCCCAGTATTTGGTGAAAGTAAGGCCTTCTCAAATATTGGATTTTCTAAGAAAGTGCTGTTTTGTATATGTGTTTCCGTCATATTCATGTCTTTTATTAACGAGCTATTGTCATGTATTAATACGAGTGCAGTATTTGATTGATACGATGTACTTGCTACGATACTGGCAGAAATCATAGCTTTTAGCATCCCTGTCATTCGGAAAGAAAAGATTTTAATAGAGAATCGTTGATGCTGAGAGATTTGGTGAAACACGTGATGAAGGTCTTGTTGTCGGATAGATCTCAGATACACGAACCAATAGATGGGTTTCTCGTTCCACCAGGCTCTCTTGTCTTAATGCGTTTCCAAAGCTACTATGGTTTTAACAGTCTGCCGGAGCCTTTGGCAAGCGCCGGTACGAGAAGGGATCAGGTGCATGAAGAACTAGCGATACTCATAAACCCGAATACACGTAACGTCGTCGACGGCTATCACGGGTGCAGCATCGCTTATTCATGTCTTAACACACGCTAAATAACGATATCTTTGCAGTTAGACATATTCAAAGTTAGATACAGTTGAAATTTATAATTTGCATGCTGCTCCGCATAGCCTTCGGCAGAACCGAGGTACTATGCAGCTTAATCTATCAAATATTGAATATACCTATCCGTTGACAGTTGAACCTACTATACGCAATGTGACCGCTACGCTTCCTGCGGGCTGGACTGGTTTTGTCGGCGATAACGGCTCCGGAAAAACAACACTTGCGCGTGTTGTGTGCGGCCTTCTGCAGCCTGATGTGGGAGTTGTGAGTCCTTTGCTTTTCTCGACATATTGTGCTCAAAGCACAGAGGAACCTCCAGGCAATCTTGAAGACTTTGCTGTGGCCTATGATCGGGCAGCAATAAAGTTGAGAAACGAGTTGTCCATAGGAGACGACTGGCCTTGGCGGTACGATACGCTCTCGTGCGGACAGCAGAAGCGACTCCAGGTTGCGTGTGCGTTGTGGTCCGCTCCCGATGTGCTTGTTGTTGATGAACCTACCAACCATGTAGACGCGTCCACCCGGCAGGCTTTGTTTGCAGCGTTGTCAAAGTTCAAAGGCGTTGGCGTACTTATTTCGCATGACCGAGAACTTCTCGACGCACTTTGCTCGCAATGTCTGTTCATAGCAAACGGCACCGCTACCATGCGGCCCGGTGGATATTCGCAGGCATCCTCGCAGGTCGCTTTAGAGCGTTCGAGTGCAATTCATGCTCGAGAAATAGCGCAAAAAGAAAAGGCGAGAACAGAGCGAGAAGCTCAGCGCCGCCGAGAAGAGGCGTCTCGGGTACAAGCGCGTAGGAGCGGGAAGGGCATTGCGAAAAACGACAGCGATGCGAGAGCAAAAAAGCGCCACTACATTGTTTCCGGTCAAGACGGAAAGGCGGGCAAATTGTCCGCTCGTATGCAGGACAGGCTTGAAAAAGCTGAGGATAACGTTGCTGACAGTAAGGTTGAAAAACGATATGACGCTCACGTGTGGCTTGACGTTGAACCGAGTAAGCGAAAGGTCCTTTTCAGGATGGAACCCGGTCGTATTGCCGTTGGTAAATCTTTGCTCAGCTTGCCGGCGCTCTTTATAGGCAATACAGATCATATTGGACTAGTTGGAGACAATGGATCTGGAAAGACTACTTTGGTTAAGAAAATTATCGCGAGCATTTCCGCTGATACGAGCTCCATTGATACAAGCCTTATTGACACAAGTTTCATGGATGCAACCTTTGCAAATACAGGTCGCGCCGACACAAGGGTACTGTATATTCCTCAGGAACCGGATATGCTGCAGAAAGAAAAAACGTTGAAGAAGACGAGAGAGCTTTCAAGTGCTCAGCGGGGACAAGTACTTTCCATTGTGGCGCAACTCAACTCAGATCCAGATTGTATTCTTGAGGGAGATACCGTAAGCCCGGGTGAAATGAGAAAGCTCATGCTTGCGTTAGGGATTTTGGAATCACCTGAACTTCTTGTGATGGATGAGCCAACGAATTATCTTGACCTTGGATCCACAGAGGCTCTTGAGCGACTGCTGTCCGTATATCCAGGAGCGCTTTTACTTGTTTCACATGATGCATCATTGGTGAGTTCGGCTACGTCCATAACCTGGAGAATACAAAAGTCAGAGGATGGCTACGAGCTTGTAGTGAATTAGCGTGTTGTCGTATGCCGTAACATACTTCGCGAAGATATGAACGGAGATATGGAGAATCTAAAATTTTCTGATTTATTAAATTTTGTTGTAACATATTAATTGTTAAAAACTTATATTTTTTGCTTTGACACTGCACCCCCTGAAAGGATGTCCTATGAAAAAGCGTCAAATGCTGTTAGCGTGCGTACTTGCGTTGGTACTTTCTGTAACAGGAGTCCTTGCCGCGTGTTCTTCAGAAAACAAGGGAACTGCCAAAGAAAACAAAAATTCAGCCGGACAGATTGTAGGCGTTTGGGAAGCATACGATATTTACGATCCCAAACAAGGTACTATGAGCGAATCGGGCTATTCTCAGATCAGCGAACAGTTCCAGGCAATATATGCTTTTAATTTTGCTGAGGATGGTACTGGTACGTTTATCCGCTTTGGAGTACAGAAACCATTTGCTTGGACTGCTGACGGTGATGGCAAAATTACCGTTACCCTTGAAGGAACTGCAGGTACTTTTACAGGTAGCATCGATACAAGTACAGGTAGGTTAAGACTTAAGGGTTCGGATGAAACGGATGCCGAGCTTAAGCAAGTTTCAAAAACCGCAGGAGACTACTCAAGTGTTGCCTACGAACCTTTTGATCAGCTGACCAACAAGGGTACCATTCCTCATACGTCTACATTTAATGACTTAAAAGAAAAGAAATTTGAAATAACCCGAGAAGTTAATAAGACTCTTATTGATACTGAAAAGTTACACATGAGCCTGTACGCCATTGCTCAGGTTCCGGGAACTTCTCAAGAAGGTTACGTTTTTGAGATTGTCAATAAGTATTCAGATGTTCTCTATACAGAATTTTGGCTTGGCGACATAACGGGACCTCTCAATGCCAGTGGCAATACGTTTGTAGAGCCTGGCGAGAAATTCTATTTCTTTATACCTAATGTTTCAAAGACTCCAGGATCTCTTGTAGGAATTTCTAATCCAAAAGCCATTTTAACTACTGCTTATAACAGTGCAAAGGACGGTACTGTGACGGAGCAAAAGCAGAAGACAGAGCTTGATTTGAACATTCCTCCTAAGTCTGAATAGTGGACAATCACTATTGCTTTCGGAACTCTGAGGGTGTCATGCCCGTTTCGCGTTTGAATGCGGCAGCGAATTTACTTGGATTGCTATATCCAGCCTCACATGCCGCAATCGAAACACGTTTTCCCTGTATGAGCGTCTCCTTGGCTAAACGGATTCGCTGTCGACGTGCATACGAAGCAATTGTCATGCCGTACATTTTTTGGAAATAACCGTTAAGCGTGGTTGCAGAAATGCCCATATCAGAGGCTATGTCTCGCGCATCATGAGGCTGGGTGGGTGAGGATTCTATTAGATCGCGCGCTGTCTTTGCCATGTGCAACTGTGTCGGTGTGAGCAGCGTTTGCGGCTTAGCCAAGTTGTAATCGCGACGAGAGAGCGCCCAAAGAAGCTCAAGTACTGCGAGTTTTGCTTGTACCCAATCGCTTGATTGGGCTGCAGAACTTGCACGTTTCATCTGAGCTATAAGCTCCTTGTCACCTGAAAATATTGCCGACGGACCTGCCTGACTCCATGTATAAACTACGTCGTTGTCCGGTTCACGCAAAAGACTAAATTCAGGTTCATTGAGAACCTCGGCGCATACGAATACTTCGATGCCAACGTATCGTGCAAGGGGATAGCGAAACGAACGAGGCGGCTCGTAGCCCTCATCTGATGTGTGAGAAAAGCTCACGCATACATCGGTTTCGCTTACTACGGCAACACCTGCGTGAGGGATATCGGTTTCGCAACGACCTTCGATGCAGTAGTTAATTGAAAGCCACTTGTCGGCATCCGAGTTTTCGGTACTTCTCGGAACTGAATTAGTCTTGGTAGCGTTTTTAATATGCTCCACAATATCGTTTCCGGAAAACTGACTTCCTGGCATCATGCTGGGGCATTCTTCGCATGCAAAATCTACCAAACACACCACAACATGAGGAGAAAGTACGTACCCCGTCATCGTACCTTTTCCGATAGGGTCGGAGAGCTTCAGTTCCACCATACGCTCGTTTTGGAAGGAAAGCGTCATACCCTTGTGAATAACTAAATCGGATAGCAAAGAGTTTTTCATAGGTTCCTGCCTTGTTTTCCGTTAACAATACAACCGAGATATGGAGCTATTTTAGGATAAATGGAGTTGCACATATCTAACTTCTTGGATATTCTCCTTAATTAACAGGTGTTTAGCAATACATCTTATGAGATTAAAGGAAATAATATGAAACTCAATGAAATGGAAACGGGACAAAAAGGAGTAATCACATCCGTTTTGGGGACAGACCGCTTCGTGTCACGCGTAACGGCCATAGGGCTTACCGAAGGCTGTTCCATTGAAATGGTGCAGAATGCCAAACGGAGGCCGCTTCTTGTATTTGAACGAGACAGTGTGGTTGCGATTGATCGTGCCGATTGCAAAAACATCGAAGTGGAGGTTCTCTCATGAACTGTGAGGCCTGCGCAAGTGTAAAATCCTCTTGTGAGCATTGCTCGCATGGTTCGGTTGAATTTACGAAACGCGGCGATGCATGCATAGCGCTTTTAGGGCAGCCGAACTCGGGCAAGTCAACCCTGTTTAATGGACTTACGGGGTCTCGTCAGCATGTGGGCAATTGGCCGGGAAAGACGGTTGAACGCAAAGAAGGCGAATTTTGTCGCGGTGATGCGACGTATCAGGTTGTTGACTTGCCTGGTGCGTATGGACTCACAGCGAATTCGCCCGAAGAACAGATAACTGCGGATTTTGTGACGTCGGGAGTGGCTGACGTAACCCTTGTGATGGCCGATGCTTCCCAACTTGAGCGTAGCCTGTATATGCTGGCTGACTTTGCCTGTATTGCTCCTGACGTGCCTTGTGTATTGGTACTCAATCTCATGGACGTTGCTGAGCAACAAGGTAAACGTATCAATGCGAAGAAAATTGAGCAGCGCCTCGGCATTCCTGTTGTACCGTTCGTGGCGGCGGAGGTTTCGAATTACGATGCGCTGCTTGAGGCTATAGATTATGCACTGAGTAAGAAGCCTCTTCTCGATACTAAGTTGTTGAACATTGAGATGTCTCATCGTGCTGACACCATCCAAGGGCGCGGTGCGGCAAAGTTTGTGTGGATCGAGAAGATCATTGAGGGCGCCGAGATTGCACCAAAGGCAACTCATACGCTTTCCCGTTTTGACCGTTTAGCCACTGCATCGCGCGCATCAAAACCGCTTGCCATTGCCATGATTTTGGTTGGCTTCGTACTTGCGTTCATTCCGGCGGCACCTATCATGCTTTTGGGTGGCGGCATATCCAGTTTGGGTCAAATGGCAGCAGCGGCGCTTATTAATGCAGGGGCTCCGACGATTCTTGCCAGTATGCTTTGGGGCGTTGTTGCCAATAGCTTGTGCTTCGCGGTTATGATGACAGGCTACGTTTTTGGCATTAACCTCGTGTTTCTCGCATATGAGGAATGGGGATACATGGCTCGTATCTCCTATGTGTTTGACGAAACGCTTTCTCGTTTTGGTTTGCAAGGCAAATCGCTCATGCCGTTTCTCATGTGTTTTGGCTGTACCATGGGAGGTGTCTCGGGTGCACGCGTTATTGACTCATGGGGTCAGCGTATGCTTACGATGATGATGGCTTGGGCTATTCCATGTGGCTCTACGTGGGGTATTGTACCCGTGCTGGCTGTGACTTTCTTTGGTGTAGGGGCTCCGCTTGTAATTGTTGCCATATTTGCGGTAAGTCTGTTGCTTATGTGGCTCATTGGTATCATCTTCGGACCGCATCTTGTTCCCAAAGGAGATCGATCCGGTCTCGTTATGGAGCTTCCGCCTTACCATAAACCACGTGCGAAGAACGTGTTGCGCGGAGCGCTTATCAAATGCTGGAGCATGTTCCGTCGTGCATTTAAAGTGGTGGCGGTATTTACATTGGGAATTTGGTTGCTTACTTATACTGCAAGCGGCAACATAGAAGATTCCGCGCTTTATGCCATTGGTATAGCGATTGAACCGGTGACACGTATCTTTGGTATGGGTTGGGAAACATTTACTGCCTGGGTCTGTGCATTGGCCGTCAAAGAGTCGGCTGTGGGAGTATTTTCTGCGTTGTTTGCAGGTGGATCGACTCCTAACGCGGTTATTATGGGCGCCGTTTCAGGTTCAGCGGCCGTAGCGCCCAACATTGGTGAGCTTATCGCCGCGCGTATCTTGGCGCCAGAAGCGCTTGCATTTATCTTCGCATTTACGTTCAATGTGCCGTGTGCCGCAAGCTGTTCCATGACCGTTGCCGAGGCGCATTCACCAAAGTGGGTTGGCATAACTGCTGCCTTCTACATTTGTTCGGCGCTTCTTTTGGGATGTGTGGCCTACCACGTGGGATTGCTGCTGTTTGGATAGGTTGCATTTCAAAACCTATATGATCGTATTTTCCAGAGCAGCCCTGAGATTTATCCGACCGCTTGTCTCTCCCTGTCTGATTAAATAACTTCTAGAAAATCCCCTGCTACATGAAGTGCCAATGGGAGGCAGATATTACCGCGCTTCTCGATAATCCAGCAATATAAGAGGTGTGAGAGAAATGCAATACACAGCTGAACTGTGAACAAGCCTGTCCACGGTCTGATCTGCATTTGAAAGGGGATATGCGACGCAGAAAACATCGCTGCGCCAATCAGATAGCTGGCTTTTCTACTGATGTGTGATGAAAACAGATGAGATTGAATGAAGCCTCTATAAACAAGTTCCTCCTGCAACACAACCCAAAAGATATAAAACAGCCAGCCGCCAACTGCGTATTCCCAAGGCATGTGGTATAGGTATACTCCAACCAGCAGTTCGATGACAAGTAGGCAAAGCATCACGATTCCATCGTGTTTCAGATGATCGGGGTAGAATCCAAGGCTCTTCAAGTCATGATTTTGCACATAAGCGACAAGAACCACTGCAGCGACGGGAATGATTCTCAGACCCCAATACACATACTCATTATCCAAAAATCTGCCCGTAAGATATAGACAAAGCATGTCCAGCGACCAAATCAATATCGCAAAGGCAATTCCGTTTTTGAATTGTTTATGATACATGCGTTGTTGTTCTTCTCAGAACATGCTTGGGGTCCTTGATAACAAGGTATACGGTCCAGGCTGCAAGTCCTATGATAGCAACGAGAAGTCCGAGCATCGCGTCATCGAACATGACCGCAGTATCAGCTATCTCGATGAACGGTTCTCCATCTAACAGGCGATACATACCATCGACAAGCCACATAAGCACGGCACCCCAATACATAAGAGCAAGAACGCCAAACCTCATGGAGTTGTCGGGAGCTTTTGCGTACCAAAGTACCGTAGCGACAGCCGCGCATGCAAGTGTAATAGCTAAGGTCATGGTTATGCTGCCTGAACCGTAAGAAGCGTTGTGTGCTTAACCGTATAGTCAGCAACAAGTGTGGTTACGAACCAGACAGTGGTGACGAGGATGGCCATACTCACGCCAACCGTTGCCATTTCACCGAGCATGGCCGGTATTTCTTCCGGAGTATTCATAGCCGTGAGGAAGGGAGGAAACGGGACAACCTCGCCGTGCCACATGTGCTCAATGCAGAGAAGCAGCACGCCGCCCCAAAGCATGTTCATGAGCCAGCTCAGTTTGCGCGTCCAGCAGATTCCATGTTGAGAAGGATCTGTCAGCTGGTTGCCTTTGGCATCGACGATGCCTTCTTGCTCTTCCTTCTTCTTAACTTTAGCGCGAATAGCTGTGACTACGATGGCTTCTCCACCGCTGACAAGAAAGCATGCCATGATAGTTCCTCTCTCCTTGGTCTCGCAGAGTAAGTTGTAACACATAATCAATCAGCGACACCATAAGTTGTATATGCAAAACGTACGTGCAAACGAAAAACTCTTGATAACAATAATATGCTATTTCAGATGCGAGCGATAGCGAGGGGCGATGGCGGGTGGAGATTCAACCGCCATCGCTAGAGTCCGCTCTTTTTGCTGTGCGTTCCCTTAGTTAGTTCCGGTGAGTGCCGTGCCGTTTACGTACAGTGTGTGACCGTTAGCAATAACGTTTGCCGCAGTACCGGTAAACTCGGTGACGTAGCTGTCTGCTGTTAAAGTCCAAGTGCTGTTGGTGTCCAGCGTTACGGTAACGGTGCCAACTTCGGTGGAGATGGTCTGATTAGCGGCGTTAACAATATTGCCGTCAACATAACCTTCAAGCGTGGATCCCTCGGTAAGGTTCAGAGCAAGCGTGGAGTTATTACCAACAAGCACTGCTCCTACCAGATCCTGAGCCTTAGCGTTGAAGGTGGCCTTGTTGTTGCCGCCATTCCAACCGTCGTCGCAGACAGAGATAAGAACGTTGGCGGTATCTTCGTTGGTTAACTTGACACCGTTGAGCTCAATGTCAGCGTTCGTGTTAGTAACGTGGAACATGTGGCCATTCTTACTGGTAAGCGATCCACCGGTCATAGCAAAGGTCGAATTGCCACTTGCTGCGTCTCCGGACATGGACTGGTAAATCATAATGGTGTCCATGAAGGTTGCGTTGCCGTTGCACTTGGTGTTGTTTGCCGTGAGGTCGCAATCAGTGAGCTCAATGGAGTTTAGACCCTCAATACAAACACCCTCGGAGAGGTTGGAGACAAGTGCGGCGTTAGCAACGTGAATCTCTGCCGTGGAGTAGATGGCCGGTGAGCCCAGACCGTTTGAGGTATAGGTACCGCCGTCTAAGTAAACCGTTCCGCCGCCTCTGTCGGTACGAATAGCTGCAGAAGACTGACCGTTGGTGGTAACCGTCAGATTAGAGGCATTGGTGATGCCACCACCGGTTGTCATAGTGCCGCCGGAGCCGTCGCCGGTTGTCGTGATAACGGAATCTTTAATGATAACTTTGGTACCGTCACCAGCATCGCCGTTGTGACCTCCGTTACCGCCGTAGCTGAAGATGCCGTTGGCACCCTTTGCATCTGAAGTAACGGTGAGGTTTGTGAGCGTGGTTGTTGAACCTCCCTCAACGAGGACCGCGGCGTTTTTACCGTAGAAGTTGGAGTCGTCTCCGCCATCGGAATCACCGGTCTTGTCGACAGTTGAATTGCTTATAGTCACCTCATCCGCCGTGTTTACAAGAATTGCATTTTCATCAGCAGCAGTGCTGGTGAATGCATAGCCATCCAGAATTTCGGCAGCAGTAATCTGTGTGGCACCTGATGCTTTTTTATCAGTTTCTGTGGTAGTTGCAGTTTCATCGTTCGTGGTGGCATTGGTCTTTGCCGTGCAGCCGATGAGGTTGAAAGCCATCAAGGTAGGCAGACCAAGTACAACGTCTCTTCTCGTCCATTTCATAATGAGCGCCTCCTTTGCGTCTCATTTGATGCATGCAAGGAAGTAAATTTGGTTCTTCCTTATATCTGACGGGGACATAGTAAAAAACGAAGATTGAACAAAGATTGAATTCGCAAAGTTTTTAAAAATGATGTTTTACAAGCTTGATTGGAAGCACGACAATAAAGGTTACCTTGCCTCCAGAGCAGGAAACATTAATGCTTCCACCGTGCTTCTCGACAATCGCTTTTGCAATCGAGAGACCCAGTCCATAGTGACGATCCTCACTATTTCTTGTTTCATCAACGCGATAAAAACGGTCAAAGAGATGCTCCAATTTTTCAGGTGGAATCTCTTCACCGTCATTGGTAACGCTGAGAACGGCGTTATGTGCTCGCTTCTGTAGAATCAGGTCAATCTGATTTCCCGTTGTGTGTCTCATGGCATTATCCAACAATACGGCTACAACCTGCGTAAGCTGATTCTGATTGCCGGTAAGAGTGATCTCCTCTTCAATAGTGCTCTGAAGTGTTTTTCCTCTCTCAAAAGCAAGTGTTTCAAAGGCGAGAGCTTCTCCCGTAACAACATGGGAGAAGTCAAGCTCTTCCATGGACACTTCTTTATTTTCCGCGCTCGACAGTTCAAGGAGCTGTTCTACTAACTCACCCATGCGATTATTTTCATATTGGATGTTAGAGAGCCATTCATTTTGACTAAGTTCCCGGGATAATATTTCTGCGTTAACACCAATTACTGAAATTGGGGTCTTGAGCTCATGGCTTGCATTCGAGATAAACTGTTTTTGCTTCGTATCGTTTTCTTCCAGAGGGCGGATGATTCGTCCTGCCAGGAACACGGAAATGAAAAACAGTACAACAATGGAAGCTCCTCCTACGATGAAAACATTACGCATCATCGTTCTGAGACCGCCTTCAGATACCGTGTTGTCCATAAATGCTACAAGGGTGTAGCCGTCTTTCTGACGTATTACATACGAAAGACTGTCTTTTCTCCCGGAAGAATGGCCTTCGTCCAAAATTTGTCGTGCAAGCGTTGTCAGCTCATCATTTGAATAGATTGTTTTTTCTCCATCGTAAACAGAGAGAACGTTTCCGTCAGATGAAAAGGTAACAGAGTAGAACGTGGAAAGTTCGTAGTCTGGCTTGTCTTCCGGAGGCTGATTCTCAGGCTTGTTTTGCGGTTGGTTGTTCGGTTGATTTCCTGTTTGGTTCTCCGGTTTGCTGTCATCGCGAGACTGACCAGCGGTCTCCGATTTCTGCTGCATTGAATACTGATCGGCATAACGGTTGAGCATGTCCATGTTTTTCTGTCTGATTTCCTGAGAGCTAGCAAACAGGATTACGGACAGCGTCACCACGAACAACAGGACAAGCGACACCATAATAGAGAGAATGATTTTTCTTTTGGATTTCCTAAACAGTTTGTTCCCTCAATTCATATCCCAAACCGCGAACGGCTTTGATTTCTACCTTTGAGCCGACGAAGGCCAGCTTTTTACGCGTGAAAGACATATACACTTCAACGTTGTTGTATTCAGCGTCGCTTTCAAAGCCCCAGATCTTAATGGCAAGTTGGTCGCGTGTCATAATCCGACCGTGGCTTCCAATCATATACTCCAGGATGCGCAATTCCTTCTCGCTCAAGCGAACGCTCTGTCCCGAAGAATTACAGGTAAGCGTTGCGGTTGAAGTATCAAGCGAGAGGTCTCCAAAGTGCAGAACACTATCTTGAAAGCTGGAACTTCTCCGTCCCAAGGCGCGCAAGCGGGCGAGAAGTTCTGCGGTATGGAACGGTTTTGTCAGGTAGTCATCGGCACCGTTATCAAGACCCTCGACCTTGTCGTCAAGCTGACTTTTTGCCGTCAACATCAAAATGGGGATGTTGATTCCCTTGCTCCGTGCGTTACGAGAGACTTCAAAGCCATTCATTTTAGGCATCATGACATCAAGGATTGCGATGTCGTACATATTGCTTTCTAAGGCGAGAAGCGCGGATACGCCGTCCGTCATATGATCGACATCGTATTTTTCCTGCTTTAAGAGAGCCACAATGGCTGCAGCCATTCTTTTTTCATCTTCAGCTAGGAGTACCCGCATACTATCACCACCTTTAACATTATGTTACCTAATAAGCGTAAGAATACCTTGGCGATAGTTAGGCAATATATTCCAAGATTCAGATTGAATTTCTTATCTTTTATCAGTCAGAATATCACTTTATCAAAACGGTATTCGTATAATATCAAGTTTATAAGTACATAAGAACAGTGCAGAATTTTTGTGCTCATTGAAGCTTACATTTACGGCTGTTCTATATTTTTTATTATAAATCTTCAATCATATTGCGAATATTATTCACAATAGAACAAAGCAAATCAAAACTTTTTCCACTTGCGTATGTGCAGGCCGATAAAGTGCATTTGTCTCTATACGTAGACGCAGCAAGCTGAAAATATGGCACTGGTTTATCTGCAGTAACAATGAAAGCATCCGAAATAGGAATTTCTTGAAATACGAGACGTTTTTCATCTATTTTTCCTAAATTTGTATATGAAGTCATAGGAACAGAAATCACTTTAGAAAGTATTTCTTTTACAATTGAAGGAGGAAGTCCATGGTCTAAGATATGTAACAACAGTGGTTCTTTAAGACAGAAACTATTGTTCTTTTGTATATGCATCTGTGCAGAGATTTCACGACAGATTTCTTCAAAGGTACTATTTTTATTAAACTTGATACGGCAGTAGTAATTTCCCGTCAAATTACAGATAGAGTTACTTGCATCTGCGTTAAATCTACGGAGGTCAACTGGGCATGGAATGATAATGTCATCCCATTGAAACATCTCATGCAACGTTAGCATATATGCTGAAAGCAAAATATCATTTATGCTAGGTCTATATTCATCTATACAAGAACGATATTGTTCTAATTTGGGTATATCAATTTGCTTAGTTATAAGATTTGGCTTTTGGCTACTCTCAGTGAGCGGTAAATGTAGATTTTCGTTACTATGTTCTTGCGTTTTTGAACATATAATTTTTATTTTTTGCAATGTAGTAAATCCATTAATTACCTGGGAGAAACTTCTATCTTTATTTATTTGTACTCTTGTTTCTATATTCGAGTAGAACTCAGCTAAAAGATATAATATCTGTTCAAATCCCCTTCCATCACAAAGTAGATGACTTGCGATTATACAAAGAGAGTCTTTTTTCTCGCCGCATATCCAGTAAATTCTTAGAGGTACATCAATTCCAATTTCAAGTGATTCTAATAATGGATTACTTTTGAAAGTCGAGAAATCATTTTTAGCATGTATGATTGTTAATAAATCCTCATACGAAGTATTGGTGTTTGCAATCCATGTTCTCTTTTGAACATTATACCTACACAGTAAAATTGGATAAATTGAAGTCAATACCTGTATTGCATGTCTTAACTTACTATCCTGCAATTGCCCATTAAAACGAATACATCCTCTAATAATGGGCTTTTGGACAAAGCTATAAATGTATTGCATGTAATCAAAAGGCTGACCTTTTAACTCCATAAGATATCCATGTCCTTAAAACATCACTACGTTACAGGTGCACTATATCACCTTTTTGATCGTTGGTTCTTTGTTGATTAAGTAATCGAACACACTCTACAATAACAGGTAAACGTTACGACATATTAAAGCGTCAGTATATATCATGAGCCGAGGATGTGGGCTTTCAAAAAATGAGATCGTGTCCTTCCAAGCAACTGAACGGGCGTATTTCGTTTCAGTCGGTTAGCACTTGGCTAAACCAAATCTTAACAATGCCACTGAAAGGAAAGTTAATCTGCCTCAAGAATTTCTCAAACCTCCTTACGGTACGTTGTTCTGGAGTCATAATTGAAGATGCATACACAATATAAAAACGATTGGTGTAGTCACTATAAGAAATAAAATGTGTTAAGCATAGTAGCCTATCTCTCCTGCACTATCAACAAATTGTAATGTGCAAGCGTCAAGAACTTCCTATACGAAATAGATACTATCTTGATGTGGACGATGTCTATAACATGTTTACTATACAAATAATAATTTAGAATTATTTGTCCTGAGTAATTGCCAAGTCGATATCTTGTTTTTGATTATCTTCCAGGCTCTTACCATCCTTGATGTGGTGATACTCAATGACTCCCTCAGCCTTAGTAAGATCGGCAAGAGGCATTTTTTTATTGGAGCTGTTAATAACAAAGGCATAGACTCTCTCGCCACGCTCCAGATAGTTAGAATCATAGGACCAGAGAGTGTTATCTGAATTATCTAATCGAAAATCGCAAGCAATCCATGTATCAGACTTATTGATAATCTCAAAGACATAGCCTTCCATATAACCGTCTGGACTTTTTGCTATGCCCATATACCGGACATAGATGTCATCGTTATCAATAAGTACTTTATTCACTTCAGTCTTCAGCTTAAAGCGCATAGAGGATTCAATTTTGCTAGAGAAATTGCGGCCAATAGTACCTCTATCTGCCATTGCATCAAAAGGCTTATATTTTAAACTCGAATAATCGCCAGGTGTTTTAGTGACCTGCGTAAGAACAGCCTTTGATCCATCGGAACCTTCAATGGTCATCTGACCTGTACTGGAGTCTACAGTTGCCGTGTAGCTTCCGGCGTTTCCTGCAAGAGTTATCGTAAGTTTCCCGTCAGCATCAACAGACCAAGTAAATGGCTTTTGAGCGCCGAAACGAATAAACAAACCAATGCCATCTTCAGCAAAATCGTAACCATAAATTGCCTTGTACGCATCTCTTGCAGTTGGATAAACGCTTTCAACAATTTCTCCCTGATCTGGGTCGTTGATGGACTTAGCTTCCCAAATCCCTACGAATGGAGCCATCGCAGCTTTCTTCTCTTCTTCTGCTTTCTGAGCCGCAATCTCTTCAGCAGATGGTTCAGGAGTTTTTGTAGAACAAGCAGTAAATACAGCGCCAAAAGAAAGTATAAAGAAAAGTATGAGTGCCAGCACCAATCGACGTTGTTTCATTGAGCATCCTTTCAGGGGAGGGGTGCACTATTAAAGCAAAATAAGCTTTTTAACAGTCAATATGTTACAACAAATTTAGCAAATTCAATAATTTTAGATTCGTATAGACTGGTCAAAAGGTAGACGCTGGACTTATTGGACCAGATATTTACAAATCAATGCGAACGACGGTGTTCTGCATATCTACTCAATACGAAGGATCTTGTGTGTGCGGTATACTTACTTGCGTACAGTTAGATGACACTAACATTACAATACATTGAGTGGAGTTGAGGCCATGACACCTCAAAAAGACGAGAAGGATCATCTCCCAGTGCTTGGAGCCGGACCCGCATATGTGATTACCATCGTGGTTCTGACCATGACTTGCATTGTATTATCTCAGATGGGAGTTTTGCCTTACCTCCGTATCCGGGCGATCATTGCAGTGCTTCATACAGCAGGAACGATCTTTTTTGCGGTGGGTATTTGGCTGTGGGTTTCGGCTGCAATTAAAGAAAAGCTCCAAGACAATATTATTAAGAACAAGTTGATAACTACGGGTGTATATTCAGTGGTGCGCAATCCCATTTACTCTGCATTCACCTTTGTTCTTACTGGTATTTTGCTGATTTATGGCAATCTCTATTTGCTTCTGCTGCCTTTTGTGTATTGGGCTTTACTGACCATAATGATGCGAGCAACGGAAGAAAAATGGTTGCTAGAGCAATTTGGTGATGAATATAGAGATTACTGCAAGCGAGTCAATCGTTGCATTCCGTGGTTCCCGAAGGCTGAATAGTGATTTAGTCAGGGAGCGCTGTGCATAAAGAGTCAATCTTAATGGGCAGCGACTACTAAGTATATGAGAAGTGAGAAGCTCGTAATAGAGTGCTAGTTAAGCTAAGTGTTAATGAGTGTGAGAATCCTATACGCACAAAAGTCGTACGACTTATGTGAAAGGATTGATAAGACGTTGTAAGCTTTAGAGAAAATGCTGCTATTTCCACCCTTGGAGAAGGGCGTCAAGTCCTTTTTCAAACTGGGTGCTAAAGTCCCACTTACCTTCCATTATGTCTCCAATAAGCATACTGAGTGAGTCAAGCTCATCAGCCGGCAGAGATTCAATTGCTTCAGAGAGACTAGGAGCATCTTCTTCTGAGGTACTTCCCACAGGAGGCACAGCTTCCGAAGCAGAAAATCCTGTGGTATATACCGTAACAGCGGTTGCAATTCCAAGCATATCCAGAGGTGCAGAAAACCCAGTTTTAGAGAGATTTGCGAGCATCTTAGCAAAAAGCGAGAGCTGCCCAGGAGTAGAAATCGGGTGAGTAAGCACTAACATAATGGCATTTGGATGCTGTAGAAGTGTGTTATGTAGTGATACCGCATAAGCACGTAAGTAGTTTTGTCAGCTCATTTGACTGGATACTTTTGAATTACGTTCAGCGTTTTAGTAATGCTTTATTTAGAATAGAATAGATGACATTGTCAGACATTGTAGTAAGGAATTATGATGACTGCTGCTACAGAATCAATTTCTGCAAAGCTTCGTAAAGATGAGAAAGATCGCTTTTCTGCCATTTGCGATGAGATTGGAACATCTCCAAGTAATGCCATTCGCATGTTTGTGTCTGCGTTCAATCGTCGTGGCGGTTTTCCTTTTGATCCATCTAACCCTTATGGATTTGATGCTGAGACACTTGCAGCAATGGATGATGCGGTGGTTGGTAGGAATCTTTCTGGTTCTTATCGTTCTGTCAAGGAAGCCATGGATGCTCTTAATAGAGAGTAGGCATATTGGAGCTGAAATTTACAGCCAAGTTTAAAAAGAACTACAAAAGAGCAAAAAAGTAGAGTAGAAACCTTGCAATGCTTGAAGAAATTCTTGAGAGGCAAAGATGAGTAATTCCGAAAACAAAGCAAAAACACTTGTCATAGGGGATATGCACCTTAAAGAAGAGCTCATTTTAAGTCGGGTTGACCAAGCGATAAAGAAACTGAATGTTAATCGCGTTGTATTTTGCGGGGACTATGTTGATGAGTGGCACTCCAACCGCTCGATTATGTTGGATGCGATTGATGACTTTTTAACATGGATTGACGGTAAAAGAAAGCATGGTCTTGATGTTGATTTTGTCCTAGGAAACCATGACATGCAATATTTACGAGGTATTCCAGGGCCTGGTACGCATACCGATCTCTATAAAGAAGTTTCGGAAGCACTTACCTATATGAAGGTTCAGATGGCATGCGTTGTGGGCAATTATGTAGTAACTCACGCAGGCATAACAAGGGAGTGGGCTTATCGCTTTCTTACGTCAGACCAAAGGGAAACTCCTCGTACGCTTTCCGATGCTCTCAATGAGATGTTTCGACGCGGAGATGATAAAGCTCTCGCGGCACTTGACAGTGCAGGGCCGGGTCGTGGTGGAAGCGAAATTGCCAGTCCACTTTGGGCGGATTTATCAGAGCTCTATCAAGATCCGCTTCCTGGTGTCAATCAAATCGTTGGACATACTCCCGTTGAATCCATTGATATATGGGAGATTCCTACCAAAGATGGTGCACGTACAAAATCAAAGTTGATTTTTTGCGATACGTTCAGTCTTACACCACATTCGATAGCCGTTGGAGATGGCAGCATGCTTCTGGTTGAGGGTACGTCGGCCAGAGTGGTAACTTCAGAAGAGCTGGGCCTGGAGTCGTGGGATATGGCTTCTTGGAACTGGATGGATATCTACGTATTGCCATTTTTGTAGAGCGATTAGGGCAACAATAAAAAGAAAGAGTAGGCGAATTAAGTGTGCTTAGCACACTTAGCACGCTGAAAAATGAACACTTTTTAGCCTCTTGAATCCCGATAAACTCCTGACGTTTCCAACCATTTTTGTAATTCGTCAAAGCTGTAATCGCCTTTCAGAGCGATACCCTTTTTTATATGAGACGCACCGCATTCTCTTTTGTAGTCCTCAAGCATGTGGCCGAAGCCTCCACCACCATGTGTGCAGAACGGAACAATTGTCTTCCCGCTTAAATCCGTTGTTCTCAAAAATGAAAGAACAGGAGGAGCAAACGTTTTCAGCCAGTTAGGAGAGCCTATGAAGATTGTTTCAAAGTCGTCTATATTTGCAAGTCCTTGTCGCAACGGAGGACAATACCCCTTTTCAATTTGAGCTCGTACCTCTTTTACTGCCGTGTTATATGAAAAGGAATACGGATCTTGAGGTTCAAGCTCTTGTAATTCTCCATCCGTAATGAGTGCAATGTCTTCCGCGAGCTTTCTTGTTATGCCTGAATACGAGTAGTACACAATCAAAGGATTCATGCAAGGATTCCTGTCAGTCGGCTGATGTAATGTAGTGCTGACACATTATATCGCCAAATTATCCTTTCATGGCTACGTGCGAGCACATGGTTTGCATCGATATACAATGAGGCCAATGACGATGGCTATACCAATCGCTATACCAAGCGCGAGGTTTGGTCCCATGGCAAGAGTCGATATTCCCATGAGCATGCCGCAAATGTAAGGCACAAGCCACACAAGCCAAACTCCAATACTGAGACGATGGAAGCGAGCGAGCGTTGCAGGATTTTTCTTGGAATACACAATGGTTGCCCATACTGCGTGCACGATCATAAGGATAATTGCAAGTGCTCCGGTCGTCGCATGTACCGGACTCTGAGAGCCGTTTTGCGCAATAAAAGACATACATGCTGTTCCTGTTGTGTCACACGCAAGCCCCAAGTAAAAAAGCACGATATGATTTCGTTTGAGCGTGCCTGATCGACGCTCGGCAAAAACGCCAATAGTATAAAGAACAAGCGCACCCGTAATTGCCATCGTAGCAAATCCAAGCATAAAGACACCGTCCCATACATATTGCTCTACCTTTTAGTTCAAGCATTTGGTTGTGATTTATGGACGGTATTGATGCTAGTTGCCATAACGTGAACAACAATACGGTTTGGTTCACGATGCTTTTGTCAGACGCTGTTTCAGAGATTATGCCGGTCGGTATCGTAAAGACCACGTTCAAGGAGCGTAAACAGTACCGTGCAATCGGCGTTCTTCTCGTGTAGGGAATCCAACATGGAACGTACGGTAAACGTCGTAATAGACGCTATATCTATTTCTGCTGGTAGTGTTTTCCAATCAATATGCTCATCTTGTGTGAGAACTTTTTCAAGTCCTGACTTTGCATGTTTAAGCATGGTGTCCATGCGAATTTGGGCGGCGAGAAGATCGGCTTTTGGAAGATCTTTCCAGTCCCTTAACCAGTCTCTCCTAAAGACAGCAACTGCTTCAGAGGCGCAATCCCAAAGTCTCTTGCAATACTCAACGTATGATTCGTCCGCGTTGATATGACATATTTCCTGGAAGAGAGTGTGCTTGAAGTAACGTTCAGCGGCCGCGACCATGATGTCGCTCTTTGAAGGAAAGAGTTTGTACAAGTAACCGACTGAAACATTCGCATTCCGCGCGACTCCTCGTGCGGAAATTGCGGCAAGTCCTTGTTTTGCCCCAATAGAATAGGCGGCTGCAATGATTCTTTCTTTTTGAGCGGCACTGTCATCCACCTCTTTGGATCGGGTTGTATTTTGCTTGTGCGCAGCATGACTATGCTCACTCATAAAACACAGATCCCTCCGCTTTTATAATCGCTGTATACGTATGGCGTACGCACTTTATAACACCGGCTATTATACCTTGTGAAATTGCTCCAGTATTTTCGAAGTTGGAGATACAACGAGCTTCTTGCCGGCGAATTTCAGGAGGAATAACGGCGTACAGCAAGCCTTTCGAGTCAAGTCCACATTAGTATGTAAATTTGTAATCATCGAATCTGTTACTGTCTGTGCCACTTTTCTAAGTTCGATTTGGCTATGGGCAATCTTTGCCAAGGTTGGGATCTTGACCTTAAGTTCCTTGCAAGCCGGAGTGTAGTAGATCTTACGCTGAGCTTTCCAACATTCATTTTCTTCCATAAGAAAAGCACCCATGAGTCTTATTACAGAGGACACATTGGGAAATATTCCGATTACCTTTGACCTACCATCAGTAAGTCCTATGGCTACCAGCAGTGCTTTTGACACAATACGATGGTTCTCTCGTACCTTTATATAGGTAGCATCTACCACTACAAACAGGAGTTGTCTTAAGGCGACGGTTACAAAATGCATCGACGGCCACATCGAGCTCAGTGTATGCCTCAGAGACACTCTGTTTTGAAAATGACCTCCCACAGATCTCTTCCATAACTCTTCCGACCTTAGCCGTTGAAACTCAAAAGATAACCATCTCTGCCATTGTGGTAACAAGTGCTGCCTCACTTCTTCTGTAGTTCTCAAAGACAAGGGTCTTAAAGGGAACATTTCTATGCCTTGGCACTTGCAACTCAAGAGTACCTACTCTTGTGGTTAGAGTTCGCTCTTTTGTGCCATTACGACTGTCGGTACGCATATCTAAGCGCTCATAGGGCAAACACAAAGTTGCTCTTCTGATTCTCTGCGCAATATAGCATTCAATGTTTGTTGGAGCAGTATGCGAAATGCATCGCTTCTGTCCTTAGAAAGCAACTGTAGAATCTCTTCTTGATTGAGAGCAATATTGATTTGAACCATGTTTTACCTCCAAGCCTCTTCTGTTTTCTGGCGATTACAAATTTACTTGGAAGTGGACCTATGGCTCATTTCCATCTTTTATACCATTTTAGGGACGTGATCCGTGTCCTTACCATACGCGCCATTGCAATGATTCTTCTCCTTTTCATAGTAGTAGGTTTGGCCGTTATGGCTTTGTCGACGACGTCTGTAAATTATTATCTCATGGCTGCGGTCAGTGTATTTGTGGTTTGGAGGTGGGCATGGGATTGCCCGCCACGCAAAGCTGGGGCATGGAACTCGTTCTCAATCAACAAGCAGACGGTGGGGCTGCTCTCATTTCTACTTTCCAGCAGCTGGAGTGTCTTTTGGGAATTGGAATTTTTGGTCGCCCACGGAATCATGGTATACAGCAACATGTAAGGGAACCACTGCAGAAGGCTTTGCATCTATCTCACTTGCCTTTGAAACGGCACATGGGCAGGATGCTATGCAAGCGCAGGCACTACGCGCCGCCGCAAGTAGTGCGTATGCCTATGCTATTCTAATTGTGTTCTGTGTGACGGCTGCTCTCTGCTCCTTCTGGTGGCAGGATTTGTCGCATATATATCGAAATTAGAGCGAGAAGAACATGCAGGAAAACGAAAAAGTTAATAAACGTGGTATTTCATTACAGGCTAAACAGGCTCGTGAGGCATGACAAGAACAGCGTCTTCATTCCACACGTTCCCGTTTGTGCTCTTGTGGACTCAAGCTTATTGTTGAGCATGGGTATGATGAAACGGCGGCTCAGGATACAGCCCAGGCCGCCGGAGTTCTACCATGACCTTCTTTCGCCATTTTCCCTCCAAAGAGGATGTCGTTCTTGGAATGCCTCCCGATAGCGCCGGTATCGTAGTTGCCGAGCATGTGCTTACTGGCGCAAACAAAAGCCTGCAGCCGTTTGAGATTGCTCGCATTGTCTTAGATGCGGTCGTGGAGGAACTCGGTACCGATGGACTCTCTGATATTGCCCTTAGACTTTCCATCGTTCACGAAAATCCTACACTCTTGAAGGCTCTGTATGCGCGCATTCCCCAGTGGATACGGGTCGTGGATGCTCTTCTCGCCAATTTACTACGTACGGCACATGATGATGCTTTCTCAATGCACCTTAAGGCGTCAGCCATGGTAATGTACTGGGTTGAAACCTTGTGCGAATGGTCTCGCCGTGGAGGTGCCAAAGCAGACCGTGCACTCTTACAGACAGTTGCTGGAGAGACGGATGCGGCAATTGCCACTGTGACGAAAAGTTATAAGTGACAATAGAGTTGTAGCCATGAAGTTTAAGAGCGTATGATACGCCATCCAGCAGCTTCCCGGCGCATCTCGATAAAGCGCCGGTAGATGCCAGCGTCCTTCATTAGCTCATTATGTGTACCACGCTGAACGATGCGCCCGCCGTCGATCACAAGGATCTGGTCAGCATCGCGCACCGTGTTCAGGCGATGTGCAATGGTAACAAGGGTCTTTCCTCGTGTCAGTTCCGTTACTGCCTGCATAAGCAGGTGCTCGTTTTCCGGGTCGACCGAGCTCGTAGCCTCGTCAAGGATGACGATCGGCGCATCCTTCATGATGGCGCGTGCAATGGATACTCTCTGGCGCTCTCCACCGGAAAGGTTTGCCCCACCTTCCTCAAGCACCGTGTCGTAGCCGTCAGGAAGTTCCATAATGAAATCATGGCAGCGTGCGCGTTTTGCTGCGGCGATGACCTCTTCGCGCGGTGCATCGGGGCGACCAAAGCGAATGTTATTCTCGACGGTGTCATTGAACAGGTATACGCTCTGGAACACCATTGATATGTTTGCAAGCAGGCTTTCCGCCGTTCCCTCGTGGACATCAATGCCGCCGATGGTAACGCGGCCCTTCTCGACATCCCAAAAGCGCGCAAGCAGATTCACCAGCGTTGTTTTACCCGAGCCGCTCGGGCCGACAAGCGCGCAGGTTGAGCCTTCGGGAATAAAGAGTGTTACTCCTTCTATGACACGACGGCCGTCACCGTAACCGAATGAGACATCCTCCATGGCCAGGGCAAATCCGTCAGGCGAGAGCGTCTCATCCGTAAGGTCTTGCTTTGGCACCGAGCATACCTCGTCAATGCGGTTAAGCTCTCCTTCGATCTTCTTGGTGAGAAACGCACTGTTGTTCGCGCTGATAAGCTCTCCATAGATCATGAAAGCGGCAACCAGCAGCGTGAGCGCCCACGAGAGAGACAGAGCGCCTGTCAGATACAGTGTGCATGCGGCGAGAAGAACTCCGCAGCTTGCAAGGTTGAACACGAGCGCATAGAGCTTGAGGATACCTTGTGCCGCCTGCTCTTGATCGTAATCTGCCTGGCGTTTCCGCTCAAAGGATGCCTTTGCTGTGGCAAGTGCGTCATCGGGTGTCGCGAATGCCCGCAATACAGCCATGCCGCGGGCGTATTCGATCACCTTGTCAGTCATTTCCTCCTGTGCGGCAGTGACCTCCCGTGTGACGGCGGTCGAGCGTCTTCTCAGCCAATCCAAAACAATAAGGCCTACGGCAATGCCGACAAAGGTAATGAAGGCAACCGGTGGCGCTTGAAACAGGAAGAACAGACTCATGATCACTGCCATGGCTACGCCGCCCGAGAGTCCCGTGAGACAGATGGTCATGAACTCTTCGAGTTGGTGCACCGTGGTAGTGAGTGTGGTGGTTATCGCCGAGAGACGCTGCTCTGAGAAGTAGCCCATGGGAGCGCCTTTTAAGCGGTCGCCCACCCGTAGCCGCAGATCACGGAAGATGTGGAACCCCTCGGCGTCCATCTGTATGTCCACGAGATATTGGAAGGCAAACTGACCCGCTACGCTGATGGCGAGGATCCCTAAACATTGCAGGGCAACTCCGGCGCTCAGGTGACTTCGCATCTCAAGGGCCCACCATACCGCTATGAGCATTCCGGACATGAAGAACGCTTTAATGACATTACAGACCATGCCTGCCATGAGGCTGCGGCGTGATGCCGGTGAGAAGCTTCCGGCCAAGTCAAGGATGCGTTTCATTATTGCAAACATGAGGGCTCCTCTTCTGCGTTGACGGTAGAGCTCATATGTTCTTTCCACATGCGAGCATACAAAGGACAGGTTTTCAGCAATTCACCGTGACGTCCGCGCGCAACGATGCGTCCGCCGTCCATGACGAGGATCTGGTCGGCGCCTGTGATCGTTGATAGGCGGTGGGCGATAGTAACAAGTGTTTTTCCTGCTACAAGCTTGCTCAAGGCTCGCTCTACCAGAGCTTCGTTTTCAGGATCGGCATAGGCAGTGGCCTCATCAAGAATGACGATGGAAGCATCTTTTAAGATGGCGCGGGCAATGGTGATGCGTTGGCGCTCGCCGCCGGAAAGCCTTGCACCTGCCTCACCGGCAGGAGTGCGATACCCTTGAGGAAGCCGGCTGATGAACTCATGAGCGCCGGCTGCACGTGCAGCAGTCTCGACCTCTTCATCGGTTGCATCCGGCATGCCCATGCGGATGTTGTCGGCGATGGTCCTATCAAACAAAAACGTGTCCTGTGCCACATACGAGACGTGCTCCATAAGCTGCTCGAAGGGAATGTCTCGCACATCGGTACCGCCGAATGAAATGCATCCGGAACGTACATCCCAGAAACCGGCCATAAGCTTAGCTACCGTTGATTTGCCCGATCCGCTGGGTCCTACGATAGCCGTGATCTGCCCCGGCTCCGTCTTAAAGTTGATATCGTGCAACACCTCCGTACCCTCATGATAAGAAAAAGAGACGTTCTCAAAAGTGAATGACTTGCCGTCAAGCATTACGCGCTCACTTGGCCGTGAGAGCTCAGGCTCTCCTAAAAAGTCCCAGACTACGTTCAGGCAGGTATCCATACGTGAAATTTGGCCTGCCGCCTGGGAGAACTTGAGTATTCCTCCGATGAATCCCAATGGGATGGTGATGCACACCATGAAGGCAGGTAATGTGATCCGTCCGACCGAAAGCAGCCAAACGCCGAGCGGTAGCGAGAAGAGTAGCGTACAAGGGACGATAGCCCGTATCGCCGCCATCCATATCCAGCTTTGGTGAAACCATGCAAGCGTGGAGTCGTGATATTCGGCTACCGCCTCGGAAAACGAGCCGTATGAGGATGCGGTGCGTCCGAACGCTTTGATCACCTGGATACCGTTGACATACTCTACCAGCGTTGAGTTCATCCGCTGTTCGCTCGCAATATAGCGGGCCATTTTGGGCTTATAGTCCCGCATCATGCCAAGATAGAAGAGCAGGCATAAGGGGATCGTGGCAATCCCGGCAAGTCCCATACGCCAGTTGATGGCGAATACGATGATCATTGCCAAAAGCGGCGCAAATACCGTGCTTGGAAGCTCGGGCATGAAGTGCGCAATGGCGTCCTCAAGTTGGTTCACGTTGTCTACGAACCGGTTCTTGAACGTGCCCGTCGGCGTGTCGACGATGGTCCCCATGGGCACACGAGCCATCTTCTCTGCCATCTGCTCACGCATGGTGCGTAGAGCCTTGAAGGCGATCCCGTGGCTGATCATGGAAGAGCGCCAGGTGAACAGGAACTTTGCAATCTGGGCCGCTGCTGCTGCGGCTGATAGGAGAGCAGCTGACTCAAGCGTGAGCGTCCCTTCCGCCAATCCCGCGGCAAGTAAGGCAACGACAATATAAGGAATCATGCCTGCCGCCTCGCCTATGCATGCTAGAAGAAGCGAGAAGAGCATTCGATTCCTGTCGGGCCGCATAAAATAGAAAAGCTTTGAAAATGCACTGGGACGTGCCGTCCGGTCTTTTGGCGTAATGTGACTCATGGAGACATCAACCTCTTTTCTGCAATGACAAGTCAACGATGTAATCGCCTGCCAGTTGCGCCAACAGTTCGTCGTGCGTTATAACCACAACTGCTTTTTTCTCGGATGCGAGTTTGCGGCACCAATGCACCACCTCGTGCATCCCGTGTCCGTCAAGTCCGCTTGTGGGCTCGTCAAGTACAATAAGCTCGGCATCTGAGCAGTATGCCGTCGCAAGTATGACGCGCTGCTTCTGCCCGCCGGAAAGACTGGCCGGATGTCGGTCGGCCAAATCCGTCAGACCAAAAGCTGCCAGTGCCTCCCAGGCGCGTGCCTTGAGTGCATCATCCACCTGTCGGCCAAGCACCACTTCGTCCGCTACGCTGCCGGCATACAGCTGATAGTCAACGTCCTGCATGACAAAGTAGCTGAGGAGGCGGCGTTCTTTACGGGAAAGATGTTTCCCGTTTCTGGCGACGATGCCTCTCTGCTCTCGAGCGGCTCCTACAAGGACTTTTGCGAGCGTAGTTTTGCCTGTTCCGTTTTCACCACATATGACCGTTACGGATCCGAATGGAAATTCAGCGGTAATGCCCTTGATTCCGCGTTTTGTTGAAGGGTATAGATAGGTCACATCTGTCATGTGCCAACCGTCCGCATCCTTTGCGGGATAGGATTTGATTTCAGAGTCGGATTTCATGTCGGAGTGTCGAAGCCCAAACTTTGCCGTTTCGTGTTCGGAAAGAGACGTGAACTTCTCGACATCCCACCGAGCGGCTATGCGTCCTTCCTGAAGATATACAAACTCATCGGCTACAGGCAAAAATTGATGGAGTCTATGCTCGGAGATGATCAGTGCCACGCCGTTTCTTTTAAGCTCTCCGAGGATCTTGATAAGCGACTGAGACCCCTCTGCATCCAAATTCGAGGTGGGTTCGTCAAGTATCAGGATCTGCGGACGGTTGGCTATTGCAGCCGCAAGAGCGACGCGCTGTTTTTGTCCGCTTGAGAGCTCGGTGAGCTTCTCGGCAAGAAGTCGGCTGACACCGCTGAGTGTTGCCGCCTCTTGGACGAACTTGATCGTATCTGAGGGATCAGTACCCAGATTTTCCAGGGAAAATGCAATTTCGTCGCCTACCGTCCCCATGAAGAATTGACTTCTCGGATCTTGTGTGACTACGCCTATGCTTTTCGTGCGATTGCGCGGGGACAGATCAAACACGTCCGTTCCGTGTACAAGGACCACTCCGCTCTTCTCGCCGGGAAAGAAGGTTCCTGCGAGGCCATCGATCAGGCGCAGAACCGTTGATTTTCCGCTGCCGGAGCGTCCGCAGAGTACGGTGCATGAGCCTGCCGGGATGTTGAGGCAGATATCCTGTACACAGCTTTCCGTAGATTCGTATCTGCCGGCTGATACCTCACTATCAGCTGATGTTTCATCTGAAAGCTCAGACTCGTCGAGGTAGTAAAACGAAACGTTCTTCAAAGCGACGGTTTCCGTACCTCTCACAAAACCGCCTCCAACGCATATATGCCGGCGACGGCTGCAGTTACAACAAGAGCGCACATTGCGTCGCGCAAGGTGAATCCCACGTGATATACCGACGTTCGTCCTGTACCTATCCCAATCCCTCGCAGTTCGGCCGATGCGGCGAGTTCGTTTGAGAGTCTCAGCGAGCGCATGACAAGCGGCGTGTAAAAGCATTCGTATGCGAGCGCGGGGTGTCTCACAATACCCAGTAAGCTGGGGAAGATGCCCCGCATGCGGATTCCGCGAAGTATTGAGCGCATCTCAAACGGAAGGATCGAGGCAAATCTGAATATCATGCAGATCCCAACGAGGAATTTTTGCGGGAGATGCCACCGGTCGAGTGCGCACATGATCGCCGAAGGAGAAAGCGAGAAGAACGCGCAGCCGGTCGTAAACGGGGGAATCATGTGCAGCATGCTTACAAAAAGAACTCCGTACAGCCCTGGGAGGGGAAGGAAGCTCAGGCCGCATATGACTGTGAAGCTCACACAGGTCCTTGTCGCACTTCTCGTCCGTCCGTTTGCGGCGAGATAAGCTGTAGCGAATGCCTGTAAAAGCACCGTCTCAAGGAGGTTCACTATCAGCATGGATACGATCCCCACAAGAAAGAACGACAACAGATGTGTTCTTGGATCAAGGCCGAGAAGACCGCACTTGATGTCCGTCTCTTCCATGTCGTTTATGCGATTTTCGCTTTACGGACGTGTTTTTTCAAGAATTTTGATCCAATAAGGCCGCCAACGATCGTTCCCGCTGCAAACAAAGCCATCATCAGAAGGATCCAGGGGAGTTCGGTATATTGGGCGATCATCGCGGTAACGTCGGCGGCATTGTAGTAGGTTTCCAACTGTTTCATGTAGGCTTCTCTGAACAGTACATACGGTATGATTCCATAAAAACCAAACGTCACCCAATAGACGATATAGCCGCCGATGACGCGTTTGATATCGTGATAAGAATCTTTACCCCACATAACCAGCTCGCCTATGACTGCGCCCACAATAGCGACCGGTGCACAGTAGGGTCCGCCCATGAAGGTGTAGAGGACACCAAATATGAGGATCAATCCGGAAAGTACGCCACGTTTGCCGATGCGGTCGGCCATGACGAGATAGAACGGCGTTGCCAGTAACGGAAACAGCCATGAGCCAACGAAGAACGTATTTTGTGGTGCCAACACCATGTCTTCGACTACTTTTGCCACCGTGATAAGTATCATGATGATGAGATTGAATATTACAAATGTCAGGATGTCGTGCATGGTCCACCTGGTATTTTTGGAGCTTTCAACTTCCGTTTTCATAGATGATCCTCCTTACTGTCGACTCTTTATATCGATGCACATCGATCGATTCGCCGATCAATTGTTAGCTATAGGAAACTCTGCTTTATAATGGATAAACAGCATGTTCCTGACAACTGCATTGATGAGATGCGTCCCTATACGGAATGAGAAGGCCTGATCAAGGAAGAAGCCTGGGAACCGGACGAGCGGAAAGGAGGGAAGATGAAAAGTATTGAGACAGATCTTTACCGTGGGGCGTTTCAAGGATGGGACCTCAAGCCTTTGAAGGAAGTTCGTGGTTATGGCCCTGAAGGCGTCCTACACACCTTTGAAAATGAGCTGGGATCCGGTGAGTACTGGGCGTACTTTCGCGGAAATCTTTTTGCCGTGAATGCATTCAGGATGAACTTTGCAAAAAGCGGGATCATGCGGTACCGCTGTACCGAGCACATCTGCCTGGGATGCTACGATGATGTCAAGGGTATGGTGCAACGTCAGGGTGCGCCGCTCGCTCCGGGGGCCATCATGGTATATCTTGGGGGTGAGAATGAAGAATATGAGATGCGATTCTCAAAAGGGGCCGTAGCAAGGGCTTCGTCTATCACTATTTCTCCCGACTACTATCGGGATTATCTACAAAGCAGGTTTGGGGACATCAGAGATGTCCGGGAAGCCTTTATCAAAGTTGACGGAAAACATGATCTTCCCGAACTTGTCGATCTGCTCCGCAAGGCACGTGCGTATCAGGGCAAGGGAATTGCCGCGGAGCTGTTCTATGAGGGCGTGATTGCAGAGGCTGTCGCTCTTGTTATGGAATACGCTACCCGAGAAGATGGAAGCGAAGAACATAAGGCTCTGTCTCAGGATGATACACGCGCTATCCGCCATATCAGTGCCTACATTGCCGACAACCTGAGTGGAGACCTCTCCTGTGCACGGCTTGCCTCAGAGCTGTACATCGGGCAAACCAAGCTGAAAAGGCTGTTCAAAACCGCGACGGGGCTTTCACCTTCTGCGTATGTCATACGGGAACGAATGGAAGAGGCTGTTCGGCTGCTCAAGGAAACCGATCTTCCGATTGCAAGCGTCGGTAAGGCGGTCGGTTACCGCAAACCGGGTGCGTTCACGGAAGCATTTCGAAGGAACAAGGGCTTCTCGCCGGTGGACTTTAGAAAGAGCAATGGTGTTCAGTGAACCCTCACTGCGGTCAATCCCTCGAAAATCATCAATGTAATGGCTCGAAAAACATAGTTGAGTTTGCTCGAAAATCATAAATGTAAATCCTCGAAAATCATCAATGCTGCTCGGTAAGGGAACGATGGCGCGTAGACGGCGTTCAGATGGGATATATGTTATTCCGATTGATACTTTGGGGGCATAAGAGATTGTGGGGAGGAGTATCCGAGTAAAGCGCGTTTGAACCCTAGCGTCTCCATCTCACGCGTGCCTTTCAACTGATTCTAAATAAAGCTATCTTGTATATAATGAAATTCATACAGCACTTGTTTAACCCTCCTATACAGGATACGAATCGGAGAAGATGTGGCACTCTTTGGAAAATCAGTTTCTGAAAAACTGACCGATAAGGGCTTTTCAGTTACAAAAGCCATCTTTGAAGCACCTAAGTTCTCTGCGGTGCCGTCTATCTATCAAGATGAGACACATCGGCAATGGGCCGTGTCGCTTCCGGGAATGGAACCTGCTATTCACGAGTATGCTGACATATTGGATTGCAAGGTCATCGAAAACGAAAGCATCGATGTCAATAAGGATATGAGCCGTAAAGATTTGTTTGAGAGTGTGCTCATGAACCCCGCGGCCGTTTCTCGTGCCAATGCAGGAAAAGACGGCAAGTATTGCACCTCAATGAACGTCATGCTCACCGTTAAAGGAATCGACGGTAAAGGGTTTGTCCTGGGCATTCCTTTGGTAAGGCGAGAAATACTGCGTGCATCGCGTATGTATAAGCTGCTTCGTGAAGGAGCCGACAACGTCTGCGAAGATATACTCGCCATGCGAGATCAAGCGGATAAGGGCAGATCGGGAGGCAGGTAGTGTCACGCAAGAAGATCCCGCCTCTTGATAATGCACTTGAGAGTGTTAAGAATTACATCATGGTCAACCATCTTAAGGAGGGTGACAGGCTTCCTTCCGAGCGGGATATGTGCGAAATGTGGGAAATCTCGCGTTCTGCCTTACGGAGTGCCGTGCGCTATCTCACTACCATGCATGTTTTAGAGAGCCGTCAAGGATCGGGTACGTATGTGGCTCCGGAACGTCCAATCTCGGTTACGGGAACGGCAGAAACATACGGATTTAGCGACAATGTCAGAAAATCCGGGCATACACCTAACTCTATGGTGATTAGTCAAAAAATCTGTTCGGGTAATGCTCACGTCGCTCGAAAACTGACTATAGATCGAAGTTGCAACGTCCTGCAGCTTATGCGTTTGCGCTATGTGGATGGTCTCCCCTGTATGATTGAGACTTCCTATGTGAATGAAACATTATGTCCCGGTATCGAGAGTCATGATTTCTCAAAGGAATCTCTCTTTGATGTGATGAGAAGCGAATACGGGTTTTCTCTCACACACGGCACGGATACCCTTTCCATTACTCATCTTGATTCTCAAGAAGCTGATCTTCTCGACATGTACGAGGGAGATGCGGTTTTTTTCCAATCGGGTATTAACTTTGGGAAAGATAAAGAGCCTCTTGAGTACTACAAGTCCGTCATACGGCCCGACAGGTATACGTTTGTCAGTTTATGCGGTAGGCCAATGAGCCTTGAGAGGACGTTTTGGTGACGCAGGTGAACTTACAACATATCGAGAAGCCCAAATACCTTCAAATACGTGAAGCCATCCGTGACGAAATAGAGGATGGTTTCTATCAGCCTGGGAGCGCCATACCTTCGGAAAATGAACTTGCCGAGCGCTTTGACGTAACACGTTTGACCGTGAGGAACGCTGTCGATGCACTTGTGGCGGGAGGTCTTTTACGACGTGTTCAGGGCAAGGGTGTCTATGTCATGAACGAGCATTTGGGGGAGTCGGATGCGGTAAAGCTTGCGGGATTTCGCGAGAGCGTTCGTGCACGTAGTGCGGTACCTTCAGTCAAGGTTCTTTCAAAGACCGTGAGGCCGGCAGGCGAGTTCTTTGCACATCTTTTTGAAATAGATTGCAACGCCGATCTTCTCGCCATCAAGCGCCTGAATTATGCAAACGATGCCCCCCTTATGATAGAAAAAACCTATATTCCCATCCCATTATTTCCCCAGATTGAGAGCGTGGATGTCGGAGTGTTTTCACTGTATGAAGCCTACAGCATGTTTGGTCACCCGGTGGTATCCGCAGTTGAGCATCTGGATATGGTTCGTTTGGGTGTGAGAGATGCACATCTTTTAGGCGTGAGCGAGGGTGCGCCTGTTATTTCATACGAATGCGTGAGCTATGATGAAGACGGCAAGGCTGTTGAATACGTTTCGGCATTCAGAAGAGGAGACCTAGGCGGTTATTCGGTTTCCCACTGATGTTCGGGTATTTTGCCAAGCAGCCAGCCTATATATACCACTGAGCGACAATTTAATACCATTTACCCGTATGGGCACGTGTATATGATCTTTTTTCGTTAAAGTGGTTCGGTATTTTGCTATCTTATACACAAAAGTGGTAATAAAAAGTATTAACTTGTAGCTCTATGGTTCTTTGGAAGGTCAAAGCGTTTTGAAGGCCATGCGCACGCATCCACAAGGCGCTTTAATCGGTAAGACATTGCGGTTATGAGGAAGAGTAATTGGGATGTTTTGCGGGGAAGGAAAGCAATATGGAAGAAACCGAAAAGGTAGAGATTATGCACTTTGATCAAGAAGGTTATCTTGAAGATGGAGAAGAGCTCTACGCCGTAGGTCAGCGCATGAAACAGTTTGCCGACGATGTCTGTAACGAGGGGTTTGATCGGCTGTATCTTTTGGGTGTGGGCGGCACGTGGGATGAATTTTTGCGTATGCAGTATCTTATGAACAAATATGCGGATGCTGATCATCAAGTTACGCTGCTTCATGCGGCCGAGTTTAATGTCATGGGTGATAAAACCATGACCGAGAAGTCCGTTGTTCTCACTTCATCCGAGTCCGGTACTACTCCCGAGGTATTGCAGGCGCTCAAGACCATGAAAAACAAGGGTGTGAGAATATACGCCATGACTCAGGCAGACAGTCCTATCGGACAAGTTGTTGGCGCTGATCGATGTGTGTCCATGAAAAACGATCACGGAAGCGGTGGTTGCGAAAAGGGCTACTATCTGGCCGACTGCTTTGGCCTGCGCATTCTTAACCGTGAAGGCTTCTTCCCCGATTATGATGCCTTTATCGAGCAAACCAAGAATATATGGTCGGCGTTTCTCGACATTCGCAAAAGATTTGAACCAAAAGCCGAAGAGTTTGCCAAAAAGTATGCTCTTGCGCCGTACACCATGTTTATCGGCTCCGGTGCGCTGTGGGGCGAGACAATCCTCTTCTCCATGTGCATTCTTGAAGAAATGCAGTGGAAGCGCACGCGCTATATCACTTCAGCCGATTTCTTCCATGGAACGCTTGAGCTTGTGGAGCCCGGTGTACCCGTGGTTCTCTTCAAAGGCGAAGACGAGTGCCGTGCGCTGGATGAACGTGTCGAGAAGTTCCTTATGAGCGGTCGTACCGGTGATACCGACATTACCGTTATCGATACCAAAGAATACGCCGTTCCCGGCCTTGACGAGAAATTCCGTACGATCGTTTCGTCTTATATTATCTCGCTTCTTACGACTGATCGTTTAGCCAGACGCTACGAGATGGTAACCAAGCACAATCTCAAATATCGCCGCTACTACCATCAGTTTGAGTATTAGTGTTCGAGTGGTATGGAGATTGGAAAGGAGGTTGGTATGGGTCCTGATGTGCGATTTCGTCCGGCGGCAATGAATTGCTCCCACAGATTCTTCTCGCTGGAAGCGTTTTTTGCATCTGCGGCAGATTCGGGGTTTGAAGCCGTTGAACTCTGGACCGGGCCCATGCACTTCTTTCTTGATTATGCTTCAAACGATACGCCTGAAAAGATTACCCGTCTTGCCAATAGTTTTGGGTTAGACGTATGTGCGCTCTGTCCCGAGCAGAACAATCCCAAACCGGCCAACATTGCTGCCAGAGGAGAAGAATCCATTAAAAGAACCAAGGATTACTTTCTCCGTGCCATTAACGTCGCTTCCGAGCTGGGAGTGGGAATAGTTGTCGTGACTCCGGGCTGGGGCTTTCTGGATGAAGAATGCACGGAAGCTTGGAAGCGCAGCGTTTATATGTTGGGTGATTTGTCATCGTATGCTGCTTGCAAAGGCATCGTACTTGCCGTGGAGGCGCTTCAGCCGGAAGAGTCAAATCTTTGCAACAGGTGTGAGGATCTTCGCAGGTTGATTGATGAGGTTGGAAGCAGTGCCCTCAAGGTTCTACTTGATACGGGTGCCATGTGGCGAGCCCATGAAACGATACAGGATTATTTTGATGCCTTTGGAAAGGATGTCGTGCATTGTCATTTCACAGATGCGGGAACCGTATCGCATTTGGCGTGGGGAGATGGTGAGAGGAACATGGAGGCCGATTTTCTTGCTTTGACAAGAAATGACTACAAAGGCTACCTGAGTTTTGAGATTGTTGGTTCGCAATACTACGCCGATCCCGCATCTGCGGACAGAAGATCACTTGCGGCTTATAGAAGGGCACTGGAGGAGATTCATTCATGAACAGGCACTATATCATTGCTTCTCATGCACACTTTGCCAAAGGTCTTTACGAGAGCGTGAAACTTTTGGTTGGCGAGCATGCTGACGTAGACATACTTAACGCATTTGTAGACGGAAATGATGACATTGAGAAAGAAGCCCTGGCTCTTGTAGATGCTTGTTCCGACAACGTGGATGTGGTGGTACTTACGGACCTTATGGGAGGAAGCATAAACAATGAGTTCACCAAACTCATGCTTTCTCGCAAGAATGTGTATCTGGTCACAAATATAAATCTTCCGCTGGTACTTACACTCTTTCTCTCCAGTGAGACTGAGGATACGGCAGATCTTTTGAGACAACTTGTAGCAGACAACGATGTACGCCCGAAGTTTGTAAACGATGTATCGATAGTTGAAGAAGATGAAACCTTCTAGCTTTTAGGAAAAGAGGCTGAATATGATTTTGCTTACGAGGGTCGATCACCGCCTGTTGCATGGGCAGGTTGCGGTTTCCTGGGTTCAGGGCCTGCAGGCTAACTGCATTTTTTGTGTGGGAGATCATGTGGCAAATGATCCTATTTGGAAAATGACGCTTAAGATGGGCAAACCAGCCGATTGCAAGCTGGTTATTAAGGATATGGCTCACGCAATCGAGGCCATCAATTCAGGCGTAACGGATGCATATCGCATGCTCATTTGTGTGCAGACCATTGCAGAAGCCAAGCAGCTTATTGACGGCTGTCCACAGATCACAAGTCTTAATTTAGGCAATACCAAGGGAAGCCCAACTACGCGTGAAGTTGCGCATCAGGTTTTCCTTGAACCTGAAGAGGAGAAGATCATCTACGAGTTGCTTGATAAGGGGGTGGAGGTGGAGATACGACCCCTTGCTGACGATCCCAAGGTTGATATCAAAGATGTCCTTGGTAGGTAGTCCCGCATGATTTTGCACGACCAACGTAACGTTTGAGACAGTTTGATTGGAGGAAAGATGCTTGTACAGACACTGCTGATATCGCTCGTCACGGCATTTGCGATGTTTGACTATCAGCTCGGCACACTCTATGCGTTCAGACCCATTGTCACGTGTCCCTTGATTGGTCTTATTCTGGGAGATCTGCCGACGGGATTGGCTATCGGAGCCAGTCTTGAACTTCTTTTTATGGGAAATATTTCCATCGGTGCATATCTGCCGCCTGATGAAAAGGTAGGCAGTATTCTTGCCTGTGCTTTTGCCATTACGTTGGGTAAGGGTACTGAGGCAGCGCTTGCACTGGCCATGCCTATTGCTACGCTTTCACTTGCCATCAGCAATGTTATCAATGGTGTTATGCCAATTATTGTTGACAAAGCCGACGTATGTGCATCTAAAGGTAATCTTAAAAGCATTTACGCAGCGCATTGGGCGATTGGTCTTATCGGCCTTGCAAAGAACGTTCTTCTTGTTGGTCTGGCATATTATCTGGGTGCCGGTGCCGTACAGAACCTTCTTGACTGGATTCCGGCGTTCATTATGGACGGTTTTGGTATTGCCGCCAATATTCTTCCTGCCATGGGTTTTGCTATGCTCGGCAGACTTGTTCTCAAGCGCGAGATCCTGCCCTTCTTCTTCCTGGGCTTCTTGCTTGCCTCGTATATGAACGTTCCGTCGCTGGGTGTTGCTCTTATCGCGATTATTATTGGTATCGAGAAGTTCGGCCTGCTGAATTTTGGTGCTAATTCCGGTAGTCCTCAGCTTGCAACGGAAGGAGATGACGACGATGACTTCTAATGAGACCAGAACTGCTACGGCTCAAACTGACGTATCTGCGAATAATAATCAGTATAAGATTACCAAGAGCGATCTTATCAAGTCTTCGCTCAACACGGGTGCTTTGGGTATGGAGTTTTCTTGGACGTACTATAAGCAGATGAACCTTGCATTTTGCCTTATGGTTGCCGGAATGCTCAAAAAGATTTATCACGGCCGTCCTGATGACTATGCGGCGGCGCTTCGTCGTCATGCGGCATTCTTCAATATTACGGTACAGTTCGCCCCGTTTGTCGGTGGCATTGCAATGGCCATGGAGGAGCGTGTTGCTCGAGGTGAGATTGAGCCCGATTCGGTCAACGATGTCAAAGCCGCTCTCATGGGTCCGCTTTCCGGCATTGGAGATGCCATTTTCCTTACTACCATCCGTGTTGTTGCGGCAGCCGTAGGCATTTCACTTTGTCAGGCAGGTAATGCAGCCGGACCTATTGTCTTTTTGCTTATCTACAACATTCCCGCGTTCTGGCTTCGCGTTTGGGGTGTTCAGAAAGGCTACTCAATGGGAGTGGGCTTTCTTGAGAAAGCATCGGAAAACGGACTGATGCAGAAGGTCATAGCTGCCATTGGCATCGTGGGTGCGATGGTTATTGGTGGTATGACAAAAGACATGTTCTGGGCAACCATTCCCGTGCAGATTGGCCAGGCCGTTGAGGGCCAGGATCCAACCACCATTCAAACCGTACTTGACAGCATCATGCCTGGCATCGTTGGTATGAGTGCGTTTTGGATCTATTACCGGCTTCTTGCCAAGAAGATCAATCCCATGTGGCTCATTTTAGGCACCATGGTTTTGGGAGTCATCGGAGCGTATTTTGGCTTCTTGGCCTAGAGTGTAAATTGTACTTTGGACTTGTCTGTACTCTTTGGGTAAATGGGCAGCAGCAGGGTAGCCTTGCTGCTGCCTTTATGTTAATAACGTTTCAGAAATCCATGGAGCGATGTTGCACAGCAGTTTGGACGCCCTCATCCTGATAATTGTAGCAAGTATCATCATTATTTCTGCATTTAATGCACATCGGGGCTTTCCCTTTGATGTAAGACTTCCTGAGAATATGATTGAGTCCTTTAGAACTGAGAACGAAGCAGCCAATTTTCCGATCATCTTGCAGTGAGGATGATCGAAGATGCGCAGTGATATTTGGACTTAACTTGGTTTCGCTTCAAAAGTGGAGCTGTGTAGTACTTCTTGAAAACCTGTGTAGTACTTTTTTCGAGCTCTGTTGCAGCCTTCATTTGCAAAGTCCCAGCTAATTGAGTTGACGTGGCGAGAAGACCTCTTTTCTCGCTGTAAAATGTACTACACAGCTTTTTGAAATCTACTACACAGGTGTCGCTTTTGAAACATGATGACTTCTAAGTGATCCTCGTTCTTCAAAATCTGCTAAAGAATGGCCTACAGTTGGTGGATTTTGGCTTCCAGACCACTTTTTGGGACGTAACTCTAATGTTTCAATCTCACGCGTGTCTTTCAACTGATTCCAAATAATGCTGCTTTTATGCTAATAACGTTTCAGAAATTCATGTAGTAATAGAGTCGGAAGATTTATTTGTGCTTATCGTCAGAAGCGCTGCTCATTTCGTATGGAAATCGGCTGTAGTACAATCAATCGTGGTAGACAGAGCATTTGTTTGAAGTGTTGTATTAGTGCATATTGATGCAGAAGGTAGTCATACTATGAGCGCAAGAAACGATATCGAGCAGTATCTAAGACCCGGAAAGTTCCGTTTTATAGCAGGTATTGCCGGTTGCGTCATTGCGGCCGCTCTTGCTCTTCTTGGTGTTCTTATCAATGCCGGTATTGTTGGCGCAACAAGCAAGGCTGATGCCGTGCCCTTTGGCGCTATGAGCGGCGTACAGGAGGGAAAATACGCCTATGTTGATGTAGTGGGTCTTGATGAATGGTCAGCGCGCTCTGATGACAAGTACATGTATTTGTGTGTGGATAAGGATGAACAACTGTCAATCCTTTGTATGAAACCCTCCGATGAAAGTAAATTCAGCAGCCAGAAAGAGTATTGGGTACAGTACACCAAAGATGGAGCAGCCGCTACGGTTCCGTCGCCGATACGGGTGTATGGTACCGTAACCAAGATGCCAAGCAATTTAATCAGTGTTCTTTCCAGTACGTATGGTATAAGCTCCACCACGCTGACCAACAAGGTAGGTACGTTCTACCTTAACACGATGGTTACTGCGGAGGATTCCCTATCATCTCCGCTCTTTGCGGCTGCGATTGCTTCTGCCATTGTGGGGATCATCATGCTTGCAAGCCACTTCAGCCACGTAAAAACGATTCGTACGTGCTTGGATCGTCTTGATGCGGAAGGGCTCACCCAGAAAGCGTGGGATGAGTTGCAAGTATGCCTGAAGGATTCAGTTATGGTTCCGGAATTGCCGGGAATGTTACTGTCCGAGAATTTTATTATTTCCAGACAGGACGGGGCGATTATGGCCTATACGGATATTCTCTGGATTTACCGGCATGTTGTGCGGAGAAACTTTGTAGTAACCAGTCGTAGTTTGATATGCCGACTGAATGGTTCCCAAACGGTCGGCCTTGGGCTTAAGACGAGAAAGAAGAGCTCTGAAGAAGTTACTCAACTGATTTCTGCTGCTGTTAGTGCCAAAAATCCAACGGTTTTGGTTGGGTTTAGTCCTGAGAATTCTCAACGTTATGAAGAGATGGTTCGACAGACATAGTATATGTTCTATAAAATGTTATATGGGTTGAACAGTCATTACTAGATGTGTGTTCGGAGGAGTTATGTTTCATTTTGATCGTAAGCTCCAGCAGGAAAAAGTTGATACGTCATCTGGCGATAACCCCTCATCTGACGGTAGTACTCCGCCAGATGGCAATGCGTCGCCCGACAACGAGCGACATACCGTTAGTGCTCACAAGTTGCCGGATATTTCCGACAAAACGGCGGATATCAATTCCCGCATAGAGGTCATAACTTCAGCTGAGGATGAAGAAGATGCCGAAGCTCGTGAAGCTTATGAAAGCCTTATGCGTCATCGTAAAATCCGCCTTAGGAAGAAATTCATAAAAGTGGGCATTGCGCTGGGCGTTGTTGTACTTATCGGCATTGCGTTTGTTGCGCGTTTATTCGAGAGTGACAAACAGGTTGAAGCCCCTACCGCAAGCACCGCTTTCATTACGCGCGGGGAATTCAGCGATTCCGTATCGGCTTCAGGCTCCATCAAACCCATCTCTTCAACAGTGGTGACTCCTGAAGTCGATGGCATCATACAGGATGTTCAAGTTACGGAGGGATCTGTTGTTAAAAAGGGCGATAAACTCTTTACCATTAAAAACGACGAGCTTGATAAAGCTGTACGTAAAGCCGCGCAGCAAGTGAAAGCGGCAGAAAATGAAGTAAGTAAGGCAAAAGCCGCTTTGGCGGCTGCCCGTAGTGGAGCTGTGGGTGTTGGTGAAGACGATCAGGAAAACGGCGGTGCCAATGCCTCTTCGGTTGAGGCATCAGTTGAAACAGCGCAGGCGAACCTTGAAAGTGCACAAATCGCTCTTGAAGAGGCTCGCTCGGCTCACAATGACGCAGTCGCTCAAGCGGACAAACGCACGGTAACGGCTCCTTGCGATGGTACGGTCATTGTCATGAATGCGGTAAACGGTGCATCGGTTGGATCTTCCGGAGGCGCCGGGGCAGGTTCGAATTCTGGATCAGGTACGTCAGGATCTCTGGTTACCATCGCCGATCTCTCAAAAATGAAGGTAAATGTTCAGATAAATGAAGTGGATATTTCCCGTATTGCTGTTGATCAAAAAGCGCAGGTAACGTTTGCGGCTCTTCGGGAACTTAGCTGTGAGGCAACCGTTACTCATGTCTCTACCGTATCGTCTTCAGGCGGGGATACCTCAGGGATGAGCTATGACGGCAGAGGACATACCATTGTTACCTACGATGTTGAACTTCTGATAGAAAATCCCGATGTCTCCATCAAGCCCGGCATGACTGCCAATGCAGACATTATGATCCAGCATATGGAAAACGTGCTCACGGTACCTCTCTTTGCATTGGCAGAGGACGAGACGGGAACCTATGTGAACGTCGTCACTTCTCGTGATGACAAGAACAATCCTCAGGTTAAACGAGTGTCCGTTACGGTTAAGGCAAAAAGTTCAACAACCGCCGTCATTGAGGGTGAGGGCATCAAGGATGGTACCGAGGTGCTTCTCGCCGGCGGCAGAGGAAACCCTGATGTTGGGATTTTAGATAACCCCGATGGCGGCGAAAAAGACAACTCAAGCGGTAGCGCAAGTGGTACCTCAAGTGGCTCAAGCAGTGATTCTTCGAGCGATAAAGACATGGCAGGCGGCGGTAGATAAGATGCCCAAGGTAATCGAGGCACATAAACTGCACCGCATATATGAGACAGCTGCAGGACTTACTCATGCGTTGCGTGGCGTATCCTTGAGTGTCGAGAAGGGCGAGTTTCTCTGCATTATGGGTCCGTCTGGCTCGGGCAAATCAACCCTTATGAATATCCTCGGTTGTCTTGATACTCCTACCTCAGGTTCTTATAAACTTGAAGGTCTCGAGGTGGCCAATCTTTCCGATGATGATCTTGCCGAGATTCGCGCCACCCGTCTTGGCTTTGTATTCCAGTCGTTTAATCTTCTACCCCGAACTACCGTGTTGCGCAATGTTGTTCTTCCGCTCATCTACTCCGATATACCTGTTGCAGAGAGGGAGCTGCGTGCCTGGAAGGCACTGCGGTCAGTAGGCTTGCCTGAGGATTACTATGATCATAAATCCAATGAGCTTTCCGGCGGGCAGATTCAACGTGTGGCTATTGCGCGTGCACTGGTTAACGATCCTGCAGTGATTCTTGCCGATGAACCCACGGGCAATCTTGATTCCGCAACGGGCGAAATGGTACTCAAAACGTTTCGAGCCATGCAGGATCGCGGCAAGACCATCGTACTCATTACCCATGATCCCGAAATTGCCACATGGGCTGATCGCGTTGTGCATATCCGCGACGGACGCTTGCTTACGGCTGAGCAGGAACGAAAATATGTATTGCATCATGGTGTGCAGAGGATGGCAGGAGGTGCATCTCTATGAGGCTTCGCGACCTGCTTCATGAAACCCTCTCTGCTTTCAATGCTAATCGTGCGCGCAGTCTATTGACCGTGCTTGGAATTGTAATTGGAATCAGTGCGGTCATTGCCATGACGGCTCTTATCGATGGCATTAAATACTCCCTGGTGGGTTCACTGGGTCTCAATCAATCCAGGATGGTGAGCATATATGCGTGGCCTGATCGAGGGGTGACGCAGCAGGATTTAGATCAGCTGGCAATGAGTGTTCCCGGCTATGAATTTGTTACCGGTATTGACTCCAGTGCCGGTCACATTGATTCTATCGAGAAACAGTTTGACACGCAGATTATCGGTTGTCAGCCTGAGTACTTCACTGCAATGGGATTCAAGGCTTCGGCCGGCTCGCTCTTCTCGCAATCGGATGTGGACAATGTGGCAAAAAACGTTGTTCTTGATCGAGTGGCTGCCGAGAAGCTCTACGGAAATGAGAAAGATGCCATTGGTAAGACAGTCCGTATCGATGACAATACTTATACCGTAATCGGCGTATGCGACAGTGGTCAAAGGATGGGAGGAGGAAGTGATACTCTTCTGTGCTATCTGCCGTATTCAACGTTTACGACGCGCGTTTCGGGTACCAAAACAATCAGTCAGATTTTTGGATATGCACGCGAAAATGTTGACATGAAGTCTCTGGCGGATCAAACAAAGGCCTGGTTGTTTGATTGGTTTGCCATTCCTGAAGGGGAAGACGATCGTGTGTACGTCATGACATTGTCCTCCATCATTGACCAGCTCAACTCCACAATGGCTTCATTTCAGATACTTGTAACAGCCATCGCCAGTATTTCGCTTTTGGTTGGCGGTATTGGCATCATGAATATGATGCTTACCAATGTGACGGAGCGAATTCGTGAGATTGGCCTGCGTAAGGCGCTTGGCGCGCGTGCCGCCGATATTACAAAGCAGTTCTTATGTGAATCGATACTGCTCTGCATCTCGGGTGGTGTTATTGGAGTTGCTCTTGGTTACGCCGGAGCGTTGGCTTTGGCGGGATCGGCTTCAACCCTTATGCACTTGGAGACCGCGATTACGCCTATCATTACCCCGTCAATCGTGGCTGTGACCTCAGGAATTTGTATTGGAATTGGGCTTGTGTTTGGCTGGTGGCCCGCACGACGGGCAGCAAAGCTCAATCCGATAGAATCGCTCCGCTACCAATAGAGATCCTACAGCAGCTGAATTCCGGCCTCTTGGCATGCCTGGATGGTATCGCTATCCCAAATGGATGCCTGTACTTCTCCCACATGCGCCTTGCCTAAAAGCAGCATACAGAGACGACTCTGACCGATACCGCCGCCAATGGTACAAGGCAGTTTATTCTCAAGAAGCATCCTATGAAACGGCAATTTCCGGCGGTCATCACAGCCGGAGACAGAGAGCTGCCTATCAAGTGATGCGGGGCTTACGCGGATGCCCATGCTGCTGATTTCAAGGGCACAGCCGAGAACATCATCCCAGAAGAGCAGGTCACCATTAAGATGCCAGTCGTCATAGTCAGGGGAACGTTTGTCATGAGGCTTGCCTGAACGCAGAGTTTCTCCAATGCCGACAATGAAGGTGGTATGGTGTTTAGCGACAAAGCGGTTTTCTCGTTCGGTGGGCGTAAGTTCCGGATAGAGGTCTTCCAACTCTTGCGTGGTTATAAAGGTAACGGTGCGGTCAAGTTCCGTTTCCAGCTGAGGATAGTGCCACTTCAACTCGTCAAGTGTTCCGCAGATGGCTGTGACAATACGAGTAACGGTATCTTTGAGATAGGCAGGTGTGCGGTCCTTTTCGCCAATGACCTTTTCCCAGTCCCATTGATCCACGTAAATAGAGTGTAAGTTGTCAAGTTCCTCATCACGACGAATGGCGTTCATGTCGCATACGAGGCCTTTTCCCACATTGAAGTCATAGCGGTGCAGCGCATAGCGTTTCCACTTTGCAAGCGACTGTACAACCTCGGCATCTTTGCCAATGGCCGGCGTGTCAAAGCTTACCGGTCTCTCAGTACCGCTGAGGTTGTCGTTCATGCCTGTTTCGGGATCCACTATAAGAGGCGCCGTTACACGCACAAGGTGGAGCGCGGCACAGAGCTTTGCAAGAAAAATGTACTTGATGCGCTCTATGGCACGCTGGGTGTCATAGAGGGACAACTGCGATTCATAGTCTTCAGGGATGGAAGTCATGTATGCTCCTTGATGTAAATAGCTTGCAATCATTGTAGATAAATATCTGATTACATAAAGCCGTAACGTTTCATACGTGTGATTTTTCATGTTGAGTACACCCGCAAAGCTTTGAGCCAGCTTAAGAAGATGGATCGCTTTACTGCCCGATTGATTCTCTCTTGGATAGAGAACAACCTTGAAGGCTGTATGGATCCCTACCGGTTAGGAAAGGGACTTACGGCAGATTGTTCCGGTGAATGGCGGTACCGCGTAGGGAATTACAGAATCCTTTGTCTGATTCAGAATGACACATTAATCATCGAAGTATTCAGCATCGGCCATCGCAAGGATATATACAGAAAACACAGATAACAAACTTGTTGTTATCATGACCCAAGTATTCCGTATGATAAAATTTTTTATGAAGGTTTATTTCCGAGAAAGGAATGCTATGAAGGCTTTGCTTGTCGTTGATGTTCAAACCAATGTTATGAAACGCCGTAATACCGAAGGCCTTATTGAAGCATGTAATGACATAATCAGCCAGTATGAACCCGAACAGGTCATATACGTTGTACACAAGCTTCCTTGGGAGCGCGCTTCAAAAAAGAAAGAATTTGGTGCCGGACTTTCGGTTGTCTCTGATTACGTATTTGACAAGCGTGAAGGCGATGCTTTTTCAAATCCCAAACTGTTGCAGAGGCTCCAAGAACTAAACGCTGATGAAGTTGAAATTATTGGCCTCGACGGTAATTTTTGTATTAAAGAGACCGCTCTCGGTGCTTTGAAAAACGGCTTGAAGGCAACAGTCAATGTACGCGCGGTTGTTTCAAAAAATGAGAAGGCGTTTGAAGACACGAAGCATGACCTGCGTGATGCCGGAGTAAACATCATTTAATATCAGTTGATGTTGTGGTGTTCAGGGACACTTATGAACAAGTGGTAGATGTAGTTTGTTCCTTTTATCTCATTGGATATAGGACGAGCATGTCTCTTATAATCAATCCGAAAGTAAAGATGTATTGTTTACAAGTGGGGAGAAGAGCATGAAGACTGCGATAGTGTATTACTCCAAACACCATGAAAATACAAAAAAGCTGCTTGATGCAATAGCACAAGAAGATGAAGTCACTTTGATTGATGCAACACATCCGGAAATAGATGACTTGTCAGGATATGATGTAATAGGCTTTGCATCAGGGATTTATTACGGAAAGATGCACAAATTGGTGCTTCAATATGCGGAGAAGAATCTTCCCAAAAATAAAAAGGTGTTTTTTATCTATACCTGTGGAAAGGTAAGCGCAACACATACCAATGGCATTCGAAAGATAGCAGAAGAAACGCATGCAGAAATTCTTGGCGAGTACGGATGCGTCGGATTTGACACCTTTGGTCCTTTGAAGTTGATAGGCGGGATGAGAAAAGGCCATCCCAATGCGGAAGAAGTTCGTGGTGCCGTAAAGTTCTACCAGGGTATTGTACGTGCTCAGGAGGAGCCTGAGAAAGACTGAGAATTTGTACACTTGCTTGCAAGCTATGAGTGTAAAGAGAATGGTAAACATTAAAGAGGTCGGGGGAGCTATCCTCTGATTCAAAGTAGCTTTTTTAGCGGCGATACGTACAATGGAAGAGTTAGAATTCGTAAACTCTTCTCGAAAGTCTTGTTCAGATGTTTAATAAGCAACTTATCGCCATGGTTGGTGAAAGTAAAAAGTACATTGCCGCTCATGTTGCCTTGCAGTGGATTTCCCTTTTGGCAAACATCGTCATGATGTGGGAGATAGCCCATCTGCTACAAGGCCTTTATGAAAAGACAGTCGGCAAAAACCAGATAATCTCTGTCGTTGTCATAGCGGTCGGTGCCGTTGTGGTGCGTTTTTTCTGCAGCACCATGTCAAGTCGCATGGCATATCTCAGTTCAAAATTGGTCAAAAAGATTCTTCGTGAGAAGATTTACGGTAAGCTGCTCAGGCTGGGCAGCTCCTATAACGAGCAGGTTCAGACCAGCGAAGTCGTCCAAGTTGCCGTTGAGGGTGTCGATCAACTTGAAACGTATTTTGGTCAATATCTTCCACAATTCTTTTATGCGCTGCTTGCTCCACTGACACTGTTTGTGGCACTGAGCTTTGTAAATTTGCCGTCGGCGGTAGTTTTGCTTGTCTGTGTGCCGCTCATTCCACTTACCATTGTGGCAGTGCAGCGCTTTGCAAAGAAATTGCTGGCAAAATATTGGGGTCGTTATACCGCTCTTGGTGATACGTTTTTGGAAAATCTGCAAGGTCTGACAACCGCCAAGATTTATCAGGCCGACGAGTTCAAGCACAAAGAAATGAATGAACAGGCCGAAGAGTTTAGGCGCATTACCATGAGGGTGCTGACCATGCAGTTAAATTCCATTACCGTAATGGATCTGATTGCCTATGGAGGTGCAGCTCTTGGTGTCGTTTTTGCCGTGACACAATTTCGGGCAAACGCCGTTGATTTGGCGGGCTGCTTATTGATAATCCTTTTGGCGGCCGATTTCTTTTTGCCTATGCGTATGTTAGGCAGCTTTTTTCATATTGCCATGAATGGCATGGCGGCAGCCGACAAGATATTTCGTTTGCTTGGGCTTCCTGAGGCAAAAGAAAAATCAGGCGAAGTTCCCGCAGATGCTACGATTACGTGCAGGGCCATTCATTTTTCCTATGAGCCGGAGCGTGAGATTCTCCATGGCATTAATCTGTCTTTTCCAAAAGGAAGTTTTACGGCGTTGGTTGGCGAGTCAGGTTGTGGAAAATCTACCGTTGCCTCCATCCTTATGGGGCGCAATAAAGGCTATGAGGGGTCAGTGCTTTTCGGCACTATGCCTTTAACTGAAATTTCCGAAGCCAGCCTTATGAAAAACATTACGTATGTCAGTCACCAGAGTTACCTCTTTAAAGGTACCGTTCGTGACAACCTCCTGATGGCACGTCCGGGTGCCCAGGATGAAGACCTTTGGCGTGCCCTTGAGCAGGTTAATCTCGCAGGGTTTTTACAAAGCGAGAAGGGCCTTGACACAAAACTTGACGAGTCGGCTTCTAATCTCTCCGGCGGGCAGCGTCAGCGGCTGGCACTTGCAAGGGCTCTTTTGCATGACAGCTCCATTTACATCTTTGATGAAGCGACGTCAAATATTGACGTTGAAAGCGAGAATGACATCATGGATCAGATTCATGCGCTGGCAGCAAAAAAGACGGTCATCCTCATTTCCCACCGACTTGCAAACGTTACGGATGCGGATAAGATCTACGTTCTTGATCGAGGGAGCATTGTTGAAGAGGGCACCCATGCGGAGCTTCTCGCTAAGAGTGGAACCTACACAAGACTCTGGAGTGCCCAGCAAGAACTCGAACGTTATGCGCAAGGGGGTGATGCCGCATGAAACGGAACACAAAGCAAGAGGGTAGGAGTGGTTTTGTGGTGATGGCATCGCTCATCGGTCTTGTCAAACCGCTTATGGGTTATATGGTGCTGGCAATATGTATGGGTGTTGTCGGCCATCTGTTTGCCGCCTTTATTACGATATTTGGAGGCTATGCGGTTTTAGTCGCCTTGCAGCAGGAGATAACGCTGCCGTTTGGCGCACATCTTTCCCTGACGGGGATTTTTATCTGCTTGGGTATTTTTGCGGTAGCTCGCGGATTTTTACGGTATGCGGAGCAGGCGTGTAACCATTTTATCGCTTTTAAGCTGCTCGCACTTATCCGCGATAAGGTGTTTAGTGCTCTCAGAAGACTCTGTCCCGCAAAGCTTGAGGGTAAAGATAAGGGTAATCTGATTAGCGTCATTACTTCAGACATTGAACTCCTTGAGGTATTTTACGCTCATACCATTTCGCCGGTCTGTATTGCTTGTGTATTCAGCTGCATTATGGTGGTGTTTATCGGCTCATTCCATATTGCACTTGGAGTCTTGTCTGCCGTTGCATATATAACGGTAGGAGTAGTTATTCCGTTGGCGACGGCACGGCTCAGCGGCAATGAGGGCCTGAAGCTTCGCCGTAAATCAGGGGAGCTCTCGTCGTTTGTGCTTGATAGCTTGCGTGGGCTTTCCGAAACCATTCAATACGGGCAGGGCGACACCCGCTTGTCAGAGATGAATCGTATGACCGACGCGCTTGCCTACGACCAGGAACGGATGAAGCGAATAGCCGGACGCAACAGCGCGGTGACAAACAGTATCATCCTTCTGTTTGACCTTGGTATGCTTGCGTTGTCGGCGTCTCTATGCAGTTTTGATGGATGCCTTATAGCTACTCTGGCCCTGATGAGTTCTTTTGGTCCCGTTGTGGCGCTGGCAGCGCTGGGGGCCACCTTGCAAAGTACCCTCGCAGCTGGCAACCGTGTACTTGCCATTCTTGATGAAGAGCCTGTTGTGGAAGAGATTGAAGGTAAGGCTTCGGTGGAGTTTAGAGGTGCTGCAGCAGAGCGAGTCACATTTGCTTACGGTGAAGAGACAATTCTTGACGGTCTCTCCGTTGAAGTACCCTCCAATAAGATTGTCGGCATTGTAGGAAAAAGCGGAAGCGGGAAATCCACACTGCTTAAACTTTTTATGCGATTTTGGGAGGTTCAAGAGGGACGCATTCAAATTTCCGGTAAAAGTGTCAATGAGATTAACACTTCCAATCTACGTGACATGGAAAGCTTTGTGACGCAGGAGACCTATCTGTTTCACGATTCAATCCGCAATAATGTGAGGCTTGCCAAGCTTGATGCCACCGACGATGAAATCATTGCCGCTTGTAAGAAAGCGTCTGTTCATGACTTCATCATGTCATTGCCGGCCGGCTATGATACTCCCGTAGGCGAGCTGGGAGACACGCTTTCCGGTGGTGAGCGTCAGCGTTTGGGACTTGCACGCGCGTTTCTCCATAATGCACCGTTTGTGCTGCTCGACGAGCCAACCAGTAATCTTGACAGTCTTAATGAGGCCGTGATTCTAAAGGCGCTCCATGAGGAAAGGTCGGGTAAAACCGTTGTGCTGGTGTCGCACCGTGCGTCAACTATGGGGATCGCGGATGAGGTTTATTCCGTTGAACACGGGAGAACCAGCTGATGTGCGCAATAGGTAAATCCGGCGAGAAGACAGTTGTAGCAAAGGACAAAACGTATGAGGTTCAAGAAAATTCTGTATATCATTATCGGGTGCATCAGCGTCGTGCTGGGTGCGATAGGCGCTGTCATTCCGTTTTTACCCTCCATTCCTTTTTTGCTTCTTGCAGCCTTTTGCTTTGCGAGAAGTTCCGAGAGACTGAATACGTGGTTTACCAGCACAAAGCTGTATCAGGATAATCTTGCTGATTATACGGCAGGTCGCGGCATGACCAAAAAGGCCAAGGTTCGCATTATGGTTACGGTTACCTTACTCATGAGCATTGGCTTTGTTTTGATGGGGCTAAGAGGCATCGTGGTTGGGTGTGCGGTACTCTTGTGTGTATGGGTGTTTCACCTTATCTATTTTGTCTTTATGGTCAAGACGATTCCCTCGTCGTAGGATGGTAATGGAGCCGTATCAAAAGGTAAGTTCTTTATACGCAAGGTGGTGCTTCTGTTCCATCCAAGTAAAGAATTGCTGACAGGTATATACGGGAAGCGAACTCAGGGTAAAGTCTTGAGTGTTTCTGGTAATAATGCAGCGAGCCCCCAGACTCATTGCTGCTTGATAGAGCAAGGCATCTTCAAAATCGCTCCATGTTGACTCAAGGGCTTTATCTGTCTCTTCTCCTCCTGGAGCGCAAATTTTAATTATGCCTCGGAGACTTATAAGAGCGGCTTTTGCTGCGTCTGTCTTAGAAGCTTTCCCACCCTCACTTAAAACATAAAAAATATCGCTTATTTGCGAGGCGCTTGCCCAGAGTTCGTAGTCTCCCATTGCCGCAAATACGAGTAGTTTGCGAGCTTCATCAAAGAAAGGAGCTCGTTGAGCAAGAAAGTCGATAAGCACATTGGTATCAACAAGGACGCGCATCATAGGTACTCCTGATTGCCATCTTTGGTATGGCTAAGTCCTTTTTTATGAAGCCGTGCGAGACGAATCTCGTTATCACTCAGCACGGAGAATTCTTTGCTTACTGACACCTTGGGAATATCGTTGATACGTTTGACTGCCTGAGCAAGTCTTTCTTCCGTAGTTAAGGTGCTGTCTTCTGGCAAATCAAAGGGGAGCCGCTCGGTCTTGATTATGTAATCATACAGTTGGTTGATTGCTTCAGAGGCGGATATACCCAAGCTTTTTAACAGCTTGGCTCCAGTTTCTTTTTTCTGTGCGCTCATTCGCGCGGTAACCATTGCATCAGGCATGGATTCTCCTAATGTTGTACGTTGTACACATCATATCATGAGACAGAAATACTGCAAGGAAAATGAGAATATATCCGATCCGCTGGGATATTCTGACATCATTCTTTTAACAAAAATAACAGTTTGAACATTTCTTCCAAAAAATACCTTCTTTTAGTTCTCCTAAGCTAACTTATTTGATAAGATACTACAGCTCAAAAAAGGGACAAAAATGCAAAAGTCTCGTTCAAAGCATATGGCCTGCGAACGGGCGACTAAGGTTAGGAGTGAATATATGCATAAAAAGTGCGTACAGAGGGGGCTGCACGTTCGTCTTGCCGTTGCGGTGGCAGTTGTTGTCTGCTGCTTGTTCTTCTCGCCATTTGCTACGAAAGCACTGGCAGATGGTTCGTTTGAAATTAGTGACTGGTTGTCCGGCTATGGATCCAGCAGCCTCCAGTCAATTTATAAGAACAACAAGCCGGCGATGGATGCGGCATCTACATGGAAGTTCACCACGTCCAGAGTTACTGTCGGCGGCAGTTCATCGACCACGACGGATTTTGTGTTTCCTACCACTGTTACCAATGTCACCAGCACTTACTCTAGTAGCTATTTAGGTAACGGTACACGCGTTCAGCCCTACAGCAGTTACGTTGCAAAGGGAACGCGTGTGGTATTTCCTGCCGGTTTTAATGGAACGGTATCGAACATGATCTTCGAAGGTGAAGTGAGCGTCGAGGCGGGCGCGAACGTAACTTTTGACAACGTTACCTTCTACAAGGGCCTTGATAACAAAGGTATCTCGACCGTCAAGAATTCAACCGTTGTTCAGCAGGACCTTACCACTACTGATGACGGCGTTCTCAACATTGAAAACACGAGATTCCAGAATTCCGATAATTCCGCCGGGATTACGCTGCCTTCAAACAAGATTTCTCCCGCCAAGGTTGGTGCGGCTTACAACGAACCCGTTACCATTCCGTGGGCGGCTGCTTCCAAGGGTTACGATACGTTTACGATGGCAAACCTGCCGGACGGCTTAACGTTGAGCCCGATGGAAAATGACGCCGCGGCACGTAAGAGCACGGCTACTATTTCCGGTACACCAACGACTGCTCAGAAGAATCACGTCGTTCGTGCAACCATCAAAAATGGAACCTCCTATGACTTTACGGTGCCCATGATGATGGATGTCGAGAAGGGCACCGTTGCCGTTCCTACGGCCACAAATTACGACTACGACGGGCAGGAGCACAACGGCTACGACATCTCTGCTCATCTCAATGTGGCTATCAACGGAACAATCGCTGCAACTCACGCAGGTACCTATGAGGTTGTGATGGATCTTATCGATCCTGTTAACTACACATGGGAGGATGGTACGACCAGCACCAAGACGGGCAGTTGGACCATTCGCAAGGCTCACTTGACCGCTACGTATGAGGGCGAGACCATTGAAGAGGGAAAGACCCCTGAGCTCAAGCTCAACGTTACCGGATTTGTGAACGGTGAGACTGCCGATACAGCCTATCAGTATACTGCGCCAACCCTTACTGCCCCTGACGTGAGCGTTGGTGATCACGAGCTGACCCCGACAGGAGGCACTGCAGGTGATTATGACTTTACTTATGTTGCAGGAACGCTCAAGGTTACCAAGGCGGCTGTCCAGCCTGGCGGACAGGGCAACAATCAGGGTGGTAGCCAAAACGGTAGCCAAGGTGGCAGTCAAGGCAACAACCAGCAGCGGAATAAGGCTCAAGAAAACGGAAAAACCAGCAAGAAGGCTAAGTCGGGCAAGAAGGGCGTCATTCCTGACATGTCCGATCCGGCGGTCATCTCAACGGTAGCCGGTTTTACCGTTGCTTCCATCGGGAGCATTGCTGCCGGTATTGCTCTGCGTAAGCGTGCGTAGAAAGGTGAATATGGCCTATTCGAACTGATGTAGTTTTTCAGTTAGCAGAATTACGGTGTAAGACGGGAATGCAGAAATGCGTTCCCGTCTTGTTCAAGGCTTTAGCCTGTTGAGCGCGAGTAACGAGCGAAACATAAAACCACCCGCTATGCGAGCGGTTTTGATTTTTGTGTGAGATTCCTGAAGCTCTTTGGTTATCTTAGTACTGTTGGAACAGCGCTGCCAAACTTGCTGCAAGTTGGGCACGATTTACCAAACTTGCAGCAAGTATGGCAATCTAAGCCATACTTGGCGCATTTCGGGCAGCCCTAGGCAATATCGTCAAGATAGGCAGCACTATAAGGCAAGTTCATAGAGGTTGAAGTCAATATAGCCTGCACTTTCGTAAAAACGAGTTTCCTTTGAAACAAGATGATAACCGCATTTTCGATAGAGCTTATTTCCGGGAACGTTTTCCGGGAGCGCATCAAGTCGGATAACCTTGTCGCCTCTGTCTCGGCAAAGGTTTTCCGCAAATTTCATGAGCTTAAAGCCAATGCTTCTACCTTGGAGTTTTGGATCGACAGCAAGTAAATGCAACGTTGTTATTTCATTTTTAGGGGCAGAAACGTTCCATGCAATCTGTGTATGATTTTCATCGCTGTCATGCACTATCATCACGGATCCAATGATTTTTTCTTCCCTCACGGCAAGGTAGCATTCTTCGTTATCGCAATATCGCTTGATATCATCAAGTGAGGGATATACTCCCTGTATCCATTTTGGCCGATAAGGATCCTGACTCATGGTGGTTATCAGCGAGTCATAAAATGTCATGATATTCTGTACGTCTGATGTCTTTGCTTTAGTGATATTCATGATGGTTTCTTCACATCCATATACTCTGCCTTCTTTGGTATATATTTTCAGAGAAGTATCCGTATCAGCTTCGTTGTCAGTATACTGCTGGTACACTACGAAGAGCTCAAGAGATCGTTGCCGTAAAAGAAGCGGAGGTCTGATGCTAGATATCCGACGGGTTCTTGCCAGCGCGCCTCAGAAGCACAAAGCTGAAAAACTCAATCCTCTCACGACCGTATGGGGAGAAGAGTGTGATCCCTTAGACGTTCTTTCCGAGTATCCGCGTCCGCGTATGCGGCGGGATAACGTTTTGTCGCTGAACGGTATGTGGGACTATGCGATAGTTCCCTTGAGTGGAACGTCCGACGCCAAGGTTCTTAGGGAAGCTCTTATGCAGGCACGAATGCCTTTGCGGTGGGACGGTAAGATCACCGTGCCCTTCTCGCCCGAAGCGTCTCTTTCCGGTGTTAACCGTACTTTGCATCCCAATGAACTCCTCTGGTATCGACGTTTGGTTGAATTGCCGGAATTGTCGTTGCAGCAGAGATTTATTTTGCATTTTGAAGCGGTTGACTGGATGTGCGCATGCTTTGTCAACGGACAGCTTGCCGGAACACATACAGGGGGTTACGTGCCGTTTTCTTTCGACATCACCGATCTTCTCGGCATGTCAAAGAAAACGGAGATAGCCGTTTGCGTCTATGACCCCAGCGATGCCGGAGTACAGCTGCGCGGCAAGCAAACGCTCTCGCGTGGCGATATTTGGTATACCGCGCAGAGCGGCATTTGGCAAAGCGTTTGGTGTGAGGTTGTTTCTGCGGCGCATCTTGAGGAATTGACCCTGAAGGGCGATATGCACGGAACCCTTCAAGTACGGGCGAGAAGTACCTTTGGGTCGAGAAACGAGGCGCGCACCGATTTACTTACGAATTCTCTTACGCTTGAAGTGACGGTTCTGGATACTCAGAAACAGGAAGTATTGCACGCCACATTACCGGTGGGGAAGACAGGGGAGACTTGTGCTGAGTTACACGTGAGTTCTCCGCGCCTTTGGTCGCCTGAAGACCCGTATCTGTACGCAGTGACGGCGATGCTGCGGTCGGGAGATGCGGTGGTAGACGTTGTGCAGAGCTATTGCGCGTTTCGCACGGTCGAAGTGGTTCCTGATGCCGAGGGAATCCCCAGGGTTCATTTGAACGGAGCTCCTTTCTTTGTGCGTGGAGTGCTTGACCAAGGGTATTGGCCTGACGGGCTTATGACGGCTCCATCCGATGAAGCGCTGATATATGACATAGAGACTATGCGCGCAGCGGGCTTCAATACGCTGCGCAAACATATCAAGATTGAAAGTGAACGTTGGTACTATCATTGCGACCGGCTTGGTATGCTGGTGTGGCAGGATTGCGTCTCAGGCGGAGATGCCTACAGTTCTTGGCATACCAGTCAAAAACCGACACTCTTCAGTTTTACGTGGCGTCATTTTCAAGATACGACGCCCCGCCACCACAGAGCGCTGGCGGCAAGTGACGAGAATTACAAGCGAGAATGGATTGAGACGTGCCGAAGCATGGCCGAACTTCTCGACGGACATCCATCAGTTGGATTTTGGACGCTCTTTAACGAAGGCTGGGGTCAGTTCGACGCGCAGGCAGCGGTGAAAGCCGTCCGTGAGCTTGATGCAACGAGGCCAATCGACGCCACAAGCGGTTGGTATGATCAGGGCTGCGGGGACTTTATCAGCATCCATAATTACTTTCGTCCGCTTTGTGCGGGTTGGCGTGATACACGTAAGGCGTGGGCGAGTCGCCGGCGAGAGGGAGGAGAACAACGTGCTGTCATAATCTCAGAGTTTGGCGGGCTGGCGCAGATGGTGCCGGAGCATACGTCGCTTGATCATGCGTACGGTTATGGCAATTTTGCCACTGCCAACGATTGGTGTACTGCGGTTAAGCAAGAACTTGCAAAGGCGGAATCTTTGCAGGCAGACGGACTTGCCGGCTATATCTACACGCAGCTTTCAGACGTTGAAGAAGAAGTGAACGGTCTTCTCACCTACGATCGAAAGGTCAATAAGCTCCGCCGATCCTGACCTTTCCAGGTATAGCTGAAGCGAGAAGGGCTTGTAAGAGAAAGACAACCGGTGCGGATTTCAGCACTCAAAATCGTCTCAAAGTTCACTTGTGAGATGTGGGGATGAAATCTTTATGGCAGAAATATCAGAGCAAGGAAGGTGAGTAAATTGCCAAAAATAATCTGGAAAGGAAATATGGACTGGAATACTGTGGTTGACGGAAAACAGGAGTGGGATAGAGATATCCAGCTTAGTGGTGTTCCACAGAATGCCGTGGTATTAAAGAGACCGGAGAATATTTTTCAGGGTCTTGCTCCATACTTTTTTGGTTCTATTCTCCTATGTTTTTTGACGGTTTTCCTTAAAAGATTCCTTACAGGGGAAAGCTTTCTTGACTTCCGATTTCTTCCCGTATCCTTCCTGTTTGGATTTTGTATCGGATTGCCAATACACGAGTTATTTCATGCCTTGTCTTATCCGGCAAAGGCGAAAGTGTATATCGGTGTTAGCATCAAACAATTACGAGCATTTTATATCGCGGCAAATCCGATAAAGCGAAATCGTTTTATTTTCATTTCGATTGCACCGGCATTGCTTGGTATCTTTTTTCAACTGGTATTCCTGTTCACGCCGGTATCCCTCAAATGGCTGATTACCATTTCAATGATAGCGATGTTCTTTGGACTTATTTCTCCTGCTCCCGACTATAGGGATGTTTTCTTGGTAGTAGCACAGGTCCCAAAGGGTGCTTATGTTCAGCTGTCAGAAAAAGGTTATGTGTGGTATAAGAAGGACTAGCTTCCTTATCGTTTCAATCTTTTTTTCAAAATAAATGAAGTCAGTTTTATAACCATAGTGCTGCTGGAACAGGGCTGCCAAAAATGTGCCAAGTTGGTGCTGCTGGAACAGCGCTGCCAAACTTGCAGTAAGTATGGCAATATAAGCCATACTTGGCGTATTTCTGGCAGCTCTCGGCAGTATAATCATGCTCGTAAGGTCTTCTCGCTTTACTTCCATGATCGTTGAAATTGCGTATCAACGGCTGTCTGCAAATCCGCAGGCAGCTGCTTTGCTTTCGTGGTGGTTTTCTCGTGGCGTAGGTAATTGGTACCAAATTGGATGTTTAGTGGTGATTTGATTCACCACTAAACGCTCAAATTCCGGAAAAACCACCACTAAACATCGTTTTTACGGGGAAAACACCACTAAACCCGTCAAATGGTACCATTTTACAAAATTTTTATTTACTGGTGGTTTCCTCTGCAAAGTCTATTCCTCTGGTATCAACGGCTGATATGCTTTGTTCACATCAATATGACAGTAACCACCAGGATTTTTCTTGAGATAGTCTTGGTGATAATCCTCGGCAAGGATGTAGTTTTGAAGCGGTTCTATTTCAACGGCAAGCTCAGCACCAAGCTTTTTTCTTTGATGAGCAACAGCTTTGTTAATTACTGGAAGGTCTGTATCGGCACTGTAGTAAATACCTGTGCGATACTGCCGCCCAACATCGTTGCCCTGTTTGTTAATCGAGAGAGGATCAATAACGCGAAAGTAGTAACGCAAAATATCCGTAAGAGAAATTACCGCTTCATCATAGGTTACATGAACAGTTTCTGCATGATCGGTAGTATGTACCTGCTGATAGTTGGTAGCCTCGGTGATTCCATTTGCATATCCGACGGTAGTTTTTGTGACGCCTTTAATGCGAGAGAAGTATTCTTCGAGTCCCCAAAAACATCCGCCTGCAAGGTAGATTTCTGACATGGTCGCTCCTTAGTACGCTGAAAAACGCAATACATATGATATATCCGGCCTGCATATGCAAGCCGGATATATAACTTACTACAGATAACAAATGCTGACGGCAAACAAATGCTGACGGCAGGGATATAGGCTCAAACCATCCGTAAGAAATGCCTGAGCTCTACTCCATCTCACCCGGAGCAATGCGAGCAGCCGCCTGCTCGAAGTCACGAGTACCCCGGAAGACATCGTGCGTGTAGGGGTTGATGTCCTGCATCTTAGAGCGGTAAATGATATAACCAAGTGCCAGAATATTTGCTATCAGTGCAATGACGGACACAATGACATTGGTGTTGTAATTAAGTACCGAATGAGTCACAAATACGCTGTTCTCTTGGAAGGCGGGGAAGACCTGAGCAAACATGCACCAGATGGCCAGCGTGTTTGCACGATTCTGAATCCAGCCGCCCTTGTTCCACAGAGCGTTGGCGACCGTTGGGGCAAGAAGAAGTGCAAAGCCGCAGAAGAATGCGTGATGCGGCAGGCAGTTATAGGTGTAGCAGAAGTTCCAGATATCGTATGCGATGATGAAGACCCAAGTCATATCAGGCCAAAGCATGTCGCATTCATCTTTGGAGGTATAGACGCTCCACCAAGCGGTCATGCAGAAGATGTTCAAGAGTCCGGCGATGCCGTTAAACACGTTATTCCAACCGGCAACCTGAGTGGCGCCTTCGGAGGTGACCCAAGTCTGCTCGCCAAGTGCAAAGAAGTGATACGCGCTTTCAAAGTCAGAGACGACGGCAATTAAAATATTGATAGCAACGATGACAAAAGGAAATGCCTTAAACCAGTGCGCTTTGCCGAGCTTTCCCCAATGATATTTAATGACCATAAATCCGAGGCATCCGGTAAGCGCTGCGTATACCTTGGCATAATGGAACCAGCTGTTTTGATATATGTTGGTTGGATTATTGATGGCCCATTCCTGTCCGTTTGCTACGCCAATCGCAATTGCAATGCAATAGATGGTCATGGCGAGCGGTAGAACAACAAACATAAAAATACCGCCAGCCTTTGAGCGCCGTGCAATTTCGTTGGTGACGATAAGTGCTACAAAGACTGCAATCCAACCGAGCCACTGAAAGATGGCATGGTCTCCATACACATTGAATAACATTTTCTCTCCTTTTGACACAAATTCCGGGCGTCTCGTTGTCTATATCTGTGCAACTGACTTCCCCACCACTGCTAAGCTATAGAAAAGTGTACAGCTTTTTATATAAGACATGCAGAATTTATCGGTGATCTTGCGTTATTTTGCGGTACTCTATGGATATCCCGTGAAAGCCCCAGCGAATGGGGGAGCCCACCTACCTCTAAGGCTCCATTTGGTACAATAAGGCCACCTTAATAAAATCTATACTAATTTCCTGTATAGATTTTATACGTATGAGAGGAGCCCCGTATGGCAGGCCAGATCCGTATCACCCCCGATCAGATGCGTTCCCGTGCAGGGGAGTACCGTCAGCAGCAGGCAGAGGTGGAAAATGTCATCTCCCGCATGGACTCCCTTCTCTCCGAGCTCCAGGGAGAGTGGGAGGGCGAGGCGTCCCGTGCCTACTCGGCGCGCTTCTCCGAGCTCCGTCCCGGCTTCGTGAAGGCCCAAGAGCTCATCGGGGAGATCGCCCAGGCCCTCGATGCCACCGCGCAGTCCCTCGAGGAGGTCGACGCGAACATCGCCTCGCAGTTCCGCGGGTAGGCCCACAGACAGCTCCTGTGGGCAAGGTCCCACAGGCAGGCCTTGCGGGCGGCCGCCTTGTCTTCCGAACAGACTTTTAGATTCAAGAGGGGAGCAGCCTTATGGATACGCTTGACATCGAGCCTGTCCACCACCTGCTCCTCTCCCATTTGGGCGAGAAGTCCTTCACGGTCCCCGTGGACGTGGCCCTGCATGGGGCGTTTCCTGTCTGCGACCCGGGCCTGGACGGCTCCGAGCGCATCGCCACCCTCGTCCTTGCACGCGGGGGCCATACGCTCAGGGCTGAGGGAGGCCGCCTGCTCAAGGAGGACGGAAAAGCGGCCTCAAGGGAGCTCCCCCTCTCGGAGCTCTCCCATCCCCGCATCCTTGCCCTCGAGGGCAAGGGAGGCCCTGTAGGCTCCCTGCTCTTCGTCCGCCCCTCGACCGAGTCCTTCCGCACCTTTCACAGGTTGGGTTTCCCAGAGGATGTCAGGCTCTCCTTGGGCTCGGACCAGGCGTGTACCCTCTCTTACCGGGCCGCGCATGTGGCCGCCTGCGAGGCACACCTCTCGCTCTCAAGGAACACGTGGTCTTTGGATGTGGGGGAAGGAAGCACATATCTCTATCTCAACGGTCGGCGCCTGTCCCCAAAAAGTACCTATGGCCTTGCGCCCGGTGACACGCTCACCCTCTTCGACCTCACCCTCTCCGTCTATCCGCGCCTCATCTCGCTGAACGCACCTGCCCCCCTTACCCTGAACCTCCCCGAGGGGGCCGTGCCCCTGACGAGGGAGGCCCTCGCATCCCGGACGGCCGGCCCTATCCCCGCGCAGGATGTGCCGAAGGAGCCGTCCTTCTCGCCGTCCCCGCGCCTCATGGGGACCGTTCGCCCCCTGGCCTTCACGGTGGAGGCCCCTCCCCAGAGGAGGGAGCCGGACGAGACCCCGCTCATCATGAGGGTGGGCCCCTCCGCCCTCATGGGTGTCTCGTCGCTCTTCATGGGCATGAACGCCCTCTCGCGCCTGACGGAGGGCGCCCCCATACTCTCGACTGCCCCCGCCATCGCGATGGCGCTCTCTATGTTCTTGGGCATGGTGCTGTGGCCCGTGGCGTCGAGGCACTACGAGAGGAGGCGCGCGGGGCAGGCGGAGAGGCTCCGCCGCCGCGCCTACGAGGACTATCTGGCACACCTCGAGTGGGAGCTCGGGCAGGGGAGGCAGCGGCAGAGGGATGTCCTGGAGAAAAACAGGATCTCCCCGTATGCCTGCCTAGAGCTTGCCTACAGCGCAAGCCCACAGCTCTTCGAGCGCACCCTTGAGGACGAGGATGCCCTCGCGTTCCGCATAGGGATAGGGGACGTGCCCCTCAGGGCGGACATCGCCTGGCCTTCCCGCTCCTTCTCCCTCGTGCAGGACCCGCTCACCGAGGCAGCCCTCGAGATGGCGGAGCGGCCCCAGATGGTCGAGGGGGTGCCTGTGGCCCTCGATCTCAAAGGGGCCCGCGTGGTGGGCATCGCGGGCGAGAAGGGCCTGCGGGATGCCCTCGTCCGCTCCCTCATCGTTCAGGCGACGACCCTCTACAGCCCCCGTGTGCTCAAGCTCGCCTGCTTCTTGGACCCGGAGGACGACAGGGGGCTGGGGGACGCCTTGAGGCGCCTTGAGGCCACGCTCGGGGAGGACGGGCGCTGCCGCATGGTGGCATCTTGTGCCGCCGACGCGCGTGACCTTGGCGGACACCTCTCCCGTGCCCTTGCCGTCCATGCCGAGGAGGGGCAGGGAGGCGTCCACTACCTCGTCTTTGCCTGCAACCGCCGCCTCGCCGCAGCGACCGACCTGATCTCGCACCTGGAGAAGGGTGGGACGGATACGGCCACCCTCGTCTATACGGCCGATACCGTCGAGGGCCTGCCCGCCTCTGCCACCCGTGTGGTTGAGCTTGGCGCTACCTCCTCGCGCACCTTCCTCGCCTTTGATACCGCGCAAAGCGAACATCCCTTTGCGCAGGACGCCTGTCCGGACATGCACGACCTCTTCGACCTCGCCAAGGCGCTCTCGCATGTGCGCCTTGCGCACCAAGGCCCCTCCTTCACGCTTCCCTCGTCCCTCGGCTTCATCGAGTGCCTGGGCGCCTCCTCGGTAGACGCCCTCGGCATCGAGAGGCGCTGGGGGGAGGCCGACGCCACCCGCTCCCTTGCCGCCACAGTAGGCCTCACCTCAGAAGGGACCCCGCTCGTGCTGGACGCCCATGAGGCGGCAGACGGCCCCCACGGCCTTGTGGCCGGGACCACGGGGTCGGGCAAGAGCGAGCTCATCATCACATGGATACTCTCGCTGTGCGTCTCCTATCCCCCCGACCAAGTGTCCTTCGTCCTCATCGACTACAAGGGAGGCGGGCTCGCCGCCGCCTTCTCGAGGGAGGGGCTCGTCCTTCCGCACCTGGCAGGCACCGTCACCAACCTGGACGGCTCGGAGGTGGCTCGCTCCCTTGCCTCGCTCAAGGCGGAGCTCACGCGCAGGCAGAGGATGCTCGATGAGGCGAAGGGGGTGACCGGCGACGCCACGATGGACATCACCTCCTACCTGCGCCACTACCGCACGGGCGACGTGACGGAGCCTATGCCGCACCTCTTCATCGTGGCCGACGAGTTCGCAGAGCTCAAGCAGCAGGAGCCCGACTTCATGGAGGGCCTCATCTCGGCTGCCCGCATAGGCCGCTCCCTCGGCGTGCACCTGGTGCTCGCCACCCAGAAGCCCGCGGGCGTCGTCTCCGACCAGATCTCGGCGAACTCGCGCTTCAGGGTGTGCCTGAGGGTCGCGGACGCCGCCGACTCCAAGGAGATGGTCCGACGCCCGGATGCGGCCCGGCTCGAGGGTCCGGGAAGGCTCCTGCTGCTCGTGGGCTATGATGAGCGCTATGTGCTGGGGCAGGCGGCCTATGCGGGAGGGTCCTATGCGCCCGGTGCCTCCCTGCGCACCAAGGCGTCCGTCGAACTCCTGACACCTACGGGGCGCGTCCTCGACCGCCTGCGGCTGGAGGGGGCATCCGAGGTCCCGCACACAAGCGAGCTCGACGCCTGTCTCGCCGAGGTCATACGCGTCGCTGCAGGCTCCGCGTGCCGCAGGCTCTGGCTCGACCCCCTGGAGGCCCATCCCACCTTAGACGGACTTAGCCTCCGCTATCCGGATGCCCATGGGCAGGACGCCCCTTGGGAGATCAACCCCCTCATCGGGGAGATCGACGACCCGGAACACCAGGAGAAGCACGCCCTGACGCTCCCGCTCTCGCGCGTGGGCAACGCGGTCATCTATGCGGCTGCCGGTTCCGGCGAGGTCGACCTCGCACTTGCGGTGCTGTATGGGATATGTCAGAAAGCGCCCCATGAGAACATCGCGTATGTGGTCGACATGGGGGCAGGGAGCCTGCTCTCCTTCAAAGGCGCCCCGCAGATAGCAGACGTGCTCACGCAGTCTGACCTTATCAAGGTCGAGAACCTCTTCAAGGTGCTTACCCATGAGGTCGATGTGAGGCGCTCCGCCTTCTCTGGAAAGGTATCTGACCTTGCCGCCTACAACAGGGAGGCCACATCCCCTCTTCCCTCCATCCTCGTCGTCCTCAACAACTTCTCAGGACTTTTGGAGCTTCTTCCACAGGTGGAGGACGACCTTGCCTCCCTTATGCGGGAAGGGGCCCGTTATGGTATGCATTTCCTGCTTATAACATCCTCGCCGAAGAACGTCCGCTTCAAGATGGCCTCAAGTTGCTCATACTCGCTAGCCCTACGCCTTGCTGACGAGAATGACTTCTCGACTCCCTTCGGCAGCGTCAGGGGCATTGTGAAGCCGCAGGGAGAGGGACGCGGGCTTGCGGTCTGCGACGGGGAGATAAAGACGTTCCAAGCAGGATATCTCGCTGAGCTCGGCGGGAATCCTCTTGATGTCATCGAGCGGGTCAAACGGGAGGCGCTTGCGGCATGGGAGGGCGAGTCCGCAGAAGAGATACCCCTGTTCCCCGATATCCTACGTGCCCGTGATATTTCAACTGACGGCGAGAAGAACTGTCTTGCCTTGGGCGTCTCTGCCCGGACCATGCAGCCGGTCATGCTTGATATGACGCGCGACCGTTCCCTGTGTATAGCCTCAAAGCAGCCCTTGACTGCGGCCTCTGTGGTTTTTGAACTCTGCCTAGAGGCGCATGAGATGGGCGTGAGGGTAGCGGTGGCAGACCCCATCCAAAGGCTTATGCTGACTTTCCCGTGGGTAGAGGCTGTGACTGGTACTGGGGCAGTAAGACTTGTGGATAATGCAGACGGGGATGACCCCATTCTCCTTGTACTCTCAAGTATCAACCTGCTGCTTGAGAAAACGGGGGATTGCTCCGGTGAGGAGCATAAGACACTTGTCCAAGCGGCTTTGGGACAGTGCAAGGGGGTCGTCTGTATCACCGTGGCATCCTCGTCTGATATCAGGTCTGCCGTTGATACGGATTTCGGCAGCCACTACCTCGCGCGCACGCCCATGCTCTGGGTAGGGGAAGGTTTGGGCACGCAGTATGGGCTGAACATAGAGGGCATGAGCTCACAATTGAAAAACAAGTATGGCGAAGGCGGGGGCTTTATGGTCGCCAAGGGCAGGTTCGAGCCCATGAAGTTTGCCAGCACCCCGGACGACGAGCGATGGGAGTGAAGATGGCCACAAAAGAGATACAGGTAGACAGGGAGGCGGTCGCCGCCGAGGTCAAAGGGGCTCTTTCAGGGGCTGACGGCTATGCCGCCATGGCGCTGGGGCGCCAGCAGGGTTCCTCGGACGCCCCAGGTGCCGCCAAACACGACGATGTCTCGGCATCCATCGAGGAGTCCCTCTCCGCATGGAGGGATATGTTGGAGAAGGACGCCGAAAGCATCGACCAGGCAGTAGAGCACCTCTTCGACATCGACGACGCACTTGCGGGAGGCTGGGAAGCACTGGCGGGTTCCTATGAGTAAAGACATCCTGATGACAGACCAGCTGATAGAGAAAAAGAGGGCCCTCTACAGGGAGATAGACACGATCTACTACCAGAGGCGCGACCTCAAGGCCCTCCTCGCCGAGGGTGAGGAGGTCATCCGCCAAGTCCAGACGGACATAGCCAGGATGCTTCCGGTGAGGACCCACTCACGTATCCGGGAGGACGCATATAGCCACTGCCTTCTGGAAAGTGATGCCTTCCTGGAGGGGCTCGCACATCTGGACAAGGCGCTCAAGGCTAAGGAGGAGAGCCTCTCCGAGGAGGCTGCCCGCCTGCGTGAGGAGGACAAGGGGGTGCGGCCATGAGGGTTGTCATCAAAAAGACGGCAGAGGCCCTCGATGCCAACGTCTCAAAGCTCGAGGACAAGCTCGATGTGTGCTCCTGCCAGATAGAGGCCATGGAGTGCGCCTTCGAGGACGCGAGGCTCCAAGGCAAGGCCTTCGACGCCATACGTGTCCACTGCAAGGGCCTCAAGGTCCCCGCCCTGAAGGCGCACTACGGCGCCATGGGGGAGCTCCAGGCCGCCTGCAGGGAGGACGCCCGGAAGGTGGAGGCCCTCCCCGAGAGCGACCCGGGCATCTGCGACACCGAGAGGTTCGAAGAACAGCTGGAAAGCTATAAGGCCGATGTCGAGTCCCTCCAAGGGCAGATATCCTCACTCAATGACCTCGCCAACAGGTTCGCGTTCTCTGGGAACGCCTTTGACGCCGAACTCCTCTCTCATCTCCGAGAGAATCTCTATGCCTTGGTCTCGGTACCCGAGGAGATGGCGAAGCTCTGCGAGGACGACCTCAAGAAGGCCAGGGAGTACGAGACGTGGTCTGGGGGTGCCTACAGCGGGGCCGAGGCGGCCGCAGGAACCCTCCGCTCGGCCACAGTCTCCCTTGCCGCCTTCGCAAAAGGGGCCACACCCAATGTGAGCCTATGGGCCAAAGACGCCGAGGATTCCTATAAGAAGGCCTTCCAGGCAAGGGTTGAGATAATCAAAGGAAAGATCATAGGGGAGGGCCCCTCAGGCTTCGACGAGGCCTACCTGGGAGAGCTCTTCGGCAGGGACACCCTCACCCCCGAGGAGGTGAGGGCCCTCGGCATAGTCTATCTGGAGGCCATCGAGGAGAAGGACAAGGAGGAGCGCTCCACCAAGCTCGACAGGCTGATCCGCATCGGGTACGGCTCGCATGCGGAGAAGATCGAAGGCTCCGCCGGCCACCACCGTCCCCCGAGGTATAACGTCACCTACACCATGAAGCCGGGCTTCAGGTACCTCCTCGGGAAGGTCATGGACGACGAGGACTACAAGATCTCTTACTTTGAGAAAACAGGAGGGGAAGCCTATGTCGCGAGGAGGGCGCTCGACGGCATCGCGTGCGGGCTGCTCATGAACGAGAGCTTCACGAGGACCTACAGCCACTACCGCCCCGGCGCAAGCGATACCTTCAAGGTGAGGCTCCACGAGGGGGAGGACGAACTCGGGGCCATCTCGTTCAAGGGCAGCGACGAGGACGTGGTCTTTGCCTATAGGGACAGCGCCACCAACAACTCGAACGATATGACGGCACACCTCGTGACGAAGGGCTTCTCAAAAGGCGAGATAGAGGAGATGTCGGTGTATGCCGTGAAAACAGCCATAACAAAGACCTTCGACACACTCCTTGACGCGGCACCGGGCATCGGGACGATAAGGGGGGCCGCCAAGCATTTCTACAATATAGGGGAGGACAACCGGAAGGTCAGGGAAATCGGCAAGTCGATAGACATGACGAAGTACATGGAGAACCACTTCATCGGGCATGCGACGATAGTCTATTCCAAGAACAGGCTGGTGAGCGTGTCGAGGCCGACGGAGAGGGAGAAGCTCGCCGACAAGATAGCCACAGAGCGTATGAAGAAGGAGGGGATACCCGACACCGAGCAGAACAGGGGGAAGTGGCTATCAATTACTCCTACTAATAGATGGAATCGAATAGAGAACAGCGATGGGACGATATCGTTTATCCAGGAGGATGGAAATGATGATAACTTGACCAATAAACGAATAGCAGAAGAGGAAGCAGGAAAGAAAGCAGATCGTGCTGCTCAATAAAGAAGATGGCCAATCATAGGCAAAATGAAGGAGTCTACCATGAACCTCACCAGAAGAGACGCGCTTTCCCTAGGCCTTCTCGGTACCCTTGCGCTTTCCTCCTGCAAGGAGAAAGAGAAGAGGGTCCTTCCTTGGGAGGGAGGACCTCAAACTGAGGGAGAGCTCTATGGATACATAGACAGATGGGGCAACTGGGCGATAAAGCCCCAGTTCACCTGGGCCGATGACTTCAGCGACGGCAGGTATGCGGGGGTGCAGTACATGCAGTATGTCCCAGGACGGGACGAGACAGATATCTGGAGGGCGATGATATATTCAAGCGGCTCATTCGTCCTCCGGCCGACCCCCTGGTCCCAATATATACCCCTCTCAGAGAACGTGATCATCAGATACGATAGAGGCATCCCAGACAGCATCGACACCCCGCGGCCCGACGACTACGCTCGAAATGATCTTACCTATGGGGTAATAGATGATCACGGCTCCTGGAGGTCGGACGACCGGTACAAGAACATTGACCGTTCGCTCGGCCTTTATAGAGGCACCTACTTCGCGGCGACCAAGGACGGGGAGGGCTGGGGGATGGCCGACCCCGAGGGGGGCTGGCTCATCAACCCTTTCTACCGCATGATAGACGACGACTTTTCCCGCTATCAGGTTAATTACAACTCATCCTGCCCCCTGTACCTCCTCGAGTTCAGCCACTCCCTTCCCGCCGGCGACATGAGGACGGGGCTCTGGGGCTGGCTCGACGAGGCGGGAAGCTGGGTCCTAAGGCCCGACTATAAGTGGGCGTCCTGCTTCAACAAGGCAGGCATCGCCCCCTACGCAGACGACTCAGATCTTTGCGGACTCATCTCCCTTGAGGGGAAGACCGTCCTCAAGCCTGCCTTCACGCAGCTCGCCTCCATATACGCCTCGGAGCTCTTCATTGCCCAAAAGGAGGAGGGAGGTCCCTACGGCATCATCGACACGCAAGGCTCCTGGGTGGTAGAGCCTGCCTATGAGGCGATCAAGTCCCAGCCTGTAGCAGAGAGTCCCCTTATCGCCTTTCGAGAGACAGGCTCCGAGCTCTATGGTCTGGCCCCTTCGCCCGAGGAGATCGGTACACATACTACAGAGAGATTCGAGTCCGTCTTTCTTAATACAAGAGATTCCATGTTCCCCGCACAGGACCCCGAGTCCCACCTCTGGGGGCACATCGACTCAAGTGGAAAGTGGGTTATAGAGCCTGTCTACAGAAATGTCCGGTACTTTTCTCCCATTGGTCTTGCTGCTGTCCAGCAGGCGGTGTGAGCATGCCAGCTATCAGCCTCATGATAACCTCGCCTGCCTTGGGAACTCCCGTGAGCATGTCACTCTCCCATGAGCTTACCGTAGGGGAGGCGACGGCGCTTATCGCCCGTATCCTGGCACGGAAGTATCCGGCCCTCTTTACTCCTACAGGAGACGAGATGCTCGTGCTCCTTGAGGAGGATTCTTTTGAGTCTGCATCTGCTGTGCTCAATCCGAAGGAGATATTAGGTACGCTCCTTGCGACCCATGTCATAGAGGAAAACTCGAGGATTGCGCTGGTGTAGGTATGAAGATCAAGACCAAAAAGACGTTTTCCGGCAAGCTGAGATTCCTGCGGGTCACCCTCTCCAAAGACGAGTCGGTGGACTATATGGTTGCCCAATGGCTCAAGAACTACTCGGAGGACATCTTTGTACCCTTCACCTATCAGGAAAAGAGAAGGACCAAGCTCTTTTATGACCTGGAGGATACCGTCCCTCTGACTACCTTGGTGAAGACAAAGCTCTCCCTTGGTCAGTACGAGAGAGCCTTGAGATATATCAGCGAGGTCGTGGCGACGACGACCTCGCTGAGGCGTAGCCCCAATTCCCTTCTTATGGCTCCTGAGTATGTGTTTGTACAGGATAGCTCCGCCCTTCGCTTCATCTTCGTCCCTGTGACGCAAAAGCGCGTCAAAACAGCTCCTTTAGAGCTTATAGGATGGCTTTCTGACGATAAGAACGTATCGCTTGTGGTTGACTCCGATATGCGGCACGTGCAGGCATTGAACGCATGGGCCCAGTCGCAGCAGGTGTTTTTCCCCGAAAGGTTCAACGAGTTCCTTGATCGGGAGTTTTCACGCAGCGGTTCAAACGACCAGGCACATGCGGTCTACGAGCCTGAAGTCGATGAAAAGGTGCGCGAGAAGTGCCTCGTCGACCCCGTCTTCCTCATCACAGGAGTCGCAATCCAGGAGCCCACGGTGCAAGAGCGCATGGTAGAAAGTCCCCAAAACCCCGTGCCTTCTGTCGGCATGGGACAGCCGGGAGAGTCCCAGGAGCCTCAAGATAGGCAAGAGGCCCAGGGCGTCCAAGGCGCTCAGGATACCCAAGGTACTCAGGATACCCAAGGAACCCAAGGTACTGACACCTCCGCAACTCGCACAGAGGCCACTTCTGCGCCCTTGGCTGGAGGTCAGCTCCATACGGGCCCCCTCTCAATCATGCGCGTGAAGGATGGCCTGACCTATGGGCTTACCGGCAAGGTCCAGATACTCGGCCGCTCACAGGAGGTCGATATGACCTTTACCGGAAATACCGACATTTCACGGCAGCATGCCACGGTAGAGCTCACCCAGCAAGGGGAAGTGATCCTTACCGACCTCGGTTCCGCCAATGGCACCTGGGTAGAAGGCCGCCGGCTTGCCGCCCATGTAGGTGTGCCGCTTCATCAGGGGGATATGTTCCGCCTTGCCCATGAGTGGTTCCAACTGGTGTAGGGAAAGGGAGGAGCAAGTGAGAGGGACGACGGCGTAAGCGCGAGGGTTCATAGGAAAAGGCCTGTAGACAGAAGAGCGGTCATTGAGAGGCAGTAGGAGAACGTATGGTGAAAAAGATGGTTTCCAGCCAGGAGAAGACGGTCGGAGGTAGGTACCGCCTCCTGATGCCCATCGGCAAGGGCGGCATGTCTACGGTCTGGCTTGCCATGGACACTACGCTGGGCAAGCAGTGGGCTGTCAAAGAGATCAAGCTTACCGACGATGCAAAGCATCGCAAGCTGGTAGTCGAGAGCCTGCTTGCCGAGGCAAACCTCCTCAAGAGCCTCGACCATGCCGCCATCCCGCGCATTGTGGACCTTGTCGACGAGGGCGGCGTGCTGTATGTGGTGATGGACTATATAGAGGGAAAGACGCTCTCACAGGTGCTCAAGGAGGGCGGCCCGCAGTCAGAGGATGATGTCATCGACTGGGCGATACAGCTCTGCGACGTCCTTGACTATCTGCACCATAGGACTCCCTCCCTTGTATACCGGGATCTGAAGCCTTCAAACGTGATGCTCCATGCGGATGGGACAATCCGCCTCATCGACTTTGGGATCACATGCGAGGAGGGCATGCTTGTGGACGGTGCCCATGTCCTGGGGACAAAGGGATTCGGTGCTCCCGAGCAGTATCGCCCCGGGAGTGCCATCGACCGCACCGCAGACATCTATGGCCTTGGGGCCACCATGTATACCCTGCTTACCGATATACGGCCTCAGCATGAGGTGCCGGTAGAGCCCCTTCGCCAGATCCGCCTTACCCTGAGCCGCGGTATAGAGGCGATCGTGGCAAAGGCCATGGAGCACGCAAAGGAGAGCCGCTTCCAAGATGCCGCCCAGATGGCCTATGCGCTTGAGCATGTGAGGCAGAGTGAGGACGCCTACCAAAGGAAGCTCCGCCGCTCATGGCACACCTTTGTAGGCCTTTGCATGGCTGCGTTCCTCTGTTTGGCGGTGGGGGCGGGATGTCTTGCAGGCAGGGCCTTTGCGCTCAACTCCGACTTCGACTATTGGATGCACATCGCCGAACAGACGGTAGATCCCGAGGCGGCGCGCGATGCGTACGCAAAGGCAGCCGAGGCGCTGCCCCAAGATACAAGGCCCTATTTCGGCCTTCTCGACCTCTACCGTGCGGACGGGGTGTTCTCCCAAGATGAGGAGGCGGCCTTTGAACGGATCCTGATGCCACATTTACAGGAACTCCAGCGTGATGGCGCCTCATGGGGGAGGCTCTCGTTTGAGATAGGCAAGACCTATTGGTATTACTACGATGCAGGGGAGAATCCCTCCGGCGAGTTCACCCGGATGCGGGCGGCCTCACGGTGGATGAGGAACGCGGCGGGCGAGAAGGACTTTGCGAGCCAGGCTTCTGCCCAGGTATACGCCGGCATCGCCGACTTTGAGAATGCCATTGTCCCCAGGATTGCGGAGGGGACCGATGCCGGTCTGTACGGGCCGTACTTCTCCGAGCTTTCTGAGCTGATAGCGTCCCTCGAGACCGAGGGTACCGATGTGATGAGGCTGCAGGGCGCTGACCTGGCACTTGATGCCTTGCGTGTATATCCCAGAAAATTCAGGGCAGATGGGGTGGCCAAGGAAGAGATGGACGCCCTGGCCGAGCGTGCGGCGGCGCTTGCCAAAAGTGTGGACACCACCTCTCAGACCGCCGACGAGCAGAAGGCCCGGATACTTGGGAACCTTGAGGCAACGAAACAGGCAATATCTGATTCCTTTGTTGATGTGGGGAGTGCGGACTAATGACTGGTGGAATATCGACGGCAACGCTTTTAGGGATGATCTCGGCTGTCGGCTTCGGACTTGCGGCGGTACTTGCACTTTGTGCCGTCGTGACGTTCTTTGTGCTTGACATCAAGGGAGTCCGGGACGAGATGACCGGCCGCACGGCAGAGCGTGAGATTGCCCATATGAGGTCTACTACCTGGGCGGTGAGGCGCTCCCGCGAGCGGTCTGCCCGTAGGCTGATTACCGGGATGGATGCAGACGATGCCTTAGGGCATGTGAAGTTGCGCACCGTGGGAGGAGCCCCGGCGGGCGTTGCATCCGAGGATGCGACGACGCTTGAAGACGATGGCGCCACGACTCTTGAGGATGACGGCGCGACGACGCTTGAGGAGACGGACAGCGGCAAGGCCGCCGTCTCCTTCGAAGATGCCACGACACTTGATGGCGCCACGACGTTTGAAGACGCTACAACGATCGATGATGCCACGACGCTTGACAGCGGCAGGCCGGAGGTTTGAGGAACATGTGTAAGAGATTCCCCCGTATACTTTCGGGACTTATCGTCTTTTCGGTGGTCGCGACCGGCCTCACCTATACGCTCAGGGCTTCTGCGGAACCGGTACTTGAGACAGGGGGTGCCCTGTCGGCGGCCCCGATGCCGCCAGCGGCCCCGATGGCACCGGTCGCCCGGACGCTCGAGGTGCAAGGGGCCCCTGTCATTCCGGGGCTGGTCGAGGGCACTTCCGGCGTCGTGGAGATCGGCGGAAAACATATTGCCTATGATGCGGGAAAGCATATCCGCGTGAAGCTCGTTGCCGCTCACGGGACTCTTGATGTGGGGACACTCCAATGCACGGCAAATGTGTATGACGGAAATTTTGCGCTTAGTGCCGCCGATAAGAGACTGCCTATCATCGCGGTTCCCGGTCAACCTGACACGTACGAGATAACCTTGGGTGAGGGCGTGTACCGCCTTGATGAGATCAAGGTAGGTGCGCGTGACACACTTGGGAACACGCTTTTGCCGGTACGTATCACCGCAGGTGGAAACGTTGAGACGGAAGACCACATCACCCTTGGATATCTTGCGGTGAGCAAGGACGTCTTGCATGCGGAAGACCTCCTAGTCATAAATCCAGATGAGGTCGCCGGCCAATCCGGCGAGGCAGTGGTGCTGAAGCCGAAGGCCTCGGGCTCTTCTGTGGTCAATCTGGGTGTACGGGACCCGCTGTACCCGATTTACGTAGCGGCGGGCAAGGCTCCCGTTGTAAGCACCTCGTATACAGGTATTGTCGGCGGCACCATGGTTGCGCCGGGGCTTGCCTCGATGGGTTGGAACGCCCAAGCAGGGGCGTATGAAGAGGCGTTGGAGCTCACGCCGGAAAATATCCCCGACCTAGGCATAAGCCCCGATGGTATCTATACCGTCACGCTTTCGTATCGCGGGCAGTCCGTCCAGAAGAGCGTGGTGGTGGACAACCACGCGCCGCTCTACTACAGCGCGACATATGGCATCGAGGTACCCGAAGGTGGTAACAAGCTCAATATCGACGACGGTGAGGGAGATAAACTGGTAGCCACTTCCGGCTGGGTTGCGTTCGACATCAAAGATGCGTTCAATGGCGAGAAGTTCGTGTCGGAGGAGAATGCGTCCGGTGTGGCACATGTGACAGTCACCATGCCCTTCTCGCCCGAGGGGGCAGATCCCGACGCCGGCCCGACACAGGAGGAGCACCTGGAAGCGACCTATGATGCTTCCTCCACATACTGGTATGTCTCCTTTACCAGGCCGGGGACGTATTACTTCAACCAGGCGACGTTCCATGCCGTCGATGCGGCCGGCAACGACGGCGGTACGTCCATGCTGACACGCCTGCTCAGCTACGACGAGCATAACAAACCGATCTCCCGGCTGCAGATCCTCTCCCCCCAGGCCCAACCGGAGGTGTCGGTGGATGTCTTGGACCAGGAGGGGGCGCCTGCGGCACCTGACGGCTATCACCGTGGGGGCGTCCGTCTCTCGGTGCACATATCGGGCATCTTGGCGGACCTGTTGAAGAAATCGGGACTCATCGACTCTCTGGAAGTGGTGTACCAAGTCACCGATGCCCAAGGGGAGACTTCCGAAAAAGTCATCCCACTCTCGGAGCTTTCGCCTGACGGCCCACAAAGGTGGACCTATGAGCTGGGGACCAACGAGGAGCCTCCGGAAGAGGGCACCTATGCGGTCAGGGTGCGGTTTCCTTGGGTGACCGGACAGATAACCACTGCGGCCACAACCTTTGTCTGCGACCACACGGCACCGGAGTTCGGCCCGCTTATGTCGAGTGCAACAGGTCCTGTCTCGTGGGGCTCCATGTTCGTATCCTCCGATACGACGTTCACGGTCTCGACGGCCGACAACGTATCCGGTGTCGCCGCAGATACGCTTGGGTTTTCGCCGAAGGACCCCCGTGGGACGTTGGGGGAGGCATCGATCGATGGCTCTGGGAATATCACCTTCACGCTTTCAGGAGACGGCAGCAGGCTGCGGCTTGAAGGCTCCCTGTTGACGGTCTCCGATAAGGCGGGCAATGAGGCCTCAGTAGACCTTGCGGAGCTGACAGCAAGGGCAGGTTCCAATATACCCGCAGGTACAAACGGTGCAGTGGTGGATACCCAAGCACCCGTGCTCTCGGTCTCGTACGACAACAACGATGCGAGGAACGGCGCCTATTACCAGGCAGCCCGGACGGCGACGGTGACGCTGGAGGAATCGAACTTCGACCTCACCCGGGAGAACGAGCCCAGAAAGGTCATCGCGACGGCTTCTTTGGATGGAAGGGTTTCTCGCCAGCTGCTTGCCCAGGACTTTGAGAACCCCTCGGGCGACGGCAAGACGTGGGTGGCCGTCCTCCCATGCACGAGTGACGGCGATTGGACTGTCGATGCGTCTTATACGGATCCTGCCGGGCATGTATCGAATGCTATTGTCGACTCTTTTGTGATCGACACGATGGCCCCGGTGATCACCGTGACGTTTGATAACAATGCCGCCAAGAACGGCCTCTACTTCAATGCGCCCAGGACGGCGACGGTCTCTATCCTTGAGAGGAACTTCTCGCCCGACCTTGCCTCCGTGGCGGCCCAGGCCAAGGAGGGGATTGCCCCAGGCCCGTCAAGTTGGGTGGCGGCGGACGGATCCGTCTGGCGGTGCTTCGTGGGCTTTTCTTCCGACGGACGTTATTCCATCACGATAAGTTGTACCGATCTGGCAGGAAATACCGCACATGAGACGGTGGTCCCCGAGTTTGTGATAGATATGACGCCGCCTGAGGTGAAAATCGAGCGCGTTTCCGACCATACGGCGTATGCCGGCGAGATCGCGCCCTATGCGAGCACGTCCGACACAAACTACGACCTCTCGGCAAGCGGCATCACCCTTGAGGGGGTACGCCGCGGGAGCGTCCAATGGATGCGTGGCGAGAATCGCTCGTATGATCGAGGCGGTGAGGTACGCGATTACGTTGATTTCGAGCATGTGCTCGAAAACGATGATGTGTACACGCTGACGGCAAAGGCGACCGACCTTGCAGGCAACACTGCCGAGAAGAGCGTCATGTTCTCAGTCAACCGCTTCGGCTCAACGTATTACTTCTCCTCAGACACCGCCTCCCTGCGTGGCGAGTATCTACAGGACCCCCATGATATCGAAGTCACCGAGGTGAACGTCAGCGGGCTTGATACATCCGCCTCCCATGTCGAGGTGGTAAAAGACTCTACGGTCATCGACCTGCACGAGGGGGAGGACTACAGCGTCTTGACATCGGATGAGCGGGGCTGGTCGGCGACGACCTACATGCTGCCTGCAAAGCTCTTCTCGCAGGACGGATATTATCGCGTCATGTTGACTTCGCATGACAGGGCGGGAAACCTCTCACAGAATACGATGGAAAACAAGAACGAGACGAGGGATGCCGATGCGAGCATCGCATTTGCGCTTGACCGCACGGCGCCGTCCGCCCGCCTCGCCGGTGTGGTCTCCCATGGCGTGTATTTTGGGCGAGACAAAGAGACGCTTCCCAAGATAAGCGACAACCTTGAGGCCGACCGCGCGATACTTTCGGTTGACGGCAAGGCTGTCGCGACGTGGGGCCCCGATCAGATTGCGTCCGGGGATATCTCGTACACTCTGCCTGCCGATGCCAAGGCGCATGAGATAAGCCTCTCGGTCTGGGATAAGGCGGGAAACAAGTCTACCTATACGGCCTCCCAAGTGGTAGTGGCATCGGATCTGTTTGCCTATATCGCGGCAAGTCCGGTGCGACTCTTTGGCGTAATTTGCACAGGTATCGTCGGCCTTGGAGTTCTGGGGACGCTGGTCTATGTGGGTGCCCGCCGCTGGAAGCTCACCGCTGACGAGCGGGACCCGTTTGGCAGTGCCGCGACGAAATAAAGGCAATGTCAGAGATTTGGACGAGAGACAAGAGACCTGTGTCAAGATTTCGGACACGAAAAATCCGGGGTTTAATCGCTAACATTGGGATTCAAGCATTTTTCGGTAAGCGTTGCTTAAAGACGAGAATGCCTGAAAGGCTTGACCTGAAGCGGGTATACGAGGGATGTATTGAAACACTCAGCCATGTGTGCTGTATAGAAGAAAGCGAGCTATTATGGCTACTCCTACCCTTGAGCTTTTCTTTAAGCCTACCTGCCCGTATTGCCACAAGGTTCTTTCATTTATGAAGGATCACAATATTGAGCTTCCTCTGTATGATATTGACTCCGATGAAGCTGCACGTAATCGCCTTATTGAGGTTGGTGGTAAGCGTCAGGTGCCGTGCCTTTTCATTGATGGCGCTGCGATGTATGAGTCAAACGATATCATTGCCTATCTGAGCAAAACATTTAATGTTGACCGTGTGGATTCAAGCGAGAAGAACGACGCAGCACCTGCCGGTGGATCTTGCACCATTGGTGGAGGTTGCTCTTTCTAAATCAAGTCAATTAGTGTGAGCTGTGCTGTAAGAAAAGCCCGGGCGGTAGATGCTCGGGCTTCTCGCGTATTTAGGATTTATTCGTGGCGTTGACGGTGTCGAAGACTGATGTAGTCGCTTATCAGTAACAAGAAGAGAATCGACATACTGGTAAAGCTTCCGATGACGGCGCCGTTTAGTCCGTCAAAGCCCACCATCATAAAGACAACGGGAACGGCAATAATGACTGAGATAAGATAAATTCGAGTTACGCTCCTCTGCGCGCGCAAAATCGTAATAATTTGGTAGAGGTAGTCGATACCAGCGCAGATACCGCCCGTAATAACCATCACGCGCGCCAGACCTCTATATGATTCAAAATCAACGCCATACAAGAAGGTATTAAGCGGAATGCCAATGCTGTCAACAAAAAGTACCGTGGCCGCAGTAATGAGAATAATGACACCAAGCATTGCAAGTACTACGAGGCCAAAGCGATGCTTGGAGTCGGGATTCTCCCAGATATTGGCAAGTCGAACAAGCTGCGGTCGATATATCAAAATTGATAGCATTAAGATCATATGCGCAGGGAAGTATAGGGCATTGAAGTAGAGTTGATTGTCATAGGAAAGCGAGCTTTCCATCGCAAACTTAGGAATAGAGTCAATAAGGTTATACAGAAAGAGGCCCAAAAAGAGTGGCCAGCATTGTACAAAAATCCTCTTAATGCCTCTGAGAGTGAGCGGTGCGCTTTTTTCGGTCTCGAGAAGCGCAAGAGGTATGGTGACCGCAACAAGGGTGAGCAGTGCCGTCAGACCCATTGCCCATGTGGCCCATGTAAGATTTCTTGTGATAAGCAGCACAATACTGAACGTTAAAAATCCCAAGATACAACGTAGAGCCTGAGAAATACCGGCAAGATAGAGCTTATCTTTTTGCTGAAGGCGGCCTTCATATACGTCAGCCATACCATCGGCAAAACGAAACGCAAACATACCGGTGCAAATGGAAAACATGGGCTCACCATAGCCACGGAGAAAACACCACATAAGCCCGGCAAGTACCATGCCAACACAGGTTGCAAGACGTTGCGCCTGATAATCGGAAAACGACTGCATCTCGTCAAGGTCGGAAACCTGAAATGTCCGTACCCCATATTGAGCGACAAAGAGTAAAAGCATACCTACAACAAAGGCCATCGAAAAAAGACCTGCTTGTTCTACCCCCACAAGCTGTGAGCAGACAACGGTAAGTAAAGGAAAAAGTGCGCCCCAAGAACTCTGTCCTACGATGTTGGCCAAATAATCGCGTTTGGTTTGGTGGGCAAGATATTGTGCGCTCTGCTGAGCAAGACCCCCGGAGAAGATGGACGAGATAACCCGATCCCACCAATGTCCAACCAATGATGTGAAAGTGCCGGATGCACCTTTGTCCTGGTCGGCTTCGATTGCCCTGTCGGAGTATCGAGGGGTACGGTGTTTGGGCACTTCGGTTGGCTGTGGCTTTCGACCAAACATAAACAGACAGAAATCCTTTCAGTACGGCTTCGAGCAGTGTGTATATCTCGGCAATGGGCGCCCATGTGTGCGTCTTTGAGCGATACGTTGCCTGCCGGCGAGAAGAGTTTGTACTCAAGCACTTTTCGACGGACTAGTATGATTGTACGGCACGATGTACATCTGGTTACAGAAAGCATAATTTTGCACGAAATCTGTTACAAATGAGTAAAGTAAAAGAGCAAGAGACTTATCTCAGACACGAAGGGATCGACGTGATGTCTGACGCTAAGATAGACAGCATTCGTTCTAGCAGGGAAAATGTTCGTGCGGTGAAGGAAGACCTTGACGATATCAGAGGTGCCGTGCGGCGTGGAGATTTTGGTGTAGAGCGTCGCGATGCAGAAATTGCAGCGGCACGTACGGTAATTGATGCCGTTAACGCTCCTGCCGAGCTGCGGGACAATCTTGCGCTCTTTTTGCGACTGGTGCGTAAAGTATTGGGCGAATACGATGAAGATCTGCGGCGGAGCTTTGATACGCTTTTAGTAAACGCCATTGCGGCAGGTCCCGATGATGCTTCGGCACGCATCGAGGAGCTTCGTGTGAGCGAAAAAGGATCACCCGCAGGCTTTGTTGCTTCTATCGCCGCAGCTATTGACTCTGCACGAACTGCCGATGCGGAGAAGCGTTCACTCAACTCGTTTTTGCAATTTGTTTCAAAAATTGATGATCTTTCCGTTGAAAAGTCCACGCTTTTAATGCGCGCATTTGTGACATATTTCCACCTTGCAAACCTTTGTGAAGAGAACTATCGCGTACAGAGCCTGCGTGCACGAGAAGCAGCGGTGCCTACGACGGCTGCCGATAATCCCATTAACGATATCACGGTGGCATATCGCCAGCTTATTGAGGAGTGTGGAGAAGAGACTGCACGCTCGTGCCTTAAGCGTTTGGAGTTCCATCCTGTTTTTACGGCCCATCCCACCGAAGCCCGCCGCAAAACGATAGAAAAGCGTATCCGCACGATATCGGAGCTCTTAGACGAGCGCGCTCAGCTTGGCGGCATTGCGCGTCTTGAAAATGAACGCCGCATGCTTGAGGAAATTGACGCGCTCTTTAGAACTTCTCCAATCGCGCATAAAAAACCTACGCCAATCGAAGAGGCGGATACCATCCTGAACCTCTTTGACACGACACTGTTTGAAATGATCCCCAGCGTGTACCGTCGTTTTGACGACTGGGAGCTGGGAGATGCTGCGGGAACGGTGCCTCCCGTGTGCCCGCCCTTTTTCCACCCCGGGAGCTGGATTGGCTCTGACAGGGATGGAAATCCTAACGTAACTGCACGTGTTTCTCGCAAAGTTGCCGAGAAATACCGTGTGCACGTGTTGGATACCCTTGCTCGGGAGACTCATGATATCTCCCGCTCTCTTACGCTGGATGGTATTTCCACGCCGCCGTCTGATGAGTTGACCCAGCTGTGGAGCCATCAGACTGAAATGAGCGAGACCTTATCGTCACACGCATTTGATAAGGCAGGATCCGAGTTGCATCGTGCCACCATGCGCGTCATATCCGATCGGCTGAACGCCACCATTAAACGTAATTCGGATCTGATGTATCAAAACGCAGAGGAATACATCGCCGACCTTCGTATCGTTCAAGATTCACTTGCCAAGGCAGGCGCCGTTCGCGCTGCATACGGACCTATGCAAAAGATCATTTGGCAGGCGCAAACGTTTGGCTTCCATCTGGTTGAAATGGAGTTCCGCCAACATTCACTCGTGCACACGAGGGCTCTTGAAGATATTCTCGAACATGGCCGTGCGGGCGAGAAGGGCGAACTCGACCGCATGACACATGAGGTCATGGATACGTTCCGTGCAATCGGATCCATTCAACGCAAGAATGGCATCAACGCTGCCCGGCGCTATATCATTTCGTTTACGCGCAGTGCCGAGGATGTTGAGAACGTCTATAAACTTGCACGCTTGTCCTTCTCGCATGAAGAGGACGCTCCCGTGCTTGACGTCATTCCGCTGTTTGAACAAATTGAAGATTTGGAAAACGCCGTAACCATAATGGAGAAGGTCATTCAGCTGCCGGACGTGCAGCGGCGTTTAGCACAAACGGGCCGTCGCTTAGAGGTTATGCTGGGATATTCCGACTCTTCAAAAGACGCCGGTCCAACGTCTGCCACCTTGGTACTCCATGCCGCTCAGGCTGCTCTTGCAAAGTGGGCCGAGAAGAATGGCATTGATCTTGTGCTGATGCACGGACGTGGCGGAGCGGTAGGACGTGGAGGCGGACCGGCAAATCGTGCGGTTCTTTCTCAGCCCAAGGGTTCGGTGAATTGCCGCTTTAAGCTTACCGAACAAGGTGAGGTTATCTTTGCCCGCTACGGAGATCCAACGCTTGCGTGCCGTCATGTTGAATCTGTGGCGGGAGCGACGCTTTTGCAATCCGCGCCTTCCGTTGAGCACGTTAATACCGATATGACCATAAAGTATGCGTCTTTGGCAAAAGAACTCGACCAAGCTTCGCAAGAGCGCTTCCATACACTTCTGGATACAAAAGGATTTGCCGAGTGGTTCTCGGTTGTCACGCCTTTGACGGAGATAGGCCTTCTGCCCATTGGCTCTCGTCCGGCAAAGCGAGGCCTTGGGGCAAAATCGCTTGACGACCTCAGAGCGATCCCGTGGATTTTTTCGTGGTCTCAGGCTCGCATTAACCTTGCCGCCTGGTATGGCTTGGGAACCGCTTGTGAGGCGATAGGGGATTTGGGTCGTCTGCGTGCGGCATATAAGGAATGGCCGCTTTTTACGACCTTTATCGACAATATCGAAATGTCTCTGGCAAAGGTTGATACGCGTATTGCGCGGCTCTATCTTTCACTGGGAGACCAGGCCGAGCTCTCTGAAATGGTTCTGTCCGAGATGGCTCTCACCAGAAAATGGGTGCTTGCAATTACGGGCAATAAATGGCCTCTTGAGAACCGTCGCGTACTTGGTCCGGTTATTCGTCTTCGCCTTCCGTTTGTAAACGTACTTTCGGTTACGCAGGTACATGCCCTGTCTGAGTTGCGTGTTCATAAAGAGTCTCTCACGCCAGAAGAACGTGAGCGCTTTATTTATCTTATTTTGTGCACGGTATCCGGCGTAGCGGCAGGTTTGCAGAATACGGGATAATGGCAAATTTGGTTTTTTGGCAATCAAAGTTGAATTTGTATAACTTTTGGTCCTATACTATCTAAGATTAGAGTTCGATGAGACAAACTAAGTTAGTTTGTTGTTACCTGTTGGGGGACGCATGGATACAGAGCATGACAGTGCTCAAAGAGGACCACAGCTTCCACTTGCAATGCTTGGCGAGGGAGAGACCGCTCATATTGTGGGCGTGAAAGGTGCCTCTGAATTACGCCAACATCTTGCTACATTAGGCTTTGTTGATGGGGCAGAGGTGTCGGTTGTCTCACGAGTAAACGGTGACGTTATCGTGACCGTCAAAGGTGCTCGCCTGGGTCTTAACCGTCAGATGTCCAACCATATCATGGTGACACCATAATCATGTCTTAATGCCTTCATGTGGCAATTTTGTTGTTGTATAACGCTGCATTTTGCGGCTTAGATGCCAGAGGAACTGGCAGGAGGAGGAAATATGTCCACTTTGAAGGAAGTGAAAGTGGGGCAGAGTTGTACCGTGGCCAAGTTAACTGGTACCGGCGCAGTAAAGCGCCGCATCATGGATATGGGCCTTACCAAGGGAACCGAGGTTCATGTAAAGAAGGTCGCTCCACTCGGCGACCCTATTGAGCTTACCGTTCGTGGGTACGAGCTCTCCATCCGTAAGGATGAAGCGGCAAGTATCGAAGTTACTGACGTTCACTAGAGGAGTAACGGATGTCCGAAAAAACCATTATTGGTCTTGCAGGTAATCCAAACTGCGGTAAGACCACTCTGTTTAATGAATTGACAGGCTCAAACGGATATGTCGGCAACTGGCCGGGCGTTACCGTTGAGAAGAAGCAAGCAACATGGCGCGTAGATAAAAACGTTACCTTCGTTGACCTGCCTGGTATTTATTCTCTTTCACCGTATTCTCCGGAAGAGACGGTCTCGCGTGATTACATTGTAAACGAGCGCCCCGATGCCATCATCAACCTGCTTGACGTTACCAACCTTGAGCGCAACCTCTATCTGACCACACAGGTTCTTGAGGCAGGTCGTCCGGTTGTTGTCGGCCTAAACATGATTGACCTGCTCAAAGAGCGTGGCGACGTTATTGATACGAAAGTTTTGTCCGAGAAACTCGGCGTTCCCGTTGTTGAAGTTTCAGCACTTCATAACACAAATGTTACTGAGCTGGTTAAAGCTGCTATTGAAGCGGGCAAGAAAGATGTCCCCGCTCAAGGTCCCAAGTGCTTCTCGCCGGAAGTAGAGACAGCGCTTACAAAAATTGCCGGGCTCATTGCTGACGTTGCTCCTGCTGCGCTTTCGCGCTGGTACTCCATCAAGGTCTTTGAGCGTGATGCATCCGCCATCGCTCCTCTTGGCCTTTCTGCCGAGAAGAGTGCGCAGCTTGAGGAGATCATTTCTGCCGTTGAGAAGTCCCGCGACGACGATGCCGAATCAATCATCACGTCTGATCGCTACGAATGGATTGCAACGGTCATGGCGGCAGCCGTGAAAAAAGCTCCCAAGAAGCTCACACGCTCCGAAAAAATCGACCGCATTGTGACAAACCGTATTTTGGGTCTGCCTATTTTTATCGCAGTCATGACGCTCGTATACTTCCTGGCTATTTCAACGGTGGGTACCGCGGCTACCGACTGGGTGAACGACAATCTGTTTGGCGAGGGCTTCCATGTCTTTGGTATTGGTGACGCCGAGTACAAAGCAGCGAAGGCAGAGTTCGATGAGCATCACTATGGCGATACCATTGATGCATATCTCGATGCTGCTAAAGAAGCCGGTATTGACACTGATGCTGCTCAGGCTGCTGTTGAGGCAAAAGAGTGGGATTCCGAGGATATTACGAATTTCATTGAGGAAGCCTCAAAGAAAAACGTTATTGCGACAACCACACCGCTGCACGATGAAGACGGTAATCTGATTGACACCGATGACAATCCGGTTAGACTTGATGCCGACGGCAACCCCATTCTTGCTGAAGGTCAGGTTCTCAAGACGGCCGGTGCCGTTACCGCTGATGGCTTTAAGACTGCTATCGAGGGCTCGGCTGAGGAACCCGAGGCTTCCAGCTATGGTATTTGGTCTCCGAGTATCCCTGACGTAGTGAAGGGTGCACTTGAAAGTGCCGGTGCAAGCCCTGTTGTTGTCGGCCTTATCATTGACGGTATCATTGGCGGTGTTGGTTCTGTTTTGGGCTTCATCCCGCAGATGCTCGTCTTCTTTGTGTTGCTGTCATTCCTTGAGGACTGCGGTTATATGAGCCGCGTTGCCTTTGTTATGGACCGCGTGTTCCGCCGCTTTGGTCTCTCCGGCAAATCGTTCATTCCGCTTCTGATTTCTTCCGGCTGCGGTGTCCCTGGTGTTCTCTCAACACGTACCATTGAGAACGAGAAGGATCGTCGTATGACCGCCATGCTTACCACGATGATCCCATGCTCCGCCAAGCAGCCGATTATTGCGCTTGTGATGGGTGTTCTTATTGGTGGCTCAAGCAATTGGTGGGTTGCTCCCATGTTCTATTTCATGGGTGTTGCCGCAATTATTATCTCGGCTATTATGCTGAAAAAGACAAAGCCCTTTAGCGGTGAGCCTGCTCCGTTTGTCATGGAGCTGCCTGATTACCACTGGCCTTCCATACGCTCATGGGCCATGCACGTGTGGGAGCGCATTTCCGCCTATATCGTAAAGGCCGGTACCATCATCTTTGCCGCTGCCGTTGGTGTATGGGCACTCTCCAACTTTGGTTGGGCGACATGGGACGGCGGCTCCGGTGCCTTTGGCTTCTTGCCTGGCTTTGATGGCGCTCCTGATGATGCCATGGAATACTCTCTGCTCAAGTACATCGGCGAGGCAGTTGGCGTTATCTTTGCTCCGCTCGGCTTTAGCAACTGGCAGTCAGCCTCTGCTTCCATCTCTGCACTTATCGCTAAGGAGAACCTTGTTTCCACCTTTGGCGTACTCTATGGCCTTGGCGATGCTTCCGAGAAATCCGTCAACATGTGGTCCGCATTTGGCAACATGTTTACCGATGCAGGCGGCGTTCTCCACGTCGGTGCCATGTGTGCATTCGTAGCGTTCAATATGCTTGATGCTCCGTGCTTTGCCGCAATCGGTACGATTCGCCGTCAGATGGACAGTCCTAAGTGGTTCTGGTTTGCAATCGGTTATCAGTGCATCTTTGCATGGGTTGTCGGCTTGATTATTAACCAGCTTTGGGAGCTGTTTGTCCTCGGAACGTTTGGCGTTTGGACTGTGATCGCATTTGTGCTTCTGGCAGGCATTCTCTTCCAGCTGTTCCGTCCAACTCCTAAGTGGGATAAGAAGGACGACAAGATTCTTTCAAGCCTGAACGTTGCTTCTGCAAAGTAGGGGTGATGTTCGTGCAGACAGAGGGTGTGTCCTCGTAAATATCTGCGGTAAGCGTTAGGTTTCAGGCAGGCTGTGGGCACCTCAGGGTGCGCGCAGCCTGTTTTTGTATAGAAGTAAGATTTGTCTAACTTTGAAGATTTTGTGAAGAAGCGAGAAGAACGCCATTCTCACTAGAAAGTTTCTATAGGTTAACTTATTCTTACATCACGGAATGGATGTACTCCTTCCGGGAGACGATTTCCCTAATCGCTCTCTTCTTTGGTTCCACGTGCCCAAGACGGTAGACCCTCTCCCTACTTTCTAGGCAAAGAACACGAGCCGCCGACTCTGGGTGTCGGCGGCTCGCCCCTTTTTAAGAGCAACAATGAAGTATCTGCTGATGCACATCTACACTGTGCCAAAGAGCGGCTCCACTGCGCCAATAAGCGTCTACACCGCACTTATACTTACTTACGCTCGGGTTCGCCTACGCCCGCACCTGCTCACGTCCGTCTGTTACTTTTTGTTGGGATCGGCATCCAGATCGCACGACATGGATGCAAGGTCGCTGGTATCGCGATCAATTTTGATATTGAGTGAGAAGTCAGGGTACTTCTCGCTAATGTCTTGCATGATGTGGTACATGAGCGCTTCGGAATCAAAGCCAAACTCGACAACCATGTCAAACGCAACATATTTTTCGTCTATGTTGGCGGTAAATCCGTGGACCTGAATGACGCCATCGTGTCGCATGGCAATCTTGGTAATTTCCGTACGCATTCCGATGACGGTATTATCTTGCGTATTGCGTGCATAGATGCCAATGGCAGCTACGATAATTTGTCCATCCGTCTGGTTGTAGATCTCACTGGCCAAACGGCGCGTCATGGAGTCAATTTCAGTCGCGGTCATCTGATCGGAAATTTCAGTATGAAACGAGCCAACATAGCGATCGGGCCCGTAGCTGTGGAGAATGAGGTCATATACCCCTTCTGCCTCGGGATCGTTTGCTACAATTTCAGCGACGCGAATGGAAAGCTCAGAATCTGCGCGCATACCAATAATCTCTTTCATGGAGCCACGTAGCATTTCAACTGAGGCCTTAATAATGAAACCTGAAATGACAACTCCTACATACGCTTCAAGACTGATTTTTGTGAACGTAAAAATCAGAGCGGCGGCAAAAACCGACGTGGAAAGTATGGCATCAAAGAGGGCGTCTGATCCTGAAGCAATGAGCGTATCTGAGCGCACGCGACGTCCCCTTGCTTGTACAAAGCGCCCTAAAACAATCTTTACAACAACCGCTACCGCAATGATTACCAGCGAAGTTATTGAATACTCGGGTGTTTCGGGGGTAAGGATTCCTTTTACGGACTCTATGAGTGAAGAAATACCTGCATACATGATGATTGCGGCAATAACCGTGGTTGTAATGTATTCAATACGACCGTGTCCAAACGGATGCTCGCGATCTGCGGCGCGGTTGGAAAGCTTTGTGCCTGCAATGGTGATGATGGATGAGATGGCATCGGACAGGTTGTTAACCGCGTCAAGAACGACGGCAATGGAGTTGGAAAGAAGCCCAACAACAGCCTTAAACGCAGCAAGTGCTACGTTTGCGGCAATGCCAATGATACTGGTTTGAACGATGATCTTCTCGCGATCAGCCATGCGGTCTGGCTTAGGTTTTGTTTTGGAGTGAGCTTGGGAATCGTTCATGTCCTTCCTTACATAGAAGTGTCTGTACTCGCAAGGATGTTATCCGTTACTTTTTTGAGCAGCCTTTTGAGTTCGGTAGTTTCTTCTGGCGACAAGTGCACGCATGTTCCCATCTTTTGCGGAACAACAACCATTTTATCCTTCAGGGATGCTCCCTCGGGTGTAAGAGAGACAATCAGCCGACGACCGTCTTTGGCGCTTTTTTCGCGAAGAAGATACTTCTTGTCTTCAAGCTTTCGAAGCAGGGGAGTTAATGTGCCCGAGTCAAGCATGAGTTGTTTACCAAGCTCATTCACGCTGACGGTTTTTTTCTCCCACAAAACCATCATGGCAATGTATTGGGTGTAGGTGAGGTCAAACGGCGCGAGGAATGGCGTATATCGCCTCACAACTTCTTTGGCCGCTGCATACAGTGGAAAGCATAGCTGATTATCAAGAAGCAGCATATCCTCAAGAGACATGCTGTCTTTATTTGACATTGGATTCCACAAGATCTTTAATGGCGGCTTCAACTTTCTTCATGTCAACGGTTGGCTCAAATCGCGAGACGAGGTTGCCTTCACGATCAATCAAAAACTTGGTGAAATTCCACATGATATATGCCTTATCACCAAACTGCTTGTTATTCTTGTCGGCAAAAGGCTTGAGCATAAGAGCTTTGGGGCTGTGTCCAAAACCCTCAAAAGGAAGAGCTGTGGCAAGACGCACAAAGAGGGGATCTGCGGTTTCACCATTGACGTCAATTTTTTTGAACTGGGGAAACTCGGTCCCAAACTTCATGGTGCAGAACTGATGGATTTCATCGTCAGATTCCGGTGCCTGGTCTGCAAATTGATTGCAAGGAAAATCAAGAATCTCAAAGCCTTCGTCACGGAATTTAGAGTAGATTTTTTCCAGATCCTCATACTGTGGGGTAAAGCCACAGCCGGTTGCGGTATTAACAATAAGAAGCACTTTTCCTTTGTAGGCGGAAAGAGGAGCTGCTGAACCTGTGCGATCGGTAACGGACAGGTCGTATATGTTTGTGTTCATCGTAATCCCTTCATATTGAGGTATGCGTGCCATGCGGCATATGAGAAGTGTAGCCGTTTTCTCGTGTGTGTAGTAGATAAATTGTGCACAATCTAATTTTTCCAGAAATTTTACGGAGAAGTGCGACTGCAATCTACTTTCTCAATTGTTTGAGGAGGTACTACCAAAATCACCTTGGAAGCCATCATCAAAAAATTCCAAAAAAGTGAAATTTAACCCTTGCAATGTAAGGAAAAACTTCGTATGTTCAGATACATTATTTGTTGCAAACCTTCCTGTGGGGGATTGATCTTATACAGGAAAAGGAGCATAGAGGATAAGGAGTTTGCTATGAAAAAGAGAACCGGATTTTGCATTGGTGCTGCAGGTGCAGCTCTTGCCGGTGTTGTTGCAGGTCTTGCTTCAAACGGAACGCTTCACAAGGCGGCAGTAAAGGCAACCGTCTGCGGCCTGCGCGTATCCGATTGCGTTGCCGCTGAAACTCAGAACGTTGTTGACGAGGCAAATGACGTTGTCGCTGAGGCTCGTCGTGAGTCCAAGATCCAGGCAGCGGTCAATGCTCGTCTTGCGGAGATGGAAGAGGACATCCGCAAAGAGGTCACCAAGAAAATTGATGCCGAGGGCGCTCAGGCATAACCTATGCGCTATACCATTACGAATGAAATAGCCGGTCGCATCCGTTTGCGGTGCGACCTTGGCTTTATTGACGACGGAGAAGCGCGTGGCGTCGCATACGATCTTATGCGCTCGGGTTTAGTACGGCACGCAGAGGTTCACCCCGCCAATCAATCACTGTTGGTGCGCTTTGACCCTGCCCGGCGTGAGGAAGTTTTGGCTTTTATAGCGGCCTTTGATCCGCTCAGACTGCCCCGCGAAGACGAGGCCGGTCTTGAAGACTTTTGCAATGCCATTGAAATGGCAAGCGAGAATAACCGTTTTCAAATGCAGCTTGCCTTTGTCTTTATGCGGCGCTGGTTGTTTAGGCTTCTTCCGCTTCCTTTGGCAATGCAACGTATATGGGTGTTGCTGCGGGCCATTCCATTTTTACGTGCAGGCTGGCAGCGTCTTATACATCGTGAGCTTAAAGTTGAACTTCTTGATGCGGCGGCCATTTCCGCGTCCATTATGAACGGCAATTGGGGAGAAGCGGGACAGATCATGTTCCTGCTCAATTTGTCGGGCGTTATGGAAGATCACGTGGCAAGCCGTGCACGCCTTGCGCTCCGCAACGGTCTCATTACCCGTGCCGATAACGTTTGGGCAGTTATTGATGGGCAAGATGTTCGCATTCCTATTGCATCCGTTACAAAGGGGCAGATTCTTCATTTGAATGCAGGCAGTGTTTTGCCCGTTGACGGCAGCGTCGTGGAGGGCGAAGGTGAGCTGAACGAAGCGTCCATGACGGGGGAGTCACGTTTGGTGCACAAGCGTGAGGGATCTACCGTTTATGCAGGCACGGCTCTTGAAGACGGGGATCTGAAGATTCGCGTTACTGCGCCTCCAGGAGTTTCTCGCATTGATGGTATCGTTGAGATGGTTGAGCAGTCGGCTCAGCTAAAAGCCGGAGCTCAGTCAAAAGCCGAGCGCTTATCCGATGCTTTGGTTCCGTATAACTTTGCGGCATTTTTTGCACTTCTCGCCATAACGCGCAATGTTCAAAAGGCTATGACGGTGCTGATGGTCGATTATTCGTGTGCCATTAAGTTGTCGACACCGGTTGCCGTGGGTAGTGCAATGGATGAGGCCGCCAATTTTGGCATGACCGTCAAAGGCGGTAAATATCTCGAGAAGTTCTCTGCGGCCGATCTCATTGTTTTTGACAAGACGGGTACTTTGACCAAAGCCGTACCGCATGTCGAAAGTGTCATCAGCTTTGACGACCGCTCCGAAAACGAGCTCTTGAAACTCGCCGCCTGTATCGAGGAGCATTTCCCACACAGTATGGCCCGCGCAATCGTTTCCGAGGCTGAGCGCCGCGGCCTTGACCATCAAAAAGAGCTTCATGCTGAGGTCAAATATGTTGTGGCGCACGGCATTCGCACACGGGTTGGTGGCAAAGAGGTGTGCATAGGATCTTCACACTTCCTGTTTGACGATGAGGGCGTGGCATATCCAGAGGGTGCACGCGAGCGCATTTATGCATTGGCTCCCACTTCGTCCATCATTTATATGGCAGAAGACGGAAAGCTTGTAGGTGCAATCTGTATCAGTGATCCTCTGCGTGAAGAAGCCGCTTCGGTCATCTCGCAGCTGCGTACATTGGGCGTTAAGCGATTTGTCATGCTTACCGGCGATTCGGAAAATGTTGCCGCAAATGTGGCGCAGCAGCTTGGCATTGACGAGTATGTTTCTCGCGTTCTTCCGGAAGACAAGCGCTCTTACGTCGAGAAGTATCGTGCAGAAGGATATACCGTTGCCATGGTAGGGGACGGCATCAACGACTCTCCTGCGCTGGCGGCATCAGATGTGTCTTTGGCAATGTCTGATGCGAGTGATATCGCACGAGCCGTTGCGGATATCTCCATTCGCAATACGTCTCTGGAGTCTCTGGTTATCATGCGCCTGCTTTCACAACGTGTCATGCAGCGGATTCACCGGGATTATCGTGCTATTGTCGCTTTGAACACGGGATTTATTGCCGGAGGCGTTACGGGTCTCATCACTACGACAACGGCCGCCTTCTTGCACAATGAGCTGACGTTTGCGGTGACGGTTGCCAATACGCGTTCTTTGCTGAAGAGCGCAAAAGCAAATGCCGAGCTTTCCGATGGGACGCGGGCTTTGCTTGAGGATCATCATTTGGCGTAGCGTTTTTTGGAGACCTCAGAGTCGGTCACGTGGGATAGAGGCCGCTGAGCCGGGCGCTTGGGATATTGAGCATCAAAAACCAAGCTCCAAAACCGGCCATCCAAAAAGTTCAAAAAACTCTAGAAAAATAGTTAGTCTTAGTTTACACTTTTCTTGTTAACTAAGACTAACTCATATAGAGAGCATGTCGTTACCGTGTGTCTCAGGTGGGGAAATCTTAGTTTTCGCGTCTGTTTTATCCGACCGGGCTTGGACCCCTCTCCCCAAGTAACCGGTATTTCTCGGCGATGCCAGCTCTACCTGGCTGGCGTCGCCATTTTGTACGAAAGGAGCCGTGTGGACGTTATGCCTCTGTCAGATGTTTCTGATATGCACGTGCCGTCGCATTGCGAGAAGCCCTTTTCGTCAGATTTTTGTCGGGAATTCATAGGCGCTTTTGTACGTTGCGCCGCCGGTGTTGTGGCAGGGATAAAGCCCGGTGCCCTGTATTCGTTTGAGGTTGTGCCGCATTGCGAGTCGTGTCTGTCAAGGGCATGTCCTGCCGTGCAGTACCGTGCAATGATGTGCGATTTTGCTCGCGAAGTTGAGCTTTTTGGTGTCAAGATTGTACCGATCAGTCCGCTTCATAAGAGAATTCATTTTCTTGTATATAGAACCGAGCATGTAAAGAGCATCATCTCAAAGAAACAGTCGTGGGAGTTTTTGCGCGAGCGCGGCTTTACGTCGTCTTCCTGGCAGGGCATCATGAGAGATTTTCGCGTGAGACTGACACGCTACCACTGTGGTCTGTCGCAAGAATATCCGCATGAAATTGGACTTATCCTTGGATATCCTCTTGAGGATGTTAAAGGTTTTATATCAGGTGCGCGCGAGACCTGCCGTGGTCCGTGGCGGGCGTATGGAAATGCGGCGGCGGCACAGGCAAGTTTTGAGAGGCTTGCTTTTATTGAGCGGGCCTTCCGTACAAGATTTTCTCAGGGAGAGTCGCTTTTTGAGTTGCTTCAATCTGCAGGCGATACCAAAGTATCCGCTGCATAAGATGGAAATTCCCAAGCACATGCGATCAAGCTTGGGCGAGACCCGATAGCTCGGGTAAAAGGAGGAAACATGAGTAAAGTTGCTGTTGTGTATTGGTCACAGACCGGAAATACCGAGGCCATGGCAAACGAGCTTGCTTCTGCCGCTGGAACTGAAGCCATCGAGGTTTCAACATTCTCACCGGAGTCCGTGGCTGACTATGATGCCTTTGCATTTGGTTGCCCCGCAATGGGTGATGAGGAGCTCGATCCTGACTTCGAGGAAGTGTGGAACGAGTGCGCTCCAAAGTTTGACGGCAAGCCCGTCGCTCTTTTCGGCTCCTATGACTGGGGAACCGGCGACTGGATGGACACATGGCGCGAGAACGCCGAGGCGGCAGGCGTTAACGTTGTCGACACGCTCATTTGCAACCTTGAGCCTGATGACGAGGCAATTACGGCACTTCAGGCGCTGGGAGAGAAGCTTTCCGCCTAAGGGATTTCGTTGCTCCCGGAAGCTTTCCGGCGAGCTATTATTACGTGTAATTACGTGTGATAAAAATACCACGTGCGATAGACGTGCTCGCGTGTGGCAAAACAGTTCTAAGCGAGAAGAACCCGGATATTTCGGGTTCTTCTCGTCAAAACAGGAGGGGTGTGTATGGATATCAATATTGTTGTTGGGATTATCGTGGTAATAATCCTTATTGTTGCGGTGCGTCGGTTTGTGGGTGTTGCGTCGGGCAAGAAGGGCTGTTGCAGCGGGTGATGGATGTGGATAATGACATGGCGATAACTTAACGGCTCGGTGACGG